>Ga0116141_10000809_pt1 | contig 25791 bp, 14 predicted proteins | sample AD_UKC097_MetaG_FD_89744 | JGI IMG/M metagenome (GOLD analysis project Ga0116141, IMG submission 89744) | Active sludge microbial communities of municipal wastewater-treating anaerobic digesters from USA - AD_UKC097_MetaG | ecosystem: Engineered > Bioreactor > Anaerobic > Digestate | place: USA...
CTGCGGGATGAGCTCGGAAGGCAAAAAGCTTCTGAAAAGGAACAGCAGAAGAAGGAGTGAGAAACTCGGAAGGAAGGAGGTCATGAAACCGTTGTTCATCATGATAATCCTTGCCATTACCGCATGCAGTGGTGAGGATCCCTGTGACCGGTGCTATGATGCGGAGTATTACTATGAGCACCCGTATTATTGTCAGGAGTGCTTGGAGGATAAGAAGAACCCCCCTGAATGAAGAGAGCATAATATGCTCATGCCAATGAGGCTCTTTTTTCCAATGAGTCTAGAACGGCACACAATAAGGCCAGCTCATACTATGGCGGTAGGTGTGGTGCTAAAAAACAAAATAAGAATTTTTATAGGTTTAATGAAGATGTTTTTGTGTTATAATATCAAATGGTTGCTGGTATGATTTGGAGGAGGCTAATATGAATGCCTTTCGTCTGCGCAACTCCCTTATTGGAGAGTTCTCTGAGTATGTAAGGAGCTTCATACAAATCCGTGATGAGCGAATTCGTGAATTCATAGATTCAAGGTTTAGCAGCAATTTCTTGTGGCCAGAGCCGCTTACACAACTCAATCCTACCTTCAAGCCAGGTAAGACGATAGATGCCCTTGTAGATGAAAAGGTCCTTCATGAAACCTGCCGATATATCTTCCGCCGGAATAAGACAGATCATCCAGGAAGTGGAGAAACGCTACAACTGCACCAGCACCAGGAAGATGCCATCAGGATTGCAGCAAAGAAGCATAATTATGTGCTGACCACCGGTACAGGTTCGGGGAAAAGCCTTGCCTACATCATTCCAATCGTGGACAGTGTCCTCAGAGAAGGATCAGGCAAAGGGATCAGAGCAATTATTGTCTATCCCATGAATGCGCTGGCCAACAGCCAATTCAACGAACTGGAGAAGTTTCTCCTGAAAGGCTTCCCTCCTGAAAAACTACCAGTAACGTTCCAGCGCTACACAGGCCAGGAAGATGATGAAACAAGAAACAGGATAATCTCGAACCCGCCAGATATTCTTCTGACAAACTATGTGATGCTTGAGTTGATCCTGACCCGCCCCCGGGAGAAAAAGCTCATTCAATCTGCTTTTGACCTGAAGTTTTTAGTTCTTGACGAAATGCACACCTATCGAGGGAGACAGGGTGCAGATGTCGCCCTCCTCCTGAGACGGTTGAGGGAAATACTCTCAGCACCTCACATGCAGTGTGTGGGTACATCGGCTACTCTCGCCAGCAAGGGAACATGGGCTGATCAGCAGAAAGAGGTTGCCGCCCTTGCAAAACGCCTTTTTGGTAATACGGTCATGCCTGATGATATTGTGGGCGAGACACTGGAACGAGCGACACCAATCCTTGAGGATGGGAATGCCAGCCATATTTCCGAATTAAAAGCTACTGTTAAGGGCGCTGATGATACCCCGTTCTCTACCTTCGAAGAGTATCATAAAAACCCTGTTGCCCGGTGGATCGAGGGTGTCTTTGGCGTCATGCCTGAGCCAGGATCAGACAGGCTTATTCGCTCCAGGCCTATACCTCTCACCGGAAAAAATGGAGCAGCACAAAGGCTGGCTGAGATCACGGGAGTCCCTGTCGATACATGCCGCACACACATAGAATCCACTCTTCTGGCTGGTGCAATAAAGATAAAGAATCCTCGCACCGGGTTCCCGATCTTTCCCTTCCGTCTGCATCAGTTCATAAGCCGTGGAGATACGGTCTATGCGACCATCGAGGACCCTGATCAGAGGTATCTCACCATTCATGGCCAGCTTTTCTCTCCTGACGACAGGGATAAGCTGCTCCTTCCTCTCGGCTTCTGCAGGGAATGCGGGCAGGAATTCTATTCTGTATTCAAGGTGCGGGACCCGGACACAGGAGAAGAAAAATTTATCCAGCGTGAGGTCCATGATCGGAAAACCCCTCCTGGGCATACTCCGGCCCTACTCTATGTGAGCACGGAAAAGCCTTGGCCATCAGATATCAATGAAGTCATGGAACGCATTCCCATGGACTGGCTGGAGGATGCAGGAGGAAAGAAAAGAATACGTAGATCCAAACGTAGCAGGATACCCTCACCATGCAAAGTTCTACCTGACGGGACCATGGGTGAAGGCGGCATTGATGCCGCACTTATTGAAACGCCTCTCCTGTTTTGCCCCAATTGCGGTGTAAGCTATTCCGCCCGTTCCAAGACTGACTTCCCAAAGTTGGGAACCCTTGGTTCCGAGGGTCGGAGTACTGCCACGACCATCCTGTCATCCACCATGGTGCAGGCACTCCACAAGGAGATCGATATCCCTGATGAGGCGAAGAAACTCCTCTCCTTTACCGACAATCGCCAGGACGCATCACTGCAAGCAGGTCATCTGAATGACTTCATTGAGATTGGTCTTCTTAGGGGTGCGATATATAAAGCAGCGCTCGATGCGGGCAGTGAGGGTCTGCGTGATGAACATATCAGCCAGAAGGTGACCGCTGCCATTTCTCTGGATTTTCAGGATTACTCAGCTGATCCCACTGTGCGCTATGGCCGGGATGCGATTGACAGGGCACTGCGTAATGTTATCGGGTATCGTGTGTACCGGGACCTCAAACGAGGCTGGCGTATCAGTGCCCCGAACCTTGAACAATGCGGGTTGCTTGAGATCGATTACACGGAACTGGATACGCTTGTCACAGATAATGAGCTGTGGAACAGCCTACACCTGGTTCTTGGAGCAGCGAGCCCTGATACCAGAAGGATCATCTGCAAAACCCTGCTTGATTTTCTCAGACGAGATCTCTGCATCCAGGTGGATTATCTCGTGCCAGATGTTCAGGAAACTATCAAGAGGAACAGCGCGAACCAGTTGCGTGATCCATGGGCCCTCGATGAGGGGGAGCGCATGGAATACTACAGCACTGTTTTTCCCTGTTCCCGGAAAGATATTCCCTGGGACCTTTGGAAGTCCATGCGGGTATTAACCATATCCCCCCGTGGTGGCTTCGGCACCTTCCTGCGTTCACCCTCCACATTCCCTGATCAGGCCCCTCTGGATATGGGCACCACTCAGGAGGTCATTCAAGCCCTGTTTGAGGGATTGCGAACTGCCAATATCATACGGGAATGTGTGGCAAAGGGTGCCATTGCAGATGTCCCAGGTTACCGGATCAATGCAGCTTCACTTATCTGGCGTGCCTCTGACGGGACAAAAGCCTACCACGATCGCATACGCATGCCAAATGCCCCTGAAACGGGAATAACGCCCAACCGTTTCTTCGTCGAGCTCTACCGCGACAGGGCTTTCCAGCTCAGGAAGATTCACTCCCGTGAACACACCGCCCAGGTACCATCTATACTCAGGCAACTGCGAGAAAAGGATTTCGGGACAGCCAGCCTGCCCATCCTCTTCTGTTCGCCTACCATGGAACTCGGCATCGATATCAAAGATCTCAATGCAGTGAACATGCGCAATGTTCCACCTACCCCGGCTAACTATGCACAAAGGAGCGGCAGAGCCGGCAGGAGCGGTCAGCCTGCCATGGTGTTCACCTACTGCACCTTTGGGAGCCCGCATGACCAGTATTTCTTCAAACATCCAGACCTCATGGTGTCTGGCCAGGTTAACACACCACGGGTTGATATCTGCAATGAAGATCTCATAAGGTCACATATACATGCTATCTGGCTGGGTCTGTCCGATATTGACCTGGGGAACACCCCGGCAGACCTGGTTGAAACGTCAGGAGAGCCACCATCTCTTGCCCTCCTGCCTGATGTGAATGACAGGCTTCATAATCCTGTTTCTCTGAACAAGGCACAGGAACGGGCATCAGATGTTCTCTGCGCCATGACGGAATCCCTGTCTTTTGCCCCGTGGTATGCCGAGGGTTGGCTTGAGGAAGTGATCCGTGGCATACCCCAGGCCTTTGAGGCAGCCTTAGAAAGATGGCGGTATCTTTTCCGGAGCGCACGCAAGCAGTTTGATGATCAGAATCGCATCATCGCAGATCCTGCCCGCTATCAGGACCACGAGTCAGCAAAACGGTTGCGACAGGAGGCGGAGGCCCAGTTAAAACTTCTTACGGACAGGCAGAGTGCATTGCAGTCCGATTTCTATTCTTACCGCTACTTTGCAAGCGAGGGATTTCTTCCCGGATACAACTTCCCTCGGTTGCCCCTGTCGGCCTTTATTCCCGGCAGGCGAGCAGCCAAAGACGCCGAGGAATTCATCTCACGCCCGCGATTCCTTGCCATCTCAGAGTTCGGACCTGGTGCCCTCATCTACCACGAAGGCGCACGTTATCAGGTCACCCGGGTCATGATGCCGGTTGAGGAAAACGTACCGGGCGAAGACCTGCCGACAACGAAACTGGTTTTCTGCAGCGACTGCGGGTACCTGCATCCTGTTATCACCGAGCCCGGCCCGTTAGTATGTAATCAATGTGGACATGCTTTTGAGGCCTCAGATATCTGGCTGAACATGTTCCGGCTCCAGAATGTCCTGACCAGGCGGAGGGAACGCATTAACTGCGATGAGGAAGAACGCCTCCGTCTCGGCTACGAGCTCAAGACCGGTCTCAGGTTTGCCGAACGGGATGGGCGCCCTCTCTACCGGAGCGCCCGAGTCACTGAAGGTGACGACCTGCTCATGGATCTGAAGTACGGTGATGCGGCGGTTATCTGGAGGATCAACCTGGGGTGGTCCCGTCGGCAGAATCCGAATGAACGCGGTTTCTGGCTTGACGTGGAAAAGCGGTCATGGGCTCGACAGGCCATTGACCCGGACGATGACGAAACCAATGGTGTGAACCCGGCTCGAGTGCAACGTGTCATCCCCTTTGTCCAAGACAGAAGGAATACCCTTCTCATATCCTTTGGCATGGAACTGGATCTGAACACCTTTGCCACGCTGGAAGCGGCGTTAAAGCGGGCCATCCAGATAGAATACCAACTCGAGGATAACGAACTGGCGGCAGAGGCATTGCCGAGCAACAAGGACCGAAAGCTCCTGCTCATCTATGAAGCGGCAGAAGGCGGGGCCGGTGTCCTCAGGCAGCTCGTAGAGGATACCAGGTCGTGGTCGAATATCGCCCTGAAGGCGTTGGATCTATGCCATTTCGACCCTGACACAGGCCATGACAGGAGAAAGGCCGAGAATGCCGAGGAGACATGCCAGGCTGCATGCTACGATTGCCTCCTCAGCTACTACAATCAGCCTGATCACCGATATCTCGATCGCCACCTCGCCAAGGATATTCTTCTGCGACTGAAGGATGCCGTTGTCGAACCATCACCCGTTGAGCTCCCCCGGTCCGCCCACCTCGAACAGCTGAAAAAGCTGTGCGATTCGAACCTGGAGAAAGAGTTCCTGTCATTCCTTGAGGAGCGCTCCTTGTTCCTGCCTACCCATGCCCAGCGGTATTACGAGGAATTCAAGACCAGGCCCGATTTCACCTATGCAGGTGACAACCCCACCTTCATTTATGTGGATGGCCCGCCCCACGATTACCCTCACCGGCAGCAGCGCGACGAGGAACAGACGGCATATCTGCGTTCCGTAGGCATCCTGGTTGTGCGGTTCCATCACAAGGCTGATTGGGAAAAGATCGTCAGGCAGCATCCTTCCACATTCGGAGCCCTGCCATGAGATATGCACCAGGGGCCCTGATAAAGGCACGGGGACGGGAGTGGGTAGTCCTTCCCGAGTCGGTGGATGACTTCCTCGTTGTACGCCCCCTGGGTGGGACCATGCAGGAGACTGCCGGCATCCACCCGGCGCTTGAAACCGTTGAACCTGCATCATTTACCCCACCGACACGGGCAGACCTGGGAGATTTTGTTTCCTGCAAGCTTCTAAGGGATGCCTTACGTCTCGGGTTCCGTTCCAGTGCCGGGCCCTTCAGGTCCTTCGGTCGCCTCGCCATGCAGCCCAGGCCATACCAGCTGGTACCTCTCATGATGGCCTTGAAGCTGAACCCAATCAGGATCTTGATTGCCGATGACGTCGGCATAGGCAAAACCATTGAGGCATGCCTGATTGCCCGTGAGATGCTCGACCGCGGGGAGATCAATCGCCTCTGTGTGCTCTGTCCGCCGCACCTCGCCGAACAGTGGCAGAAGGAGCTTGCCACCAAGTTCAACATCCATGCCGAGCTCGTGATTGCCGGTACTGCACGACGGCTGGAGAAAAACCTTGCCACGGATCAGTCAATCTTCGATGCATACCCCTTCGTGGTCGTGTCCATGGACTTCATCAAGTCCGAGCGCAGGCGTTATGACTTCATCCGCACCTGCCCTGAGTTCGTCATCGTGGATGAAGCCCATACCTGCGCTGCTTCCCAGGAAGGCAGGGGGATTTCCCATCAGCGCCATCTCCTCTTGTCCCGACTTACCGAAGACCCGAACAGACACCTCGTCCTCGTCACCGCTACACCCCACAGCGGCAACGAGGGTGCTTTCCGCTCGCTACTCGCTCTCATACAACCCCAGTTTATCAACCTTCCTGAAGATCTGGGTGGTGAGGCAATGGCCCCTGTTCGCAAACAGCTCGCTGCCCACCTCGTGCAGAGACGTCGTGCGGACCTCCGTCACTTCCTCCAGCGGGAAACTCCCTTCCCAGATCGGGAGGACAAGGAGGCCCAGTATTCTCTGAGTGCACCGTACAAGGCCCTCTTCGACAAGGTGTTGCGCTATGCGAAAGAGACAGTCTCTGACAATTCAGGAGGCCAACTCAGGCAGCGCGTACGATGGTGGTCAGCCCTTTCCCTCCTCCGTGCCCTTGCAAGCAGTCCTGCGGCGGCCGCTGCAACGCTGAGGGAGCGATCCCGGACCCTGGAGGCCGACGATGTCGACACCATCGATGACATGGGACGTAAGAGCGTGCTCGACATGTCGGAGGAATCAGGGGAGGATTACACAGACATCACCCCGGGCTCTGATGCCGATCCAGAACCGGGGGATAACCAGAACCGCAGGCGCCTCCTGGCTTATGCACGAGAGGCCGATACCCTGTGTGGAAACCACGATGCAAAGCTCGTCAAGGCAGTCTCGGAGCTAAAGGAGATACTCGATGCCGGTTTCAAACCCCTTGTGTTCTGCAGGTTCATCCAGACAGCGGAATATGTTGCATCCGAGCTCAGAAAAAGGCTCGGCGCAAAGGTGGAGGTAACTTGCATCACGAGCCGGCTTGCACCTGAAGAGCGCTCAGCCCAGATTGAGGCCCTTGACACAGATCAGGCGATTCGGCGGGTGTTGGTATGCACCGACTGCCTCAGTGAAGGCATCAATCTGCAGGAAAAGTTCGATGCCGTTTTCCATTATGACTTATCCTGGAACCCCACACGACATGAACAGCGTGACGGTCGTGTAGACCGATATGGCCAGAAGAAACCAACAGTTCGCGTTCTTACTTATTACGGTACAGACAACCAGATAGACGGAATCGTTCTGGACGTACTCCTGCGAAAACACAAGATCATCCGTAGCAGGCTGGGCGTCTCCATCCCCATGCCGGTTGACAGCGATCAGATTATGAACGCCATTTTCGAGGGTCTCATCCTCCGCCAGAAGGCCGAAGCCCCTGTCGCAGAGCAGCTCCTTCTCTTTGAAGATTATCTCAAGCCAAAGAAGACAAAGCTCCACGAGGAATGGGAGAATATCGCAGAGCGGGAAAAACGCTCACGAACTCTATTTGCGCAGGAGACCATCAAGTTCGCCGAGGTAGCCCAGGAACTCGAGGCAACGGAGCGCGCCATCGGAACACCTTCCGATCTTACCGCATTCTATGCAGGTGCACTGCAACTCTCAGGTGCAGCGGTCGGCATACGCTCCGGCATCGTTGAGGCCGATCTGTCCGGTGTGCGACCTGCCCTGCGGGAAAGTCTGGATAATACCAGGAAGCTCAAGGTGTCCTTCGAGCCCACTGCTGATCGGGGTGTACTCTTTCTCCACCGAACCCACCCCATGGTAGAGAACCTTGCATCGTATATCTTCAGCTCGGCTCTGGATACTGAAACCAGCGGGATAGCCAGGCGTGCTGGTGTCATGCGCACGAGTGCTGTACGCACGCGAACTGTTCTCCTGCTGTTGAGGCTCAGGTATCATATCATCAGGAGCCTCAAAGGTCATGAACGTCACCTCCTGGCCGAGGACGCCCTTATCTCAGCATTTACAGGCGACCCATCCTCACCCCAGTGGCTGGAAGAGGCCGAAACGCTGCTCCAGATGAAACCCGAGGCGGATGTACCCTCGGATCTTGCAGGCCAGACATTGGAATCCATAACTCTGCAATTGCCTGAGTTGAATGCCATACTCGACACCATGGCGCGGACCAGGGGCAATGAGCTTCTGGAGGCCCACCGTCGCGTCCGAAGGGCTTCCGATGGCAAAGGAAGTTATCGGATAGAGCACAACGCACCGGATATCGTGGGGCTCTATGTGTTCCTGCCTGTTGTAAGGATCGTGTGAGGCTGATATGGGCAGGCTCATCTTTACAGCCATAACCTCTGAAGGTGGGTTGCTCCCCTCGGATTTCCTCCAAGCCCTGCTCAGTCCAGGTTCAACTATTCCGGGTATGGAAGAGGTGAACTATCACCTGGCCGAGGGTGAGCGGGTGACCGAGACGGTTAACCGCAGCTGGAACCGCCTGAAAGGCTGCTGGGAGAATTATCAGCGTGCCCTGGCGAAGAAGAATGAAGGAGAGCCCACAACAACCGAGACCCGCGATCGCTGGCTGCTCCCTCTGTTCCAGGAACTTGGATTTGGAACCCTTGCTGCTGTCCGCTCCCTGGAGATAGAAGGCAAGAGCTACCCGGTGAGCCACGGTTGGGGGCCTGTCCCTATACACCTGGTGGGTTCCCATGTAGATATCGATCGACGTACACCTGGGGCAGTGGGTGCCAGCAGGATAAGTCCCCATTCCCTGGTCCAGCAGCTCCTCAATGCAAGCGATGATCATCTCTGGGGTATCGTGTCGAATGGTATGAACCTCCGGCTCCTGAGGGACAATGCTGCCCTTACTCGCCTTGCCTATGTGGAGTGGGATCTCCAGGCAATATTCGATGCGGATCTCTACCCTGAGTTCCTTTTACTATGGCTGGTATGCCACCAGTCCCGTTTCGAGGGGGAGAAACCTGAAGCATGTCTGCTAGAGCAATGGAAGAAGGCGGCCCAGGAGAAGGGGCTCAGAGCTCTTGAAAACCTCCGGCCGGGTGTGGAAAACGCCATAACCTCACTCGGGGAGGGTCTGGTCGGGCACAGGTGGAACAAGGAGCTTCGGCGCAAGTTGAGCAGCGGTGAGCTTTCCACTCAGGCATTCTACTGGCAGATCCTCAGGGTAGTATACCGTATGCTTTTCCTTTATGTGGCAGAGGACCGTGAGCTCCTCCACTTACCGATCCCGGGAAACGCCACACCTGATGAGGAGAAGGCTCACCGAATAGCTAGAGAACGGTACCTCAATTACTATTCGATCACCAGGCTGAGGTCGCTTTCGTTATCCCGGGCCGGTACACCACACCCTGACCTTTGGCAGGCGTTTACCATTGTTTGCGGTATCCTCGGTTCTGATAAGGGGAGCCCGGAGCTTGCCCTTCCAGCCCTGGGCAGCTTCCTGTGGACAGAAAATGACTCAACACCTGATTTGAAGGAGTGTCTAGTCTCAAACCGCCATTTTCTTGAAGCCGTGCATGCCATTGCGTTTGTGCAGGATGGAAGTGTGAGGCGTGCAGTGGACTACCGGAACCTGGGGGCTGAGGAGCTGGGAAGCGTTTATGAGAGCCTGCTTGAGCTTCATCCACTGGTGAATTCTGATGCAGGGACCTTTGAGCTGAGGTCTGCTGCTGGCAATGAGCGGAAGACAACGGGCAGCTATTATACACCTGATTCCCTTGTACAGTGCCTCCTCGATTCCGCGTTGGAACCGGTGATGACCGATGCCATAAAAGGGAAGAAGGATCAGGAAGCGGTTGAGGCCATTCTAAAGCTGAAGGTCTGTGATCCGGCGGTGGGCTCAGGACATTTTCTCATTGCAGCCGCACACCGGATGGCGAAAAAGGTGGCAGCTTTGAGGACTGGAGAAGAGGAACCTGCACCTGCTGCCATTAGGATCGCCTTGCGGGATGTGATCGGCCAATGCCTTTATGGTGTTGATCTCAACCCCATGGCGGCCGAGCTATGTAGAGTAAATCTTTGGCTGGAAGCACTGATTCCTGGGAAACCTTTAGCGTTTCTTGACCATCATATTCAGGTGGGCAACAGCCTTCTTGGTGCAACGCCGGAATTGATCTCAAAAGGCATCCCTGATGAGGCGTTTACTGCCATAGAAGGAGACGACAAGAAGGCGTGCACGGTCCTGAAAAAGAGAAATAAGGAGGAGAGAAAGACTGTATCCATTGAGCATGCAAACCAGGCTGAGATAATTCATGAACAGCTCCAAAAGTCTTCTGTAACACTGGAAGCAATACCTGATGAATCGCTGTTAGACATCCGGAATAAAGAAATTGCCTACCGGAAGATGAAGGGAAGTGATGAGCATCGATTGATGAAGCTGCTGGCTGATACGTGGTGTTCGGCCTTTGTTTCAAGGAAGGTCTTCCAAAATCCAGATGATCCAAGATCTGCGAAAGGAATAACACAGAGGTATCTTGATGAGGTAGCCTCTGGTGACAAATTGCTTGATGATGTGATTCAAGAGGTTCGTGAACTTACCAAGCAGTACCGTTTCTTTCATTGGTACTTGGCTTTTCCGGAAGTCTACAACAAAGGTGGATTTGATTGTGTGCTTGGGAATCCGCCATGGGAACGAGTCAAGTTCCAGGAACAAGAATGGTTTGCTGGACGAAGACCTGACATTGCTAATGCAAGCAATGCTGCACTTCGGCGAAAGAAGATCGCGGCTCTAAAATTGGAAGATACTACCTTATTCCAGAACTTTCAGGATGAATTAAGAGAAGCACAAGGAGAAAGCCACCTTCTACGTGATTCAACTCTCTATCCACTCTGTGGTCGCGGAGATGTAAATACATATGCGGTATTTGCAGAACTTATGAGCTTTTCCATTAATAAACAGGGATATGTTGGTTGCATTTTGCCTTCTGGCATTGCTACAGACTCAACAACAAGTGATTTCTTTTTTAGCCTTGTTAAATCTCAAAAATTAATTAGCTTATACGATTTTCAAAACATTGATCTCTTTAAAGGAGTTGGTCATGGTGTAATGCATTTCTGCTTGGCGACACTAAATGGTTCTGGATTAGGATCTCATGCTCCAATATTTTGTTTCCACGCCCGATCAGTTTCTGATCTTGCTGAAAAAGAACGCCTTTTTAAGCTTTCTGCACCTGATATCATTCACTTGAACCCCGTTTCTAGAACTTGCCCTGTTTTCAGCAGTAGCAAGGATGCAGAAGTCTGCAAAATGATTTTCTCAAAATATGGCATCCTAGACACTAATAATGATGACGATTCCAGTCGATGGGATATTGTACCTTATAGAATGTTTGATATGACAAATGATTCCAATTTGTTCATATCTACTATAGAGCCTCAAACTGCGGTAACTCATGATTCAGAAAGGTTACCCCTTTTTGTTGCTAAGATGTTTCACCACTTTAACCACAGATTCCGTGACTATATGATGAAGGAGTCCGATAAAGAGGGTCATAATCTACCTGATATACCAATAGAATTCAGTAGAGATCCTTTTTACAGTACCACCCCTCCATATTTTATTCCAGAGTCAGAAGTTCGACGCCGTGTTTGTGTGGATTGGCAAAGACACTGGTTTGTTACATATCGATGGGTGGCAAGATCAAGTGATGAGCGAACATTAATAATATCCGTTATGCCTTATGGTGGATTTGGAAATAGCAGCCCTATTCTGATACTAAAAGAGCATACACTTTCATCCCTACCAGCTTTAGTTTCAATGCTCTCATCTTTTATGGTCGACTATGTAGTGCGGTGTAAGCATGGTGGTGCAAACTTGACTTTCACAACGATCAAACAAATTCCCGTCTTAAGCCCACCTTACTTTAAGAAACCTGTTCCTTGGTCACAAAATGTATCCATTATTGACTGGGTGTTACCAAGGTTTCTCGAATTAACCTACACAGCATGGGATCTGTCTGCTTTTGCAAAAGATTATGGGCATTATAGTTCTCCATTCGTGTGGGACGATGTACGCCGATTCCTTCTTCGCTGCGAGTTGGATGCCGCCTTCTTCCACTTGTATCTATCAACCACAACTGACGGCCAGTGGAAACCCGCCCGAATTGCTGATGGCGCTGTATGCGACGGGACCAATGAAGAACTTGCCGAACTCAAGCGCCACTTCCCAACTCCACGTGATGTCGTTGCGTATATCATGGACACCTTCCCCATCGTGCGCCGAAAGGACGAGCAAAATTTTAACGGCGACTACCGCACCAAACGCGTTATCCTCGAGATCTATGACGAAATGGCTGAGGCCATAAAAACAGGCAAATCCTACCAGACCCGCCTTGATCCACCCCCCGCCGATCCGCGCTGCTGCCATCCGCCTAAGCAAATCCAACAAAGGGAAGGATAGGGTTATGCCAGGCTCAATTCCAAACTTACAGTTGTTGGATGGATCTGCGGCTGCTAGAGAGCTGGATCTTGCGTCCGAGCTCTTTCATAGGATTAATCGCGTTATCCCTCCAAATCAAAAATTACTTACCGTAAGACCTGGACGTGCAGTGCGTGAGGTCGTTGCACTCATGCTCGAACATGGCTATTCCCAGGTACCTGTTATGGAGGAGAACGGTGAAGTTCTCGGTGTCTTCTCATTACGCTCCTTTGCACAAGAGGCTGCCAGTAAATCTTTGGACGAATGGCAGAAGCAGAGATGCGCACCAGGTGATCTTCTAGTTGACGAGTTTCTTGAACAGTTCGAATTTGCTCGGGTGACCGAGGAGATGAGCCGGGTTTTTACTGCGATGGAAAGAGACAACGGAATCCTTATTGGGACGCCTGAACGGCTTATCGGAATCCTCACACCCATGGACTTTCTTCAATACCTCTATAAGATTGCGAGCCCGTTTGTTATGATCTCAGAGATTGAGTTGGCACTCCGAACCTTGATAACTATTACACTGAACACAGAGCAAATTGTCGCTGCGGCTAAACGCTGCCTTTCATCGGCTTACGGAGGGGAAGACAAGGTACCAACCGTCTTAGAAGAAATGACCTTCGACAACTATCAGTCACTCATCTCACACAGCGAGACCTGGAAAGAATTAGAGTGTGTTTTTGGTGGCACGAGGACACGGGTGAGTGCAAAACTCAGAGAAATTGGAGATATTCGAAATGTTCTCTTCCACTTTAAACGTGAGATTACAATGCTGGACCACGAAACACTGGCTAATCATCGCAACTGGCTGCTGAACAAGATCAAGCAGGCGGTAGCACGTCGCAAGATGGAGGTGCAACCGTGATTCTGACAGATAATGAACAAAATGACACCACTATGAAAATGCTACCCTATCAGAATGCTCTTTTAGAGACGTTCTTTGACCCAGCGAGCAAACGGGTTATCCTCTTGAGAGGTGATGTGGGGACTGGGAAATCCGCCGCTCTGGCTGCACTCGTTGGACGATTGTTGCGAGAAAAACAGATGGCGCGGATTCTCTTTCTTGTTCCTGCAACATTAAGATTACAATTCATTGATATGCTCCACAACAGGGACTGCCCGGCAATGATTGTGGACCGTTATCGTTTTCGAGAGATGCTCGATGCAAGTGCAGAAAACGATTTTTGGCCTAAAGGTGTTGCCTTGATTCTCAGTATCGATTTCGCCAAGCAGACTGACATCCAGGATAGTTTATCCACAACTTATTGGGACCTTGTGATAATTGATGAAGCGCATATATTCAGGAGCGGTGCTCGCCTTGATGCCCTTCGAAAGATCGCATCTTCAGCGGATCGAATTATCATGGCAACTGTGATTCCCCTTGAATTACCAAATATATTCCCGATAGACGATACAGCCATTGTTGTATGGAAGCGAACTCAACTTATTGATCTTGATGGGAAACCCCTTGATATTGGGATGTGTCCTGTTTTGAATGAGGTACCCTTCAATCTCAGCACAGCCGAATTGCATCTACGATCGACGATGAATGACCTGTGTGGGATCTTAGGAAAAGCCATACCGCAGCAAAACTTCAGAACAATGAGATTTATTCGGGCCCTCGAATCAAGCCCAGCAGCTCTTGAAGTTAATCTGCAAAGATACAGAAACCAATTAAAGGAACGAGAAGAAGTTTTTAGGAAATTATTAAAAGCTCTTGATGATGTGGAAATCGATGAAATATCACTCGAAGATTCTGAAAGTGTTACTGAAGAAGAAGTTAGGGCATCAGTGGAAGCCCCAGTTGATTTAGTAATGAAAGAAGTATTACTCGAGGATCTTGACAGTGCTACTAAAGAGGAAGCAATCAGAATCGCTGAACGCGCCCTTAAAGAAATTGATGAGTTAACTTATGATTCAAAGTTTTACGCCTTCAACAAATTATTAAATCAACTCTATGATGGGGAATATAGATGGATATGTGTGTTCACTCAATTCGTTAGTACTCTCTATTACTTGGCTGCCGAGATTGAAGATCGTGGGATGGAGTATCTTATCCTGCATGGTGGTATGAGTTCTGAGGACCGTCAATTACAAAGTTCACTCTTTAAAACTTCTGAGAAAATATTATTGACCACATCTGCTGGTATTGAATTCTTCGAATTGGCTTATGCCACTGATCTTATTCTTTATGACATCCCTACAAAGGAAATACAGCAGCTTTTGGGCCGATTCAACCGGACTGGTAGAAAAAAACCACTGAACATACATGCGCTTACCCCAAGTGACAGCACTGGTGTTTTAATCACGGAACCTCTTACAATGCTCCGTGAGTTCATTACTATGGGTCCCAATAACGACTAAGATGAAAATGAGCCTTGGCCATCTCAATGGAAACATCATGACATACATTATAATCCCTATCACCTTCGAACGCCGCCATGAGGCGGCCCTCCGAACTGGCCTTCCCTACCAGGCCCACCTCGACCCGCCCCCAGCCGATCTTCGTTGCTGCCATCTGGGAAGAAGGTCTGCACTATGAATGGAGAAAGGGATCTTCAACTTCGCATTCAATGCTCTCTTCGTGAGCGGATGTCTTGCCGAACGGACACAAAGGGGTATGTCCGCGTACCTGAGGACAATCTCGTTGATGGAGTCCTTATGGACCAATTCGAGGAGGAGCTGAGAAAAGGGGATGGCAATGAACTACGCATGAAGTTCTGTGCGGCGCACTCCTCGACGGCACTGGCAGTGAATTGTTTTGCCTGGTTCAGACAGACGGAAAGGCTGCCTTACCTGACACTTCTCGGCAGGAAAGGGGCAAAGGATGTGAGATTTGAGGTTAAGCTCCCGATCTTTCGTGGAGGGAGACACCCCAATATGGACGTCTGGATCGACCGGGATGATGAAGTGATCGCCATCGAATCCAAGCTGACGGAGTATTTTGAAAAGAAGGTGCCGAAGTTCAGCACGGCATATGATCGGCTGACCCCTCCGGAATACTCCGATTCGTACTGGTGGGAGGTGTACGAGCAGGCGAAAAAGGGAACAACGCAGCATCTCGACATTGCGCAGTTGGTGAAGCACTACTTTGGGTTATGGACGTACAGACAGAAATTGACGACGCAGAAAAACATCCGTTTTCTTTATCTCTTCTGGGAACCACGGGACTGGGGAAGGTTCGACGTATGCAAGCGGCATCGATCAGAGTGCGAGGAACTTGAAAAGGCGACTCGCAGGTCATCGATTCCATTTATGTGGTTGACCTATCCCGAGCTGTGGCGGCAATGGTTTGATATACCCAGTCTGGCCGGACATGCCAGAAACCTCATAGAGCGCTACGATGTTGACATGTCCTGAGAGAATTACACCTGCCATTCCTACTGCAAACGTAGCGGATGGTTTGATCTCTTCGAATACATTTTAGTGGTGATGCTATGCCCTTATTTGAGCGATACATAGGCATCGACTATTCGGGCGCTCAGACGCCGAAATCAAGCCTCAAGGGCCTGCGGATCTATATGGCGGATCGACAATCACTGCCCGTTGAGGTACCTCCGCCACCGAGCCCGCGTAAGTACTGGACAAGGCGCGGTATCGCCGAGTGGCTTGTGGATAGACTCAACGAGAACCATCCAACCCTGGTAGGCATCGACCACGCATTCTCATTCCCTCAGCAGTACTTCGAAGCCCACCATCTACCACTCGATTGGTCGACATTCCTTGATGACTTTCAACAACACTGGCCAACTGATGAGGACAACACCTATGTCGAGTTCGTCCGGAGGGGTGCGGTAGGCAACGGTGCTGCCCGCGTAGGAAACACTCGCTGGCGTCGGTTAACTGAAGTTCGGGCTTCTACGGCTAAATCGGTATTCCATTTTGATGTGCAGGGTTCAGTGGCAAAATCCACTCATGCCGGTCTGCCCTGGTTACGTTATATTCGACGACAGGTGGGTGATAGGGTGTACTTCTGGCCGTTCGATGGTTGGGACATCCCGACTGGACGATCGGTGATCGCCGAGGTTTACCCTGCACTATGGAACAGAGCTTTTACACGCGAAAGCCGAACCTCTGATCAGCACGACGCCTATTCAGTAGCTGCATGGATGGGCCAATCTGATCTCGACGGGACCATTACAACCTTCTTTGACCCATTTCTATCACCGGATGAACGTATAGTAGCCAGGATTGAAGGATGGATTCTCGGAGTCAAATGAGCAGATGGGGGTAGAATTTTGATAGAGGGGGTATTTCCATGATTCATTCAAAGGAAATATGGGAGATCATGAAAAGCAACATGACACCCGGCAAATGGTATGAGCTCAGTGAAATCTATCGAATGATCGAAAGAAAAGCAAAGCTGGATGATGAAGATTATGAACCCCAAGCCCCATCCTCCGATATACCGAAATGGAAACGAAATGTGAGGAATGTCTTGCAAACAAGAAAGAAGACAGGGGATATCGAGTGGGATGGTCAAGCAAAGTACCGCCTGTGATGCTAGGTAGTGCTGGGAATGAAAGAGAACTTGTAATGAGCACCCTATTCTTTGAAATCGCAGGAGAGTGATAGGCATGGAAACCGGAACACGTGTCCGTCTGAAGGCTGACCCTGGTAAAGTCGGTATTATCACAGGGAAAAGTCGTGAACTTGGAGACCGCATTCACTGGCAGGTAAGTTTCCCAGATTCAATGGATTACCACCGTGAAGAACACCTCGAGGTCATCTCAGGGGAAACAGATGATCCTATTAACCTACTTCAGAAAGGCAAGCTCGGGAGGGCACGTGACCTGAGGGGGAACCTCACCAACATCCGGCTGAACGGTAGGCTCGCCAACCTCATCTACAGCATGGATACGACCAACACTGATTTCTACGCTTACCAGTTCAAGCCGGTCCTAAACTTCATAGACTCGCCCAATAGTGGGCTTTTGATAGCCGACGAAGTAGGTCTTGGTAAAACAATTGAAGCTGGTTTGATACTTACCGAGCTGAGGAGTCGTTTCGATATCCGTAAAGTGCTGGTTGTGTGCACGGCAATGCTTCGGAGCAAATGGAAAGACGAGCTGAGAAAACGTTTCGGTATCTCATCAGAGATGGCTAAGCCTAAGGATCTATTGGATACATTCAGGGAAATCAAAGCGGGAGAGCGCATTGATTATACCTTCATATCCGGCATGCAGGGATTGCGGCCAAGGAAAGAATGGGAAGATGAAAAGAAAAGGAAAGACCATGCATCGCTCCTAGCCAGATTCATGGAAGAAAACCAGGATGAAGAACCATTGATCGACCTGCTCATCATCGATGAGGCCCACTACATGCGAAATCCAGAGAGCATGACCTCTCAACTCGGGAGATTGCTCAAGGGAATATCTGCTAATATTTTACTCCTTTCAGCAACTCCCATCCATCTCAGGAATCAGGACCTTTACCGGCTACTGAACCTCGTGGATGAGGATACCTTCAATCAACCTTCGGTATTCGATGAGATCCTGAGAGCCAATGAGCCGATCATGAAGGCGACAGACGCAGTGCTGAACAACAGGATCAGCAAAGTGTCCCTTTTTGAGCTTCTGCATCAGGCAAGGCAGCACCCATATCTCGAAGATAACCGGCAGCTGAGAGCTTTACTCGATGAGTTCGCTGAAAAGACGGACTTGACGACCCCTGAAGGCAGAGCCGTGTTGCTGAGCAAGTTGCATGGTATCAATCTTCTGGGAAAGGTCGTGAACCGAACCAGAAAGAGGGAAGTCAAGGAATGGCGGGTAGTCCGAGAACCGGTGGCCGAAGTTATACCACTTACGGACATTGAAAGGGATTTCTACAATAAGGTTACAGCCCTCGTTCGTCAGTATGCAAAGAAAAGGGGTATTCATGAGGGCTTCCTTCTGGTTACACCTCAGCGACAGATCTCAAGCTCCATGCCTGCAGCCATACGACAATGGCAAAAGTCAAACAGGGCAGATCTGGCTTCGCAATTATATGAAGATACCGGATATGAATATGACAAGGAACTAGGTCCATTGACACAAGAGATTGTAAGCGAAGCTCATACTTTCGGTAGATACGAGGATCTCTTTAAAAACGATTCAAAGTATTTCAGGCTCAGGGATATGCTGAAACGGTATTTTAAGGAGAATCCTAAGGAAAAGGTCATCCTCTTCGCATACTTCCGGCCGACCTTGTATTATCTGCAGGAACGTCTCACCAAAGACGGTATTTTATCTGTTGTCTTGACAGGCAAGGAATCAAAGGACAAGGACGAAATTATCGGTAACTTCCAGAAAGATAGTCGATACAGTGTTCTCTTGTCTTCTGAAGTAGCGAGTGAAGGTATCGATCTCCAGTTCTCAAGGCTACTTGTCAACTACGATCTGCCCTGGAACCCCATGCGTGTTGAACAGAGGATAGGCCGATTGGATAGGATAGGCCAGGAATCTCCCAAGATCACGATATGGAACCTCTTCTATGAAGACACCATCGACCAGAGGATTCACGATAGGTTGTACATGAGACTCGATATTTTCAGGAGGGCCTTAGGTGATTTGGAGGGAATCATTGGTGAGGAGATTAGAAAGCTGACAACGGCTCTTCTATTTGCAGACCTTACCCCGGAACAGGAAAGCGCTCGAATCACCCAGACAGAGCAGGCAATCTCGAACATCAGGAACCAGGAGGAGCACTTAGAGGAAGAGGCCAGCAATCTGGTGGCACACAGTGATTACATACTCGACAAAGTCCGGGCTGCTAGGGAACTTCAGAGGTGCATTACTGACGATGACCTCTGGAACTATGTCTATGATTTTTTCTTGGGGAATTACAGGGCATCCGAGTTCCTGCAGCTACGTCCTGAGGAGCTGATCTTCGACATTAAGCTATCCGATCAGGCACGATACGACCTTGATAAATTTCTTAATGAGAAGTTCCTATCTGGCCAAACCAGATTAGCCTCTGCACACCAAGGAAAGGTCAAATGCCACTTCAAGAACAAGGTGCAGGGAGGGACAACTAAGGCAATCGAAAATATCAACCAGTTTCACCCGCTCGTTAGGTTTGTTGGGCACAGAATGAGACAGATGGCTTCGCCATACTACTCACCCAACAGTGTTGAGCTTGATCGCCAGAATATACCGGATGTGGCCCCCGCGGTTTATGTATTTGTTGTGAAGCTATGGTCTGTTAGAGGCATCCGGCATATTGAGCGTCTTTTCATGGTTGTGAAAAGGTTGGGCGCCAGCAATGGTCTTTTGTCCGATGATGTTGCAGAAAAGCTGGTCACAACAGCATCAAGACAAGGCAGAGACTGGCTCTCAGCAAAGAATGATATCGATCTCGATGCTGCAAAAGAAGATATGGTGCACTGCCAGCTACGATGCGAAAATCACTTCGACGAATTCGCAAAAAGCATCAGGCACGAAAACAATGACAGAGCAGACATCCAGGAAAGGACTCTGCGGGAGCACATGGAGAATCAAATCAATAAATACCATGGTGTGCTTCAGAAGCATCTGTTCTTAAGAAGAGAATCACTTGCCAAAGCAACTCAAGGAAAAATTGATAAATTAAGGAACATCCTCGAGTTTAAGCTTAAAGAGATCAGCGAGCGGAGAAACATTCAGCCACTACAACAGGAGATCTGTATTGGATTGATTAAGGTTATTTAATAGGAGGGCATATGTCAAAGAAGAAGAAAACCTATCTGAGGCAGCATGCTGGACATCAAGATGAATATAAGTACCAGGAGAAGAAAGGTTCATTGGGTGATAAGATAGAGGAGGCATTCAAGAAAAAGGGGCTTCTGCCTGAACAGCGCAATGGGGTGAAGATCACCACACCAACCAAAGAACCAATCCACAAGAATAAACCATATAGTCAACCGCAGCCGAAAGCAGTAAAGGTGACCCTAAAGCTATCTGCTGGCGCTCGGTCCGAGACTGTTGAGAATACCCTTGAATATAGAGAAGTAAGGCGATCAAGAGAGATCACTCCTACAAATAAACAACCAGGGACACCTTCTCAGATTTCTGAGGGGAGTCAGCGAGATGCGAGAGATATTGTCATAGGCTTTGATCTGGGTACCTCATGTACAAAGGTTATCCTACAGGACAGACAGTTGAAGAAATGCTATGCGGTACCTTTCCCCGGGCTTGGGTACGAAATGAACGAGTACCTCCTCCCTACGAAACTTTACGTTTGCCGAGATGGCCGATGCTGCCTCAACGAAGGTGACTTTGAGTATAAAAGGATTAAGATCAATTTTATCCATGATCCCCAGAGAGTCATTTTTGATGATGGTGTGTTAGGAGACCGTCTCACCGCGGCAGATCTTTTTGCTTGTTATGTCGGGCTTGCCCTGATCGAAATCAGGAAGTGGTTCTTAAGAGAAAAATACAATGACTACAGACATACAGAAATAAGCTGGCAGTTGAATATTGGCCTTCCATCAAGAAGTTTCGACGATGAAGAGCTGTTCGAAAGGACAAAACAAGCAGCCCTGGCGGCATGGAACATATCGTTGCTTGCTCCGCATGAAATCACCATCAAGGGAATAAAGGATGCAATAGACAGGGCTGCAGTTCAGATTGAGAGAAATAGGTGTGATCAGAATAAAGGTGAACTCCACCCTGGCGTTGTCAATGCAGTTCCCGAGATCATCGCTGAGGTAGTCGGTTATGCCAGATCCCCCCTGCGCGAAGACGGGATGTACATGCTCATTGATATTGGTGCGATTACAGTGGATGTCTCATGCTTTATCATCCAGAAAAAGGACGGCGAAGACAATTTCCCCATGCTGACCAGCTCTGTCGAAAACCTGGGCACCTTCATGCTCCACAACGAGCGTATAAAGGCCCTGAAAGCTCACATCAAAGATAAGGTAAATGACCTGTGCGCGATGTGTGATGAGATCAGTCCAATCCCGGTTCCTGATGAGTACATTGATTTTCTAACTGATAGTGATGTGGGCATCATAAAGAACGGTGATAATAAATTCAGAGAAAACTGCTTGCGTCAGATAGGTGGCGTCATCAAGAAATCAAAGCGGAGCAGGAACCCTTTGTCTGAGGCCTGGGAGAAAGGATTGCCCATATTCTTATGCGGGGGTGGTTCATTTATCGATCTATACAATAATCTGCCGGAATATGTATCCGGATGCCTTCAGAAAAATGTCAAGTTCAATGGATTTGTGAAGAAACCATTGCCCATGCCCAAGGATCTGGAAGGTGATCTTTCTCCACAGCACTATCATAGGATGGCAGTCTCTTATGGCCTGAGTTTCTCGGCATTGGATATCGGCACTGTTACTCCTGAAAGAGACCTTGAGGACATCGAAATTGGCAAGTGCAAACTAGACCTTGATTCATTATTCGTATCTAAGGATTGCGTGTAAGATATACAGATAAAAAAATCTTTTCTGAGAGAGGCGAACAACAGTGGAACAATTTACCTGGGTAGAGACCTATAAGGAGATTGCGAACAAGCTCAGAGAATATACAGGCAAGCAGCAGGAGCTCATCAAGATCCTTGGAGACATACAGAGCCAAGGCCTGCCCACGATTTCCCTCATGGACACCAATGTCGAGGGCGTGCAAATCCCGCTTACTGAGATTGACCCCTTTACTTTTTTTGCAAACTTCAACAGAGGGATAAAGACCGAGGCAAGAATCGAGATAATACAAATTCTAAAGAAACTCTGGGGACTTTCATCAGACATACCAAGTGATTTTTCAGGAATTCCCCTTGTAAACAACATGCAGTCATGGTTCATCGCTTATCAAAAAGACAGGGGAGAGAAAGATGTTGCGTTACTTTGGGACCTTTTCATTCAGGCATTGGATAATGATATCCATGAAGAGACCTTTAACGAGGTTTTACAGCTCAAGTACATCCGGAATAAGATAACCATAGGTCTGTTCTGGATTTCCCCTGAGAGATACTTAAATCTTGACAAGGTAAACCGCGCCTATCTTGCCGCAAATGGCATTTCGGTTAAGCGACTCACCGACTTCAAGGAATACTCAGAGATCATGAAGAGAACCAGTTATCAAATGAAGAAGCCATTCTATCAGATATCTCATGATGCCTGGCTTGAAGAAAATGAAGATGTAGGAGAAGACGGAAAACTCATAAGGACCTGGCTCTTTGCACCCGGTCGGGGTGGTGAATACTGGGAAGAATTTTATACCCAGGGCATAATGGCCATTGGTTGGGATTATCTCGGTGACCTGAAGCAATATTCCACAAAGAATGACATTGTCCGTGCCATGCGAGATCATGAAAACGATCCAGAAGCTTCGAAAAGAAACAATGTCACAAGCTGTTTCTCATTCTGCAATGTAATGAAGCCGGGAGATACAGTCCTGGCTAAAATTGGAAGTACAAAAATAGTGGGGTGGGGAATTGTGACATCTGATTATTCTTTTGATCCCACCCGTCAACATTATAAGCATGTGCGTAGCATTGAGTGGAAAAAGAAAGGGGTATGGACAACATCTTCTGATAACAGATTGCCATTGAAGACCCTGACAGACATCACACGATACACTGAGTTTGTAAACTATCTGAATAAGTTGATTGAAACCTTACCACAAGAACCAGATGAACCTGGTTCAACGAAACAGTATTGGTGGCTGAATGCCAATCCCAAAATCTGGGATATTATTGCTGCTCCTGTTGGTTCAACTCAAACATACACATCCCACAATGCCCAAGGAAACAAGCGTCGGGTATATCAGTACTTTAAACAGGTGAATCCTGGAGACCTGATTATAGGTTATGTAGCATCACCTGTCCGCCAGGTTGTCGCCCTCTGTGAGGTCACGAAAGGCCTCCATGACACAGAAGAGGGAGAGGTTTTTGAATTTAAAAAGATAGAGCAATTCCCTGACACAATACCATTCAAGGACCTTCAGTCCGTACCTGAGCTGAAGAATTGCGAACCCCTCATCAATAATCAGGGGAGCCTGTTCAGGCTTATGCCCAATGAGTATGAGATCATCCGCAGCATTATCGATGAAGTGATCGAACCTGTTGCAGGGACAGGCAATCTGGAACAGGTATACAGTCTTGAAGAGTGCATGCAGGCGACAGGTTTTCCCCAAGACATGCTGATCAGTTGGAAGGCAGCGCTCGAGCGAAAAAAGCAGGCTGTCTTTTTCGGGCCACCGGGAACAGGCAAGACCTTTGTCGCCAATCACCTTGCACGACACATGGTGGGCGGCACTGATGGTTTCATCGACTTTATCCAGTTCCACCCTGCTTACACTTATGAGGAATTCATGCAGGGCATCCGGCCTGACACAGATGAGAAGGGTAATCTTCTCTTCAATCTGAAGCATGGGAGGTTCATGGAATTCTGCATCAGAGCGCGTCAGAGGACTGGTCCTTGCGTACTAATAATTGATGAAATCAACCGTGCAAACCTGGCCAGGGTGTTTGGGGAACTGATGTACCTGCTGGAGTATCGCGATAAAGATATTTCTCTGGCAGGAGGCGTACGTTTCTCGATACCTAGTAATGTTTATGTCATCGGGACTATGAATACTGCAGATCGTTCCATTGCACTGGTTGATTTTGCCCTCAGGAGGCGTTTCGCATTCCTTGAACTGTTCCCCGAATATGAAGTGTTGAAGGTATACCAAGCAAAGAAGGGGTTTAATGCACAAGGGCTGGTGCAAGTGCTGCAGGAGGTGAACACGAAGATTAATGACAAGAACTTCTCACTGGGCATCTCATTTTTCATGGTTGATGATTTGGTGAAAAAGCTTGCTGCAATATGGAAGATGGAGATCGAGACATACTTGGAGGAGTATTTCTTCAGCCAGCCTGAAGTATTGATCAATTATCGCTGGGACAAGATCAAAGGGAAAGTACTTTCATGACACAGGTAATCCCTCTGGTCGAGTATGAAACCTGCTTTCTCGCCCCTTCCGATCTAAGGGAAGATGATGCATGGCGCATAAATATTCAGTTCGGCGACAAGGTCACGGTGGAGTGGCCTACACCAAAAACGGGCAATAAATGGCAACTGACGTCCCAGGGTTGGGTGGGGTATATCCCCCTCGGAGAAGACAGAGGGATATCACTTCTCCCCAAGGTGTCACTCCAGAATTTGTTTGGAATGCTTGAATATGCCTATGATCTTGGGTCATTCAGATTTCTTGAAGGGCTCTATAACTGTGAGTCGATACATGAATTCTATGAACGGCTTGCGATAATCCTTGCCAGGCGCCTCCTTGATAGAGCCCGGGAGGGTTTATACAAGGCATACAAAGAAGACCATGAAGAGCTAACCTATGTGAGGGGGTGTATCGACATCTCGGCCCTCAGCAGAAACCCGGTCAGATCAAAGATCCCATGCTCCTTCGAGGACCATACCATTGATGTCGAGGATAACCAAATCATTGCCTGGACTCTTCACACCATCCTCCGAAGTGGCATATGTACCGAGTGGTCTATCCATATACTTAGGAAGGCTGAGCGGGTGATGCGAAATGCTGTTAGTCTTGTACCTTTCTGCGATTATGACTGCTTGGGCAGGGTGTACAATCGCTTAAATGCTGATTATGATGTCCTCCACAAAATCTGCCGATTCTTTCTTGAAAACACTGGACCTTCTCAGAACCTCGGTGACCGTACCATGGTGCCGTTTCTTGTGGATATGGCCCGGCTCTTTGAGCTCTTTGTGGCAAGATGGATGAGTCAGCACCTTGATCCGAGGTACTTTCTTGGGGTACAGGAATCCTTTACTGTGGGTGAAAAGGGAAAATTGAAGATGCTCATGGATATGGTTCTCTATCACAGGGAAACGAAAACGCCTCTCTGTGTGTTGGATACCAAGTATAAAGCACACAGTACTGTTTCCAATGATGACTATTACCAGGTCGTGGCATATGCAGACGCCCTGAATTGTGAAAATGCTGTTCTTATATACCCCAGACAGCTCGAATATCCATTTGATGAGAAACCCGGCAGGATCCGCGTCAAGACAGCAGTCTTTGATATCAATGATGACCTTGATCATTCTGGGAGCTCGCTCTTGGAAGATCTGCTTCAAGCATTTCAGGTTCAGGATGGGATAACACTTTCCTAAAACCTCCATGCCCGCGAGCGTTCACAACGAAGGATGAAAATAGTGTAGCAGAGGGCTCATGAGTTGCCCCAATATGGTTGTGTCTCACTACAACCCATAGGAGGGCAGGACATGAGCCGA
>Ga0116141_10000812_pt1 | contig 25770 bp, 25 predicted proteins | sample AD_UKC097_MetaG_FD_89744 | JGI IMG/M metagenome (GOLD analysis project Ga0116141, IMG submission 89744) | Active sludge microbial communities of municipal wastewater-treating anaerobic digesters from USA - AD_UKC097_MetaG | ecosystem: Engineered > Bioreactor > Anaerobic > Digestate | place: USA...
TCGCCGTCCCACCAGCGCCGACTATTCCTAACGCTAACATCGCTGACACCAATCTGCATGCCAGCGTGCGCCGTCCAATAAGTATTTCTTTCATCAATCGCGCCTTCATCATGCCCTCCCCTTGCGCATGGATTTGGGCCAGATGCCCATTTTCCCCGGCGACAAAATACCAGATGGATCAACCGCATCCTTGACCTTTTCATGCATTCTCAACAACGCGGAATCGTTCCAGTTATAGGTGCCTGCAATCCGATCCATGAAGTCCAGGTGCGTCCGATACTCGCCATACCCCGCAGCAGCAGCTGCATCGACCAAATCGCCAAACAGCTTATTCGCACGCGCCTTTTCTTTCGCATCATTGCGATCAAACGTGAGGCAGAAAATATGATGCATATCGCGCCAGCCCACAGCAACCTCGCCGCAATAGTCAAACCCCGCCTTGTTGCAGCGATCCCGAATCAACTCATACTGCTTGGTGGCATCCACCCCCGTCACCGGCGAAATGGGCGAGAAATCAATGTGCGCACCATTAGGAATCCAGTTCATCACGTTGTATTCAGTCATGTTCGGAATACCTGCGCCCAGCTTTTTCCGGTACTGCCAAGCCACATCGTCTTTTGCGCGATCTTCATCAAAGTAAAACTTGGCACCCGGAATACTCGCAAAGGCGTCACGAATCACTTCCCACGTGTTGTCCATCATGGGTGGCGGACCATACAAAGCACCGTAGAAATTCCACGCACCAATTTTCAAATCACTGCGCATTTTCTTGCGCACGCTATCGGGAATGGGGCCCTTGCCGGTGTAATAGTCGCGACGCGTTACTTGCACTGCTGCTTCCCACAACATTTCGACCGTCATCGCAACGGCGGGGATCAGCATATTTACTTTGAGCGGACGCAACACCTCGGTAATCGCGTGCAGATCACTTTCCTTTTCAAAGGTGATCATGTACGGACGATAACCCGGTGGCTCAGGCATCAACCACATCCCGACTTTGGTGACTACACCAAAATTGGATTGCGTAAATAAGCCATCCACCGATGGACCAAAGCCGTATTTGTACAAATGATTGGTTTGACTACCGGGCATCGCACCCATACCCGTTTGCACCAAGGTGCCATCCGCCAGCATGACTTCCATGCCGCACTGCATTGTGACGTGATCGCCATACGGGGTATAACCCACGCCGTGCTCGGTCATGTTCGGCAGCACGCCACCCCAGCCAGGCGCTGCACAATCAACCCACAGCTTGCTGCCAATCTTCTGCAAGTGACGGTATAAATCCATGTAGCTCACGCCGGGTTCCACCACCGCGTAACCATGCTTTTCATTCACCTCAAGGATGCGATTCATACGCTTGAGATCGAGCACAATGTAGCCCGCCTTGCGCGGCGCCGGGCCACCATAGGCAAAGTTTTTACCAGTCGAAGTGGTCCACAATGGCGCCTTGTAATGACGCGCCACTTCCAGCACCCGCTGTAATTCTTCGACATTCGCTGGCGCGACAGCCGCTGAAGGCTGGTGCAACTCGGCTGGCGTGGTGAGGTAAGCATCGTTATACGCGGGCAACTCCCATTGCGTATCGGTAAATACAAATTCACGGCCAACTACTTTTTGCAGATCGGCTACCAGCGAAGCAAATTGCTCGCGCTTAATTCCTGGGGGTAATACGGCGTCCATCAGACAACTCCTTTCGGCCAAGCTAATAAAGACACAAAATCGCCACCCGGCCATGCAGGGGAAGTTAAATCCAAGGTCTTGCGCTCATTACCCGAAGTGAATTCACCAGACTTCATGGATGCCAACACGACAGCATACTGAGCAGGATCACTCACGCGATCAACCCATCCAGATAACTGCGTCATCGGCGCTTCCAATCCAGTAAACTCATGCCGCATTTGCTCAGCCGCCTGCCGATGATGCCGCGCCTCAAGCACAACACGCCAGTCCCTCTCCAACAGGCTGCGCACAGCAAATACAGTTGCAGGACGCCCCAACACCGCCAACGCACGACCATGCGCTGTACTGAGCGTATCTAACATAGCGCTCCAACCTGAGGCATCATCCAGCGTCACTGTTTGATAGGCCAAACCCAGCTGACGAACACCCACCGCCATATCTGCACCCATTGTTGCGTCCGCTTCAAAAAGACACAGGCTATTATTTTCAGCATCAGAAACATTGCCTGCCAAGGCGCTACCGGCCATGCCCAGCGACGTGAATAACGGTAGTGCAGCACCGCCACGCACCGTCGCCTGCAGGAACGTCCGCCGCGAAGATAAAGTTACACTCATTGGATTTCCTCACTCCGACAAAAAATTATTTTGATTGCCGGAACAGAAGTAAGTAACAAAAAACTCGCTCTCATTCTGATTCCGGCTTGCAACGTTTTTACTTTTTTAAAATTTCTACTGCTAGCCTAACTACTGCAAAACCAAGTAGGTCGGTCAATGCTGAAAGCCTCAGAAACAGCCAGGCACTAACAATCCTAATGACCTCGACAACCTCGCAGCCTTGACGATCAGGCTGTCTTTTTTTCCTGGAAAAAATCTGTGACCAATTTAACAAAGCGATCTGCATGTTCAATTTGCGTCCAATGCCCACATTGACCAAACACATGTAGTTGTGACTTGGGCATAAGCTCAAACAGCTTAAGCGAGGCGGACATCGGCAACACGCGATCTTCGCGACCATGAATAATCAAGGCCTCATGGGACAACGCACGAATAGCCTCTTCAGGACTCGCCAACGCATCCACCCACTGTTGGCGCGGCGCCGGGAACATGCTCGCAAACGATTCCTGGTAACCAGGCCGGATACTCGCTTCATAACGCAGCTTGGCCAACTCATCACTCACCAAATTGCGATCAAAGGCAAAAATATCCATAATCTTGCGCATATTTTCAAATGACGGCGTGTAACCCCACACATCATCTAGCCCTTGAGTCAACTTAAACGAAGTGCCAGCAGAACCCATAAGCACCATCCGGTTAACCCGCCCAGGAGCGCGGATTGCCATTGCCAGCGCAAGCCCTCCGCCAAAAGAATTGCCAACTACATGTGCGCGCTCAATTTTTAGTGCATCAAGCAAACCGAGCGCATGACTCACCCAGTTTTGCATAGTGTATTTCGCGCCTGGCGGGCGCTCTGTATAACCAAACCCGGCCATATCAGGGGCAATGACGCGGAAGTTCTTAGCCAAAACTGGCATACTCAACCGCCAGTTAGCAAAAGCCGTCACACCAGGACCCGAGCCATGAATCATCAATACAGGATCTCCGCTACCTACGTCGTGATAATTGGTTGCAAGACCGTTTGCAACAATAGACAAGCCAATTTCTGGATTACCGCTCACATCATCTCCTTGGAGTTTTATTAACGCTTAATGACCGCTAGTTCAGTCAAATCCTTTTCCTTATTTTGTCACAAAAGCAGATGTTACTAACTATCCTAGCGATTTTTTCTCACATCTTTTTCTAAAAACCTGCGCCATACTTCTCATTAACAAGGAATCAGGTGTGGAAATTCAGGCTGCACATCATCACTCGGCCAGTTGGGGCTATCTTCCTGCAAAGGCTTCCGCGACTAACAGTGGCAATCCATTATCAACTCGTATAATTACCAAAGAGTTGTTGCATCTTGTGCACCCACGAATTTTTATTAGTTTTTGACACGCGATATATGGCAGGCTTGTCCCGTTTTATTCGCAACATCCTTTATTTATTCCACCACATGACACGCTCAGGCGAATAGCGCCCTAACCAAACCACCCTTCATGGCATCCAAAGCAAAAAAAGATCTGCCCAACCCATCAACAAGTCGTGCGCTTTATTTTCGGCTCTTAGGCTATGTAAAACCCTACTGGCGGTTCTTTTTACTAGCGATTGTGTTCATGGCAATATCAGCCTCCACCGAGCCTTTACTGCCCGCACTGATGAAACCATTGCTCGATAGCGGCTTTAGCGGACATGCCACAGGCATTTACAACTCATGGCTTTTACCTTTTTTGATTGTCGGGGTATTCCTCATACGCGGTATGTTTGGCTTTTTTGCCGACTATGCACTCTCATGGGTTTCAAACAAAGTGGTACTGGATCTGCGTCAGGACATGTTCCAGCGATTAATTCAATTACCTACCACTTATTTTGACAACCAGTCATCCGGCGCAGTGATGTCACGCATTGCCTACGACGTCACTGGCGTGACATCGGCAGCAACTGGCGTATTAACGGTACTGATTAAAGACTCTTTTGCTGTCATTGGCTTATTGACTTGGATGTTTTATTTAAACTGGCAACTCAGCTTAATCGCACTGGTCATGGTTCCTGGTATAGCACTCGCCGTGATGAGTTTTAGCAAACGATTGCGATCAACCAGTCGTGGCGTACAAGAAGCAATGGGCGAAATAATGCATGTACTCGAAGAAAGTATCGAGGCGCATAAAGTCGTGAAAATCTTTGGCGGACAAGATTATGAGCGCAAACGATTTGCAAATGCCAGCGGCATGCAACGTAGACAAGCAATGCGACAGACAGTAGCCGCTGCCGCTTTAGGGCCAATCGTCCAAACTTTTGCAGCGATTGCCCTGGCCATTATTATTACCGTCGCCATTCAACAATCCAATGCTGGCGACAAAACAACCGTTGGCAGCTTTGTGTCGTTCATTACCGCCATGTTGATGCTGCTCGCACCGCTCAAACGCCTCACCGATATCAATGCACCGCTCCAGCGAGGTTTGGCGGCTGCCGAAAGCGTATTCAGTATGGTCGATGCAGTACCGGAAGATGACTTTGGCACCACCACACTCGGCCGCGTTGAAGGCAACGTTGTGTTTCGAAAAGTTCATTTGCGCTACCCTGATGCCGCTCGCGATGCCTTAACTGACATCAACCTCTCCTTACCAAAGGGAAAAACAGTTGCTTTGGTCGGCACATCAGGCAGCGGCAAAACATCACTCGCCAATTTACTGCCACGCTTTTATCACCCCACGAGTGGCGAAATTCTTATTGATGGTCACCCTATAGAAAACTTAACACTTTCATCATTACGCTCAAATATTGCCCTAGTCTCGCAAGATGTTGTGTTATTTAACGATACCGTGGCAGCAAACATTGCCTATGGCCTTGACAATGTGACCGAAGAAAAGCTCTTGGCTGCCACCCGAGCTGCGCACGCGCTTGAATTTATTCAAGGTATGCCAGAAGGCTTTGCCACAATGATTGGCGAAAATGGCGTCAAGCTCTCTGGTGGACAACGACAACGTCTTGCAATTGCTCGCGCGCTGTTAAAAGACGCCCCTATTTTGATTCTGGATGAAGCAACTTCTGCGCTTGATACAGAGTCTGAAAGGCATGTGCAAGCAGCGTTAGATAGCTTGATGCGAAACCGCACTACGCTCGTTGTGGCTCATCGCCTATCCACCATCGAGCACGCCGACCATATCGTTGTACTCGAGGCCGGCAAAATTATTGAAGAAGGAAATCATGCGACGCTGCTTGCATGCAATGGCGCCTACGCAAACTTTTATCAAATGCAAAGAGCCACTGAAAAAAAGAACACGCCTAATTAAAATATCTCACAGAAAAATAGAGCCCAAGAAAAAACCACCTATTTTTCAAGCGCGATGCGTTAAGCCACCCTCTACCAAAATATCCTGACCAGTAATATAGCCGCCCCCATTTGAAAGCAAAAACACCACTGTTTCAGCAATTTCTTCAACACGCCCAGCTCGAGCCATAGGAATCAAAGCGCAAGTAGCATCATCCACAGGGAAGCTATCAATAAACCCGGGCAACACATTGTTCATGCGTATGCCCGCTGCCGCATAACGTGTCGCATACAGCTTGGTAAAGCTCGACAACGCAGCGCGAATGGCTGAAGAAATAGGGTAACCCGGTGTAGGCTCTTTGGCGCCGTAGGTGGAAATATTCACCATCGCTCCGCCACCCTGACTCTCGAAAATCGGTGTCACCAGCCGCGACATGCGCACCACATTCAGGAGCAAAAGATCAAGCGCGGCATGCCAGTCTTCATCGCTCAAAACCAGCAATTCGCCACTCGCTGCATGGCCTGTATTATTGACGACAGCATCAATGCGGCCATAGCTTGCCAGCGCCAGATCAACCAGCCGCTTGAGGTCATCCGTTTCAGTGACCGAACCTTGCAAACCAACACCGCCTAATTCCTTCGCCAAGTGGATGACGCGTTCTGAGCGTGCCATCAAAACCACTTTATAACCCTGTGCCGCCAAAGTGCGGGCACAGGCCGCGCCCATGCCTTGAGAAGCTGCCGTGATGATGGCCACTTTATTGACTCTGGTCAGATCGCTCATGCAAAACTCCTGGTGAAATCAGGCAGGCAACTGCAAAGACTTGTACTGGAGAAACTCTTCTATCCCATAGCGCCCCATCTCGCGGCCCAAGCCTGATTGTTTATAACCCCCAAACGGGGCTTCGATATTAAAAGCACCGCCGTTGATTTCCACCTGGCCGGTGTGCAAGCGGCGCGCAACTTTTTGCGCACGCGCTGCATCAGATGACCACACCGCGCCAGACAAGCCATAGGCCGTGCCATTGGCAATGGCAATGGCTTCTTCTTCATCGCGATAGGTGATGATGCAAAGCACCGGGCCGAAAATTTCTTCCTGGGCAATCACGCTATCGGGTGCAACGCGACCAAAAATAGTGGGCTGAACATAACAGCCGCGCTCAAGCCCTTGAGGACGATCCGGACCACCGCACAACAACTCGGCGCCTTCCTCGATACCTTTATGAATCATGCTCACTACTCGGTCCCGCTGTGCTGTGGACACCAATGGCCCCAGTTTGGCGGCATCCCCCATGGGGTCGCCCACCGTGAAGCGAGCCGCCACCTCGGTGGCTATCTTTGCCGCTTCGGCATATCTCGCCTCTGGCACAATCAGGCGCGTCAGTGCCAGGCAGGTTTGGCCGGAATTCAAAAAACAGGAATTCACTGTGGCACGCACTGCCGCTTCAAGATCGGCATCATCCAATACCACCGCAGCAGACTTGCCGCCCAATTCTAGTGTCACACGTTTCATGCGTTCAGCTGCTAACGCGCCAATGCGTGCCCCGGCGCGGGTAGACCCCGTCATGGAAATCAAATGGACATCGGGGTGCGTCACCAGCGCTTCGCCAGCGGTCGGGCCGTAGCCTGTGATCAAATTAAAAACACCCGGCGGCAAACCCGCCTCTTGAATAATTTCAGCGAGCACAAACGCCGCCAGCGGCGCGACTTCAGATGGCTTCCAAACCACGGTGCACCCCGTGGCAAGAGCGGGCCCAAGCTTCGTGGCAATCTGGAATAACGGATAATTCCACGGCGTAATGCACGCTGCCACACCGACGGGCTCTCGCAACACTAAAGAGTTGCCAACGCGCTCTTCAAAAGCGAATTCCCGCGCATGGCGAGCGCATACTTCAAGAATCTGGATCGGCAAACCCACCTGCATGCGCCGGCCCATTTTTCGTGGCATGCCGATATCTGCAGCGATGAGATCGGTCAACTCCTCAGTGCGCGCTTTCAAGCCTGCGCAAATGCGCTCGATAAAGTCAGCACGCACTGCTGGCAATGTTGCACTCCACGCGGCTTGCGCACCTCGCGCCGCAGCGACAGCACGGTTGACATCCGCCGCATCCGCGTCCGGTATCACACCTAATGGTTCATCTGTTGCCGGGTTGAAAACATCAATGGTAGCTGTCGCATGAGGAGTAACCCACTCGCCATTAATAAAGAATTTATTTTTGATATGCATCGCTTATTCTTTTCGAACAAATAAAAATCAGGATCTTGCTTTGATTAACCGTGTGGGGTTGTAAGTCAGTACCACATCGCCCTTTTGATTAACTACTTGATTCATTGTCTGCACAACGCCTCGCCCCGGTTTTGAGCTCGGGCGAACCATGATCACTTCGCATTCCACGTGGATGGTGTCACCCACACAGGTGGATGCAGGAATCTTGATCTCGGCACCCAAAAACGCCATGCCGGTATCCTGCATGGAAGGCATCAGCAAGCCTTCGGCAAACGAATAGACCAGCGCACCAGGCACTACGCGGCCTTTGAGCAGCATGCCTTCGCGATCTTCAGTGTTGGTAAAAAGTTCTTCGGTAAACCAGGCCAGGTTAACAAAATTCACCAGGTCGGCTTCTGTCACCGTGCGGCCACGCGTTCTGAAACGATAGCCCAAGGTGAACTCTTCAAAATGCATGCCGCCGCCAATCAGTACGTGTGCCGCTTTATCCGTTTTTTCCATGGCAATGTTCTTTATAAAAGCTCAATGGCAATGGCCGTCGCTTCGCCACCACCGATACACAAACTCGCAACACCCCGCTTTAAGCCACGCTGGCGTAATGCGCCAATCAAGGTCACGATGATACGCGCCCCTGTTGAGCCCACGGGATGACCCAACGCACAGGCGCCACCATGCACATTCATTTTTTCATGCGGAATATTCAGCGCCCGCATGGCACCGAGCGCAACCACAGCAAACGCTTCATTCACCTCAAACAGATCAACATCCCGCGTCGTCCAGCCCGTTCTGGCAAACAGCTTTTTAATGGCATGAACAGGCGCGCCGGGAAACGAGGCCATATCTGCAGCATAGGTTGCGTGGCCCACGATGCGCGCCAGCGGTTTTAAACCTTGCTGCGCCGCTGTCGATTGCCGTGTGAGCACCAACGCAGCTGCACCATCAGAAATCGAGCTCGCATTCGCTGGCGTAATCGTACCGTTGGGGCGAAATGCCGGTTTCAACGAGGGAATTTTTTCGACATTGACCGCAAACGGTGTTTCATCCTTGTCCATCATTGTCTCGCCAGCTCGGCTTTTGATGGCAACAGGCGCAATTTCCCAATCGAAACTGCCATCCGTGTTAGCTAATTTTGCACGCTGTGTTGACTCCGTTGCGTAACGATCCTGCTCCTCGCGAGTAAAGGTATTTTGTTCAGCCCAAGTGCACGCAAAGTCGCCCATAAGTCGGCCTTCGACGGCATCCTCCAGACCATCGGTGAGCATATGATCCAGCACTTTCTGGTGACCCAAACGATAGCCTGTGCGCGCACGTGGCAGCATGTACGGCGCATTGCTCATGGATTCCATGCCGCCCGCTACCACCATGCTTGAGCTGCCTGCCAGCAACACATCATGCCCCAGCATCACGGCCTTCATGGCCGAGCCGCACATTTTGGTCAGCGTGGTGCATCCGGCAGAACCTGGCAGCCCGCCACTTAAGGCAGCTTGTCGCGCGGGTGCCTGCTTTTGCCCGGCAAACAAACAGGTGCCGAACAGCACCTCATCCACCGATTCAGGTGATATTCCTGCACGTTTGACCGCTTCGCGAATTGCTACAGCACCCAACTCAGGTGCGGTGAGCCCGGCGAGCTTGCCTTGAAAAGAGCCAATCGGCGTTCTTGCAACGCCGAGGATAACTACCGGATCATTATTGATTACATTGCTTGTCATGTCATTTGCCATTTCTGTTCCTTGATTTTTTCAACGCATCAACGCGGCTGTACGCGAATAGCGCCGTCCAGGCGAATGACTTCGCCGTTGAGCATGAGGTTGCCAATGATGTGCTGCACCAGACCTGCGAACTCTGCAGGACGTCCCAAGCGAGGCGGATAAGGCACGGCCTGACCCAAGGCCTCACGCACATTTTCAGGCAGGCCCATAAGCATGGGCGTCTCGAACACACCCGGTGCAATCGCCATGACGCGAATGCCATGACGCGCAAGTTCCCGCGCTATAGGCAACGTCATTGCTACCACACCACCCTTGGATGCGGAATAAGCCGCTTGCCCTATCTGGCCTTCAAACGCAGCAATGGACGCCGTATTAACAATGACGCCGCGCTCATTCTCGGCCAGAGGTGACTGAGCTGTCATCGCAGTGGCAGCCAGGCGCAACATGTTAAAGGTGCCGATCAGATTGATATTGATGGCCCGCGCGAAAGTATCCAGCGAATGCGCACCCTCTTTTCCCACCACTTTTTCGCCCGGCGCAATACCTGCGCAATTAACCAGCCCGCGCAGGTTGCCGAATGCCGCAAGGCAAGTGTCAATTGCGGCTTGCGCACTTTCGGGATTCGTCACATCCGTGACCACAAACCGTGCGTTGCTGCCCAGTTCGGCAGCTAACTGTTCGCCTTGCGGATTAACATCCGCCAGCAGCACGCGGCCGCCTTGTGCTACCAGCATGCGTGCAGTTGCCGCGCCCAATCCTGAGCTGGCACCCGTAATGACAAATGCGTGATCTTTGATTTCCATAAAATTAAGCGTCTAAAAAGTCGGTTAGTTTGCTGGCAAGTTCACCAGAATGGATTGCACTGGATCGCTGGAAACAGATCGCGTGCTATGACCTTCGCCAGCCATGTCGTCGGCATAGACCACCGATCCTGCACCAAACACGCGTTTCTCGCCCGTGCCCACGGTAATTTCAACCTGCCCCCCGAGAAAAATCAGGTACACAGGATTGGGCACCACATGCCAGCCCGAGGCGTAATCGGCGCCGGATTCACGAAACATGAAGCCTGGCACCACCTGCAGATCGGAAAAACGTCCGAACTTGCCTTTGTCTGTCAAAGTAATTGGCGTGTCTTCAAAAAAGGATTTACCATCAGGTCCTGCTGAAATTTTGACTAGATTCATTACCTGCTCCTGTAAAAATGAAATATTAAAAAAGTCGGCGCTGGTGAGACGGCGAAGTCGAATTAAATGCTGGCCATTACCGCTTAGTTCAGGCGCTTAATCAGAATGAAACGCCATTCCTCGCTACAAGCATGGCATGAAGAACTCTTCCGGCACCAGCGCTTCATCGTAATAAGAAAGCGCTTCTCGCAAATTGGATTTTGACCATACCACAGGCTGGATTTCCGGGTGCACCTCCGTCATGCGTCCTACCGCACAAAGCTCCAGCCGCACGCCGCAATAATCAAAAAAGTGCACCGAAAAGGTGTTGCCATAGGGCTGGCGCAACGGGCCCAACAAATCCAGCTCTATCCCGTCGCTCCTCAGGAAATAACCATCCGACATGATGTCTGATGAGTCTTCTTTGGTAAACGCAATGTGATGCAGCTTCACTTCCGCACCCGGGTAAATGGCAATTTCTTGTCCGCCCACATTTTTTGCCATGCGGAACAACAACGCCGAAATGGTTTTTCCCTTTTCATCGACAATTTTTTCTGATGTCAGAAATCCCAGCATGTCAGCCAAAAAAGCGCTGCACCGTTCCGGATCAGGCGAGGTAATCGCCACGTGGTTAATATTAAGCGGTGCCGCCGTGCCACGAATCGCTTTAGGCGCAACCCAGTCAGGGCCTTCAAAACCAGACACATAGCCCAACTGCTGAATATCCGCAAACAGGCGGATGCGCGGGCCAGCCGGCACATCAAACGCAATCGACTTGCCCAAGCCCTTCAATTCTGTATCCGCAGCTGCCACTTGAACTTTCACACCCGCAGCTTCGAGTTTCTGCTGGAAATTCTCCAGGTCGAGATCATCACGCACATGCAAACCAATTTCTACCAAGCCTTGGTTTTCATTTTGATCTACAACAAAAGAAAACTTGTACGGTTCGTGCCAGCAGCGAAACATCACCCGATTAGGTTCTATACCGGTCTCCAGCAAACCCATTTCATTTGCATAAAAATCACGTGTTTTGAGTAAACGTAAATCTTTCACCGCGATGCGAGCATAGCCCAACCGATGAATACCTCGACGAAGTAAAGCCATTTCTTACATCCTCCGAATAATTTGAATGAGCCGAGTAGTGAACCGTTGCTAAAAAATCAAATGCTGATGGCTTAAGTCACCACCTCGAAGAAGTTAGCCAACACCGCACTCTCATAATAGAAAACACCCCGTGGAATATTTTCACCTGCCCAGACAATTGGAGGAATCTTGTCGCGCACATTGGAGGCTTCATACACGCCGCACTGGAATTCATTGCGATTTCCTGAGGGGTCATGAAAATAGACAGTTGTCACCCCGGCAACACCATGACGGCTGATGCCATAATCAAAAGTCGCAACTTTTCGATGCTTCAACATATCCACGCGCCGAATCACATCTGCTCTATCACTCACGTAGAAAGCAATATGGTGCAGGCTGTTGGGTGGGCCTGGCGCGAAGGCAACATTGTGAATCGTATTGCTCACCGTCATGAAAAACGCAAACGGCTGGCCATCCGGGCCGTGAATGGTTTCGGTCAAATTGAAATCCAGCGCCTCACGCAGAAATTTGGCCGTTTTATCCACATCATTGCCGGCTAATAGCGTGTGGTCCAAATGCGTGACAGGCCAGATGCCTTCAAGGTCATCCAGAATAATATCTGGATCCTTCATGCCATACGAATAGCCGACTTTTTCAGCGTGATAGAACAAATTGAAAATATGGCCAGAAGGCAACTCGATACTCAATCCTTCGCCCTGCCCCATTACTACCCCAGCCGCCACACGACGGGTCTTTAATCCCCATTCCTTGGCAACAACTTCTGCTTCATTCAAATCATTTGGATCATTCACCTTAAAGCCAACGTGATCCAAACCTGCGCGATCAGAAGCATTCAAAATAATGCAATGATGATCCTGCGATTCATGCGCCTGCAAATACACCTGCCCCGGTGCCCTACCAGTGACACGCAAACCAACCACTTGCGTGTAGTGCTTCTCACTGGCGGCTAAATCAAGGGCACGAATACTCAGGTAACTCAGTCTTGATACGGCCATGCTGATCTCCTCCTGTTATGTATTTATAAAATAATGATGCCTGAAATAACTCTAAAACTTTCAACCAATCAAATCAAGCAACAGATTTTGCTGCTTTTGCTGCTGATTCCCCCGTCATCAGGCGAGAAATACCCGCCTTGATTTTCTCCAGCCAGCCCGAGTTTTCAATCTTGGTGACTTTGTAAAAAGAGGGGCACAATTGCGCAGCGGTCGTGATCTCGCCGCACACGCCACAGCCCACACAGTTCGTATCAATCGCCGCCACCGGTGCCGTGCGCAAGCTGTTTGGCCCATCGGCCAGGGTGAGCGACGGGCAACCGTTAAAGCGCATGCAGGCATGATCCCCAACGCATACTTCGGCATCCACGCCCAAACGATCAATCTCAACCCGCTCGCCAGCCTTGATTGCCGCAGCACGTTCCGGCTTTACGCGGCGCTGCTTTTGCAGCATGCATTCAGCATCGGAAATCAGTACCCGCACCTGCGGAATCTTCGCGTCCCGCCGGATCTTTTTCATCTTGTCCTGAAAGTCGCGGAAGTTATACGGATTAGCAGTTTCTATCTTCTTCACCCCCATCGCGGCAAAGGTTTTAACAATGCTCATCTCCGTGCCCACGGCTTCGCCCGTCATCAGCTTGCCCACGTTGGGGTTTTCGTGCGCCCCGGTCATGGCGGTCCATTTGTTGTCCAGCACAATGTAGGTGCTGTCCTGGCGGTTATAAATAGCATTCGCAGCGGACGTGTTGAACGCGCTGTGCCACAACGTGCCGTCCCCCACAACCGACACATTGTGCTGCTCGGACATCGCCGACACGGCAGAGGCTGCCGCCATGCCCGCACCCATGCCCACGTTTGAGTCCGACATCTGGAATGGAATAAACCCGGCCATGCCATAGCAACCCACGTCCCCCCCATGCCAGTCTTTCACCCCCGTGGTGTACTCCTGAATCTTCATTTGCGAGAACACCGGCCGCTCGGGGCAACCCGTGCAGAAAGTCGGGAAGCGTGGCGGCACAGGCGCGGGGAACATGCCCACCGCTTGGCGTTTGCGATTGATCAGCCCTTGCACCGCATCGCCCGGCGCTGTACCCGTCTCGGGAATCGCCTGCATGAGGAACTGCGCCAAGGCGGGGCCGAGTTTTTCGGGAATCAGCTCGCCATACTTGGGCACTAAATCATGGCCAAAAAACTTCACGCGGATGTCTTTTTTCTGAATCAAAGCGCGGATATGGCTTTCCATTAAATCCGGCTGACCTTCTTCTACCAGCAGTACGTGGGTTTTATCGCCAATAAAACCTGCGACCTGCTCATCGCTTAATGGATAAATGACATTGAGTTGCAGCAGATGAATGCGCGGATCCAGCGCGCCAAATTCATCCGCCAAGCCCATGATGCTGAGTAACCGCAGAGTGGTGTTAAAGGTTGTGCCATGCGTGATGATGCCGATTTTGGCCTCTTCGTTGCCAAAGAACTCATTCAAGTTACGCTCGACAATCAGGCGCGTGGCCGTGGGCAGGCGCTCCTCAAAGCGCTTGGCTTCTTGCTGGAATGAATACGGCGGCAAGGCAAAAATGGTCGGGTCGCGGCGGAATTCTTTCAACTTATTGACCGTGCTGATTTTAGGCAGCACATTGTCGCCCACGGTAATCTCGGCATTGGCGTGCGAGTGTTGCGGCCTTAACAACAAAGCGACCACCGAATTGCTGTCGCGCGATAAATCCATACCTTCTTTCACCATGCGATGCAGCACTTGCTGATCATGGCGCGGGTCGATCACCGGCATGCCAATTTTCTGCCCCCAAGGCAAGGTACGCTGCAGCACCGTGGTGCTGGAGCCACCGTAATCCTCGCCGACGATAATCATCGCGCCGTCTTTCACGCCCAGTTGCGAGACGTGATCGACCACATCCTGCCCCACGCCGTTGCCCAGCACCTTCCAGGTCACAGCACCCCGCACAGGCTCGAAAACAGAGGCGGTAAGCAGGGCCGCTGCGGCCATTTCATTGCTGGATGTCTCAAAATAACAGCCATAATCCTTCAAAATCGGCTCATAAGCATCGGCAAAGGCATCGAGCACATTGGCGGTGGGCGCGCCAGGGTAGCCGCCAAAATAGCTGATGCCGGATTCGAGCAGCGCTTTTAACACCACCAAAGCGCCATCGCCATAGAGCGTATCGCCCTGGCCACCCTTGAGTTGCGCTATTTCGTCATTGGTAAATGAATGGGACATTATTTTTTATTCCGATCCTGGTTAATTAAATAGGTAATTTCAGAGCGTATTATAGGTAATTTCAGAGCGTATTTTTAGGCCACGTGTAAGCGGGCGCTTGCTTGGCTGCAAACCGCGCGATTGCCCCGGTGCATTCTGGCGTTGCCACGGCCATGCTTTGCGCGGCCGCTTCCAAACCCAGCATGGTGGCCAGGCTGCTCTCGTAAGACTGGTTCAAGCTGTGCTTGGTAAAACCAAACGCCGTCGGCGAAATATGCTTCATGGCGTGCGCCATGGCCAGTGCGCGCGGCAACACATCCTGCGGTTCGTGCAGTTCCAGCACAATGCCCAACCGCAAGGCTTCTTCCGCCGAAATTTCACGCGCGGAATAAATCATTTCTTTGGCGCGCTGCAAACCGACTACGCGCGGCAGGGTGTACATCGCGCCATAATCGGGCAGCAAACCCACGCGCATAAAGGCCATGCAAAAGCGGGCACGATTCGATGCCACCACCATATCAGCCGCCATCGCCAAACTAAACCCGGCACCATAAGCCGTACCATCCACGGCGGCAATCACTGGGCGATCAAGATTCATCAGCTCAGTAAGGTAAGCATGCGCTGCCATCAAGCGCTGCCGCATGATGGCGGAATTAACGCCTTCCATGCCCAGCAAATCGCCGCCCGCGCAAAAGGTATCGCCTGCGCCGGTGAGCACCACGGCACGAATGGATTGCTCGTTCAAAATGTAGCGCACCAACGCCCCGAGCTCTTCGCGCATGACCGAGTTAATGGCATTGCGGCTCTCTGGCCTGGCCAAAGTGATCGTCGCCACGCCATCATCCAGCGCTACGTTCAAGGTTGCTAAAGAATTCAAATCCATAAAATCAATTTCCTGCCCAAGACCAAGGTTATCTTCAAGTTAGTGCCGTTGATACAGCGTCACCACGCAAGCGCCGCCCAAACCGAGGTTATGCTGCAACGCCACTTTGGCGTCGGCCACCTGCCGTGCCTCCGCCTGGCCGCGCAACTGCCAGGTCAGCTCCGCACACTGCGCCAAACCCGTTGCGCCCAGCGGGTGGCCTTTGGAGAGCAAACCACCGGAAGGATTGGTGACCACTTTGCCGCCATAGGTGTTGTCGCCATCCAAAATGAATTTTTCCGCCGTGCCGCGCGGCGTCAAGCTCAACGCCTCGTAAGACAATAATTCATTGACGGTGAAACAGTCGTGCAGTTCCACCACATCCACGTCTTCCGGGCCTATGCCCGCTTCCGCATACACCGCTTGAGCCGCGCGGTGCGCCATATCGGCGCCAATCAAATTACGCATGTCGTCGCTAAACGCATCGCCCCGGTCGGTCGTCATGGCCTGCCCGGCAATCGAGACACGCCTATCCAGGCCATGCTTTTTGGCAAACGCCGATGAACAAACAATCGCCGCCGCCGCGCCACAGGTGGGCGGGCAGCATTGCAAACGCGTGAGCGGATCGGTCATTTTGGGGGACGCCATCACTTCTTCCAACGTAACGGGTTTGCGGAATACGGCAAACGGATTATTCGCCGCATGCAAACGGGATTTGACCGAAATGCGCCCGAAGGTTTCCGGCGCAATACCAAACTCATTGATATACGCCCGCCCGGCGGCCGCAAAAAACTGCGGCGTTCTGGGCGCTACTTCGTCAAACTGGTTGTGATCTTGCAGTACCTGGATAAAGCTATCCAATGGGCTGGGCCTGTCGCTATAAGCGCCACCTTTGAGCGCACCCGGGTTCATTTGCTCAAAGCCCACTGCCAGCGCGCAATCCACCACACCACTGGCCACTGCCTGGCGCGCGAGGAACAATGCCGTAGAACCACTCGCGCAGTTCTTATTCACATTGATAACCGGAATACCCGTCATGCCAACGCCATAGAGCACCGCCTGCCCTGCCGTTGAGTCCGCATACACATAGCCTGCATAGGCTTGCTGTATCGCCGTGTAGTCCAGCCCGGCGTCCGCCAGAGCCGCGCGCACAGCGCGTGCGCCCATTAACGGATAAGGATCGCTCTCGCCGGGTTTAACAAAGGGAATCATCCCAACGCCAACAACATAGACAGCTGATGCAGCCATATGCTCTCCTGATTTTTTAGTTTTACTGAATTTTGGGTAATTATTTTTCAGCCAACAACTATACACCTTGAGGTAAGTAAATGCCTGTGCTAGCTAGGCATTTTCGCCATAAAATGCTTGCCCGCCACCGACCATTGCAATTCGTCCATTTCTTAACTGAATCCACAGACATGCTGAGACATGTACTGTCCGGCAGCTCAGTGGCGGTTCTGTTTTTTTGATTTTTTCCTGGTACTTATTCTGTGATTCTGCTCCGCAATCTTGGTTTTTCCCGTAATGGCGATGCGCTGGTTGAAGGCGCTTCCTTGCAAATCCACCCCGGCTGGAAAATCGGTTTAACCGGTGCTAATGGCTGCGGTAAATCGTCTTTTCTTGCCTTGCTGCGTGGCGAATTGCATGCCGACCGGGGCGACCTGGAACGGCCGCAAAGCTGGGTGTTGGCGCACGTCGCGCAAGACACACCCGCACTGCCCGACGCTGCGCTGGATTTCGTGCTCGACGGCGACGAGGAGTTGCGCCAGATCGAGCGCGAATTAAGCATCGCTGAACAACATTACGAAGACGAAGGGGAAGCGCACGCCGCAGGTGAAAAAATCGGCCTGCTGCATTCGCGTCTGTCTGAAATCGACGGCTATGCCGCCCGCTCTCGTGCTGCCGCCTTGATGCACGGCCTGGGTTTTACGGATGCCGACTACACTCGTCCGGTGGCGGAATTTTCCGGCGGCTGGCGCGTGCGGCTTAATCTTGCCCGCGCCTTGATGTGCCGCTCCGACTTGCTGCTGCTCGACGAACCCACCAACCACCTCGATCTGGATGCGATTTTGTGGCTGGAAACCTGGCTCAAAAGCTACCAGGGCACGCTGATTCTGATCTCGCACGACCGGGATTTTCTCGACGGCGTTTGCAGCCACATTGTGCATGTGGAAAACCAGCGCATGCAACTCTTTACCGGCAACTATTCCGCCTGCGAACGCGCCCGCGCCGAACGCTTGGCGAACGATATGGCGATGGCTGAAAAGCAGCGCCGCCAGGCCGCCCACTTGCAAAACTATATCGACCGTTTTCGCGCCAAGGCCTCCAAAGCCCGCCAGGCGCAAAGCCGCATCAAAATGCTGGAAAAAATGGGCGATATTGCCGCCGCGCACATTGATACGCCGTTTAGTTTCAGCTTTCCCGAACCCAGCGCTTTTTCTGATCCGCTCATGGTCATTGACCGCGTAAAAATCGGCTACAAAAATACAGCACCGATTCTTGAAAATCTCAATTTCAGCCTGCGCCCGGATAGCCGCATTGGCCTGCTCGGCCGCAATGGCGCGGGCAAATCCACGTTGATGAAATTGCTCGCGGGCGATATTCAACCCTTGGCAGGCACACGCGAAGACGGCCGCAACTTGAAGCTCGGTTATTTTGCCCAGCACCAGCTGGAACAACTGCGGCCCACCGAATCGCCCTTGTGGCACATGATTCACCAAGAGGCCGCCCTGGGCAAGCAAACGCGCGAGCAGGATTTGCGCAATTATTTGGGCAGCTTTGATTTTCGCGGCGACATGGTGGATGCCCCCTGCGGCCGCTTTTCCGGTGGCGAAAAATCGCGCCTGGCGCTGGCCCTGATGATACGCACCGCACCCAATTTGCTGCTGCTGGACGAACCCACCAACCACCTCGACCTGGAAATGCGCGAAGCGCTGACCATCGCCCTGCAGGAAACCGATGCGGGCATGGTGCTGGTCTCCCACGACCGCCACTTGCTGCGCGCCACGTGCGATGAGCTGTGGCTGGTGGACAACGGCAAAGTGCAGTTGTTTGATGGCGACCTGGACGACTATTCAGCCTGGCTGGCGGAAGAACGCAGCAAGGAAAAGCGCAGCGCCAATAAACCGGTGGCCGTTGCAGTCACTTCCACGCCAACCGCGAAAGCCTCCGCCGATATAAATGAAAAGTCGGCGCTGGCGATACGGCAACCGCTCGTCAAAGAAGCCGAAAAACTCGAAAAACAGCTCACCGCATGGCAAACCGAACTTGCCGCGCTGGAAACCCGGCTTGCCGACCCCGCGCTCTACGCCGCAACGGACAAAACCTTGCTGCAAACGCTCACCCTGCGCCAGACACAGCTCAACAACGACATCGCCACGAATGAAGAGCGCTGGCTTAGCCTGCAAGAGCAAATAGAACAAGTGACTTAAAAGTGCAAAGAAACTACTGCCTAAATCCGTTCCTCCTGAGCTTGTCGAAGGGCTTATCCCGCGCGAAGAATTTAGGCAGTCATCCCCTCAAAAAAACAGCGAGCCTGCCGCATGATTGCCAACCTCCCCGCCCCATCCGCTGAGGCCATTGCAGCAAGCGCAGCGCTCACAAACTTGATCGCCCGCGAAATAAAAAACCAGGGCTGGATTTCTTTCGCCCGCTATATGGAACTGGCCTTGTATGCCCCCGGCCTGGGCTATTACGCGGGCGGCGCGCACAAGTTTGGCGATGCGCAATCCGGCGGCGACTTTTTAACCGCGCCTGAACTCACGCCACTTTTTGGCCAGGCACTCGCCCGACAAGTAGCACAAGTGCTGGCCGCATCCAAACCGCATGTCATCGAAGCGGGCGCTGGCAGCGGGCGGCTGGCAGCGGATTTATTGCTTGCTCTCGACGCTCTGGGCCACGCCCCTGAACGCTATGAAATTCTGGAACTCTCCGGCGAATTGCGCGCACGCCAAGCCGCCACCATCGCCCGGCACACACCGCAATTGCTTAGCCGCGTGCACTGGCTGGATGCGCTACCCGAAAAATTTTCCGGCTGTTTGATCGGCAACGAAGTGCTGGACGCCATGCCCACGCACACCGTGGTTTGGCGTGAAAACGGCTTGTTCGAAAGCGGCGTGGCGCTTGCCGAAAACGCCACCGGCGAACAGTTAACACTCGCAGAACGCCCTGCCAGCCAGGCATTGATCAACGCCGCAGAAATCTTGCCCGTGGCAGCACCCTATCGTGGCGAAATCAGCCTCGCCGTGCGCGCCTGGGTGGCGGAACTCGCGCAGCGGCTGGAAACCGGCGCGATGATCCTGCTCGACTACGGCCTGCCGCGCCGCGAGCTGTATCACCCGCAACGCGACGGCGGCACGGTGCGCTGCCATTACCGGCACCGCGTGCATGACGATCCCTTCTGGTATCCGGGCCTGTCCGACATCACCTCGCACGTGGATTTCACGGCGGTTGCCGAAGCCGGGTTTGACGCGGGCTTGAGCGTGCTCGGCTACACCAATCAAGCGCAGTTTTTGATCAACTGCGGCATTGGTGAATTACTGCAAAGAATCGGGGAAGGAAAAAAAGTCGGCGCTGGTGAGACGGCGACAACAGATACCGCAAGTGCAAATTTACGCGCCAACGGCGCCGTCAGCGTGCTGCTCTCGCCTAACGAAATGGGCGAGCTGTTCAAAGTCATTGCCCTGGGGCGCGGCATGCCGCAACCCTTGCTAGGCTTTACGCGGGGCGACCGGGTGCACGCGTTGTAGCCACACCGACAGCGCCCCAGGGCGCCACCTTCACCAGCAGCAGCATGCCCGGCACCGCCAGCGCCGCACATAATAAAAAGAAGCTAACCCAACCCATCTGCTCCACCAGCACACCTGTTGTCGCATTGATAAACGTGCGCGGAACGGCCGCCAGACTAGTGAACAAAGCCAGCTGCGTGGCGGTGTACAACGGGTTCGTCGCCCGCGCAATAAACGCCACAAACGCCGCCGTGCCCAGCCCCACACCCAGCGCCTCAAAGCCGATCACCAGCGCGAGCTGGGCAAGCTCCATCGCCCCCACCGTCGCACGCGGGCCCAGCCAGGCCAGCCAGACAAAACCAAAAATCGACAACAACTGCACCACGCCAAACAACCAGAGCGCCCGGTTAATGCCAATTTTCATCATCCACAAACCGCCCAATAAACCGCCAATCACCGCAGGCCACAAACCCGCATTTTTGGCCACCACACCAATCTGCGACTTGGCAAAACCCATGTCCAGATAAAACGGCGTCGCCAGCGCCGTGCTCATCGAGTCGCCCAGTTTGTAGAAAAAGATAAAGGCCAGAATCAACACCGCCTCGCGCCAGCCTGCGCGGTGGATGAATTCATGAAAGGGTTCCACCACCGCCTCGCGCAAGGTTTTTGGCGCGCTTTTGGCAATCGATGGTTCCGCGGCAAACAACGCCAGCAGCAAGCCCGGCAGCATGAACAACGCCGTGATCATGAACACCTGCGCCCAGGGCAGAAAATCCGCCAGAATCAGCGACAGCGAACCCGGCACCAGCCCGGCGATGCGGTACGCATTAACATGCACCGAATTGCCCAAACCCAGCTCCGCCTCCGGCAAAACCTCGCGCCGAAAAGCGTCCAGCGCAATATCCTGCGTCGCCGAAAACAAGGCGATCGCCACGGTAAGCCAGACAATCGAATCCAGCGCCACCGTCGGCGACAAAAACCCCAGCGCCGCAATCGAAAGCAATAAACCCATTTGCGTTATCAACATCCAGCCGCGCCGCCGTCCCAGCGGGGGCGCATAACGATCCAGCAACGGCGCCCACAAAAACTTCCACGTATAGGGAAACTGGATCAAGGCAAACAAGCCTATCGTTTTAAGATTCACCCCCTCCGAACGCAACCAAGCCGGCAGCAGATTCAGCAGCAAATACAGCGGCAAGCCGGAAGAAAAGCCAGTGAACACGCACAGCAGCATACGACGGTTAAGCAAGGGCTGAAGCCATGCGGGCCAGGCGAATCCATTAGCGTTGGTACGCATTAAATATTCAGCAGACAAACTGCGTTGTAATTACTTGTATCTAGTCTAGGGATATAAATCATGGCGTCGCGCCTATTAAGTATCGAGAAAAAGGAAAATTATTGACTCGTATGTAATCGAACGATTACAAATATGCAATGTATTCGATTAAACCGCTGCCCAAGTTTAGCGAATGGCTGAACAGTCTGCCTGATGCCGCTGTACGAGGCACTATCTTGGCGCGCATCAAGCGTTTGAAGCTAGGTCTGATGGTGATGTTGAGCCTATCGGCGATGGTGTATCAGAACTATGCATCCATTTTGGCGCGGGGTGGCGGATCTATTTTGTGCAGAGAGGTAAACAGGTGATTGTCTTGCTCGCGGGTGGTTCCAAACGTACTCAAAAGACAGACATCAAACGTGCCAAAGCACTGGCAGCGCTACTGGAATGACAGGAGAAAACCATGACCCAACGCATAAAAATAGCTGACTTAACCGACTTTGACGCGGCGCCATATCTCGATACCGAAGTGGCGATTGCAGCTTATTTAACCGACATACTAGACGCCAATGACCCGGCTTTACTGGCTGCAGCGCTAGGCGACATCGCCAGAGCACGCGGCATGAGCGAAATTGCCAAAGCATCCGGCTTAACACGCGAAGCCTTGTACAAAGCACTCAGGCCCGACGCAAAACCACGCTATGACACCATAGCAAAAGTCTGCGGCGCGCTAGGCGTGCGACTGGTAGCGCAAGCGATTCATCCTTAATCTTCAGTAAGCCAAGCGACACACGTCAGAGTTTATCCAGCGGGCTCATCACCCCGCGCCCGCCTTTGTTGAGCACATGCGTATAAATCATCGTTGTCGATACATCGGAATGGCCGAGCAGCTCTTGCACCGTGCGAATGTCATAGCCCGCTTGCAGCAAATGCGTGGCAAACGAATGGCGCAAGGTATGCGGCGTAGCCGGCTTGACTAGGCCAGCATCCTGCACTGCCTGTTTCATCGCACGCTGCACACCTTTTTCATCCACATGATGTCGGCGCTGCTTGCCAGAGCGCGGATCCACCGACAAATTGCGCGCGGGGAAAACATATTGCCAACCCCATTCCCGCCCTGCGTTGGGATATTTTTTATCCAGCGCATAAGGCAAATACACTTCGCCATAGCCCAACGCCAAATCTTCCTCATGCAACATTTTGACTTTTTCAAAATGCCGCAAGAGCGGCTCAATCACCGCATCAGGCAGCATCGTGACCCTGTCCTTGAACCCCTTGCCCTCGCGCACCAAAATCTCGCGGCGCGAAAATTCAACATCCTTCACCCGCAAACGCACCGCCTCCATCAGCCGCATGCCGCTCCCATAGAGCAACCTTGCAATAAGCGCGTGCGTGCCACTCATCCCGGCCATCACCGCCTGCACCTCTTTAACTGTCAGCACCACAGGTAAACGCTTGGGCGCTTTGGCTTGGGTAACATTGTCCAGCCAGGGCAAGGCAATTTCTAGCACTTCACGATACAAAAACAAAAGCGCAGATTTCGCCTGATTCTGAGTCGCCGCCGCCACCTTGCCCGCCACCGCCAGATGCGTTAAAAACGCCTCAAGATCACGCGCACCCAAATCTTTAGGGTGCCGCTTGCCATGGAAAAGAATATATCGTTTAATCCAATCAACATAAGACTGCTCAGTGCGAATGCTGTAATGTTTCACCCGCAATTTGTCACGCACTTGATCGAGTAATTTGGGTGGCGGGATCATGGTTTAATTGTGGTGTATTTGCAAGGCAATTTAGGGTGTCACTAAAAAATTAGTTTTATATTTTTCAATGAATTACAAGAATAACCCATTTTTATACACCGTGACGGTGCTTTTCTCGACCGATTTTCGGGTGTCTACTTCACGTTAGGCCGTACGCTTTACCAACAGGAGTCCATGTGGCGATCAACATTTTCGAAGGCGCAAGACGTATAGCCCTTTTGTTGGGAGGAGGGGCGGCAATCATCACGGTGCTAGTGGCATTCAATCAGGATGCCTATTACCGTGCAGAGTATTCTTTAGCCGCCCCAAATGCTCCGTTCAGAAAAACTGACGGCGGGTGCCCAAGTGAAGGCAGAACGATCTATTTTGATCACAAAACTTCTGGCGGCAAAGAAGTCCGTGTGTCGGTCTGCCTTGAGCCAATGACCTTCACAAACAAGAGTAAGGAAGAAACTGAGCTCATTCCCTATAAGACAGATGCAGACGGTATGACGTGGGGCGCAAGATCTTATAGCACTGAAATTTCCACCTACGAAACGCAGGTGAAGAAGCGTTTCACTATGACTGCAACTGATGAGGAAGTTTCTATCAAGGAAGCAGCAAGACAGTGGCGTAGTCAGTTTGCTGAGGCCATGGGCTATTTGGCCGCTGGTTTGGCAATTTTCGGTGCGCTCGTTTGGGCCGTAGGTTGGATCGTGCGAGGATTCCTTGGTGTTCCACATGGCATGGATAAGCGCCCCGATTTATGAAGGCTGGCTCTGGTGGGGCGGCGATAACCATGCCTAACATGGCGTTCGAGAGGGACGCGCCAAAAGCGGCGCGCCCCTCAACTTTACGTTAGGCTCAAATGCGACGAGAAGCGAAAATGGTAGGTGCATTCGTTCTGGCGCTTGGGATTTTTGCCCTCGTGGTAAGTGCCAACCTTCTGCTTGGCGGTGCGGCGCAGAGCGGTGGGCTTAGCTGTAAGTCCATTTGCGGTTTGACTTTATTGGTCACGCAGTTCTTTGGTGCTCGCGCTGGTGGGTTTTTGGGCAGCCTGCTATGGCTATTGGTCGGCATCGTTTTTACTTTCGCCGGATATCGGGTGTTTAGTGGCCGTTAACACACCTAACCCGGCGGTCAAGCGGATCCGCCTACGGCGGCCCGCTTACCTAGTCCGTTGGGCCTCAAAGAGCTAGTCCATGCCTTCATCAACCGTTCCCATTTTCACGCCGGACAATGAGCCATACCTTGGCCGGCCGCTGCTCGTACTTTTTGACCGCACCATCACAAAGTCTATGGCCGTACATCGCCAGCTTGGAGCGCGAACTTTCGCGACCGATCTGACAGCTATTCAGATTGCAGCCGTAGAGATTATTCCTCAAGGTATAAGTATTGCGTTGAGTATGCGAGAACTCATACGTCAGGCCTACCTTTTCTCAGCGGGCATTCTTATGCGCCCACTGATCGAGAGAACGGGCATGATCTACCACCTTAAAGATAATCCAGCGGCAATCGACGCGTGGAACAATGGTTGGCCCCGCAAATCGCAACCGACTTTTGACAGCCTCCTAGACTTGGTAATGGGACAGGGTTCTGAGGAGGAACGACAAGCGGCCAGAACCGTGCTGCACAAGTTGGTTCATAGCGATCCGCGTTCGGCTGGTTTCAATGCCACAGTTCGGTCAGACGGCTTACTCGCCTCTGCTGCGGGAAAGGAACTGAACGAACCAATGAAGGCTGACACCGTTAGCGCCCTAGCAACGAACTGCCTCGACAAATTGACCAACATTTCTATCACGCTTCTTGGTGCGCCAAGCGAGCACCTCCATTGAGGCCCAACCCATCATTCCAGCGGACCGCCAAAAAGCTGCGCTTTTTGCCGTCCGCTGAATTCAAACGTTGGGCAACACTCATTGAGGAGCAGAAGATGATTATTCAGATTGATATTCCAGACACTTTACCCGAGGGCCATGGCGCATCGTTTAAGAAAGGCATTGCTGAACGGCAGGCCACCAGGCCCGGTCTGGCGGTACGCGGTACATTTTCGCCAGCCCGGGCCTGGCGTCCTGCCGCTGTCGCCCGCTTAGCTCGAACGTTAGGCGTCAAAAGCAATGCCGATGAATCTGCACGATGTCATATCCAAGCTCAAAGAACTTCCTGAAGAGACGTTCATTTGTGCACGTAGACCTTGGACGCCTGAATCAGA
>Ga0116141_10000813_pt1 | contig 25770 bp, 21 predicted proteins | sample AD_UKC097_MetaG_FD_89744 | JGI IMG/M metagenome (GOLD analysis project Ga0116141, IMG submission 89744) | Active sludge microbial communities of municipal wastewater-treating anaerobic digesters from USA - AD_UKC097_MetaG | ecosystem: Engineered > Bioreactor > Anaerobic > Digestate | place: USA...
CACTCAATCCGGTTGTTCCCGCCGAACTGGACCGCTTTGTTCAGGATTGTCTTGCGAAACGCCCCGGGCAGCGTCCGCCGGATTTCTGGGCTTGCCGGACCATCCTGGGGGACCTGTATACCGGCGTGACCGGGCAATTCTTCACGTCCTGTCAACCGGGTACCGCCACGGTGACCGATCTGGTCAATAAAGGCGTCTCCCTGATGGATATGGGGCTGATGGATGAGGCGCTGAAAACCCTGAAAGAAGCTTCGGAACTGGACCCGTTGCGTGTGGAACCGCTCAATTTTCTCGGCGGTCTATTACCGGCAGCGTCAATACGACCAGGCTGTGGATTCCTTTCGGAAAGCGGTTTTCTGCGATCCATCCAATGCCATGTCCCACTGCAACCTGGGCGCGGCCCTGGAAGCAAAGGGAGTCTTCGATGAGGCAGAGTCCTGGTACAAGAAGGCTCTCAAGACAGATCCGTCTTTGCTGGCAGCGGCCTACAATCTGAGCTTGTTATATCAGACGCAGAAGAGGGACCAGGAAGCGCTTCAGATTCTGATGAAGCTGAGAGATCTCTCGGTCGGCGGGTCCCGGATCGAACGGCGGCTGGCCGAACTGCACTGCCAGATGCGGCGATACGACCGGGCGATCAAGCATGTCAAAGCGGCCCTGGAAAAGGACCCGGACGATCCTTCCCTTCACCTGCTTTCCGGCAAGATCCACCTCCTGTGGGGACGCGATCGGGAGGCCGAAAGCGATCTCAAGACGGCGCTCGATCTCAGTCCTGATAGCGCCGAACCGCATTACCGTCTCGGTCTTATCTACAATAAGCGGAAAGAACTGGAACAGGCGATCCAGCATTGGGAAACGGCTGTCGAAGTCGATCCAAAACACGGTTTGGCCCATTACAATCTGGCCGTTGCGTTGGCCATGCGAAAACGATACCCCATCGCCTGGATTCATGTGCGTGAGGCGCAGAAGAACGGAGTGGATGTTTCTGATTTTGTGAAAGAGCTCAGCCGCATCAGCCATGAACCCCGCTCCGCTCGAGATATGCTGTAATCCGCAATCCGCAATCCGCAATCTACAATCACTTCCCCCAGGGAGGTTGCGGTTCGGTCAGTTTTCTCCAGGGATGATCGAATTTCTGCATGGAGTCGTACCCACGCCACATCATCAGGTGATCCACCAGCGCGATGGCGATCATGGCCTCTCCGACAGCGACAATGCGCGCGCAGATCGTTGGATCGCGCCGTGTAATGGCGGCTAATTTCGCGTGTTCCAGTTTCGGCATGTTCACGCTGTCCTGCTCGATAGAGATCGTGGATGTGGGCTTTACTGCCATGCGGACAATGATTTCTTCACCGTTCGAGATTCCGCCGTCAATCCCACCGGATCGGTTTGTCTTAAACCGGATCCGGTTGTTCTCGACGCAGGGGATGTCGTTGCATTCGGAACCTTTCATCTTGGTCACTGCAAATCCGGCGCCGATCTCGAATCCTTTCACAGCACCGATGCTCATAATCCCGTGTGCGATAGTCGCGGAGAGCTTATCGAATACCGGTTCTCCCAATCCCGGCGGTACATTCCGCGCGCGAATCTCTACAACTCCGCCCGCAGTATCGCCCTCCTCTTTGATTTCGAGGCATCGAGCAATCATTTTCTCGGCGGTTTCGAGATCGGGGCATCGGATCTCATTTTTCTCGCCGTTCTCCAGGATTTCATCGAAGGTTACCTCACGGGCCTTGATGCCATGAAGTTCTTTCACATATCCGGCTACTTGGATGTTCTCTCTGGCGAGAAGGAGTTTCGCCAGCGCACCCGCTGCGACCCGGCAGGCGGATTCCCGTCCGCTGGACCGCCCCGCCCCGCACCAATCCGCGTGTTGACCGTATTTATAGAAATACGTATGTTCCGCATGGCCCGGACGCATGATGTCTTTTACGGCGCGGTATTGATCGACATGAATCTGCTGCCGGTCCACGTTGTAGATAATCATACCGACCGGCGCGCCGGTCGTGATTCCTTCCAGGAGACCGGCGACGATTTTCACCTTGTCGGTTTCGCCTCGTGGGGAGTCGAGTTTACTCTGGCCCGGACGCCTGCGGTCCAGTTCCTTTTGTATGTCCGCATCGGCTAACGGAATGCCCGCGGGCACTCCATCTACAATGATTTGTAACGCCTCTCCATAAGATTCGCCGCACGCGTATACACGAAACACTCGACCAAAACTGTTACCTAACATGGCGGATTTCCTTTCCTGATAAATGGCTCAGATCCATCGATGGATTCAGACTTGTCGAATATCGGATGGAGAGACCCTGGCTCCTAGGGTCTGCATCAATTCCAGGTAGTTTGGAAATGTCACGGCAGCCGATTCCGCCGTCTCGATTTCTGTCGCTCCTTTCGCTGCCAGGCCGGCCACAGAGAGGGCCATGACAACACGGTGATCGTGGCGACCGTCTACCACCGCGCCATGCAGTGCACTTCCGTGAATCACCAGGCCGTCCGGCAGTTCCTCAACGCGGGCGCCCATTTTTGTCAGTTCTTCGTACATCACGCGAATCCGGTCGGTTTCTTTCAGCCTGGCTTGCGGAACATTGACCAGTCGGGTCTCACCTGTGGCGCACGCACCTGCAACGGCCATCGCCGGCAGTGCATCCGGCGTTGCGTTCAGATCGAATTCGCGGCCTTCGAGATTCCCGCCTTCAATCGTCACACCGCCCTCGTGATGCCGGACCTGTGCGCCCATTTCCTTCAGCATGGCGATGACGGCCTTGTCGCCCTGGGTATCGCTCATGTCTAATCCCTGCAAAGTCACCGGCCCGCCGGTGATTGCTGCCGCGACGAGAAAAAAAGTCGCGGATGAAAAATCCGCCGGGATGGTGAGCGAGAATGCAGGGTAGCGCTGCCCGCCGGGGATCGCAAAGTGGTCGAATTCCTCACGCTCCACGCGGATTCCGCACCGATCCAGCCACCACAGGGTCATTTCCACATACGGTTTCTCATTCAGCAGGGGGACGTGGATGGTGGAGGGGATCTCTGCAATCGGGCAGTTGATCAGAAGGCTGGTCAGATATTGGGATGTTCGGCATTCGATGGAGGTTTCACCGCCCTGCATCCGTCCTCCGACCACAACTGGCGCGGTCTCCCCACCGCGCGTTGTGAAGGCGTGCGCCCCCAGATCGCAAAGAGAACGGACCAACGCCCCAATGGGCCGGGATCGGATCTGGGCGTCGCCGGTAAATACCGAATATCCTTCCGCGAGTGCCGCGATGCCGAGTGTGGTACGGAGAGTGGTGCCACTGTTGCCCACATCGATTACATTATCGGGAACAGAAGGAGCACCGGCGGTGCCTTCAACACTCCAACAATTCTCGGAGCACGTAATCCGTGCGCCGAGAGCCTGACAAGCGCTCACAGCAGACCGAGTGTCCAACGAATCCAGCGGATGGAAGATTTCGGATCGACCTTCTGCCAAAGACGCAATCACCACAGCCCGAATGGTATGGGATTTCGATCCCGGAATCTGGACGATCCCGGAAATTCTGGATGGTTCAACGATCCATTTCATGTTTCTTCCTGCCGAACCAGGTGGAATTTGCACACCTTAAAATATTGGGGAGAGTACCAAAGTCCAGGAGGGATGGTCAAGAAAGTCCTGTGGTCGGCAATTCGGGAAACCGGCATGCAAGTGGCATGAGAAAGTATTGCTTCAGAGCAACGATTTCACCTGGTCGAGCGTCCCCGCCTTCCGCAACGCATTCTTAATCTCTTCCATCTTCTCAATCGTGTCAATCTTCTGCACAAGCGGAGCCAGCGATAATCCCTCATCCCCGAATTTCAGCTCCAGCGCTAACAGGATTGCCTCCCTCAACCCTTCCTCTCGCCCTTGCTCCCGGCCTTGCTCCCAGCCTTGCTCCCGGCCTTGCTCCCGGCCTTGCTCCCGGCCTTGCTCCCGGCCTTGCTCTAAGATTTGTTCGTATAAGGTCGGCATGATCTCGTCTCCTGAACTCGGCAATGCCTTCTTTACACCTTCCCGCAACTGCTCTTCCGTGATCTTCTCCGTCGCCGCCAAAATATATTCTACTGCTGTTTGGAGAAAATCAAAAACGTTTCGTTTCTCACCCAAGGTCCCCAGCAGCGCACATATCCGCAGAAACCGCTCTCCAAAATCCTCTTTGTAAATATGCTTCATCAACAGCAGAAACACCCGTGACAGGATCGCCCCTTGAATCTGTTCTTCATCATACCGCGACAAATCGTACAGACAATAGGAAAACGATGGGACAAAATCCCTCAATCCCTCGATCCGTCGAAACAGCACCGCGAAATTCGTCCCGACTTTCCATTCCTCCTTCCCGTGATAAAACACTATCGGGATGATGTGCGGAAACCAGCGTTGTGTCTCCTCCTCCCGAAATCTCTCCCAGATCCGCACCATGTATCGAAGCAGGTCAAACGCCACCTGCGGTTCCGGGTGGCTTTTATGTTCAAACAAAATGTAAACGTATGCTTCTTCTCCGTCACGGAGCTTGGCCCGATACAGCAGGTCCGAAACGTATTTCCGCAATTCCTCATTCACAAAGGTTTCATCGGTGTTCTCGAACGTCCCCGGCATCAGGTGCGCTGCGATCTCCGGAAGGTTGTTGAAAACGATGTCTTCCACTGTCTCCCGGTTGGAGAAGACATTGCGAAAGAACCGATCATGCGGCTGAATGGGTTCGATCATTTCCTCTCCGAATCCACCGGTTCCATCATGTGGCGAAGTTCGTGCAGGAACTGGTTGACGTCTTTGAACTGCCGATAGACCGATGCAAACCGGACATAGGCAACCTGGTCCAGCTCATGCAGGAGGCGCATGACCTCTTCACCGATTACCGAGGTGGGAACCTCGCGCTCATTCAACCGAAATAACGTTCGTTCAACTGTCAGCGCAAGCTCTTCAATCTGCTGTTCCGAGATGGGGCGTTTCTGGCAGGCAATACGGATCCCCTTGATAATCTTATCCCGGCTGTACAGTTCGCGACGTTCATCCCGCTTGATCACCATCAGGCGAATCTCTTCGATCCGTTCATAAGTCGTGAACCGTTTCTGACAGGAAAGGCACTTGCGGCGGCGACGGATAATCTCCCCCTCGTTCATGTTTCGGGAATCGACAACCTGGTCGTCGTTGGAGCCGCAATAGGGGCATTTCATGATTTTGTTCTCCAGTCCGGGCGCTCCGATTCTTCTGTACCCGCGATGAGTCTACAAGAGGAAGCCGATCATGACCAGTCGGGAGCGGCCCGATTATTCGTTTGCCGGTTGACGGCCGTTCGCGTAAGAATACTGAAATCGTTCCCCGGTATTCGGATCGATGAATCGAACCGTCTCGCCCCGACTCAACAGTTCCTGGATGCATCGGTTAATCGGAACGGCACGGACTCCATGCATCCAATAGGTGTCTACAGGGCTTTCATCGCCTTCCTGTTCAATGTGCTGTTGGCGAGCCTCCAGACTTGTGACGATTCCAATTACCCCTCCATTCTCCCAGCGGAAAACCGGCCCGCCGCTCTATCCCGAAAATCCGACGAGATCAAGAAAATAGAAGGCTTCCTTGTCATCGTGGTACGAAATCGCGCTGACTATTCCTTTGCGGACATAGGGGCGGATAATCGAGGCTCGCACCGGAACGGCTTGCACAAATTCCTGAAGAGTGGCGTACACACCGACCTCATCACCGGGAAAAATCTCATTTGCGAGATTCAGCGTATTGTCGGCGGCCATCGTGAAATTATACCCGAATGCAACCGGGTGCAGTTGCGGAGGAACACGGCCCACCTTCAGAAGAGCCATCCCAATGCTCTCATCGATATTCGGCTGATAAATCGGTCCTTCGGTTACCGGCAGTTCCGTGACCTTGTTGGGACCGATAAATGCCAACACGGCGAAGGTGGCTTCTTCCGGATTGGAGGCCAGAACATGTTCCAGGGTGAGAATCCAGCCGGTATCGGTCGCCAGGAATCCGGTTCCCATGTGACGAAACATGACCGGGGAACCGGGCGAGTTATCCGGCTCCCAGCTGACAAGCCCCAGCAAGGATGCGCCAACCTCAACCGAGGGCCCAGGGCGACGGGAACGCTCCGGAGCGGTTTCTCCTCCAGCCATCCCATACAACAGGCCAGTCAGGAGCGGAATAAACAACAACAGGATATACGGTCGATACACCCGAAAATGTCCCTTTCTTTCATTTTCTGTTGACCTAGAGGTATCATAGTCAATGGGCAAATCCCAAGACCGATCCCATCCTTTCGGGATCTTTTCCGGATTTCCCGACTGGCAAATGGTTACCGCGATTCTGTACAATGTCTTTTAAGGGTGTTTGCTCCACAAATCCCAATATCTATCGAGAAGGTCGGGAACATGCCAAACTCCGGAAAGGATATCAACGAAGCAGCTGATATCCTCAAGGATTTGCTGTCACGTATTGATGGCGAAGAGACCGCCCGAAGCGATCAGGAGAGTGCCCCGAGGGTCGCGCATATCGGTACCGACAATGAGATCCTGCCGGAGGGAATCGATCCCAATTCAGGCATTTCCGTCGATGATATCTGCACCCTCACGGTGGACAAGGATTATATCTACGCCGTCCTCACCATTTCACCGGATCGCCCGAAGGATTACGAAGTTCCGCTGGATGCCATCACCCAGGAGCTGAATCGCCTCGGGATTCGGTCGGGTCTGCGAAAAGACAACCTGGAGAAGGCGGTTCAATTGGCACGAAGTAATGCACGTTCCCGAATCGATCTCATCCTCGCTCAGGGAACAAAGCCCATTGATGGAACGGACACCGTTCTGACTTTCCATTGCTCGATGGCCCAGGGGCGAGCGACAGTTCACAAAGGAGACCTGTTGGTCGAGAAACAGCCGGGAAAGCTGCCCAGAGACGGGGGGGATATCCTGGGGCGGGTTTTGAAGGCACATCGGGGAGAAGAATTCGAGCTGGTGCCGGGGGATGGTGTGGTCACCTCAGAAGATCTCTTATGTGCGTATGCGGCTTGCGACGGAACCGCGTATTGGGATGCCGGGAAACTCTGGGTGAATCCGGAAAACCGGGACGGGCATATCGAGGTTGAGATCAGTGCGGACCGGATGAGTGCCAATCTCTCGATACATCCTCCTTCGGGAAACGGAAAATTCCTCGCGGTTTCCGATATCATTCCCATGCTATTCGAAAGGGGGATTGTGTGTGGGATCAGCCCCGTGACGCTTCTGAAAATGGCCAAGAAGGTCCGGAAAACGGGCGAGCCGGAAGAGGGCATCAGAATCCAGGGAGTCCAGCCGGAAAAGGGGCGGGACGGGCGGTTAGAGATCCTGGTCGATTACCAGTCGAAAGCGGACCGGTATTGGATCAAAGCGGACGGTTCCGTGGATTTTTACAAATTGAGCCGGATTGACAGCGTCCAGGAAGGGGATTTGCTGGCGCGAATCATTCCGCCTTCGCCGGGTCAGGATGGATACACCGTAACCGGCGAAAGAATCCCGGGACCGGAAGGAGAATCTCATGCCGTAAGACTGGGGGAAAACGTTGTTCTGTCGGAGAATGGTGCCGAGATTCGTGCCGGTATCGCAGGCCAGATCCATTTCGAAGATAACACGATCAGTGTCCGCCCGATTTACGTGGTCGGAGGGGATGTGGATTTCTCCACGGGGAATCTGGATTTCATCGGGGATTTGATGGTGCGTGGGAATGTCCTGGACGGATTCGACCTGAAAGCGGGAGGGAACGTGGTGGTCCATGGGACAGTCGGCTCCTGTTCGATACGTGCGGAAGGAGATGTGAGTGTGGGTCGTGGGGTGTTCGGGAGAGAGCGGGGTTTGATTCGAGCCGGAGGAGATGTGACCGTTGCATTCCTGCAGAATGCCACAGTTTATTCCGGCAGCGATGTCCGCATGGCAAACCAGATCCTGAACAGTCGCGTTTACGCCAAGGGCAAAGTTGTCGTAACCACGGGTAAGGGATCGATTGTCGGTGGACATATCCAGGCCGGGAAAGGTGTGGAAGCGAAGGTCATCGGCTCGGACTTCGGAACGAAAACGGAAATTGTCTCCGGTGTGGATTGGGAAGTCGAGGAAAGACTGGTCCTACTACACAAGGATCTGGAACGAAACCGGGAGAACCTGGAGAAGCTGGATCGCACAATCCGTCAGTTCCTGCAGGCAGCACAGAATCGGTTAGAAAACGTGCCCCCGGAAGAACGGCGACTCCTGGAAGCGGCCGTTGGGAAACGCCGAGCGATTCAGGCGGAATTGGAACGCCTGGAAGCGGAGCAGCGGGACACGCGAGTCAAAATTCTCTTGCCTTTACCGGCGGATATCATCGCCACATACATTCTGCATGTGGATGTGCGTTGCACGGTCTGGGATGCACGCCTGCGAATCCGTAAGCCCGAAAAGTGCGCCCGCGTCACCTACGATAAAGAAACCGAACGCCTGAAAGTAACGCCGTATATTCCTTAATCCGCGTGTCCCACGCCGAGCTTCAATCCGCACTTGTCTTTCACTTCAGCCATTGTTTGCTGGGCAATGCTACGCGCACGTTTTGCGCCTTCAACCACCACTTCGCGCACATAGTCCGGTTTGGCATGGATCTGATAGTACCGTTCACGAATCGGGGTCAGCAGATCGATCACATGCTGGATCAGCACCTTCTTGCATTCAATACAGCCGATCCCCGCAACGCGGCATTCCCGGTTTGCCCACTCGATTTCCTCCGGTGTGGAGAGAAGTTTATGCAGGCAGAAGATATTACAGACATCGGGATCGCCTGGATCCGAACGGCGTTGGCGATTCTCGTCCGTGACTGCGGTACGCAATTTTTCCTCAATGACGTCCGGTGAATCCACAATGGCGATATGGTTGTTGAGCGACTTGCTCATTTTGTTCTTGCCGTCCAGGCCCATAATGCGGGGCGCTTGCGAGAGTTTCGGCTCCGGCTCGGGGAAAGTCTCACCGAACGTGTTGTTGAACCGCCGCGCGACCTCGCGGGCAAATTCCAGGTGCTGAATCTGGTCTTCCCCGACCGGCACAACCTCGGCTTTGTAAATCAGAATGTCCGCGGCCATCAGGACCGGATATGCCAACAGCCCCGTGTTGATTCCCTCGCGGTCCGCCTGGCGCTGGGACTTCTCCTTGAATTGTGTCATGCGCTCCAGCGAGCCGAGCGAGGTTACGCATGTCAATATCCAGCAGAGCTCGGTATGCTCCGGCACAAACGATTGAACGAAAATCGTACAGCGTTCCGGGTCCAGACCGCAGGCGATGTTTGCGCAAATCCCATTGTAAATACGGTTCGGCATCTCCCGCGGGTCGTAGGGGATGGTCATGGCATGGTAGTCCACAATCGGGAAAAGACATTCATAGTTGTTGATATTGTCTGCCCAGTTCTTGATCGCACCAAGATAATTTCCTAAATGGATATCACCGGATGGCTGAATGCCGGACAAAATGCGTTGACGTTTTGGATTCATTCTCTTACCTCAGAATCAATAGGATATGTATGTGACAGGTGGGAGAGAGGTACATTGTGGCGTCAGCGACGCCAACCCCGGCGGTGGAGAGTTGTCAAACGGGGATCGACAATTGAAAGAAACATCGTGAACCTCATTGAATACTACAAAAATTTAATGTATCACCGAGTCACTTTTTTCCGCAAGAACAGCTGCCGTTTTCCGGTATCTGGTTCCACCAGGGCAGATCCGGCTGCCAAGTGTTACTATCTCCGTTCTGAATCTTGGCGATTTTCATCCCAAGCCTCCGGGCCTGGGTCCCCTGTTCCGGAGTAGGATGGGGAGGGGGTAGTGTATCCAGGCCGCCGATCAGCAGCTGCGCCTCGAACTGGACACCCAGCGTGAAGAATAATGCGCGTACCGGCTCAATGGTCCCGATGAAATCCGTGGGCCGATTGGACCCGGCGGTCGCAATGAGCGCGCCCGGACGTTGAGGGAACAGGTTCCGATGAAAGATCTTCCGATCCTTGTAGAACGGATTGCAGCGGTCGATCCAGGCCTTCAGATCGCTGGGTACGCCTGCAAAGAACACGGGAGCGGCAACAATCAGTCCGGTGCATTCCGCCAGTAGCGGATAGATCGTCCACATATCATCCATGATCGAGCAGCCTGTATGGGACAAACACCATTCCGAGGCGTCGCAACCATGGACATGATACTCACACACGGAGACCAGTCGGGTTTCCGCGCCCTCCCGGGCTGCACCCTCCAGCGCCTCTTCCAAAAGCGCTCGGCAAGTGCCTTGACCTCTCGGATGACCGTTAATGCCAAGGATCATTCTCGTGAAACCTCTTATGGATCTTATCATAGATTGAAATCCCCTCTGCCCTCTCTTTGTCTTGTCGTTTCTCTGTGGAATCAGCGCCTGATCCGTGTAATCGGTGATTCATTGGCACAACGGGATCGAAACCTTGTTCCCCGATCACTCCAGGATACAATCGAGGAGAATCAGTTTCGGAGTGATGGATCAATGGATTGGATTCGTGCCTGGAATACCTTCCAGGCTTATTGCGATCTCTTGCTGCGCCGGACCAGACCCCGCGCGTATCCTCTGGAACTATCCCTGGGAACCAGCTCCTACTGCAATCTGCGGTGTATCATGTGTCCCCGTGAGGGTCACGAGGGCAACCGAATGCCGTTTGACCAGCCGGTAAGCGCCGACTATTTTCATGGACTTGCTCCGTATCTGCGTCGTGCGAATGAGGTCAGCCTGTACGGCTTGGGCGAGCCGTTCATCGACAAGGAATATTTCAGGAAGGTCGAATTCGTCCATTCGTTCGGCACGGAAGTGATTCTCTCCACGAATGGAATCCTGATGGATGAAAAGCGCCGTCGGGAGATCATTCGGACAAACCTGCGAGGATTGGGGATTTCCCTGGACGCTGTGACCGAGAAAACCTATTCAATCATCCGTCCGCCGGGAGGATTCAGCCGGATTGTTGAGAATCTGAAAGCCTTGGTGGCCATGCGAAACGAGCGGCATGGCAACCGACCTTTGATCGCGTTGTCCTTTGCGATGATGCGCCAGAATCTCCATGAGGTTGCGGCGTTCCCCGAACTGGTAAAATCCATCGGCGCGGATGAGGCCATCTTCCATACCTCGCTGTACATGTCCCATGCAATGAAAGAACGCATCGAACCGGATGCCGAGTTGCAGCGAAAGGCCGTTGCGGAAACCATTGAGAACGCCCGGAAATTGAATGTGAAACTCACCTATTGGAATCTTAATCCCATGACTTATCTGCGATCCCTGGAATACACGGGCGCGGACAGTGTTCCACAGCAAGCCGGAAGATCGTATTACTGTCGTCATGTATGGCGGAATGCGATGCTTCAAGGCGAGGGAGAGCTGTTCCCGTGCTGTTACATGACCAACCACCGGGTCGGCACGCTGGAAGAAGGCGACCTTCGAGTATTGCGCCGAAAGCCGTTCATGGCAGAGTTAAGAGAATTGCACTTCGAGGGACGGATTCCGGGACCATGCCGCAATTGCCCCCAGCTGGTGCCGTACCGCCGGAAACAGTTGCTGAGAGAAGCCTGGTCAGAGATCCGATCTGCATGGAAACACTCATGGAACGGGGGAATGGAGAACAAGACGGGAGAAGAACATGTCGGAGAATGACCGCAAAAATCTGCACTACGACTTTGTGCTTTGTGCCGAGCCGGGCTGCCCGAATCTGGCATTGACCGGACGGGCAGTTTGTTGGAAGCATTTGAAAGAAAAGGACCTGTACCGCAAGGAAATCCTGGAGATGGCAAAGGCGGGGGAGTCTTTCAAGGACTACGTCCTGGAAGACGTGGATTTCTCCGGCATGAATCTGTCTGGCGCGGATCTGGCCGGAGCGGTGTTGAACAGGGCGAACCTGGAGGGGGCCGATCTTTCCGGTGCGGGAATGATCCGGGCTTCTCTTGCAGGCGCGAACCTGAAAGGAGCAAATCTGGCCAATGCCGATCTGGAATTGGCGGTGCTGGGGCTGGCCGATCTTTCGGGAGCCTGCTTCCAGGGAGCCATCCTGGAACGGTCGAATCTTGTTGGCGTGACCGCGATTGAGGCGGACTTTCGGGATGCTTCGATGTATTACTCAAGGCCCGGCAATGCCGAATTTTCACGGGCGGATCTCACTGGGGCGGAAATCACACGCGCCATTTTCCGAAAAGCGAATCTGGCGGATGCGAATCTTGCCGGATGTCGGGGAAACGCCAATTTCGAGAATGCCAACTTGAGCGGAGCAAAGAGGTAAAAATATGTACTTTCAAGCATTTTTACTTGACTCAAATGAATCCAACGCCTATCTTGTGGGTTGCAGTGAGACTCACGAGGCCATTCTGATAGATGCCGGGTGTTATGATCGTAGAATCGGCGGCTTTCTTCTACAAAGTGAACTGTCCCTCAAATACATTTTCTTGACACACGACCATTTCGACCATACTGATGGCATCCCGGACTTCCTGGACGAATGCGAGGGAGAAATCGAGGTTATTGGCGCGTTTCCAACATCCTATGGCGGGCGGGTTATTCGGCATGGGGATGAGATTGCCGTGGGACGGCTGCGCGGACGGTTTCTGGACACAAGCGGACACACCCCGGATTCCTATTCACTGGTTCTGGAAGAACGCATGGTGTTTGTCGGAGATGCTCTGTTTGCGGGGTCTATCGGGGGTGCTGTCGGCGAGGCACGTGAGCGTGAAATCGAGAACATCCGGCGAAATATCTTCACACTTGGAGATCATGTCGAGATCTATCCCGGCCACGGTCCTGCCACCCTTGTTGGAATCGAAAGACAGAAAAATCCCTTTTTCCTGTAGGAGGCTGTCTCAGAGACCTCGAATACACTCTCAACCCTCTCCCCCAAAGATTGGGGGAGATACAGAGGGAGTTGAATTCACTAGACTTATCAAAGACTCTATAATCCAACGATCCGCTTCGTCTGTTCGGGTGAGACCGGGGCAAATCCGGCGGGTTGCATGGTAAACACAGCTCGGCCTTGGGTGAGGTTGCGCAGGCGGGTGGTGAAATCACCGAATGTCTCCGCGAGCGGGATCCGCGCTCGGATCTTCTGAAAATCACCCTCCATCTCCATGCCGCTGATCTGTGCCCGATGGGCGTTGAGGTCGCTCATCATCGGCCCTACCGTTTCCGGATCGGTCACAATCTTGACATCCATCACCGGCTCCAGCAACCGGATTCCCGCATTTCGACAGGCATTCTCCACGGCATGAGAAGCGGCCACTTTCGCAGCGAGATCGGATCGGTCGCCCGGAAATTCCAGGTCAATCAAGGTCACTTCCGCCTCGCTTAATGGGAACCCAAAGGCCCCGGTCTGGGCCGCCTCTATCACACCCTCCTGGGCTGCCTGGATCGCTGTCGGGCTGATCTTCCGCTCGTTGGTCAAGTCCGTGCTCACGATCACGTCCGAACCGGGTTTACCCGGTACCATCCTGACCCTGGCAACGGCCTCGTGCATTTTCTCGTCGATTTCCTGTGAAAACTTCCCGATTCCTTCGGCTTCGTTCTGGATGCTTTCGCGGTATACAACACTGGGATTTCCGATCCGCGCATGAACGTGCAGGTTCTCATTGAGACGACGCCCGATGATATTCAAGTGCAATTCCCCCATTGCCGAGACGATGATCTGTCCGGTTTCTTCGTCGGTGGAAACCGTGAATGTCGGGTCATCCTCAGCCAGATGTCCCAGCGCCGCCATCAATTCATCCATTTCAGAGGCGCGTCTCGGCTCCACGCTGGCCCGGACAAGCGGCTTCGGAAAGGGGATGGCATCCAACAGAATCGGGTGGTTGCGGTCGCACAATGTGTGACCGGTTGTGGCTGCCAGACCATCCATCACGATGATGCTTCCGGGGCCTGCCGTGTCGGTCTGCACACGTTTTTTCCCCTGCGCGAGGTAAATAGGGCCGATATTCTCCATTTTGCTAGTTGTGGAATTAAGCAGTCGTTGCCCCTTTTTTACTGCGCCGGAATAAACACGGAGATAGGTTGTTTTTCCGTAGCCCGTGAATGTGGTTTTGAATGCAAGCATGGCGGTGGGGCCGTTGGGGTCGGGAGGACGCTCTTCCCTCTGATATGTCTTGGGATGGATGCCAACAATTGGAGGACATTCTGAAGGAGACGGAAGGTAGTCTGCGACGGCATCCAGTACACGATGAACGCCCCGGAGGCTGAGGGCGGACCCGCATAATACCGGGACGATCCTGCAGGCCAGACAGGCGCGGCGAAGAGCGGCCTCGAAATCCTTCTTGACGATCTCCTTTTCCTCCAGATAGGCTTCGGCGAACGTATCGTCATGTTCCGCAAGGGTTTCCAGCATGGATTCCCGCGCTTCCACGGCGGAGAGATACATCTCATCCTCTTCGGTCAGCGGAGATCGCTTTTCATCGGACGTATCGGGGGTCCACAGGACCCGCTCGAGTTCCCACAGGTCGATGGCTCCCCGGAAATCCTGGGTGACACCCACGGGAATCATGAATGGAACCGGAACCGCCCCCAGTCTCGTGCGTAATCCTTCTATGGCCTTATGGAAATCCGCACCGATGCGATCCAACTTGTTGATGAAAGCGACGCATGGAATGCGATACCGACGTGCCTGCCGCCATACGGTTTCTGTCTGCGGTTCCACACCCCCGACCGCACAGACAATCATCAGGGCGCCATCCAACACGCGCAGGGAGCGCTCGACCTCTGCCGTAAAATCCACGTGACCCGGAGTGTCGATGATGTTGATATGACGATTCTTCCATTCACACTGAACGGAAGCGGACTGGATGGTGATCCCGCGTTCGCGCTCGATTTCGTCAAAGTCCGTGGTGGTTGTGCCTTCATCCACCGCCCCCCGGCGCGGGATAACTCCTGTTAGATAGAGAATGCCCTCGGTTGTGGTGGTTTTCCCGGCATCAATGTGCGAGATAATTCCAATATTTCGTATCATTTCCAGTTTCATGATATGCAACGGTACTATCAGGCGGGGGGGATCATCAAGATTTGCCCACGGAGGAAAGCAGAATTGCGCAGATTTTGTGCATCCGAAGGCAAGAAATCCCCTTGACCCTGAAGGCAAAGCCTAATAGTGTTTAGGCGTTCAATCCTGCAAAAAAGCGGCCCCGGCAGTGGGGAGGGTAGGGAATCTGCCGGAGCCATTTGCAGGGGGATGTGAGAAACGCTGATCAAAATATATCGTGCGTATCGGATTCTGTCACATTATTATCCGGTTCGGCGCCGAGGGAGGATGCCGATGCATCAAACGCATCATTCCCCTAAGTCTTTTTTTGTCAGTGGATTAAGAAGCAAACGGTGCCCCGCAATTCGGCAGTCGTTGATTCTTGGATTGATTTTTTTGCTGTGTGCCGGATGCGGGGGCATAAAGCTGGTTAAGCGGGGTCCTTCTCCACAGGAGCAGGTAGCCCAAGTTATGCAAAAATGGGCCGAAGGGTGGGCTGCTCTGGATACCGAAATCCTGGCTCCCCTGGTCTCCGAGAGCTATTTCGGCGCGAACGGGGAAAGCAAAGAGGAACTCCTCCATTTCGTTCAGGAATGGAAACAGAACGCCGCAAATCGGATCCTTTATCACCAGGAAGGCACAACGACGGAGATCAAAGAAAGCGGCGAGGCCGTTGTCCATGGAGTCCAGGCAGATGTCACCATTCAGGACTCCAATATCGACGCCCAATATCATTTCGAGTATTTTCTGAAGCTGGAGGATGGTGTTTGGAGGGTAACGGGGGCTGTTCTCAGCGACTAAACCGTTTCCATTCCGCACCATAACAATTCATCGGCCTGTTTTCGATGCGAGGGAGTTTCATCATCCAGGAGTACGAACGGTATGTCCGAAGGCCCTGTTGAGTTCTCCGTCGAATCAAAGTCCGAGGAAGATCGACTGACCCTGTGTGTTTCGGGATATGTCGATTGGGAGAGCGCCCAGAAACTTCGCGATCATCTGTACCAATGTCAAATCAAGAAGACCGTTGTGATCGACCTCACGAATGTCTGTAGTGTCACCAGTGGGGGTTTGGCGATTTTGATCGACATTCATTCGACGCTTTCCATCCGCGGCTCCACGCTGGAAATTCGGAATCCTACTCCCACGGTTTACAATGTATTTCGAATCGCCCACCTTGAGGATTTTCTTCACGTCCAACAGGGCGAATAGTGCGGGCTGTCGTGGAAACGCCCGGACGAGATTCCTCACATTCGTTCGGAATGACAATTCATCCATGGAATGACAGTAGACCAGCGGAATGACAGCTGACTGGTCGTTTCGACCGTTCAACCTGTCATTTCGACCGAAGGGAGAAATCTCACTGGATCGAGGTCGGTGGAATACCTGATGAACAAAGAACCGCGTTCACATCCCTGGGTTTGCGGGCTACCAACGCAATATAGGGAGCGCAGTTCGGCAGAAGTCCGGCAAGGCATCGGGAGAGAATCCTTTCCCCCCAGGCTTTCTGAAGAATCTCTATATGCTGACGGCGCAGGTAGTGTGCCAGGTCGATCTGACAGGCCAGATAGACACTGTCAGCATCCCCTCCCACATATCGTCCCGACAAATCCGGCTTGCGATACAGAAAGTCCGGGAACGGGCTGCGGATCTTTTGCACGGTTCGTCGGAGGTTAACCGCAAGCCATCGTAGTGCCTGTTCTTTCGTTTCGGCAAACACCGGTCTTCCTTTTCCTCCGAACAGAAGAGAGATGAAGTCCCGCAGAGGGAAGAACGGCGAGCAGAGATTCGGCGAATGAAGCAGCAGGATGCCACCCGGTTTCAAGATCCGAATCAGTTCCGTCAGCACCGCAGGGACATCGCCGACATGCTCGATGAATTCGAATCCCACAATGGCCTCGAATGTGCCGGACGGAAACGGGAGGCTTTCGGCATCGGTCGCCACAAGAGCGACCTGTCCGCATTGCCCGCCTTCCTGAAGAAACAACGGGGAAAGATCCGCACCGACAGCGTGATATCCTGTCCGAGAGAGAAGGACCGTGGAGAGTCCGGTTCCGCAGCCGATATCCAACACGCATGCCCCTGACGGTATCCACTGTCGAACCAGAGTCAGGAACTGCCGGTGATAGGTCTCGTCGTGGGTTTGGAGGTCCCGGAGATAGGGATGGCTGGTTTCGAAATAATGTCGCAGAGCTTGCCGATCCTGTGGATCGGTAGCGGACTGCCCATCCGTCTGCAGCACGGGTATTTGTTTTCGACGACACGAAGGGATCGGACGGATTCGTGCCCGATACCGTCTGCGATACAATCCAGCTGACCGTCGAATTTCCGATCCGACGTGTTTGTAACCGTAACGGGGCATCTCCGTTATTTACCTTCGAAGTACTCCGGATAGAATTTCTTCGCGCATTCCGGGCAGATCCCATGAGAAAACTCCGCTCCGGAGTGCTCCTGGATATACGTTTCCAATTGCTGCCAATATCCCTGGTCGTCCCGGATTTTTTTGCACTGGGAACAGATCGGCAATAAACCCGCCAACGTCTTGACATTGGAAAGAGCCTCCTGCAACTCGGCGATGAGCTTTTCCCGTGCCCGCTCCGCCAGGATTTTCTCGCTGATATCGATGGCAAAAACGCAGTTGTACTCTCGATCTCCGAACCGAAGGCGATTCATGGACATCTCCACAGGAATGTCTCGCTCATCCTTTGTTCGGAGTACCGTCTTCATCGTGAACGTTCCATTTTTCTGAAGTCGGTCCCAGATATCCGTGTATTCCCGGGCAGAGTCGGGTCCGGTCAATTCCATCAGGCCCTGGCTCAGGAGTTCCCCCCTGGGATATCCCATTTTTGCACAAGCCGTGTTGTTCACATCAATCAGATCTCCCCCTGCCGATACCCAGAATATGAACAAATCCGCGTGATCGACGGAGAAGCGAGTGAATTTCAAGGCTTCCTCGCTTTGTTTCAGATTTCGAAACAGCACTTCATAGGGCCTGGTCAATCCGGTCACAATCAGAGCACGGTAGAGCAGATAATAAGAGGTGATTTCCAGGAAGTGGCCGATCAGACTCGGAATCCTGGAGCGGGTGATCAGCGTATAGGCCAGTTCCGACAGCGTGGTGAGACCGATGGCACCGATCAGCAGCCAATAGACCTCGCTATGCAGTTCCTTTCTATTCCTGGTCAGGACAATGGCGGCCCCAACAAGAACCAGACAAATCATGCATTCGCTGAATACCCGGAAATCGGTCAACGAGATCTCTCGTATCACGCAATCCGGAAAGACTCGCCAGACAAAGATGCTCTCGATCAGAAGAATCGTTACCAGGAAATAAATCGCCAAAACAAGACGGATAGGCAAACGGTTCCGAAGGAACCAGGGCGCGACAAGAAGCGACAGGCTTTCAATGTAACACCCGGCAATCCAGAGTTGGATCGCAAGGTAACGTTCCGAATCCGGGAAGACACCCATCCCATTGTAGCCCAAGGTATGAAGGAGGTTAAAAACGGCCACGAACAGGTAGGCAATCCCCAGAAAGGTGAAATAATCATTCCGGACAAAACGCCGTGAATTCAATGCCAGCATGAATATGCCGCACGAAATCACGATGCCGAAGATTTCTGCAATGCTGTGAAACAGAAGATAGCTATGCAGGCTGGTGAGATACAGCGCGCCGAATGCGGCTGCCCCGGAGATCGGGAGAAACCAGGAACGCAACTGAATCGGGAAAGGACTCGAGAAGGTCTGCGTTGTCTCTTGTGAGATGGCCGCTTGTTGATTCATTGGGTCTTTTCGGTGACCATGACGTTGATATCTCTCCAATTCAGCGACGGGCCGAAGCCTTCGCGATCCAGGTAGAACCGCAGTTGATAGATCATCGGATACGGAGGAGATTCGATCAACAGGTTCACATCCACGCTCTTGCCGGTCAGGATATTTTCGGGAAGATAGACATTGTGTCGCCCCGGAAGTTCCGCCATCTCGCCACCGGGAGCGTGGTACAACCATTTGTAGCAGAGACGATAACTCTTCTGAGGCGGTGTTCCCTTCGGATTCCAGGTATCCCACCCGTCGTTTCGCAGCCGGACCGTGGCCTGAAATGTCTGTCCCACGGAAAGGCGCTGAGGAACGTTGTGGTCGATATACTGGGCGATGGACTCGTTCAACCCGCCCAGATTCTTCCGTAACAAGTAGAAGAACGTGTAAGGGTCCACGATTTCATATTGATTGGGGAATTGCCGTTCGAGTTCTTTCACCAGGAGATAGATAATCGTGGGGGTGGTGAGGGTACAGCGATAGATCTGGAACGCGGGTTTTTCCTTGGGATCCTGATCGCGGATTGTCTGGATCATATTGCCGATGGGTTCTTCCATCCGGTGAGAGAGATGATCCGTGTATTGCAGGAATGGAATCAGGCGCAGGGGAAGCGGTTCGAAGAACGGTCCTGTCGTGCCGATTCCATGGGGGGAGAAGTCGAAGAAAGCCTCCTGAAGAGGTTTGGAGATATCGCCCGCCTTTCCATTATCGACCAGCCCGGTGATCTGAATATCGAACTGTCGATAGAGGAGACGATTGTGTGCGACCCAGATATCCAGCCCGCCGGGGAGACCGGAGTGAGGACGGTTTCCCTCCAGGAGAAAACCGGGATTGATCAGACCGGCCCCAGACCGACTTCCGACAAAGAAATCGTTGTTGGTGCGTGTGAAATACAGGTAATTGAACACCTGGGGTAACCGATCGGATAGGGTTGGATTAATGCCCCAGGCCAGGGGGATATTCCCCCGACAGGCATCATCCCAGACGGTCGGAACGGACTGCGCCAGCCAGGAGGCGGATTCGAAATCTCCCATATAGAAAAGCAGGTAGACCTTGTTTTCCAAATCTCTCGGTTTCGGGATGGCATTCTGGAGGAACGGTTCTTCGAGTCGGACATGCTGGAAGACGGAGGTATTGGCGACTCCTCCCATGCCGTAGGCATCCGGCTCCAGGTATGCGTTAAAGCAGGAGGCGATAGCGATGAATTCGTTCTGGGTCTCTTCGGCCCCGTGTTTCCCGCCGACGGAAGCATGGTTGGTGTATTTGAGCCACCAGGGGACATAACCGCCGATACGGATCATCTTGCGTTCCCCTCGTGTCCTGACCTCGGCGGACTTCAGAATCTCTTTCAGGACATCCAGATCCACCCCCTCCGGAAGATCCCGGATTTCCTCCGCCGCAATGGACCGAAGCAGGGTCGTTTCATCGGTTGCTCGTTCATCCCACCAGGGGCTGAGATCGAAGAAGAAGCCTTTTCGGGAGATGAAGAAATCATGATTGAGCAGACAGGCGTTGATCAGATCGGGACATTGGAATCCCGGCTGATTGGGGTCCCAGTCGAATCCATCCAGGTAGTACGCGAGTTCCGATGGATTGCAACGAAGGGGATCGAGATATTGGACCTTGGCCCAGAGGTAAGCGTCTCCCTTGCGGCTCCGGCTGGACTCCAGATCGGTTTGCGGGATGGTTCCATAGCCCATGAAGTTGTCCACAAGTCTACCGCCGACCATGATTTGCGGTCCACCCGCCACAATATCCGAAAACAGGCTACCCGGACTGGGGTCGTAGCGAACCGGCAGAAGGCTGTCCACCCCGCACATCGTCGCTGCCACATTCGCGGTGGAAGGCACTCGCTCGTCCCACAACACCACTTTCTGATAGTGCTCCCGGATCTCCGGGTCGAGCAGCAAGGATTCCAGCTCCGTCACTTCGATGATTCGATAGTCGGCCAGCAGCTGCCCGGGGGATCGCAGCCGTTCCAGCCAATAGCGGTCAATGTCCTTCTGATGCCCGGAAATGACTCCATCGCGGATATAGATCAGGTACAGCAAGTGGTCCGGCACACCCCCACCGGGTTCGGGACGGTTCACGAGGCCCTGCAACGAGGCCAGGAGGTTCAGGACATCGTACTGCCAGGAGGCCGTGCGTTTGGCGTTGCGGTCGAAATAGTCCAGGACATCGAACACATATAAATGTCTCTCGTTCGAGGCCACCTCCTGCCCGATGATTGTCAGAGGAGTCAGCATGGAAAACACACAGAAAAGGAGAAGAAACCTCCGCCGCGTGTACGGTGGGAAGAGATCAGAGACGGGATTGAATCTGCGTTCCATCGAACCCTCACCCGAAATCCAGAAATTTCAGACCTTAGATAGGATACCACGGCGAACGGTGGAGGGCATACGGAACCGAGAGGAAAGGGGGACGCAGGGGTGGGTCTGTGATCCACCCATCTATCGCAGCCACGCCCACATCGGCACATCACTCGTCGGTCCAATGATCACGGTGACGGGCTGGAAAGATGATGTGTTCCCGGACGGATCGATGGGATAGGCACGGACGATAATTGTCTGCGGGTTGATCCCCGAACCTTCCGGCGGCTCGATCCACAGTATGAAGTCGAGATCAATCGCATGTCCCAGATTGTAAAACAACGGTCCAACGCACCCGGCGTTGAATTCAACGCTGTACCGACCAGGGGCGCCTGTCAGTTGTCTTGCAGCCAATCCGGGATAAAAGAGTTCCGGCAGATCCTCCATCCCCATCAACGTGACTCGCGCACCTTCAATCGGGTTTCCCGTCAGGGCAGACAGGAGATTCAACTCAAATCCTGCACCATAATCAGTCACATAGAACCAGGAGCCGTCTTTTGTGATGATCTGGACATCGCGATTGTCGATAATATCGACCTGCACATCCTTGAATCGGAGAGGGCCGAATCCGTTTCCGAAATCAATGCGCACGTACCGATCGGAAACAATGTCGAAAGTGCAATCCCGCACGGTGGGAGTAGATGGTTGCGTGTGTGTCAAAACGACCTGTACGAGTCCGGCCTCGATTGGTTCCAGACGAGAAGAAAACGGATTGCTGTCTTCCACTTTCCGAATGCTTGCCGGGGTGAACGGGTTCAGATCGAGTGTGATCGTGGCGTTTTGCACCAGATCCGCACGGGAAATCCGAAACAAGATTGGAGAGACGTAGTAGTAAGGATCGCCAGGTTGCCAAATCATATCGATTGAGGTGTGGATGCCATTCCTCAACTCAAACATGACGGATTCCGTCGAGAAACCAGGCAGGGGACTCAGGAGAAACAGGAATAGCACGAACCTCATCAGATACCGACACTCGGAGAACGGGGTAGACTGTGTGAGCATCGCGGTTCGGATTGCCGGGGCAAATACGTAATTATCTACTTAAACACCCCCATCAGCCCCGGATTGGAATGTTTGCGACGGAGTTCATTGACTTTCTGGTCGATTTCATTCTGAACGCGGCTTTCATCGGGCGAGAGGTTCGCGCGGTCAGGGGTTTCCGTGGAGGGAGCCTGGGACGCGGACGGAGCGGCGGGAACCTGCGGTTGGACCTCCACCTTCTTTGCCTCGGTCTTCACCTGCATTTTGGGCTGCTCCACTGTGGAAACCACGGTGCGGGATTGATAGGTCTCCACAGTGACCTTTTTCGGTTGTTTCGGTTCCCCCACGCCAAAAAGAGACTTGGTGTCTCCCCAGGCATTCGAACTGATTTTTTTAACGCTGGAGCACCCTGAGAAGCAGAGAAGCAGGGCTAGAGCCACAGTGAGGGTTTTAATGGGAGTGGACATTGTGGACAGAGTGGACGCTGTGGACAAAGAGAGCAAGAAAGAACGCGTAGCGGGGATTTTCATGGTTTTTACCTCGAACGGTCAGGTTCCGGGGCAATCGGTTCGGCGGATACCATTGCCGACCAGCGATCCACCCAGGACGGTTGAGTTTGATGTTCCGCCATAATCCGAACAATGTTTCGGGCGGAAGGTTCTATCGTCTTTTGCAGCGGACGCGGATTAAGTCCGATCCAGAAACAGAAAAGCACGAGCGGCAGCAAAGTCAAGATCTCACGAGCGTTCAGATCGCTCAGCCCCCGGTTTGCCTCCACGCGCACAGGCCCGAACATCATCTTCTGATAGACCCGCAACATGTAGCACGCGCCGAAAATCACGCCGGTTGCCGCAATTGCGGTGCACAGGATCGACTTGCCCATCAGTCCCAGCAGGATGAGGAACTCGCCGATAAATCCGTTCAGCCCCGGCAGACCGATGGAAGAAAGCATGATGATCGAGAAGTACGCCGCATACACCGGCATGATCGCCGCCAGGCCACCGAATTCCGAAACCTCGCGCGTATGGCGACGTTCATAAATGATTCCGACAATGAGGAACAGCCCGCCCGTCGAAAGGCCATGATTCAGCATCTGGATGATACCGCCGGAAATCCCCTCGACATTGAAAGCAAGAATCCCGGCCAGCAGCATTCCCATGTGGCTCACGGAGGAATACGCGACGAGGCGTTTCACATCGCTCTGGGCCATGGCGGTGAGCGCACCATACACGATGCCGATCAGCGCCAGGATCATGATTGTCGGAGCGAAAAACACTGCGCCATCCGGGAACATCGGCAGCGCGAACCGCAGAAATCCATACACACCCGTTTTCAGCAGGACGCCCGCCAGAATCACGGACCCGGCGGTGGGGGCTTCGGTATGCGCATACGGCAGCCAGGTATGGAACGGGAACAACGGCATTTTGATCGCAAACGCCAGGAAGAACGCCGCAAACAGCCATCGCTGCGCGGTGACCGAGAACGACATTTCGTAGAATCGGTCCAGCGCAAAGGAGGGTGTGCCCGCTGCATTCCATGCCGCGAAATACACCCACAGAATCGCGATCATCATCAACGCGGAACCGAACGCCGTGTACAGGAAGAACTTGATACTTGCGTAGATACGATGCTCGTGGCCCCAGACGCCGATCAGGAAGTACATCGGGACGAGCATCAATTCCCAGAACACAAAGAACAGGAACAGGTCCGAAGCCAGGAAGGTTCCCAACATACCCGTCTGCAGCATCAGCAACAGGAAATAATACTCTTTCACCCGGTCGGTAATCGCACTGAACGAGCAGAGAACCGAAACGAATGACAAGAGGCAGGTGAGAACGACCAGAACCAACGAAAGCCCGTCGATATCCAGCGAATAGCCGACGCCCAATGCCGGAATCCAGGCGTGAGATTCTGCAAGAGCCTTATCGAATCCCTCGGCGGTGTAGTCGAACAGGAAGAGCAGCGGCAGACACAGCAGCAAGTCCAGGAGCGCCGTCGCGAGCGCGCTGTCCCGGATCAGTCGATCGTTCGACCGGGGCAGGAGCGCGAGAAACGCGGCTCCCAGCAGGGGGATAAATATGATGAAGGTCAGCAGCATACTTGTATCCGTCTCTTCAAACGGTTCTCTACAGCAACATCGCGATCAACAGAAACACTGCGCCGATCACAATCGCCAGGGCATAATGTTGAACGCATCCGGTCTGCAATTTTGTACCGATTTCCGAAAGCGATTGAATCAGTGCGCCGATTCCGTTCAGCCCGGCGACGATGATCCGATTGTCGCACCACTGCGCCCCGCGACAAGTTCCATAGAATCCTTTCACCACAGTGGTGTCATAGCCTTCATCCACCCAATACTTGTTTAGGGAAGCCGTAAATATGCTGGGAAAGGTCTTGGCGGCCCACTCCGGCAATTTCGGCAGCCAGACATAGCACAACCGGGCCACAAAGATTCCGACTACCGCCACCAGTACCGATAGAACCGCCAGGGCGATTTCCCATATCCCCGCACCCGCCAGTTCGCCGTGCTTTCCGGCCAGTTCATGCCCCGCCGCGAACACCGGATTCAAGAAAGCGTGGAATTTCGGGAACAGGTGCGGGATATTGACCCAGCCCCCGACAAACGATAGCACCGCAAGAGTGAACAGCGGAAACCACATGATAAACGGCGACTCGTGCAGGTGCCGACGCTGGTGCTCCGTACCTCGGAACTCGCCGGAGAACAGCAGGCTATAAAGTCGAAACATGTAAAACGCGGTACAGAAGGCCGCGAACAGACCGGCCCCCCAGAGCAGAATGTGGCCGGTGGAGAATGCTTCAAACAGGATTTCATCTTTGGAGAAGAAACCTGCGAACGGCGGAATGCCCGCGATGGCGATGGTGGAAACCAGGAAAGTCAGCCGCGTCATCGGCATGTACCAGCGCAATCCGCCCGCCTGGAACACATCGACATCGCGATCCTGATGCAACGCATGAAGGACACTTCCGGCGCTCAAGAAGAGGCAAGCCTTGAAGAACGCATGGGTCATCAGGTGGAAAATGCCTGCGCCGAATGCGCCCACTCCCAGCGCCAGGAACATGTATCCGAGTTGGCTGATCGTGGAGTATGCCAGGATTCTTTTCGCCTCACGCTGGGTCACGGCAATTGTCGCAGCCATGAGCGCGGTGAGGGCGCCGACCGTGCCGACTACCAGGAGACTGATCGGTGCGAGGCAGTACAGGAGATTCATCCGGGCGATCATATAGACCCCGGCGGTGACCATCGTAGCCGCATGGATGAGCGCACTGACCGGTGTGGGACCCGCCATGGCATCGGGCAGCCAGACAAACAGCGGAATCTGCGCCGATTTGCCGGTTGCCCCCACAAACAGCAGCAGGGTAATCACGGTAATCATCACCGACCCTGCCGGGTAGACATTCGGGGCGCGCTCGAAGATATCGGTGAACTCCAGCGATCCGAGCGTCCAATACAGCAGCAACATTCCAAGCAGGAATCCGAAATCGCCGATCCGGTTGACAACAAACGCTTTTCGTCCGGCCTGGGCGGCATAGTCGCGGTCAAAGAAATAGCCGATCAGCAGGTACGAACATAACCCGACACCCTCCCAGCCGACA
>Ga0116141_10000817_pt1 | contig 25686 bp, 19 predicted proteins | sample AD_UKC097_MetaG_FD_89744 | JGI IMG/M metagenome (GOLD analysis project Ga0116141, IMG submission 89744) | Active sludge microbial communities of municipal wastewater-treating anaerobic digesters from USA - AD_UKC097_MetaG | ecosystem: Engineered > Bioreactor > Anaerobic > Digestate | place: USA...
CAGCCTTGCGCCGCGCCCCCGGGGTCGTTCATTAGGGTCAAGGCAAATGTAAGCGTACGCTGTCGCACACGGCAGAGACTGCCGGGGCCATGGTAGCGCATCGCGCCTCCGGCGGCACTCCGCCGGAATGCGTTGCGCGTGGCGGTGGGTGGATGCGTGTCTACGTCGTTGCCCTTGGTCGGCCCTGCGCGGCCGACGGGGGTGTGGTGTGCGGGGATTTTCCGTCGGGGGCGTAGCCCCGACCTGCTGCGGCTGAACGCAAGGCCGGGCATCGCCTCCGGAACATCGCACCGTCCGATGAGACATCGATCCCATCCGCAGGTCGGCCCTGCGTGGCCGACGGAAAATCTTTCTCAGCGCCCCGCAACGGCCAGCAGGCGATCCATCTTGCGCGACAGATCGCCAAGGGTCGTGGCGATTTCGCGCTGGTCTCGGTCATCGGTACGCCGGGTCTGCGACAGTTCGTGCGCCAGGTTGAGCGCGGCCAGCACCGCGATGCGGTCGATGCCGGCCATGCGGTTGGCGGTGCGGATCTCGCGCATGCGCCCGTCCAGCAGGCGCGCCGCCTCGATCAGGCTCTCGCGCTCGTGCGGTTCGCAGGCGACCATGTACTCGCGGTCGGCGATGCGCACGTTGACCGGTTCGCTCATGCGTTCTGCTCCATCGACTTGAGCCGAAGTATCATCGCCTCCACGCGCGAACGGGCCTGTTCGTTCTTGGACAAAAGCGCGGCGCGTTCGCCCATCAGCTGCTCCTGGCTGGTACGCAGGCTGCGGTTCTCGTCGAGCAGGCGCGCCAGCACCGCGCCCAGTTCGTCGAGCTGGGCGGCGAGATGGTCGAGCTGCTGGCGCGGATCGGGGGTGGCCATGGCGGCACGATAGGCGGCGATCCGCAGCCGGTCAACCGGCAGGCACGCCCCACGACGATCGGGCATACCGCAACAGGAACTCCAGACAGGCATCGGCTTCCATCGGCCGCGCCAGCAGGAAGCCCTGGATCTCGTCGCATCCCTGGGTGCGCAAATAGCGCAGCTGCTCGGGGGTTTCCACGCCCTCGGCGATCACCGTCAGGCCGAGCGAGTGAGCCATGGTGATGATGGTGGAGGTGATGGCGGCGTCATCCGGGTCGCGGGTCAGGTCGCCGACGAACTCCTTGTCGATCTTGAGGGTGTCGATCGGCAGGCGCTTGAGGTAGATCAGCGAGGAATAGCCGGTGCCGAAGTCGTCGACCGCGATGCTGACCCCGACGCGCTTGAGATCGCGCAGGATGGTGATGGTCTGCTCGGCGTTTGCCATGACCACGCTTTCGGTAAGCTCCAGCTCCAGTCGGGTGGCGGGCAGGCCGCTCTCTTCCAGGGCGTTGGCCACGCTGGCGGCCAGATTGCCGCGCATGAGCTGCAGAACCGAGACGTTCACCGCGACGCTGAGATCCAGCAACCCTTTCTCTCGCCATTCGCACAGTCGATGGCAGGCCTCGGCCAGCACCCATTCGCCGATCGGCAGGATCAGGCCGGTTTCCTCGGCCAGCGGAATGAAGGTGGCCGGCGAAACCATGCCGAACTCCTCGCTGTCCCAGCGCAGCAGCGCCTCCACGCCGCTGATGCGGCCGTCGAACAGCGACTGGCGCGGCTGGAACTCCAGGTAAAGCTCTTCGCGGTCGAGCGCGCGGCGCAGCGCCGCGGTCAGGGTGGCGCGTCGGCGCACCTCGGCGTCGATGGCCTCGTCGCAGAACTGGAAGGTGTTGCGCCCGCGCTCCTTGGCCCGGTACATCGCGGTATCGGCGAACTTGAGCAGGTCGGTGGGCACCTGGCCGTGGTCTGGATACATCGCGATGCCGATCGAAGGCGAGATCACGATGTCGCCGTGGCCTTCGGTCAGGATCGGTTCGCCGAAGGCCGCGAGCACCGCTTCGGCCATGCCCGCCACGCCGTCGCGGTCGTTGGCGTCTTCCATCACGATGGTGAACTCGTCGCCGCCCAGCCGAGCGACGGTGTCGGAACTGCCGACCACGCCCAGCAGGCGCGCGGCCGATGCCTTGAGGATGCGGTCACCGGCGGCGTGGCCGAGCGAGTCGTTGATGACCTTGAAGTGGTCCAGGTCCAGGAACAGCACCGCCACGCTGCTGCCCTGCCGCCTGGCGCGCACCACCGCACGCGCCAGGCGCTCGGTCAGCAGGCTGCGGTTGGGCAGGCCGGTCAGGGTGTCGTAGTTGGCCAGATAGCGCAGCTCCTGCTCGGCGCGCTTCTTGTCGGTGATGTCGTTGACCACCGAGACGAAGTGGCTGCGCATGCCCAGCTCATCGCGTACTTCGGTCTGTTCCACCCAGCCGAGGAACTCCTCGCCGTCGGCACGCCGCAGCCACATCTCGCCGCGGAAGTGGCCCTTGGTGTTCAGGCTTTCGTGCGCCAGGCGGTAGAACTCGGCGGGATGCTGTCCGCTTTCCAGCAGGCTGTCGGGCATGCCGATGACGTCCTGGTCGCGGTAGCCGGTGATGCGCGAGAACGCGGGATTGACCGACACGAAGCGGAAGTTGAGGTCGACCACGGCCACCGCCTCGTTCATGCTGCGCAGCACTTCGGAAGCGATGCGGCGTTCGCGCTCGGCGTGGCGATTGGCGGTGATGTCGTGCGCGGTGCCGGCGACGCGCAGCGGATTGAGCTCGGCATCGCGTTCCACCACCTTGCCGCGCGAACGCACCCAGACCCATTCGTTGTAGGCGTTGCGGATGCGGTGCTCGGATTCGAACGACTCGGTCTTGCCGGCCAGGTGGTCGTACATGAGCTTGTGCACGCGCGCCAGATCGTCGGGATGGATCGCGTTGCTGCGCCACTCTTCCGAACTCACCAGCTGCTCGTCGGGAACGTGCAGCATCTGGTTGGCGCCGATGCGATGGATGCGGTTGGCGCGCAGATCCCAGTCCCAGTAGGAATCGCCCGCGCCCCAGAGCGAGAGCTTGAGGCGGTCCTCGCGCTCGCGGATCTGCTCGAGCAGGTCGGCCTGGATGGCCATGCGGCGCCGCTGGTGCTGCCAGAGCAGGGCACCCAGGCCCAGCGCCAGCAAGCCCCAGGCCGCATAGGCCCAGCTCGATTGCCACCACGGCGGCAGCACGGTGACCGGCACGTCCAGCTCGTGCGGGCTCCAGATGCCATCGCGGTTGGTGGCGCGGACGCGGAGGCGGTAGTTCCCGGCCGGCAGGTTGGTGTAGGCCACCATCGGGCGCGGTGCGGGAGGACTGAATTCGGCGTCGAAACCTTCCAGCTGGTAGGAGAACAGGTTGGTTTCCGGCGAGGCGTAGTCGAGCGCGGCAAAGCCGATGCTCAGCACCTGGTCCTGCTGCGCCATCGACACGGGCGCCGCGCGACCGAAGGGACCGGTCAGCGCGTGGCGTCCGATGCCGTACCAGGACATTGCGACGGGCGGATCAAAGGTGCTGGGTCGTACCTGCTCCGGATCGAGCAGGTTGAAGCCGCGGATGCCGCCGAAGGCGATCTGTCCGTCGCGCAGCGCGGCCACGGCGCCGCCGTTGAACTCCAGATCCTGCAGCCCCGCGCTCAGGCCGAAGCGCACGACGCTTCCATCCTTCCGGTCCAGGCGCATCAGGCCGTCGATTCCGCTCAGCCAAAGGTAGCCATGCGCGTCCTCTGCAATGGAGTAGACGACCGCGGGGGATTCTCCGTTCGATAGCGGCCAGGAGCGGAAGGATATCGAGCCGTCTTCCGATTCGAGCACCTGATCCAGGCCGCGGTGGCTGCCGACCCAGAGGGTGCCGTCGCGGGTCTCATGGATGGCGCGGACGATGCTGCCCGAGAGCGAGTTCGATCGCGCCGGATCATGGACGAAGTTGCGGAACAGCCCGGTTTCCGGATCGCGCACGCCCAGCCCGGCCATGCCGCCGATCCAGATCCGCGCGCGCGAATCTTCCTGGATCGCCAGGATCCGGGACTGCTGCTGGGCACCATCCACGCCGGGGCGCGGTTCGAACAGGGTGCGCGCGCCGCTGGCAGGCTCGTAGCGCAGCAGGCCACGGTCGCCGTACCCCAGCCACAGCGCGCCGTCGCGGCCGCGCTCGATGGCACGCATCGGCAGCGCGCCGCCCTCATCCACCGGCACCGCCACGGCGCGGTCGCTGCGCGGGTCGAAGTGGAACAGGCCCATGCTGCTGACCATCCAGTAGGTGCCATCGCCACCGCGCTCGATCCCCACGATCGTGGGCGCCACCAGCCGGGGTCCGGCGCCGTCGGGGTACTGGAAGCCGGCATCGAAGGATTCGAAAGCGTCGCGCAGGGGATCGTAGCGGCGCAGGCCGCCCTGGGTGCCCAGCAGGAGGCTTCCATCGTCGCCTTCGGCGATGCTGCGGATCACGTTGCCGGTGAGCGGATCGCGCGCCGGATCGAGGTCGAAAACGGCGCGGAACGGCGTTCCCGCCGCCGGCGTCGTGACCAGGCCGCGCACGTGGCTGCCGGCCCACAGCAGGTCGGAACGATCCACCATCAGGCGCGGCAGTCCGGCTTCCGAGAGCATGCCGTCGACCCAGGGATTGATCGGGATGGGAACCGCGTCGCGAGTGGCCGGATCCATGTGCCAGAGGTTGCCGCCTGCCATCGACAGCCAGAGCGTGCCGTCGGCCGATTGCGCCAGCGCGATCACGCTGCAGCAGCTGCCGTCCGCCGCGCGGGGCGAATGCGGCCAGACCACCTCGGCCACTTCCGCATCGGCGGCCTTGCGGCGCAGGCCCGATGCGGTGCCGATCCAGAGCGTGTCCGAGGCGTCCACCAGCAAAGCGTGCGCGCCTTCCACCGAGTAGCGCTCGGCGCGCGTCTGGTCGGCGGAAATGCGATACATGCCGTGGCCTGCGGCAATCCAGACCTGTCCCTGCCGGTCCGCCACCATCGCGTTGACGGTGCGGGTGATCCCGGTGGTGTTGGCGCCGCTGGGGATCGCCTCGAAGGCAAGTATCTGGCGATAGCGGTGGGTGCTCTCGTCCACCAAACCCACTCCATCTGGCCGCGCCACCCACAGGCCGACGCCGGGCTGGTGCAGCAGCGCGTCGATCTGCACCGCCATGGCGCCCCCCTGCCCGGGCGGCAGCGCGATCGGGGTGACGTGGCGTCGCAGCGCGTCGATGGCGAACAGCCCGTCGCGCAGCGTGCCGGCATACAGCACGCCCCGGGGGTCTTCCGCCAGCGCCTGGGGAAAGCTGGGCAGCGCGCTGTCGGTGCCGATCAGGGTGTCGAGGGTGACGAAGGCGTAGCCATCGAAGCGGTGCAGCGCGCCCTGCGTGCCGACCCACACGAAGCCCTGCCGATCCTGCAGAAACGTGGTTACCGTGCTCTGCACGAGACCCTGGCGGCTGTCGAGGGTGCGGAAGTAGTAGTCGCGCACCACCGCAAGGCCCAGCGCCGGCGCGAGCGCGAACGCCAGCGCCAGCGTTGCCGCGGCCCAGCGGGAGAAACGCGCGACTGTGTCTGGCCTCCCCTTCAACATGCCGTATCGACCACGCGCAAATCGAATTTCAGTGTAGGGTGCCGATGCCCGTGCCGGCAACCGATCTTCCTCGCCCGGCGCGGACGCGGCGACGCACGGCGCGAATCGGCCTTCGGCCGGTTGCGCTGGCATACTGGCGCCCCTTTTTCCCGGCCCCTCCCGTGATCGACGCCGCCGCCTTCCAGTCCTTTGCCGCCGCCGGCCACACCCGCATCCCGGTCGTCCGGGAAGTCCTGTCGGATCTGGACACGCCGCTGTCGGTCTACCTCAAGCTGGCCGACGGCCCGCACACCTACCTGTTCGAATCGGTCGAGGGCGGCGAGCGCTTCGGGCGCTATTCGATCATAGGACTGCCGGCGCGGCGGGTGTACGCGATGCGCGGCACCCTGCTGGAGACGATCGAGCACGGTGAAGTCGTCGCACGGCGCGAGGTGGCCGATCCGCTGGCCGAAGTCGAGGCGCTGCGCCTGTCCCATTCGGTACCGAGGATCGAGGGCCTGCCCGGTTTCACCGGCGGCCTGGTCGGCTGGTTCGGATTCGAATGCGTGGAATACATGGAGCCGCGCCTGGGCCGGGGCAGCGCGCCCGATGAGCTGGGCACGCCGGACATCTTCCTGATGCTGTCCGAAGAGCTGGCGGTGTTCGACAGCCTCAAGGGCCGGCTCTATTTGATCGTGCACGCCGATCCTTCCGAACCGCAGGCCTGGGCGCGCGCCAACCGCCGCCTCGACGCGCTCGAACACCGCCTGCGCCACGGCGGCGCGCCCTATCCGGAAACCCTGCACGGCAAGGCGCTGGACGAGGCCGACTTCGTCAGCGGCTTCACCCGCGAGGGCTTCATCGAGGCGGTGCAGCGCTGCCAGGACTACATCCGCGCCGGCGACGCCTTCCAGGTGGTGCTGAGCCAGCGCCTGAGCATCCCGTTCCACGCCCGCCCGGTCGATGTCTACCGCGCGCTGCGGGCGATGAACCCCTCGCCCTACATGTACTTCCTCGACACCGGCGCCACCCAGGTGGTGGGCTCCTCACCCGAGATTCTGGTGCGCCTGCAGCACGGCGAAGTCACGGTGCGGCCGATCGCCGGCACCCGCCCGCGCGGGCGCACGCCCGAGGAAGACCTGGCGCTGGAACGCGAACTCCTGGCCGATCCCAAGGAGCGCGCCGAGCACCTGATGCTGATCGACCTGGGGCGCAGCGACGTGGGCCGGGTGGCGGCACCCGGCACGGTCGAAGTGGGCGAGCGCTTCGTGATCGAGCGCTACAGCCACGTCATGCACATCGTCAGCGAAGTCACCGGAACCCTGCGCGAGGGGCTTTCCTACATGGACGTGCTGCGCGCCACCTTCCCGGCGGGAACGGTGTCCGGCGCGCCCAAGGTCCGCGCGCTGGAGATCATCCGCGCGCTGGAGCCGGTCAAGCGCAACCTCTATTCGGGTGCGGTCGGCTACCTCGGCTGGCACGGCGACGCCGATACCGCCATCGCGATCCGTACCGCCGTCATCCAGGACGGCCGCCTGCACGTGCAGGCCGGGGCCGGCATCGTCTACGACTCCGATCCGCAGAAGGAATGGGACGAGACCATGAACAAGGGCCGCGCCTTGTTCCGCGCGGTGGCGCAGGCGGCCCGGGGGCTCTGATCCCGGCATTGGGGTAGAATCCGCGCCGCTTCAGGTGCTCGGGAAGCCGGTGCGAATCCGGCGCTGCCCCCGCAACGGTAAGCAGGCGCAATCCGTCCACGTTCTTTCGGGGAACAGCCACTGGCCAGCGGCCGGGAAGGCGGACGAAGCGGGAGCGATCCCGGCCTGCCAGCCCGGAGACCGGTCTGCAGCGCCGGCGCTGCGCGCCGGCTCCGTTGCGTCGCGGTGGGCGATGCGGGCGTGCGCTGCGGGCCTGCCCCGGGAAACTCGCGCGTCTCCGCCGCCCCTCGGCGCGCATTCCCTGGCATTTCCCCGGAGTCGTACCCGATGTCCCGTTTTCGCCCCACCCTGTTTGCCGTCGTCCTGACGGCCGCGCCCGCATTCGCCCTGCCGGTGCAGGCCCAGTCCATTTCCGTCGCCGATCCGGTGCTGGTCACCGCCACGCGACTGCCGCAGCCGCAGTCCGAGTCGCTGGCCGCCGTCCGCGTGATCGACCGCGCCGCCATCGACGCCAGCGCCAGCGTCGATGTGCTCGACCTGTTGCGGCAGGTGCCCGGCCTGGACGTGGTGCGCGGCGGCGGCCTCGGCCAGCAGACCAGCCTGTTCATCCGCGGCGGCAACTCCAACCACGCCCTGATCCTGATCGACGGCGTGCGCGTCTCCGCCCTGGGCACCGGAACCTATCCGTGGGAACAGCTGCCGCTGTCGGCCATCGACCGCATCGAGATCGTGCGCGGCCCGCGCGCGGCGCTGTGGGGTGCCGACGCGCTCAGCGGCGTGGTGCAGATCTTCACCCGCCGCGACGAGGCCAGCCGCGCCGCACTGCGCGCCGGCAGCCATGACACCTGGGGCATCGAGGCCGGCTCGGGCGCACGCTCGGAGCGCGGCGGCTTCGGCCTCGCCGCCGGCTGGCTCGACACCCGCGGCACCGATGCCACCACGCCCTCGAACTGGAGCCACGATCCCGACCGCGACGGCGCGCTGTACCGCACCCTGTCTGCGCACGGCGATCTGGCGCTGGGCAATCAGCAGCTGGAAGCCAGCCTGCTGCACGGCGACAACGACATCGAATTCGACCAAGGGCAATCCGACACCCGTCAGGACGTGTTCGGCCTGGCGCTCCACGGCGAACTCGGCACGGAATGGAGCCACCGCCTGAGCCTGTCCGGCAGCCGCGACCGACTCGACACCCCCGACGCCTTCACCCGCTACCTTTCGCGCCGGCGTCAGGCCGACTGGCAGCACAGCCTGCGCACCGGCACGCGCGGCACCGCCACGTTCGGGGTTTCCTGGCTGGCCGAGCGCGGCCAGCAGGTCGATACCGCAGCCGGGGCCGACGTGTACGGCCAGTCGCGCCACACCCGTGCCGCCTTTGCCGCCTGGCAGGGCCGCGCCGGCGCGCACGCCTTCGAGGCCTCGGGCCGCTACGACGACAACAGCGTCTACGGCAGCGAATCGAGCTTCGCCGGCGCCTGGGGCTGGGACCTCGGCGACGCGCTGCGGCTCACGGCCAGCTGGGGGCAGGGCTTCCGCGCGCCCACCATGAACGAGCTGTATTCGCCCGGCTGGGGCGGCTGGTACGCCGGCAATCCGCACCTGGCCCCGGAACGATCGGAAAGCAGCGAACTGGCCCTGCGCCTGACGCCGGGTGCGGCGAACGAGGTGTCCCTGCGCCTGTTCCGCAACGCGCTCGACCAGCTGATCGATTTCAGCGGCCCGCAGGCGCAGGCCATCAACGTGGCGCGCGCCCGCACCGACGGCGCCGAGCTGGAGTGGCGCTTGCGACCGGCAGGCTGGAATCTCGAAGCCAGCGCCACCTGGCAGGACCCGCGCAACCGCGACACCGGCGACGCCCTGCTGCGCCGCCCGCAGCGCAAGGCCAGCGCGCTGGTGGAGCGGGTGTTCGATGGCGGCCAGCGGCTGGGCCTGGAAGCGCATGCAGCCTCCGATCGCCCGGACTTCGGCACCCACCTGCCCGGCTACGGGGTGCTGGCGGCGCGCGCCAGCCTGCCGCTGGCTTCCGGCCTCTGGCTGGACGCGCGTCTCGACAACCTGCTCGAGCGCGACTACACCCTGGTGGACGGCTATCGCACCCCGGGCAGGTCCGCGCTGCTGAGCCTGCGCTGGCAGGCGCGCTGAGGGGCTCGATCGGGATTGAATGCAGGACCGGCCGCACCGGCCGGTCCTGCACGATTTCGGCACCTACCCGAAAAGGGTGTGCCGCCGGAACGCACCCGATGTCTTGCCCTGTGATCAATGTCATAGAATGATTCCCCTACGCACGGGTACTGGATCGGATATGCAGACATCGGGGATGGGGCGACGCCGAGGCGCACCGGTCGGTTGCGCGCGAATCGCGGACCGCGGTTTTGCACGCCGCCAGCGCGCGTTGCTTGAGGGTCTGCTGGGTCATTTCAGAAGCGATTTCACCCGTGCGCTCGAGCTGATGCTCACCGAGCTGGAGCAGCAGATTTTCCGCGGCGCCGAACAGGCCCGCAGCAACGAGGTCCAGCGCGCCCTGCTGGAAGCCCAGAAGCAGATCCATGCCAACCGCGCCCTGCTGGCACCGGCGATGCTCGACCGCATCGAAGATGCCCTGGCCACGTTGACCGATCCTCCCGAGGCCGAGGTCGTGGATGCCGCGCGGCCGCAGTTCTCCGAACTGACCCTGGTCGACACCGGCGCCATGGACGAGACCGTTGCGCTGCGGGAAATCGCGACCCGCGCCGAGATCCGCAACAGCCTGCCGCTGTTCCTGCTTGGCCAGCGTCTTGGCGTTGTCGCGGGCCGCCCGGCCTTCGATGCCGAACGGCTGCCGATCGGCCCGCGCCGCCTGTGCGAAATCCTGCGCGAGTGCGTCGACGTGCTGGGCCTGGATTCCAGCCAGCGCAGCGTCGTGTTCGGCCAGTACGATCGCAGCGTCATGCAGTTTTTCGGGGAGTTTCTCGAAACCCTGAACAACCACCTCATCCAGCAGAAAATCCTGCCGCATCTGACCTATGTGGCACCCCGCAGCAAGACGCCGCAGCGCCGCCGCGAGGCGCCGGTGGCGTTGCCCGACAGCAAACCCGAAAGCGGGCCACCTGCCGAACCGGAGGCCACGCCCGAGACCGCGGTCGCGCACGCGCCGGTCGCGCCGGGAATGTTTCCCCCCGCAGGAGGCGGGCACGCTCCTCCTTCGCATCCATCGCACCCGCAAGTGGCGCGCGGAGCGCCCGCCGGTACCCCGACCTTCGCGGGCAAGGGGCTGTTTCCTCCGCCTTCAGGTGCCGCAGCGCGCGCCGGCGGCTCGCCGGGAAACGCCTCCCGCCCTCCCGCAACCACGGCCCCGGCCGACGCGCTGGCGCGGACGGCCGCCGGTGAGGAACGCCTGCCCTGGTCCGGGCGCCCGACCCAGGCTCCCGATGCGCCTCCGGCCATGGAAGGCTCCGCGGACGTGGCGCTGTTCGACACCCTGCGGCGACTGCTCGCCGGGCGCCGCAGCCTGCTGGAGCGGCTTCAGACCAATGCCATCAGCGGCCCGGTCGCCTCCCCGGCGCAGGTGCAGGACAGCCTCTCTGCGCTGCAGGCCCGGCACAATGCACAGTGGGCCAAGGGCATCCGCCCGGCGCTCGGGGATATGCGCCGCGAGCTGAGCGCACATCTGGCCGCGCACGCATCGGGCGGTCGCATCCCGCAGCTGTCCGGCGTGCAGGGCGATACCGTCGATCTGGTCGGCATGCTGTTCGAGCAGATTTCCCAGGAAGTGCAGCCGGCGACGCCCGGCGGCCAGCTTCTGGGACAGCTCCAGCTTCCGCTGCTGCGGGTGGCGATGCAGGACCAGAACTTCTTCAGCGACAGCGCCCATCCGGCGCGCCAGCTGCTCACCACCATCACCGAAACCAGCGCCTACTGGAGCAGCGAGGACGAGGTCGACCGCGACCTGGTCCAGAAAATGGGCACGGTGGTTCGTCAGGTGTGCGAAAACCCGAACGCCGACGAAGCCCTGTTCCGTCAGCTGGTTGATGATCTGGGCAGCCACCTGAGCACCCAGCAGCGCCGCGCGGAGGTGGCCGAGCGCCGCCACGTCGAAGCGGCGCGCGGGCGCGAAAAGCTGGAAATCGCCCGGCTCAAGGCCGAGGAGGCCATCGATGGCCTGATCACCGGCAAGCCGGTGCCGAAGTTCCTCAAGACCCTTCTCGAACAGGTCTGGACCGACGTCCTCGCACTGGCGCTGCTGCGCGGCGGCGACGACGCGCCGGCGTTCCGGCAATACCTCGGGCTGGCCGAAACCCTGGTCGCCGCGGCGCTTCCCAACGAGAACCGCGTCCTGCTCAAGCCGCTGGAGCTGACGCAGATCCGCACCGAAGTGGAGGCCGCGCTCGCCCAGGTCGGGCACACGGGCGACGAAGCGCGCGACTTCTCCTCGCGCCTGATCGCCGTGGTCAGCGGCGAAGCCGAACCTGCGGACAAGGCGATCGAGACGAGCGCCGACCCGGCCTCGCGCACCGAGCTGACCCTCAAGCTGCGCAACCGCGCACGGCTGGGCGAAGACGTGCGCAGCGGCGGCGGCGAGCGTCAGCCGGCGAAGACTGATAAAGCCGAAAAGGTGGAAAAAGCCGCGCCGCTCACGGCGGCGGAAAAAGCCTGGCACAACCGCCTCCAGCGCATCGCCTTCGGCACCTGGTTCGATTTCACCATCAACCAGCAAGGGGTCAAGGCGCGCCGGCGCCTGTCCTGGTACAGCACCGTCACCGACCACTGCCTGTTCGTCAACCACCGCGGCCAGCGCGCCGGCGACTACACCCTGTCCTGGCTGGCGCGCGAGATCAACCGCGGCAACGTCAGCCTGGTGGAGCCGGAGTCCGGATCGATCGTGGACCGCGCCTGGAAGGCCATCGTGTCGACGCTGCGTTCGTTCTCCGGCGGCGCCGCCACCGCGCCTGCCGCCACCTGAGGAATGCCATGAGTCAGGAATACCGCCGCGCCAAGCGCAAGCAGGTGGCCGACCGCATCGACGTCACCGACACGCTGACCGAGCACGTCATCGGCCTGATCGGCAACATCTCCGAAAGCGGCATGATGCTGCTGGCCAACACCGAACTTGCGGAGGACGCCCTGTACCAGATGTCCTTCCAGCTCACCGACGCCGGAGGCAACCGGCGCGAAGTGAGTCTGGGCACCCACCAGCTCTGGTCGGAACCTGCCGGGCGGCCGGGGCAGTTCTGGGTCGGCTTCCGCTTCATCGACATCAGCCCCGACGACCTCGAGGTGCTGCGCATCTGGATCGATCTCCCGGGCAGCCAATACGTCTGACCCGGTCCATCCGCGCTCCGGACGAAATCGCTTGAATTCGATGCCTCCGGCGCGCAGGCGCACAAGACATCGTCCGGTGCGCCTGCCATCCTTGCGCGGTTCGGCGCGCTGCCGCCGCCTTTCGTGGAGTCGCCATGGATCTTTCCGCTGCCTATGCCCAGCACCTGGCCACCGTGCTCGCCCGCGCCGAAGCGGCGCTGGCGCGCGGCGGATTCGACCACCTGCTGATCGCTTCGGGCGTGCTCAAGTACCAGTTCCTGGACGACCGCCCCTACCCCTTCACCGCCAACCCGCACTTCGTGCACACCGTGCCGCTGCCCGGCCACACCGACGGCTGGATCGCGATCACGCCGGGGAAGAAGCCGGTGCTGATCTACCACCAGCCGGATGACTACTGGCACCTGGCGCCGGCCGCGCCGGAAGGTTTCTGGGTCGAGCACTTCGACCTGCGCGTGATCCGGAGCCCGCAGGAAGCCGCGGCGCACCTGCCCCGAGGCGGCCGCGCCGCGATCCTCGGCGAAGCCGATGCGGCGCTGGAAGGCTTCGTGCCCAACAATCCGGCCACCGTGCTCGACCACCTGCACTGGCACCGCGCCTTCAAGACACCGTTCGAGCTGGCCTGCCTGCGCGAGGCCTCCGTGCGCGGCGCGCGCGGCCACCGCGCGGCCGAGGCGGCGTTCCGCGCCGGGCTTTCGGAATTCGAAATCCACCGCGCCTACCTCGGCGCCTCGCAGCAGACCGACCTCGATCTCCCCTACGGCAACATCGTCGCCCTCAACGAACACGCCGCGGTACTGCACTATCAATATCTGGATCGCGCCGCGCCGGCGCATTCGCGCTCCTTCCTGATCGATGCCGGCGCCACGCACCTCGGCTATGCCAGCGACATCACGCGCAGCTATGGGGATGGCGATGAGCGTTACGAGGCCCTGATCGCCGGTGTCGAGCACGCCCAACTGGCTCTGGTAGACCAGGTGCGTGCCGGGCGCGATTACCGCGACATCCACCTCGACGCCCACCGCCGGCTCGCCGGCGTGCTGCAGGATCTGGGCGTGGTGAGAATGAGCCCGGAAGCGCAGCTTGAAACCGGCGTCAGCTCGGCCTTCTTTCCACATGGCATCGGACACCTGATCGGCCTGCAGGTGCACGATGTGGCCGGTTTCGCCGCCTCCGATTCGGGTGGCACGGTCGACAAGCCCGAAGGCCACCCCTTCCTGCGCCTGACCCGCACCCTGGCGCCGGGCATGGTGGTGACGATCGAGCCGGGCCTGTACTTCATCGACCTCCTGCTCAAGCCGCTGCGCGAAGGGCCGCACGCCGGCGCGGTCGACTGGGCCCAGGTCGAGCACCTGGCGCGGTTTGGCGGCGTGCGCATCGAGGACGACGTGGTCTGCACCGAGGACGCGCCGGAAAACCTCACCCGCGACGCCTTTGCTGCGCTCTGAGGCCGATCCGCGATAATGTCCCCTGCGCCGCGCGTCCGGCGCGCCGCAGGAGAGCATCGTGCAACTTCGCCCGCTGGGCCGCACCGGATTCCGCATCGCCCCGCTGGTGCTGGGCGGCAACGTGTTCGGCTGGACCTGCGACCGGGAAACCTCGTTCCGCGTGCTCGACGCCTTCGTCGCGCGCGGTTTCAACCTGATCGACACCGCCGACGTCTATTCGCGCTGGGTGCCCGGACACGCGGGCGGGGAGTCGGAAACGATCCTGGGCGAATGGATCCGCCGCCGCGGCCGCCACGACGACGTCCTGATCGCCACCAAGGTCGGCTCGGACCTGGGCCTGGGCCACGTCTGCCTGCGGCGCGAACACCTCCTCGCCGCGGTGGAGGATTCCCTGCGCCGGCTCGGGGTGGACTGCATCGACCTCTACCAGTCGCACTGGGGGGACAAGGACACCCCGGTCGAGGAAACCCTCGCCGCCTTCCAGACCCTGATCGAACAGGGCAAGGTGCGCGCCATCGGCGCCTCCAACCACCGCGCCCCGCGCCTGCGCGCGGCACTGGACGCGGCGCGCGCCCACGGCCTGCCCGCGTACCAGACGCTGCAACCGCCCTGCAATCTCATGCAGCGCGCCGAATTCGAGGGCGAGCTGGCCGCGCTGTGCCAACAGGAAAACCTCGGCGTGATCGGCTACTACGGCCTGGCCTCGGGCTTTCTCACCGGCAAATATCGAACCGCGACCGACGCACGGGGCCGCGCGCGCGGCGATGCGGTGCAAAAGCTCTTCGCCCTGCCGCAGGCCGGCGCCGTACTGGCGGCGCTGGACGCGGTGGCAAACAGGCACGCCGCCACGCCGGCGCAGGTCGCGCTGGCCTGGGTCATGGCCCGGCCCGGCATCACCGCGCCCATCGCCAGCGCCACCTCGGTGGCGCAGCTCGAGGAACTCGCCGGTGCCGCCGCACTCACACTCGATCCCGACGACCTGGCCGCGCTCGACGCCGCCAGCACGCCGCCTTCCGCCACCCCTGCTCCCGGAGCCTGACATGTCCGATTCCCTCATCGCCCCTTCCATCCTTTCGGCCGACTTCGCCCGCCTCGGCGCAGAGGTGGACGCCGTGCTCGCCGCGGGCGCCGACTGGATCCACTTCGATGTGATGGACAATCACTACGTCCCCAACCTCACCATCGGCCCGATGGTGTGCGAGGCGCTGCGCCGGCACGGCGTCACCGCGCCGATCGACGTGCACCTGATGGTGCAGCCGGTCGATGCGCTGGTGCCGCAGTTCGCCAAGGCCGGCGCCACCTCGATCAGCTTCCACCCCGAGGCCAGCGCGCACGTGCACCGCACCATCCAGGCCATCCGCGCCAACGGCTGCAGCCCCGGCCTCGTGCTCAACCCTGCCACGCCGCTGGAGCTGCTCGACTGGGTGATGGAAGACATCGACCTGATCCTGGTGATGTCGGTCAACCCCGGTTTCGGCGGCCAGGCCTTCATTCCCTCCGCGCTGGAAAAACTGCGTCGCATCCGCTCCATGATCGACCGCAGCGGGCGCAAGATCCGCCTGCAGGTCGACGGCGGAATCAAGGCCGACAACATCCACGAGGTCGCCTACGCCGGCGCCGACACCTTCGTTTCCGGCTCGGCCATCTTCGGCGCCAGCGACTATGCCCAGGTGATCGGCACCATGCGCCGCGAGATCCAGCGCGCGCGCGACCGCGCCACCGGATTCTTCTCCTGACTGCCGCGGAGCACGCCTCCATGTCCGGCCCGAGCCTTGCCACCACCGACCTGTGCGACGCGCACGAGGCGCGCGTGCGGGTGCTTGCGCTGCCGTGGCTGGACTGCGGCGGTCGCACCGCCTTCCACGGCCGCGTCTCCACCCTCAAGGCCTTCGAGGACAACTCGAAGGTGCGCGAAGCCGTGGCCGAGCCGGGCCACGGGCGCGTGCTCCTCGTCGATGGTGGGGGCTCGATGGCGCGCGCCATGCTTGGCGACCTGCTTGCGGCGAAAGCCGTGGAGAATGGCTGGGAAGGCATCGTCATCGTTGGCGCCATCCGCGACAGCGCCGCCATCGCCCCGATGGACCTGGGCGTCAAGGCCCTGGGCCGTTGCCCGCGCAAGACCGACAAGCGCGGTGAGGGCTTGCGCGATGTTCCGCTGGAAATCGCCGGTGTGCGCGTGGAACCGGGGTTCTGGCTCTATGCCGACGCCGATGGCGTGATCGTGAGCGAAAGCGCACTGACACCCTGAGACACGCCCGACCGGCAATTGCCTCAGGCCTTCTCCCACGGCTCCACCGCGCCGGGCCGCAGGGTGAACAGCGGATGCAGGTCCGGCTCCACCACCGATTCCCAGCGGGCCAGAACCTCCGGACTTCGCGCCTGAAGTTTGGCGCGCAGGTGTTGCCATTCGTGGTCGCGCTGACCGTCCGTCACGCTGATCGGTGAACTGCGCGCCGCGGCGTCGAACTTCCCGGCGTCGAAGCGATAGCCGCGCGCCAGCGCCTCGCCGTGCACCGCTTGCAGATAGGTATCGATGGCCGCGACCGGATCGGCTTGTGCCTGGAAGCGGCGCAGTTGCGGGTGGTGCCGGTAACCCCGGGTCTGGCCGAGCAGCACCTTGCGCGCGAGCAGGGTTTCACGCCACAGCGCGACCAGCCCGACGGGATCGAGATAACGGGGATGCAGGGACCAGACTCGCATGGGATGTCACCATCAGGGAGAACAGGGAGTCACGGGAAGCGCCGCACCAACGCGCACGACTCGAACCGGAACCGCGGCACGCTAGAATCCCGCCCATGATCGCACTCCTTCTTGCCGCGGCTGTCGCCGCCACTACCGCGCCCGAGGTCAGCCCCGAACCACCGGCCAAGCTTGGCCTGTGCGTTTCGTGCCACGGCACCGATGGTCGCAGCCGGATGCCGGCGGCACCGCATATCGGCGGGCAGAACGAGGCCTATCTGGTCTGGGCGCTGACCCAGTACCGGCTTGGAAAGCGCGAGGGCGATGTGATGGGCAACGTGGTGGGCGTACTGAGCCGGCGCGACATCGAGGCGCTGGCTGACTGGTACGCGCGCCAGACCTGGCCTGCGGTGCGCGATGCGCAGGCGGAGGAATCCCGGTGAGCGGCTCGGGCACGCGCTACTACGGCAAGGTGCTCGGCGCGCTGCTCGGCTTCGCCCTGATGCGCCATCCGTTCGGCCTGCTGGTCGGCGCGCTGCTTGGCCACGCCTTCGACGCCGGCTGGCTGCGCCGCCCGCCGCGCGACCGCGCGCTGGAAGCGGCCTACGCCACGCTCGAATCCTCGCCCGAGGACAGCGCCGAGGCGCTTGATGCCGCCTATCGCCGGCTGATGTCGAAGTACCACCCCGACCGCGTGATCGATGCCAGCGAGGAAATCCGCGCGCTGGCCGAAGAGCGCACGCGCGCCATCAACGCGGCCTACGACGCCATCCTGCGGGCGCGCCGCGCGGCGCGCTGAGATGGACGCGGCGGCGCGGACCCGCCTCGACGCGCTGGCCGCGCGGCTGCTGGATGCGCTGGCGCCGCCGGGTACGTTTTCCCGCCCTTTCGTGCTCGGCCTTTCGGGGCTGCAGGGCAGCGGCAAAAGCACGCTCGCGCGTCGCCTCGCGCACGCGGCCCAGGCGCGTGGCCTGCACGCACTCACGCTTTCGCTCGACGATGTCTACCTCACCCGCTCAGAGCGGCTGCGGCTGGCAAGCGAAGTCCATCCGCTGCTCGCCACGCGCGGTGTGCCCGGAACCCACGATGTTGCCCTGCTGGAAGCCGCGCTCGATGCGCTGGCCAACGCCTCGCCGCAGCGTGCCGTCGCGCTGCCGCGTTTCGACAAGGGCCGCGACGATCGCGCGCCCGAATCCGACTGGCCGCGCATCACCGCACCGCCGCAGCTCGTCGTGCTGGAAGGCTGGTGCCTGGGCGTTCCGCCGCAGCCCGAGGCCGCCCTGGCCGAACCCATCAACGCGCTGGAGCGCGAGGAAGACGGCGACGGACGCTGGCGGCGCTGGGTGAACGCGCGCCTGGTGCAGGACTACCCGGCGCTGTGGCAGCGCATCGACCGCCTCGTGCTGCTGGCCGCACCCTCGTTCGAAGTGGTGGAACGCTGGCGCAACGAACAGGAAGAAACGCTGCGCCGCGCCCACGCCCCGCAGGCCATGGACGCCGACGCCTTGCGTCGCTTCATCGCCCACTACGAACGCCTGAGCCGGCACGCGCTGGCGAGCCTGCCGGCGCGGGCGGATATCGTGGTCGAACTCGACGAATCCCGCACGGCGAGCGCCAATCGATTCCACCTTTCGTAGGGCGGAACACGACCAGGTCAAGTCAAGCCGCCTCGCGTAGGGCGGAACCCGCGCAGCGGTTTCCGCCGGAGAGGGTACGGTCGCAGCACGGCGGAATCGCCTTCGGCGGTTTCGCCCTACATTTTCGTCCTACTTCTGCGCGCTCTGCGCCTTCGCGCCGATACTGCGCTCGAACAGCGCGAAGATGCGGCGGTATTCGTCCAGCCAGGCGTCGGGCTCGACGAAGCCGTGGCGCTCCAGCGGATAACCCGCCAGCTCCCAGTTCTCCTTCTTCAGCTCGATCAACCGCTGCGCCAGGCGCACCGAGTCCTGATAGAACACGTTGTCGTCCATCATGCCGTGCGCAATCAGGAGGTCGCCCTTCAGCCCTTCGGCGAAGAAGATCGGCGAGCCGCGTCGGTATGGCTCCGGGTCCAGGTCGGGCGTGTCGAGGATGTTCGAGGTGTATTCGTGGTTGTACTGGGTCCAGTCGGTGACCGGGCGCAGCGCGGCGCCGGCGTGGAACACCTCGGGCGCCTTGAACATGGCGATCAGGCTCATGAAGCCGCCGTAGGAGCCGCCGTACACGCCCACCCGACCGGCATCGCCCTGATGCTCGGCCACCAGCCAGTTCACCCCGTCGATCAGGTCCTGCAGCTCCGGCTCGCCGAAGCGGCGGTAGATCGCGGTGCGCCAGTCGCGCCCGTAGCCTTCCGAGGCGCGGTAGTCGATGTCGAGCACCAGATAGCCGTGCTGCACCAGCAGGTTGTGGAACATCTGCTCGCGGAAATAGTAGGGATAGCGCGCGTGGGTGTTCTGGGTGTAGCCGGCACCGTGCACGAACAGCACGATGGGGTATTTCCTGCCCGCTTCCAGCGTCTCGGGGCGGTAGAACTTGGACCACAGCGGCGCCTTCACGTGGGTCGAAGGAACCTGCTCGATGCGCGGCGCGATCCACGGATACGCGGCGAAGTCCGGATTCACCGTTTCGGTCAGCGCGCGCGCCGGCCCGCCGGTCGCCGGCAGCACCGAGATCTGCGCCGGCACGTAGGCGCTGGAGTGGCGCACCAGCAGCGCTTTGCCGTCGGGCGAAACGCTGAAGTCCTCCACCCCGTCGAGCGCGGTCAGCTCGCGCACCGCGCTCTTGCCCAGCGCCTTGTCGCAGACCTCATAATCACCCGGCCAGGTGCGGTTGCACAGGAAGAAGAAGCGCGAGCCGTCGGGCGAGAGCTGCGGCGAGGACACCTCCCACGCGCCTTCGGTCAGCGCGCGCGCCTTGCCGCCCTTTTCGCCCAAGGTGTAGAGGTGGGAGTAACCGCTTTCCTCCGACAGCAGCCACAGCGTGCGGTTATCCGGCAGCCAGCCGAAATCGTTGAAGTTCCAGTTGATCCAGGCCGCGTCGGTGAGCCGGTGCAGCGGCGCCAGCGCGGTGCCGGCGACATCGGCCCGCGCGATCCAGCGGTCCTTGTTGTCCACCGCGCGAAGCTGCACCGCCGCGCGGCTGCCGTCGTCGCTGAAGCGGATCGCATCGATGCGCACCGGGCGCTGGCCCTTGAGTGCGTCCTTGCCTGCGGCCTTGCGCAGATCGGCCAGCGGATCCGTGCCGATGCCGGGCAGCGCGTCGAACGTCAGCGTCTCGACCTTGCCCGTGGCCAGCTCCACCCGCCGCAGCGTGTGCCCGGCCGGCGGATTGCGCCCGACGCGGGTGCGCACGTCCTCCACGTCCTCGTAGCCGGACTCGGTCACGTACACCGGCATCTTGCCGGGGCGGCCCTTGTCGCCGTTCCTGGGCTCGGTGACCACCAGCAGCCAGCGCCCGTCCGGGCTCAGCGCCGAGCGCGCGATCTTCACCTCGTCGCCCAGATACACCGGCACGCCGGCGCGGGTAGCATCGGCCTTGCGCAGCTCGGCATCGCGCGCGCGCCGCGCCTCGGTGTCGGCGCGGCGCTTGGCCAGCGTCGCGATCAGTTCGAGCTGCAGCGCGCGCAGGTCGTCGGCCTCCGGCTCGGCCGCCGGGTCCTTTTCCGCCTTCGGCTGGGCCACCGGATGCACCAGCCGCGAAGCCAGGTCCACCGCATACCAGTCATCGCCCGAACGAAACTGCGCCTGCCGCTGATCGGCGGAAAACTGCGCGCCCGTCGCGTTCAGACCGCGGCTGAGCTGCACCAGCCGGCCATCGCGCAGATCGCGCAGGAACAGATTGCCGTCGCGCACGAACAGCGCGCGCTCGCGGCGCAGGTCGAACACCGGATCGGACGCATCCAGTCCGGCGCGCTCCGCGTCGCTGGCCACGCGGCTTGAGCCGTCGGCCAGCGAGGTCACGTACAAGTCGCGCAGCGGGCTGCCGATGCGCTTTTGCTCGTGAAATACGCTCCTGCCATCCAGCCCCCACCAGGCCCGCTCCACCGGCGCCCCGATCCAGTCCGGATCGGCCATGATCTTTTCCATCGACAGCGGCTCGGCGGCGAGGGCCGCGAGGGAAACGGGCAGGGCGAGGAACATCGGGAGGATGCGGGACAGAAGTGGGCGCATGCGGTTCTCCGGATAAGCAGGGCGCGGGCTGAGGGGCAGATTACTTGATGTCGTTCCCGCGATCTTCACGCCCATGCCACACACGGAGGACGAACACCGTCCCGTCGTGGATCGCGTAACGAACGACCTGCGAATCCACGAAATGACCGCGAATGGCCTCGGCATCCGGCACCTCCGCCACGACCACGCCCATTTCCGGAAGCGTCGGCAAATTGTCGATTGGCTCGACCAGACTCGCTGCGATACGTCCCGCAGCCCCCTCTCGCGCGCCGATCTGCTCAACGCCATCCACGGGCGCAGACTGGATGCGCGACGTGACCGCCATGCCGAAAGAGGCTGGCTCATGCTGCGCCGCACCTTTGCGGCCGCAGCGGTGCGGTCTAGCCTTGCGGCCAGCCAGCGTCATGCGAGCCGACTACGAGGTAGATGTGGAACCGTCCGATATCCGCAACCCCGCCTACTTCCACAAGGTCGTCGACTGCCAATGGGCCTGCCCGGCCCACACCCCGGTGCCCGAATACATTCGCCTGATCGCGGCGGGCCGCTATTCGGACGCCTACCTCCTCAACTGGACCGCCAACGTCTTTCCCGGGATCCTCGGGCGCACCTGCGACCGGCCCTGCGAGCCGGCCTGCCGGCGCGGACGGGTGGAGGAATCCTCCGGCAACCAGCCCGAACCGGTGGCGATCTGCCGCCTCAAGCGCGTCGCCGCCGATTTGAAGGACGACGTGCGCGAGCGCCTGCCCAAGCCGGCTGCGCAGTGGAACGGCCGGCGCGTGGCCTGCGTGGGCGCGGGGCCGTCCTCCCTCACCGTGGCGCGCGATCTTGCGCCGCTGGGCTACCGGGTCACGGTGTTCGAAGCCGACGCCAGGCCGGGCGGCTTCATGCGCACCCAGGTGCCGCGCTTCCGCCTGCCCGAGGAGGTGATCGACGAGGAAACCGGCTACATCCTGGATCTGGGCGTGGAGTTCGTCGGCGGGCGGCGCATCGATTCGATGAAGGCGCTGCTGGCTGAAGGTTTTGACGCGATCTTCGTGGGCTCCGGCGCGCCGCGCGGGCGCGACCTCGACCTTCCCGGACGACAGGAGGCCGGGGCGAACATCCACGTCGGCATCGACTGGCTGGCCTCGGTGTACTTCGGCCACGTGACGAAGGTGGGTCGGCGGGTGATCGTGCTGGGCGGCGGCAACACCGCGATGGACTGCTGCCGCTCGGCCAGACGCCTGGGTGGCGACGAGGTGAAGGTGATCGTGCGCTCGGGCTTCGACGAGATGAAGGCCAGCCCGTGGGAGAAAGAGGATGCGATGCACGAGGGCATCCCGATCCTCGACTGCCGCGTGCCCAAGGCCTTCCTGCACGAGAACGGCCGCCTCACCGGCATGGCCTTCGAGAAGGTGCGGGTCGAACGCGGCGCGGACGGCCGCCGGCGTCTGGTGCCCACGGGCGAGCCGGACGAAATCCACGACTGCGACGAGGTGCTGATCGCGGTGGGTCAGGAAAACGCCTTCCCCTGGATCGAGCGCGACCTCGGCATCGACTTCGACGCCAAGTGGGACATGCCGGTGGTGGACGAGCTCACCCACCAGCCCAGCCTGCCGCGCGTGCTGTTCGGCGGCGACGCGGCCTTCGGGCCGAAGAACATCATCTGGGCGGTGGCGCACGGCCATCAGGCCGCGCTGTCGATCGACCTTTTGCTCGACGGCACCGACACCCGCGAGCGCCCGGGGCCGATGTTCAACCTCGTGTCGCAGAAGATGGGCATCCACGAGTGGAGCTACGACAACGAGGTTTCGCCCGACGTGCGCTTCAAGGTGCCCTGGGCCGATCCGGCCAAGGCGCTCAAGAGCATGAAGCTCGAGGTGGAGCTGGGCTACGACGCGGACATGGCCTGGAAGGAAGCCCAGCGCTGCCTCAACTGCGACGTGCAGACGGTCTTCACCACCGAGCTTTGCATCGAGTGCGATGCCTGCGTGGACATCTGCCCGATGGACTGCATCAGCTTCACCGAGAACGGCGAGGAGGCCGAGCTGCGCACGCGCCTCAGTGCGCCGGCGGAAAACCTGGAGCAGGCGCTGTACGTCTCCACCCCGGTCAAGACCGGGCGGGTGATGGTCAAGGACGAGGACGTGTGCCTGCACTGCAGCCTGTGCGCCGAGCGCTGCCCGACCGGCGCCTGGGACATGCAGAAGTTCTTCATGGAAGTCGCCCACGCCGGCGATCCGATGCGGGAGGCGCCGTGAAGACACCCGCGTTTCAATCGTGTGGCCGCGGCGCCTGCCCCCTCACCCCGACCCTCTCCCCCATCCGCAGGTCGGATGGGGGAGAGGGAGCATTATCGACCGCCGCCCGTACCGCGCCCTCTCCCCGTCGTCGACGGGGGAGAGGGCTGGGGTGAGGGGGGCTCTTTCCAGCGCACGCGCTGGCTCCGCCCCGCAACGCCCCGCCATACGACCTGTTCCAGCACGCTGCCCGCTCTCCCCGGAATTTGCTGCATGACCCCCATCACCGCCGTCAACGACTTCGTGGTCAAGTTCGCCAACGTCAACGGCTCGGGTTCGGCTTCGGCCAACGAGCTGTTCGCCAAGTCCATCCTGCGCATGGGCGTGCCGGTGAGCCCGCGCAACATCTTTCCCTCCAACATCCAGGGCCTGCCGACCTGGTACGAGGTGCGGGTCTGCGAGGAAGGCTGGCTGGGCCGGCGCGGCGGAGTGGACTTCATGGTGGCGATGAACCCGCAGACCTGGGACGCCGATGTGGCCGAGATCGAGCCGGGCGGGTATCTCTTCCACGATTCCACCCGGCCGCTGCCGCGCTCGAAGTTCCGCGAGGACGTGCGCACCCTCGGCATGCCGATCACCTCGATCTGCAACGAGGTCTACAGCGATCCGCGCCAGCGCCAGCTGTTCAAGAACATCCTCTACGTCGGCGCGCTGGCGCAGCTCCTGGGCATGGACTTTTCCGCGATCCAGACCCTGATCGACGAACAGTTCCGGCGCAAGCCCAAGCTGATCGAACCCAACGTGCGGGCGCTCCACCTCGGCCGCGACTACGCCGCAGAACACTTCGCCAATGCGCCCATCGGGCTTTCGGTGCGCCGCGCCGACGCGGTGGGCGAGCGCATCTTCGTGGACGGCAACAGCGCCGCGGGCCTGGGCTGCGTGTACGGCGGCGCAACCGTGTGCGCGTGGTATCCGATCACGCCCTCGACTTCGGTGGTGGACGCCTTCGAAAGCTATTGCGCGAAATTCCGCACCGATGCGCAAACCGGCGAGCGGCGCTGCGCGATCGTGCAGGCCGAGGACGAGATCGCCTCGATCGGCATGGTGGTGGGCGCCGGCTGGAACGGCGCGCGCGCGTTCACCGCGACCTCGGGGCCGGGCGTGTCGCTGATGACCGAGTTCCTCGGGCTGGCGCACTTCGCCGAGATCCCGGCCACGATCATCAACGTGCAGCGCGGCGGGCCGTCCACCGGCATGCCCACGCGCACCCAGCAGGCCGACCTGCTTTCCTGCGCCTACGCCTCGCACGGCGATACGAAGCATGTGCTGCTGTTCCCGCAGGACCCGCACGAGTGCTTCGAGTTCGCCGCCGGCGCGCTCGATTTCGCCGACCGCCTGCAGACGCCGGTGTTCGTGATGAGCGACCTCGACATCGGCATGAACCAGCGCCTGTGCGAACCCTTCGCGTGGGACGACGCGCGCGTGCACGACCGCGGCAAGGTGATGAGTGCGCAGAGGCTGGAGGACGGCGCGGACTTCGGCCGCTACAAGGACGTCGACGGCGACGGCATTCCCTGGCGCACCTGGCCCGGCACGCACCCGACCAAGGGCGCCTACTTCACCCGCGGCACCTCGCGCGATCCCTACGCGCGCTATTCCGAGCGCGGCGCCGACTACCTCTACAACATGGAGCGGCTGCTGCGGAAGTTCGACACCGCCAAGGCGCTGCTGCCCCAGCCGATCGAGCGCCGCGCTTCGGTTCCGACCCGCTTTGGCGCGATCCACTTCGGCTCGACCGCGCCGGCGATGGACGAGGCCATCGTGGCGCTGGAGGCCGGTGGCTTGCACCTCGACACGCTGCGCCTGCGCGCGTTCCCGTTCGCCGATGCGATCGGCGAATTCATCGCCGCGCACGAACGCGTGTTCGTGGTCGAGCAGAACCGCGACGGACAGCTGCGCTCGATGCTGGTCAACGAGTTCGGCATCGATCCGGCGCGTATCGTTCCGATCCTGCACTACGACGGCACCCCGATCACCGCACGCTTCATCACCGCCGCGATCGCGCGGCAGATGCACGTACTTTCGCCCCACCTGCATCCCGTCGAGGCGGCCCGCGCATGACCTACCTCGCCAAACCGGCGCTCCACCATCCCTCGCTCGCCTGCAACTCGCTGGGCTACACCCGGCGCGACTACGAGGGCCGCATTTCCACCCTGTGCGCCGGCTGCGGCCACGACTCGATCTCGGCGGCCATCGTGCGCGCCTGCTGGGAGCTCGCGATCGAGCCGCACCGGGTCGCCAAGCTCAGCGGCATCGGTTGCAGCAGCAAGACGCCCGACTACTTCCTCAGCCCCTCGCACGGCTTCAACACCGTGCACGGGCGCATGCCCTCGGTGCTGACCGGCGCCAACCTCGCCAACCGCGAGCTGCTGTACCTGGGCGTTTCCGGCGACGGCGATTCGGCCTCGATCGGCATCGGCCAGTTCGTCCATGCCATCCGGCGCGGGGTGAACATGGTCTACCTCGTCGAGAACAACGGCGTGTACGGCCTCACCAAGGGCCAGTTCTCGGCCACTGCCGACGCCGGATCGGTGTCGAAGAAGGGCGTGATCAACCGCGACAGCCCGATCGATCTGGTCAGCCTGGCGCTCCAGCTCGGCGCCACCTACGTCGCGCGGAGCTTCTCCGGCGACAAGGAGCAACTCGTGCCGCTCATCAAGGGCGCGATCGCGCACCGCGGAGCCGCCATCCTCGACGTGCTCAGCCCCTGTGTCACCTTC
>Ga0116141_10000820_pt1 | contig 25647 bp, 26 predicted proteins | sample AD_UKC097_MetaG_FD_89744 | JGI IMG/M metagenome (GOLD analysis project Ga0116141, IMG submission 89744) | Active sludge microbial communities of municipal wastewater-treating anaerobic digesters from USA - AD_UKC097_MetaG | ecosystem: Engineered > Bioreactor > Anaerobic > Digestate | place: USA...
AGCAGTCGACAGGAGTCATTTTTCTATTGTGACACCCGCCGAACATTCGAAAAGCTCCTTCCTGAAAGGAAGCCCTTTTTCGTACTCGAGATACTCATATTCGACGACACTCTTGCCATCCTTTTTTAACTCGATTTTCCACGGGATTTCTTTCCCCTTATGGCTTATAAGCACCACCTCATAACGGTCTACTTTCGCGTGATATCGATCGTATTCTGCATTGTTGATATTTACGGATGATTTTACCGCCTTGTTGTTCCTGAGAAACTTAAATTCGTGTCCGAATTCACAGTCATGACTCAGTGGCGGGAGCGTGTTCTGTTTTTCGGCGGGAAACATAGGTGCGTGAAATTCCAGGACAGGACCTTCATCGATGTGGTATTGTGCCGAATTTGTTTTCAAGTTAACGATCCATATATGTGGCTCATCGATAATAACATGCATATGGATTCCTGTGGCGGGATTATACATCTCCTCAAACCTGCCATACCTGGTTCCCATTCGATAGAGCCTCTTGGGATTAAGATAAAATGAATCAACAGGCAGTTCATCATTAAGCACTCTGTATGTAATTATCATCATCGTAGAATCGTTTAGCTGTGCATGGAGGGGGGTTAACAGGAGAAAGAGTATGAAAAACGGCATTATTTTTTTCATGGGGTACCATCGGGTATTATTGGAATTTTTGGGAATGAGGAGATAGCAGATGGCAGAATATTTATATTGTCAATAATTATTAGGAGGACGGTAAAATGAAGGCTGAGTGTTACATTTCAAAGCGTATAGAAAACAATGGTGAAAGAAGTATTTTAAATACATAGGAAAAAGCCCTCATCCCGGAGCGCGGTTTCTTCCGACGTAAGGTAGTATATCGGAAGCACCATTCGGGATAACTGCTCTATCCCCGGAAAAAAGCCTGCTTCGACAAGCTCATCTCGACGGGCTCGATACAGGCAGCACATTGCCTTGACAGGGGCCTTAAAATTCTTGTGCTGAGCCTGTCGAAGAATGCGCCGCAAAAATTCGCGGCATTTACCGGCCCCAGGGCAAACTCAATAACGACCATTTCATTAACAATATGAAGCAGTTGCGGAAAAGTCAATAATTTCCCCTATATGATGAACTAACGAAATTTGTGTGTCTCACGGCCCGCGTTTCATGAGCCTGAAATACCCCTTTTACAGACAATATTTCCTTCTCATACGGTGCCAGACCTGCTCGGCATTATGCCCATACACCACTGAAGGTTTCATTTCCGTTCCGCAATCCGGGCATTTTTCAGGAGAAAGAAAACAATAGCGACGAAGACGCGAAGGCGTTAATGAAAAAGAAAAGTCAACCACAGTGGCACGAAGTGAAAAACAAGACCCGAGTCATGGACGGCGAGGGAGGGTCGATGAGGACACGGAAGTCCTTCAGCGAAACTTGCGGAGTGCAGACCAGCGAGCCACGAGGGCGAGCGTGTGGGCTGCGCGGGAGGACGGGCAGGAGGCCCACCCGCACCGCGCTTGTAACAGCACAACCAACTGCACCGGCCAAGGCCCCGCGCCGTCTGAGCGGCAGCCTTTTTGGTTACTTTTTGGGCTGCCTCCAAAAAGTAACGAGGCCCCGCATGGCGCCGGCATGCAAAGTAGGAGCGCGAAGCATTAGCCGTGCAGCGGCATTATTTCACACGGGGACGCGGAGGATTATTCCCGCAAGAAATCGCCACGCTGCGCTCGCGATGACAGCGCGGAACACGCGGAGCCGCAGAGCTCGCGGAGAAAACCTTACCGCCTCACTTCTGCTCCATCACGTTCACCTGCACGTCGACGCTGCGGCGGTTCAGGACCGCGCGCCGGGCCGGCTGCCTGGTGACCTGCCCCACCTGGTTGAGCTGATCGACGAACTTCGCGTAGTTCGCCTCGGGAAGCTCCACGCGGACATAGGCGGGCCTATCGCCGGCGGCGCTGTTCTCGCCGATGATCCTCCCTCCGAGCGGGCGTATCATCTTCTTTATTTTAACGATCTGTTCGGTGCTGGTGAACTGAACGGTTGCCTGCCGCGCGGGAGCGACTCCGCCTGCGGTTTCCTCGTCCGCCGCGCGTGAGCGCGAGGCTTCTTCGCGCTGGACGTGGGGCGCGGGCTGTGAAGCGCTTTCCGATTTCATCGCGCGCGAACGGGCCATGTCCATCACCTGGCCGCGCGCCTCGGGAGAAGGCGCTTCCTCTTCCCTCGCGGCCCCCGGCGCACGGTCCGCGCGGTACCTTGTCGCGGAGGCAACCGCGAGGTCTATCTCCAGCACGGGCGCGGTTTTCTCCTGCGAAATCCGTTCTGTTTTCGCGGACTTCTTCGCGCGGGAGAAGGCATGATAGCGGGGACGCGCCTCCCGGCTGTCCGGGCTCCCCGGCGCTTTCTCCGCGGCCACTTCCTGTTCCTGATGCGAAACGGAGGGCGCCGGGCGCATCGATTCGTCGAGCGTGGGCTTCACCAGCACGAAGACGAGCGCGGCCGTCGCGAGGAGTTCCGCGGCCTCGAGCGGTAGTTTTATCGTCAGGGGAAGGAAGAGTCGGCTGATGATGCCGCGCCGCGCGGGGGGACGTGCCGCCGTGTCGCGGGCGATGCCTTCGCGCACCTTCGCGAGGAACCCCGCGGGAGCGCGGAGCGGCGGGACCGACGCGAGCCCCTCTCGGTAGCGCTTCAGGAACTCCAGCTCCGCGGAGCACTTCCCGCAGGAGACGAGGTGCTCCGCCACGGCGTCGCGCTCCGCGGACGCGAGGGTGCCCCGGAGGTAGTCGTCAAGGAGAAGATGTGCTTTTCCGCATCGCATTATCGCCCTGTCCCCTGATACAATGTACTGAATCCACCGCGTGGTGTCATCAGATTCTGCCCTCGAGCTTCTCGCGGAGCTTCTGCCGGGCGCGCGCGAGCTTCGATTTTATCGTCCCGCCGCGGAGCCCCGTGATGCCCGCGATCTCATCGTACGATTTTCCCTCCATGTCCCGGAGCACCACCAGCTCGCGCTGGACCTCCGGCAGCGTTCCTATCGCCCCCATGATGAGCGCCTCCAGCTCCTTCCGCTCGAACAGCGCCTCCGGGTCGAAGGAGCTGTCGCCCGCGAGGTTGTCCGATACGGCGCCGGGAAACGGTTCCCGGTCCAGACGCAGCGTCCTTTCGGCGGCGCGGTAGCCGGAGCTCTCCAGGTGGTTCCGGCACGTGTTGACGGCTATCCGGTATATCCAGGTGGCCAGGGCCGAGCCGAACCGGAAGTCCTTCAGGTTCCGGTAGACCTTGATAAACACCTCCTGGGCGCAGTCGCCGGCGTCCTCGGCGTTGCCCGTAAACCTCGCGCAGAGCGAATAGACCGCGTCCTGGTGCGCCGTCACGATCAGGTCAAAGGCCCTCTCGTCGCCCGCGAGAAAGCGCTCCACGAGCTTCCGCTCCTCCGCGCCGGGGCCCGCCGTGTTATCGCTCTTCCCTTTCATTTAGACCGGTTGCTCTGGATTCGGTTCCCTGTTTTTACGGGGGACGCGTGATAAGACGGACGATACAGGCCGCATCCCGCCCGATGAATAATGTCGCCGGAAGCGCCGTGAAATTTCAAATACAATTCTCGTCCCGGTCCGTGCCCCTTTTATCCTTGACGATATTTCTTCCACATGCTACATAATCCGCGTCATCTGATAATCCTTTCTTGTTGTGCGTTGCATCCAATGGCCGATATACGGGAACGCGCGAAATTCGACTTCATCCGTTACGCGAACTGCTGGGAGGACGCGGACATCCTGCGCGACGCGCTGCGCGTGCGCCCGGGCGACAGCTGCCTTTCCATCGCCTCCTCCGGGGACAACTCGCTTTCGCTCCTGGCCGACGCCCCGCGCCTGGTGGTGGCCTTCGACCTGAACCCGGCACAGCTCGCCTGCCTGGAGCTCCGCGTCGCGGGCTTCCGCGCCCTTTCCCATGAAGAGCTGCTCGGCTTCCTCGGCGTCACGGAACGCGCCGACAGGGGACGGATCTACCGCGAACTGCGGGGCGCGCTCTCTCCGGAGTCGCGGGAGTTCTGGGATGCGAGTCCCGAACTGATGGAGGGAGGCGTCATCCACGCGGGGAAGTTCGAGCGCTACTTCGGCCTGTTCCGCACGCGGATAGTGCCGCTCATCCACGGAAGGAAGACGGTGGAGGAGCTCCTGCGCGCGAAGAGCGGGGGCGAACGCAGGAGCTTTTACGACGGCACGTGGAACAACCGGCGCTGGCGGCTCCTTTTCCGCGTGTTCTTCGGGCGCTACGCCATGGGGAAGCTCGGGCGCGACCCGGAGTTCTTCAAGTACGTGGAGGACGACGTGGCGTCGAGCATCATGCGGCGCGCCGAGTACGCCCTCACCGCCCTGGCGACGCACGACAACCCGTATCTCGCCTTCATCTTCCGCGGCAACTTCAACGCCGGCGCCCTGCCGCACTACCTCCGGAAGGAGAACTTCAAGGCCATCAGGGACAATATCGGCAGGATAGCGCTGGTGAAGGGCGATCTGCGCGCCTGCGCCGAACGCTATCCCAAGGTGAAGTTCTCCGCATTCAACCTGTCGGACATTTTCGAATACATGAACATGGAGGAGACGCGCGCGGTGATGGGGACCGTAGCGTCGATGGCGAAGAAGGGCGCGCGTTTGGCGTTCTGGAACATGCTCGCCGACCGCCTCGTTCCCGGGGACATGCCGTTTGTCACCGACGAAGGGCTGTCGCGGAAGCTCTTTCTCGGGGACAATGCGTTCTTCTACAAAAGGTTCGTCGTCGCCGTGGCGACGGGCGCGAAGGGGAGGCGCCCGTGAAAAAGAAAACTGCCGGCGGCAACGTGGTGCGGAAGTTCATCGAAAACGCGGAGCGCAATCCCGAAAAGCCGGCCATTATCCACCACACCAAAGAGCTGGGCCACGCGACGGTATCGTACGGGGAGCTTGTGCGTGGTGTGGAGGTCATGGCGGAGAGGTTCCGCGGCCGCGGCATCGGCAAGGGCGACCGCGTGGTGGTATTCATCCCCATGTCGATCGAGCTCTACCGCGCGGTCCTGGCGCTCTTCTACATCGGCGCGGTGGCGGTGTTCATCGACGCCTGGGGCGGCATCAGGCGCCTCAACCAGGCGTGCGAAATCGCCCGGCCGAAGGGATTCATCGGCTCTCCCAAAGCCCAGATCCTCATGCTCGCGTCGCACCTGCGCAGGGTCGCGGTGAAAATGATCGAGCCGCAGCCGTTCGCCTATCAACGAAAAAAAATGGACGATACGATCGCGCGCCCGGCAGGAAGCGCGGTCCCCGAGCACCTGAACGACGATGACGAGGCCCTGGTGACCTTCACCACGGGGAGCACTGGGAGGCCCAAGGCCGCGCGGCGCACCCACGGGTTCCTCCGCGTCCAGCACGAGGTCCTCACCCGCTCCCTGGGGCTCGAACGGGACGACGTGGACCTCACCACGCTCCCCATCTTCCTCCTCAACAACCTCGCCGCGGGGATCACGAGCGTCATTCCGCGCTTCGATCCGGCGCGACCCGGGGAGGTGGACGCACCGCTCATACTTGACCAGATAAAACGCTTCAGCGTCACCACCTCGGCGGGGTCGCCCGCGTTCTACGAGGGACTGGCGGCGGACCTCCTTGAAACCGGCAGGCGCGTGTACATGAGGAAGCTTTTCGTGGGGGGCGCGCCGGTCTACCCGGCGAACGCGAAGATGTTCCGCGACGCCTTCCCCGGCGCGGAGGTGCTGGCGGTCTACGGCTCCACGGAGGCGGAGCCCATCAGCGAGCTCCCGGTGGAGGAGGTGATCGCGTCCGACGTGGCGGACGGCCTCCCCGTGGGGAGGAAGATACGGGACGTGGAACTGCGCATCATCCGCCCTGTTGACGGGCCCGTGGAGCCGGGCGCGAAGGGCCTCCGCGGCTTTTTCGCGAGGAAGGGCGATATCGGCGAGATCATCCTCTGCGGGCCCCACGTGCTGAAGGAGTACCTCAACAGCCCGGAAGACTTCAGGATGAACAAGATCGTAGACGGGAAGAAGATATGGCACCGGACGGGCGACGCCGGGAGGCTCGCGGAGGATGGGAGCCTTTTCTTCTACGGCAGGGTGAAGAACCGCATCGCCGCGGGGAGCGGCTCCGTCTACACGCTGCCCCTGGAGATAGCGCTTCGCGGCATCAACGGTGTCACCGCCGCGGCGCTCATCGAGGTGCACGGCGGGGCCTGCGCGTTCCTCGAGACCCGGAGCGGGCTCCCGCGCGCCAGGGAGGAATATATCGCCGGCACCGCGAAAAAAATGTTGCGCGGTCACGGCGACATCGCGATACAATTGATTGACAGGATTCCCAGGGACCCGCGCCACAATTCCAAGGTCGATTACGACAAGTTGAGAAAGATATTCGGATGATGCCATGCCCGGAAGGGTGATACAGACAATAGAGAATATCGAACTCGATATCCTGGCGGACATCGACGACTCCGACGTGTTCAGGTTCGTCCTGGACTCCCTGCGCCACGAAACCGGCTCCCCCTACGCGGCCCTCACGGAAGCGATCCTCCACTACGACATCGCCGAGGAGGAGGCGAAACTCCTCTGGAGCGACATCCTGAGCAACAAGGAAGAGATGGAGAAGGCGCTGGGGCGGGCGGTGAGCATCAAGACGGCGCTGGTGGACCACTTCACGGCGAAGCGCCAGAAGGAAAAGATCATCATCTTCATCAAGGACAACATGATCAGCGCCTTCGACACGGCGATGCGTGACGGGCTCACCGGCCTGTACTCGCACGCCATCATACACGCGGAGCTGGAGAAGGAGTTCCAGACGGCGCTCCGCTACGACCTGGACCTCTCCGTGATCTTCATCGATATAGACGACTTCAAGAGCTACAACGATTCCTACGGGCACATCGCCGGGGACAAGGTGCTCCTCCTGGTGGGGCGCGTCCTCACCGAGAACCTGCGCATGACCGACAAGATCGGTCGCTACGGCGGGGAGGAATTTCTCATCGTGCTGCCGCACACGTCCCTGGAGAACGCGGTCATGATAGCGGAGAAGCTCCGCGCGTCCATAGAGGAAGAATCGGCGTCGGCCGGGGAATTGACGCGCGGCGTCACCGTGAGCGTGGGCGTTTCGGAGATCGGGGAGGACACCAAAGACGGGCACGACCTTATCAACGACGCGGACATCCGGATGTACCGGGCGAAGAAGGAAGGAAAGAACCGGGTCTGCTGCGACGATCACCCCCGGGCGTAGACGTCGGAATCGAGCCCCGCGCTGAAGCCCTTTTCCCAGTACCGGAACCCAAGGCCGGCGACCATGGCGGCGTTGTCTGTGCAGAGGCCCGCGGACGGTATGAGAATCGTTTCATCGTCGCCCTTCCGTTCGCGGAGGAGCTCCCGGAGACGGCCGTTCGCCGCCACTCCCCCTGCGACCACCATCGTGCGTATCCCCTCCTTTCTCGCCGCATCGAAAAGCCTTCGCGCCAGTATTTCCAGCGCGCGCTCCTGGAAGCTGTAGACAATATCGGCCCTGTCCGCCTCCGGGTTGTTCCTGATGTAGTTTATCACCGCGGTTTTAAGCCCGCTGTAGGAGAAGCGGTATCCCTCCTCGGGATCGGGAAGGATTTTCGGAAAGAGTATCTTCCGGTTTTTCGCGCGCCGGGCGAGACGCTCCACCACGGGGCCGCCGGGATACTCCAGGTCGAGGAACTTCGCCACCTTGTCGAAAGCCTCGCCCACGGCGTCGTCGAGTGTGCGCCCCAGCACCGTAAGCTCCCCGATACCGTCAACGCGGTAGAGCGCCGTGTTGCCCCCGGAAACCAGGAGGCCGATGTAGGGGAACGAGAGGTTCGCGCCCTCCAGGAACGGCGCGTAGAGATGCGCCTCCAGGTGGTTCACGGGAATGAGCGGGATGCCGCGCGCGAAGGAGATGGCCTTCGCCGACTGGAGCCCGATGAGGAGCGAGCCCACCAGCCCCGGGCGCTGGGTCACCGAGACGTAGGACAGGTCCTCGAAGCCGGCGCCGGCATCCAGGAGCGCCCTGCGGATGAGTTCGTTGATAACCTCCAGGTGCGCCCGCGACGCGATCTCCAGCACGACGCCGAAGTAGCTCTTGTGGAGCGCTATCTGGCTGTAGACGCAGTTCGACAGGACCTCGGTGCCGCCGCGGACGACGGCCGCGGCGGTCTCGTCGCAGGAGCTCTCGAGCCCCAGGCCGATGGCCGTGGCGTCATTTTTCATTGAGCACCGCGACGGCCCTGGCGAGCTGCTGGTCGAACTCCAGGTTGTAGAGCGCCTGCTTCGCGTAGCGCCCGGTCTCCGTCATCAGCATGTAGTTCGCGCTGCGCTCCGACAGGGTGATGTTCCTGGACCGCAGAAGATCGATGAACTTCTTCCGCGAATCGTCGTTGTAGGTTTTGTTCGCCTTGGCGAAATCCTCCAGGATCTTTCCCTTGATGATCTGGTTCACCGCGGGCCGCTCGGAGTCGGGGATGATCTGCCCGCTGACGACGAAGTCGGGATTGATGCCCACGCCGTGGATGCACACGCCGGAGGGCGTGAAGTATTTCGCCACGGTGAGGGTGATCCCCACCAGGTCCGAGAGCTCGAAGAGCCGCTGCACGGAGCCCTTGCCGAACGTCTTCTCGCCCAGGAGCTTCCCGCGCCCGTTGTCCTTCAGTGCGCCGGCGAGGATTTCCGACGCGGAGGCGCTGCCCTTGTTCACCAGGACGATGATAGTGCCCCGGTAGAGCGGATCGTTCTGCGACTTCGACTCCTGTATCTGCCCGGAGCCCTCCCGTCCCTTCGTGGTGACGATCACCTTTCCCTTCTCTAAAAAGAAATCGGAGATGGCGATGGCCTCGTCGAGCTTGCCGCCCGGGTTGCCCCGGAGGTCTATCACCAGGTTGTTCAGGTTCTTCGAGTTGAAGAACCTGAGGGCCGCCTCCACCTCGCGCTTGGTGTCGTCGCCGAAGATCTTGATGCGGAGATACGCGGTGTTCTTTCCCTCGATGACGCCGTAGCTCACGCTCTTGGTGTGTATCCTGGCGCGGGTGAGATCGAACTCCAGGGGAACGTCGAGCCCCTGGCGCTTCACCTCCAGGCGGACCCTGGAGCCGGGCCTGCCGCGGATGAGCTTCACTATGTCGTCCACGGGCCTGCTCTTGATGCCCACGTCGTTCACGCGGGTGATGATATCGCCCTGCATGATGCCCGCCTGCATGGCCGGGGAACCCTCTATGGGCGATATGACGACTATCTCCCCGTCCTTCACGGTGATCTCGATCCCCACGCCGATGAAGTCGCCGGTGATGTCCTCCCGGAACTCCTTGAAGGCCTTCTCGTCCATGAAGCGGGAGTAGGGATCGTTCAGCCCCTTCATCATCCCGTTGATGGCGCCGAAGAAGAGGTCCTTCGTGACGGGAGTGTCGACGTACTCGGTGAGGATGTGGTTGTAGACCTGGTGGAAGTAGTCCAGGTAGCGGTGTGCCGGCTCGTTCGCCGAGAGCCTGAACGACGCGCTCAGGCCCAGGAAGAGGCCCAGCAGAAACGCCACCAGCATCAGGTGGAACGTGCGCTCCGATAATTTTTTAGGCATGTATCGCTCCTACTCGTCTTTTTTCTTTTCCAGGATGTGCATCTTGTACTCCAGCGGGAGATACATGATGATGCCGCGCGGTGACAGGCTGTATTTCGTCATGGCCGCGGCGACCAGGACGTGGTGGGTGTCCCCGATCCGCTTCGTGAAGCCGCGGATGGTGACCGGGATGCGCATCTGCTCGAACCGCCAGTATTTGATGATGTCCTTCTTCATCGCGTGCTCTATCCTGTGCATCACCTTCGAAACGATGCGGTCCTCCATGGTGTCCCGGAGCTTCTCCATCAGGGCGGGGACTGCGGCGGGATCGCCCGTTTCCCCGGTCTCGGTGAAGATGTGGTACTCGGCGTATTCCCCGGGTGGAATGGAGAGGCACGCGCACTGCTCCCCGCGGTTGTCGAAACGGTGCGTGCCGTGTTCCGCGCAGAGGTAGTCCGTGTCAGCGCGCCGCGGCGCTTCCTCGACGACCGGCGCCTCGACGCAGGACAGCGACGCGGCGAGGAGCGCGCAGCAGATGAAACGGGTATCCATGCGCCGTCAGTCCTTCGCGAGGTTCCTGTTGAGGAAATCCATCATCTTCGGCGTCACGTAGTTCCAGAAGGGCCAGTTGTGGAACTCGCGCCGCATGAGGACCATTTCAAACGGGTACGTGGACCGGGCGATAGCCTCCAGGGCCGCCTCGTCCTTAACCGACCCACGGACCGACTCCAGGTGGGTGTTCCGGAGCATGAGGAGCCTCACCGCCAGGAAGCGCGACTGCTCGTAGTTGTAGGTACCGTCGTCCATCCCGTGGGCGAGGAAGACCGGCGTGTTCTTCAGGCTCCCGGCGAGCTCGATGATGTTGTCCTCCTTCTTCCAGCGCTCCTCGAATTTGGAGTGCTCGCCGTACACCGACGCCAGGAGCGTGCTTTTCGTCATGGAGAGGGAATCGTAGTATCCCGAGAGCCCCGCCGCCGCGCCGAAGAGCTCCGGGTAGCGCTCCGCCACCAGCACCGCGCCCCTGGCGCCGGAGGAAATGCCCACTATGCCCGTGAGCTTCCGGTCCGCCGCCAGGTTGAACCGCTGCCTGATGAATCCCACCAGCACCTCACCGACCCACTTGCCGCCTGGAATGCCGTCCCACTTCCGGACCGTTTCCGGGAAGTACTGCGTCTCGTAGATGGTGGAGCCCATGCCTGGGCAGACCACCGCGAATCCGTACGTGTTCGCGTACCCGACGATGCGGGAGTTGCGTTCCCAGTCGCGCAGGTCGCCCCCCGTGTTGTGCAGGGCGATAAGGGTGCGCTGCGGTTTCTCGCGGGTGTACCCGGTGGGGAAGTATATCTGGATCTTCGCGGTGCGCGTCTGCCCTCCGTCGACGTACTCCACCGGGATGTCGCGCATCCACTGGCCCGGGGCGATGGGGCCGCTGTACCGCTCTATGTTTCCCCTGAAATGCTCGCGGTGCACTGCGCCGCCGCCGCAGGCGAGCAGAATGCACGATATCGAAAGCACTGCCATACGGATTACGCGTCTCATTTCATGTTCCCCTTTGCCGGAAAAAGATTCATCATGCGCGCCCTAGGGTAGTGTGATGGAATTATTTAGTCAATACCATTATTGGGAACCGTGATAAATTCCAATTGGGCGATAAATGGTTGAGAAAAATTGCGGGTATGGTACACTGCGCCGTGAGGTTCACCGCATCAACGGGAAGAGGGGTGATGGCAATGACCGGTGTGAACAGTGAGAGGCTCGTCGGAACATTCGTGGAACTGGTGAAGATATCCTCGCCTTCGTGGAAGGAGCAGGGCGTGATAGAATACATCGAGAAAAAGCTCGACTTGCCCGGGATCCGGTGCACGCGCTATCCCTGCGGCGATTCCTTCAACCTCCTGGCGCGGGTCGACGGCAACCGGGGCGGCGACCCGGTGCTCTTCTCGTGCCACACCGACACTGTGGTTCCCTGCGAGAACGTGAATCCCGTGGTCACGCAGTCGCGCATATCCTCCGACGGCACCACGATACTCGGCGCCGACGACAAGGCCGCGGTCGCCGCGTTCCTGGAGTCGCTGTTCGTGCTGAGGGAGAGCGGGGCGCCCCACGGCCCCCTGGAGTTCCTCTTCTCATGCGCGGAAGAACTGGGGCTCTACGGCATCAAGGGCTTCGACCTCTCGGTGCTGAAATCGAAACAGGCCTTCGTGTTCGACAGCGGGGGCGATATCGGCCGCATCGTCCTTAAAGCGCCGTTCCACCTGACCTACCGCGTGTCGGTGAAGGCGAAGCCCGCGCACGCCGGCATGGAGCCGGAGAAGGGCATCAGTGCCATCCGCGTGCTGTCGGAGATGATAGGAGCGATTCCGCACGGGAGGATCGACCGTGAGACCACGGTGAACGTGGGGACGATATCGGGCGGCAGGGCGACGAACATCGTGGCGGAACACGCCGAGATGACGCTGGAGGCGCGGTCCATCAGCCGCGGGAAGCTCTCCGCGGTGGACGGGAAAATATCGGGCATAATGAAAAAGATCGCGAAGAAGCGGGGCGCCGGTATCAGCCTGAAAAAGAACCTGGAGTATTCGGGATTCGCCCTCACTGAAAAGGACCGCGTGGTGAAAACGGTGGCCGGCGCGCTGGAGTCGCTGGGCATCAAGCCGAGCTTCGAGGTCTCGGGCGGCGGGAGCGACACCAACGTCATCAACAGGGCGGGAATACGCGCCGTCAACGTCTCGGTGGGAATGAGGAACGTGCACACGAAGAAGGAATACATCCTCACGAAGGACCTGGTAAACAGCGCGCGCCTGGTCCTGGCTATAATCGGCAGGGTGTGAGCGCTAGAAGCAGCCGAGTTTCACCACAAAGTACGCCCCGCAGATCAGGGTGACCGGCAGCGTCATGAAGTATATCATCACGTCCTTGGGGGTCGCCACGTTCTTGTGGAGGACCTTTTTCCCGAACACGTTGAAGTGGTAGTTCGCCGGGTCCTGGGACCGCCGGTAAATGCTGACGGATATCTTCATCTTCACGTAGAGCATTATCATGAAGATGATGCCGGACTCCACGAACAGGATCAGGTCCAGGTTTATCTCCCGCAGCTGCGAGGGGTAGACGAGTATCAGCAGGGCGATGAATATCGCCATGAAGATGTTGACGACGGTGGTGACGAAGAATCCGCGGAAGGCCCGGTCGGCCTTGTTGGTGATGAAGCTGACCATGAAGTAGATGTGTATGATCAGCGATACTTCCAGGACTAAAATGAAGAAGAGAACAATCATCCGCTATCCGAGTTACGTGATTTGCCGGGGAGGGCAACGGTCTTAAAAACTGCGGTACATCTTCGTATTAGTCAACCAAAATACAGGACCCGGCCGACTGTGTCATGTACGGCTGTGCGCGGCTTTTTTTCTGCTATAATGAAAAACAAATTGACGAAGTTCTCAAAATAAACAGTATTTTTCTGTGTGTCCAAGGCCGGTACTGCGGCCCATCATCTGCGTGTTAACGGCATTATGACTAGCAATCTGTATTCTCTCCTGCTTTCCGCAGCCGACGAGTGTCCCGATAAGCTGTTCCTGGCGTTCAACGACGAGAGGATTTCCTACGCCGGTGCGCTGGAATCCTCCCGGAAGTTTTCAGGCCTCCTGCGCGCCAGGGGGCTTGCCGCCGGCGACAGGGTGCTCCTGAACGTCGGCAACGTGCCGGAGATGGTGTACGCCATCCTAGGCTCTCTCAACATCGGCGCGGTGCCGGTCCTGGTGAACCCGGCGGCCCGGCGCCACGAGCTCCGATTCTATATCGAAAAAACCAGGCCCGGCATGGTGGTGACGCGCTCCGAAAGCATGGCGCACTTCCGCGTCGACGGGAATCCGCTGCTCGACGACAACAGCTTTCTTTTCATCGATGACGCCGTGCCGGAGCGGAACTTTGCCCGCCGCGTCGCGTCCTCGAAAGGAGCGGACGAGTGCGTCACGCTGGATGACGACCACCCGGCGTTCATCATCTTCACCGCCGCCGAGGACGGGTTTCCCGGCGGGGCCATGATCACGCACCGGGCCATGTTCGAGACGGGGAACCTCTCCGGGGAAATGCGGGCCCACCAGGGCGATACCACCCTGGCGGTGCTTCCGCTGTTCCACGCTTTCGGTCTCATCACTTCGGTGCTGCTGCCGCTCTACAACAGGTCGTCGGTGCTACTGGTGGAACGGTTCACGATACGCAGGGTGGCGGAGCTTCTCATGGGCGGGGATGTCACCGTGTTCTGCGGCGTACCGGCGATGTACCTCACACTGTCGAGGGTGCTGGAAAGAACGGCGGGCCTGGACCGCGTGAGGGTCTGGGTTTCGGGAGGCGAGGCGATACAGGCGTCGCTTCAGGACGAAATGCTGTCCCGGTTCGGGGCCGAGGTGCGGCAGGGATACGGGCTCACCGAGGCGTCGCCGATAGTCACGTGGAACTCTCTGGGAAAGGAGAACCGCCACGGTTCCGTGGGAAACGCGATGCCCTACAACGAGGTGAAGCTGGTGCGCGACGGCCGCGATGCCGATGAAGGCGAGGTCTACGTGAGGGGAGTGAACGTGGTGCCGGGATATTTTTCCGACGATGAAAAAACGCGTGCCGCGATCTCCGGAGGCTGGCTTAAGACGGGAGACCTCGCCTCGCGTGACGGAGACGGCTGCTACTGGATCCGCGGCAGGAAAAAGGACATGGTCCTGAAAAACGGGTTCAACGTCTATCCCCGGGAGGTCGAGCGGATCCTCTCACTCCATCCAGGGGTTGAGCGGGTGGATGTCTCGGGAAACATCGGCTGTGAAGGAAGCAGGGATTCCCTTGCGGCGGCGGTGCGCCGGAAGAACGGCGCGGTTCTGGATGAAAAAATGTTCAGGGACTGGTGCGCTGACAACATCTCGTCGTACAAAATCCCCGACATGATACGGTTCGACTAGTTCTCGCTGGGCGCGGGTTCAGTCCCGGAACTCGTTCTTCTTGAAGCGACCATCCTGCCTGCGCTCCTCCTCGACCGCCCTTTTGAAAATTTCTTTGTAGTTGGAAGAGCCGTCGGACTCGATCTGTTCGATGGGAACGAGGTTCCGGTCCTTCTTTTTGCAGGAGAAGGACGCGGGGATGGCGACGATCAGCACCAGGATGGGCAGCAGGCGGAGCATTGACTTCCTCGCGTTAATAGTGTTCACGCAATCCGGTGTTCCGGCCGGAGTGGCTATCATACACCTCCGCTGCCGGCTTTTTCAATAAAAAAATATGCCCTAAAAAGAATTGACACTGCCCCCGGAAAGTGGCATTGTATATGCGGATTCAGGGAGGGATCTGTGTATGAGGATTACACCGGGCAGTGAAGCGAACATTCCGCAAAAGACCGTCGCCGCAGGGAAGGGCACGGCGGCGCGCGGCGGGCAGGCCCCGGCGGCGGGGGGCGCGCAAATGCCTGGCGCGGAAGGGAATCGTTCCGCCATGCGGAACGTCTCGGAAGCGCTCACCATAGCGCACACGGCGAAAACCATCATCAACCAGGCGCTGTCGATTTCCTCGCAGCTCCAGAACATCGCCCAGCAGGCCATCGCGACGGGCGGCGTCGACAGGAGCGAGGTGGGGAGGACCGTCGCCGAGATCAACACCACGATGTCACAGGCCGCGGGCAGGCCGGTAATCGCGGTGATACCGCCGGCGGTGGAAGGGGGCAACCGGGAGCCCGTGAGGATGGAGATACCCTCGGCACGCGACGAGCTCATTGCCATGGGGCGGCTGGCGGGCACCATCGACACCGGCGGAACCCTGGGAGACGGCACCCTGGGCGAGGTGAGAAACTCGCTCTCGCGCAAGGCGGCGGCGGTGGACGATATCATCGCGTCCGTTGAAAGATCGGTTCCGGGCGCGGCGGCGGGCGCGGCGATAGAAGGACCGGCGGCGGCACAAAGGACAGCGGCGTCCCTCGCGGGGATGATATCGGCGAACCCGGGCGGCGCGATGTCGGCGCAGGGAAACATCAGGCAGGAAAACGCCACGGGGCTTCTGTCGTAGCCGGGCACGTGAGCGCCGTGGGGCGAGTATCTCCCTCTGTGGGTACTGCCAGTCTGTTTCGATAAAATCGGCGTGACAAGAAAGCGCGGTGCGGGCGTACTGTACCGCGCGCGGCGGGCCGTAGCAGCCGCGATTATCTGAATTCAAGGTTGGGTATCATATGGAAGTCTTTGACGGTTTCATCGCGGCGGTCGCGTCGGAGTTCAAGATCAAGTTCCACAAGGACTCGCAGGGAGTGTACACGACCAACCTTGAGTTCGAGAACAACCGCTCGCAGGAAGTGCTTATCACGCTGGCGAAGGACGAGGCGGGCGACCGGGTTATCAACCTCTATTCCGTGGTCGCCCGGCTGAAGGACGATTTTTACGAGCTGTACAAGTACTCGCTGCAGCTGAACACCACCATCCACTACGGCGCGCTCAGCCTTTTGAACGACACGCTGATACTCAAGACGTCTCTCTTTCTCATGGACTGCGAACCGGCGCGCTTCATGAAGTCCCTCACCTACATCGCCGCCAAGGCCGATGAGCTCGAGGAACTCTTCATCAAGAAGAACATCTACTGATTTCCGGCCTTTTCTATCCTCTCCTCGATGGTACGCTTGAGCTGCAGCAGCGCGGGCATGTTGTCCTTGTCGTCGGAGTGGATGAAGACCGCAAGGTTTTCCTTTGACGTCACCAGCGCGCGCTGCTTGTTGAATTCGGCGTAGTCGGTGAGTTTTTTCAGTTCCTTCAGGGCCTCGCGGGAGTTCGCGTACACAATGATGTAGCACACGATGTCGTCGCCGAAGGGAGTGTTACTTTTTGCCATGATCGTGTGATGGATGGCCGATATTCCCGACGGGCTGCCGTTGGGATACAGGTGTTTCGCAATGCGCTTGATACCGGCCTGATCCAGGTACCCGGGATTGTCCCGGAAGACCTGTTTCGCGAAACCGGGTATCTTTCCCATGATAAAACCGGTGGGAATATCCTGATCGGTGAGCCGTATCTGTTCGACGATTGACCTGTTGAAGTCCCCGGTATGGGCGAAGGACGTGATGCTCAGGGCCAGGATCATGATTATTACGGGATAAAATGGTTTCATACTAGCCTCCGGGTCTAGTGTAGCGGGGCGGTTCACAAAAATCGTGAGCGAGCGCGCGCCTCAAGCGGCATACAGGCGCGGTCGCGGTTATTATCGGCAGGTTCCGGACGGGGATTTCGCAAAAAATTAGAGGTGACATAATATTTTTAATTGACGAACTGGCTGAAGGGGAGTAGCGTACAGTCACCGGCGCCCGGTCTCATTAAAAAAATATTTCATCTTCGTACGTGAGACGTGAGCCTGCCGTGCTGTTTTCTTTTGAGCATATCAATCCTGCAATCGGGGGACGGTAATGGAACAGAAGGGTTCTGCCATTGGCTATATTCGCAAACGCGATGGAAGGATCGTTCCGTTCAAGCTCGATAAGATCACCGAAGCAGTCTTCAAGGCCGCCAGGGCCGTGGGCGGAACCAACAAGGAGATAGCCGAAGGCATCTCCAAATCCGTCCAGGGCATTCTCGACATTCTCTACAAGGGGGACCGCATCCCCACGGTGGAGAACGTCCAGGACCTGGTGGAAAAGATCCTCATCGAGAAGGGCCACGCGAAGGTCGCCAAGGCGTACATACTCTACCGCGAACAGCACCGCAAGATCCGCGAGGGGAAAAGCCTCCTCAATGAAGGGATCGAGCTCATCGAGCAGTACCTGGACCGCTCCGACTGGCGGGTGAACGAGAACAGCAACATGAGCTACTCGCTCCAGGGGCTGAACAACCACATCGCCTCCGCCATCACGGCGAAGTACTGGCTGGAGCGCCTCTATCCCCCGGAGATACGCAACGCGCACACCGGCTGCGATTTCCACATCCATGACCTGGGGCTCCTCTCCGCGTACTGCGTGGGCTGGGACATCCGCGACCTTTTGCTGCGCGGCTTCGGCGGCGTGCCCGGCAAGGTGGAGAGCTCGCCGGCGAAGCATTTTCGCAGCGCGCTCGGGCAGGTGGTGAACTTCTTCTACACGCTGCAGGGAGAGTCGGCGGGCGCGCAGGCGTTCGCGAACTTCGATACGTACCTGGCGCCCTTCATCCGCTACGATAATTTATCGTATAAAGAAGTGAAGCAGTGCCTCCAGGAGTTCGTCTTCAACATGAACATTCCCACGCGCGTGGGTTTCCAGACGCCATTCACCAATATCACCCTCGACCTGCGCGTGCCGTCCAACATCGCGGAAGAATACGTGATCATCGGCGGCGAATACAAGGACACGCAGTACGGCCAGTTCCAGGAGGAGATGGACACCTTCAACAAGGCCTTCGCCGAGTGCCTCACGGAAGGGGACGCCTCTCACAGGATCTTCACCTTCCCGATACCCACGCTGAACATCTCGAAGGACTTCCAGTGGGACAATCCCGCGCTGGACAGCATCTGGGAGATGACGGCGAAATACGGCATCCCCTACTTCGCGAACTTCGTCAACTCCGACATGAATCCGGAGGATGCGCGCTCCATGTGCTGCCGCCTCCGCCTGGACAACCGCGAGCTGCGCAGCCGCGGCGGCGGGCTCTTCGGCGCGAACCCGCTGACCGGAAGCATCGGCGTGGTGACCATCAACATGCCGCGCCTCGGCTTCCTGGCCCAGGACGAGCAGGAGTTCATCGAGCGGCTCTTCGCGCTCATGGACCTGGCGAAGGACTCGCTGGAGATCAAGCGCAAGGTGCTGGAAAACTTCACCAGCTACGACCTCTATCCCTACACGAAACACTATCTCGCCGACATGCAGGAGCGCACCGGGAAATACTGGACCAACCATTTCTCGACGATAGGCCTCATAGGCATGAACGAGGCGTGCCTCAACCTCATGGGCGCCGACATTTCCACCGAGGAAGGCAAGGAGTTCTCCATCAGGGTGCTGAATAAAATGCGGGAGCGCATCTTCCAGTACCAGGAGGAGACGGGGAACCTCTACAACCTGGAGGCGACCCCCGCCGAGGGAGTGAGCTACCGGTTCGCGAAGCACGACCGCAAGACCCACCAGGGCATCATCACCGCCGGGAAGAAGGAGCCCTATTACACCAACTCCATCCACCTGCCCGTGGGATACACCGACGACATCTTCGAGGTCTTCGACCACCAGAACCAGCTACAGCCGCTTTTCACCGGGGGCACCGTGGTGCACGCTTTCATAGGCGAGAAGATCGACGACCCGCAGGTGGTCAAGCTCCTGGTGCGGAAGCTGGCGGAGAACTACGCCATCCCGTATTTCACCATCACCCCGACCTTCAGCATCTGCCCGGTCCACGGGTACATACCGGGCGCCCACAAGTTCTGCCCGCACGAGCACACGAAAGAACAGCTCGAGGCCTACGGAATCGAGGTGGGAAATGCCGATACTAAAGACATGAAAGTCGCGATGTAAGGCAGCATCATATTCAGCAGAGGAGTGTGTCATGGAAAAAGAAAGACGTGTTCCCGTGGAGGTTTACTCGAGGGTGGTGGGGTATTTCAGGCCCGTCAACCAGTGGAACAAGGGCAAGCGCGAGGAGTTCAGCGAGAGGAAGCACTTCACCGTGAATGCCTCCTCCGGCGCGGCCGTGTATGAATATAAAGGGAATTCATAGGACTTCCCTCATCGACTACCCCGGGAAGATCTGCTCCATTTTCTTCTCCGGGGGCTGCAACATGAAGTGCCGTTACTGCCACAATCCCGAGCTGGCATGCAACAGCAGCTCGTTGCCCACGGTCAGAAACGAGGAAGCCCTGGACTACATCAGGCGCCGCCGCGGCCTCATCGACGGGGTCTCCATCACCGGCGGCGAGCCCACGCTGTCGAAAAACCTGTCCTCCTTCATACAGTCGCTCCGCGACCTCGGGATCTCCGTGAAGCTCGACACCAACGGCATGAACCCGGGTGTGATGGAATCGCTCCTCGGCGACGGCCTGCTGGACTACGTCGCGATCGATATCAAGACCTCCCCGGAAAAATACGGCGACCTCACGGGGCGCCCCGACGCCTTCCCGCTCATACGCCGGACGGTTGATATCATCCGTTCCTCCGGGACCGATTACGAGGTACGGACCACCTGCATTCCGCACTACGTGACGCTCAAGGACCTGCGCGCCATCGGCAGCGAGATAGGACGCGTCCGTAGATGGTTCCTCCAGCAGTTCGTCAATGAGGTGACGCTGGACGAATCGCTGCGTGAATGCGAGCCCTACGCTCACGCGGAGCTCCTCGCCCTGCGGGATTTCGCCCGCGGCTACGCGGACGTCTGCGAGCTCAGGGGCATCTGAAGTCCACGCATCGCCTTCCTTTTTTTTCTTGATATTTTCCACATTCCGCGATGATATTTCTCCGTTACCTTTCCGGGGGGATGCTACAATGAAAGCTCTGAAAATATTCGCGATATTCATGGCGTGCCTGGTTCTCGCGCTGGCGGCGCTCATCATCGGCGCGCGCGCGATCGGGGGAGCGTCGAAGGGAGAGGACATCTGCCGCGCGAAGAAGATACCGTACCGCGCGGTGATAGCGCACCGGGGCGCGTCGTACCTCGCCCCGGAGGAGACCGCGCCGGCATATCTCCTGGCGCGCGACCTGGGCGCCGACTACCTGGAGGCCGACATCCAGCGGACGAAGGACGGAGCCCTTATCGCCCTCCACGACGACACCTTCGAGCGGACCACCGACGTCGCCGAGATATTCCCGGGAAGGAAGGCAGACACGGTGGAGACGTTCACCCTGGCAGAGATTCATACACTGGACGCGGGGAGCTGGTTCAACAAGAAGTTCCCGGACAGGGCGCGGAAATCCTACGCCGGGTTGAAAGTCCTCACACTGGAGGAGCTCCTGGACATCGCCGTCGGCGGGACCAACAGGCCCGGCATCTACCTCGAGATCAAGGAACCGAAGCGCTTTCCCGGCATCACGCGGCAGCTCGTGGAAATGCTCGCGCAGCACGGCTGGTCGGGGGGCGCGGGCGGCCCCGGTGAATTCATCAAGGACGGAAAGGTGACAGTGGGACTTACCGGCGCCAGGGTGATACTCCAGTCCTTCGACGCTGACTGCGTCGCGGATTTCGCGAAGTTCGCCCCGAACATGCCGCGCCTCTATCTCTACGACGGCGAGGAAATCGCCAAGCGCGGCTGGGACGCCGTGCTGAAGACCGCGAGGGACAACGGCGCCGGCCTGGGCCCCTCCGGGTACGAGGCCTATCCCGGCAAGAACGGCGACGGACACCGGGCGGGGCTCTTCATCCATGTCTATACCATCAACAAGACCTGGCAGATGCGCCTTCTCGACATCTTCGGCGCGGACGGTTTCTTTACCGACAGGACGGACCTCCTGCTGGAGTACCGGGGCAGGAAGCTCCCCGCGACGCCGGATCAAATTCTCTCGAAACACGGCTACTGACCCGGATATGCTGATAGAGTATGCGAACGTAGCCCAGAAGGAGGCGGACCACGGCGTGTTCCGCCGCTGGTTCGGCGACGACTACTTCGACCTCATCGTCTGGTACGACGATGCGCGAGAGATAACCGGATTCCAGCTCTGCTACGACAGGTACTTCAATCCACACGCCATCACCTGGAAAAAGGACTTGGGCGCGGTGCACGATTCAATCGACGAAGGGCATGTGCATAACCGCGTGAAGATGACGCCCATCATGACGGCCGACGGCTATTTCCCCGGGGACGAGGTCGGCAGAAAATTCTCCGAGGCAAGCCGCGGCGTGGAGAGTGCTATCCGGGAGTTGGTGCTTGAAGAGATCGAAAGATATCACCGCGGCCAGTGACGGCAGTGGCCGCGGCGGCTCCTGCATGCGCGCTATTTCTTGGTCCAGGTCTGGACCATGGTGCCGAGCTTCACCGTGAGTGACTTCTTGTCGGATGACAGGGACACGATTTTGTACGTGAATCCCGGCTTGCCGTCGGCTTTCCTGAACTTGAGGCGGTCACCCTTCTCGATGGCGAACGTGCCGGTGTGGGTCTGCCGGTTCTTGCTCCAGTTGCTGGTCCACGTGCTTGAGAATGTGCCGTCGGCCTTCAGCACGTATTCCATCGACTTGCCCGTGTCCCAGGTTCCCGCCAGGTCCGCGGCGTTGAAGGTGTCCGAGTACAGGTTGAGGGATAGGGCGATGACGCCCGCCGCGATCATGATGATAATTGCCGCTGTCTTTTTCATTACTACTGCCTCCTCCGGTTGATATGATGATTCTTCCTACAGTGTGCACCGAAATCGCCGCCCGTCAATTTGTTTTTCCCGGCGAGGCCCGTGATGCTGCCTGATATCCTGTCCGACATCCCCCTGCGTGTGAGTTTCCTGCCCATGAGCGGGTGCGCGCACTTCTGCTCCTTCTGCGCCGACAACGCCGGCCGCAGGATGCGCCCGTATCCCTTCGGGATGATAGACGCGTCGGTGCGGTCGATGGGCATACGGCCGGAGAGCGTCGCCCTCTACAATTCCTGCGACGGGCTCGCCTATCACTGGAAACAGGGAAGTGAACTGTACACGGTGAACCACATTGCGCGGCTGTTTACCCGGGCCGGCGCGAAAGAGATCCTCCTTTCATCGCCGGGGATCGAGGACACGCCGGCCAATCGGGGGATTCTTGACGGAATCGGCAGTACGGGCGTTGTGGGGACGATGCTTTCCCTTAACAGGGAACACCTGCTGGACAGGAACAGGCTTGCCGCGTTTCTGTTCACGGCGCGCCGTCTTTCAACGAAGATGCGCTGCCAGGTGCGTATCGTCTACACGTCGCCGGAGGAGCGATCAAGGCTGATGCATATCGCCGAGACTGAGCTATCGCGGGGAAAGCGCGCGTCCTACCGCTCGCCGGGAGGTTTCAGCATCGAGGCTGTGCCGGCGGCCCCATTGGGGCGGGGGAGGAGGATTTATTTCGGCGGGGAAACGGTGGTGGATGAGCGGGAAATCGAGGAGTATATCATCGGAATGTACCGGGCGGAACCATTCCTGAAGGACCACCGGTTCATGACCGCCGGCGGATACGAAAGCTTTCTCCGGCACGCGGCGGTCCAGTTTGCTGGCTTTTATATCATCCTCCTCACGCCGACTCCCGCCGGCATGGAGATCGCCCTCAAGGTGACGGACCTGGACAAGACGCTGAAGACCCGCGGCCTCTCACACGCGAGTGTCTACCGGTATGATGAAACAGCGGGAAGGTTCACCGGCCGCGGCTCCGGGAGCGCACTACACGTCCTGGAACTGCTCCTGTTCGACCTGGTGAAATGCGACGCGCGGGCGTTTTCGAGATACCTGGACAGGAAAGCGTCCGGCTTGAACAGGAACCTCGCGTCCCGGGTCTTCGCCGCTTTCATGGCATCGGATTTCATGAGGGAAAAGAACGCACTCAACGACCGCATGAGGATGATGATAATGAATCCCGGGCACCTGGAGTTCTACCGGGAGACGCTGGACACCATCGTGCGGATGAACCATCCCGCGCTGGCCCGCGACTGCGCGGACGCGGGGGTCGCGGCGGGGGATATCTTCGCCGAAATCACGGGCTTCCTTGCGGATATCGGCTGGAAAATGTAAATATAGAATTTCCCGGGTTATTTGAACTTGTAGGCGAGCCTGACGAACCACCAGTGCCGGTTGATATGCTCGGCCGTCCTGAAGCCCGAGAACACGATCCGGTTGAAGAGCGCCGTTGCCGCGTAGCGTTTCTTCACATGCCAGAAGACGGGATGCGTCCTGAATTCGAGATTGTACTTCTCCGCGAGTGCCGCGTCCCACGCGGAGCCGCGATTTCGCTGGAGAAACTCCGAGGCGAAGAGCGCGTTCTGCATTGAAGTGATGACTCCCGATACGCCGCTCGCCTCCAGGAAACCGATCGTGTCGCCGAGGAAAAGGAGGCCCGGCACCATCGCGGGAGTACCGTGCAGCCGGCCTGCGGGAATCCCCATCACCGCCAGCAGATCATCCCGGGTCCCCTTCATGATATCGGAGAAACGGGGATAGCTTTTTTTCATGGACTGCCAGGTATCGAGCAGGCGGTTCCTGTCCAGATTGTCGGGGATGATACCCGCTCTGATGGCCGGGCCCGCCGGAATGTAGAGCCCCGTCTCGCACCTGCCGTCACCGCGCGGGAAAACGAACACCACCAGGGGAGGCAGCTCCCGTGCGTACGGGAGCTCGCCGGCACCGATGAAGAAATACTCGAAGCCGTCGTAGTCGCTCCTGAAATTGGAGACGATGTTCTTAATGATGGGCGAGTTCATCTTTTCGTACGGGATACCCGCCAGCCGCCCCAGCCTGCTCGAATGTCCGTCGCAGGCGAGCACGGTCCGCGCGAAAAGCTTCTTCCCCGATGCGAGCTCCACACCGCGGCACGCACCGCCCTCCATGACGGGCGCGGCGACCTCGGTTCTGAATTTGAAAGCGACTCCCGCTTTCTTCGCGCTGCCGTACAGCCCGCCGATAAGGTCGGCCCATTCGAAGATGATCGATTTCCTCCCGTTGGTGAGCCGCAGGTCGAGCACCTTCCTCGCGCCGGGGCTGTTGAAGCGACGCCCGTTCGTTTCGTACAGGCCGATGCTCTTCATGAAGCCGGGGCGTATCAGCCGGTCGAAGAGAGGGTTGTCGTAGACGGTTTCCGCCCTCGGTAAAGGCCCGGGCTTCGCGGCCTTCTCGCATACCAGTACGGACATGCCGCTCCGCGCGCAGAGTATCCCGGCCGAGAGACCCGCCGGCCCCGCGCCACTTATTATCACGTCGAAGTTTGCTTGTTTTTTTGCCATTATCTTATTCCTTGTGCCCTCACCCCCTGTCCCCCTCTCCCATGAAAAGAATGGGAGAGGGGCCGGGGGTGAGGGTTCTAGTTAATCATTAGCCAGATTCCCCTGCACCTTCAGCAACAGTTCCACCAGGCGGTCCTGGTCCTCCCGTGCAATGCCCCGGAAAGCCTTCCTCTTCATCTTCTCGCCCGTTGCTTGCAGGATGTCCCTGAGCGCATCGCCCTTCGCCGTGGTCGCTACCATGATCACGCGGCTGTCCTCCCGCGACGGGACACGCTTCACGTAACCGGACTTCTCCAGCCTGTCCACCATGACCGTCACCGTCGGCTTGGTCCGGTTGATAAGCGCCGCGATGTCGGAGAGCCGCATGGAACCGCCGGCAGAGTAGAGCGCGAAGAGCACCGCGCCGTGGGTGTACATGAGGCCGCGCACCCCGTTCTTCTTCAGCTCGTCCTCGATGAAGCGGTAGACCGCGTGCCGGAGCGACGAGATGATGTAGGGAATCTGGTCCGGGCCGTGCAGGGGCGCTTTGTTCATGGTGGAGACATCATTGCGGAGGCCCCGGCCCCGTCAAGTATAAATAGTTAGATATCTAACTATATTCGCAAAAATCGGCGGGCAGGAATCTCTCCCGCGCCCGCCGGAGTTCTTCTTACAGAAAAGCGCGGAGACCGGGTTTACCGCGCTTTCACGCGGGCATCGGCCGATTTCATATCCGCCTGCACCTTCCCCGAAAGGAAATTGTGGGCGTCGCGCGCCGTTTGCACCGGGATCTCCTCCATGGGGATGTGCCCGACACCGTCGTAGACGATGAACGACGCGTTCGGCAGGTCCTTCTTCCAGTTGGGAAAGACCGTCGTGTACGGGATCCAGATGTCCCTGTTGCCCCACATTACCAGCGTCGGCCTGGATATGTCTTTTATCCCCTCCGAGACTTTCGGGTCCGCGGAGCGCTTCTTCATCTCCAAGAAAATATCGACCCACGCGTCCTTGTTTCCCTCGCGCATCGCCAGCTCGAAGTACCTGTCGCGGACAGGCTGGGTGATTTTGGAACTGTCGCCGTACACTTCTCCGACGGCCCTGTGTATCATGAAGCGCGGCATCATGTAGCGGGCAAAGGGCCGTATGAGCGGAAAGCTCGCGAACTTCAGGAGGAAGGGCATCTCCTGCGTGTAGCCCACGGAATCGATCAGGATGAGCTTGTCAACCTTCTGGGGATACTTGAGGGTGTAGTTCCAGGAAATGTAGCCGCCCAGCGAGTTCGCGGCTA
>Ga0116141_10000822_pt1 | contig 25633 bp, 23 predicted proteins | sample AD_UKC097_MetaG_FD_89744 | JGI IMG/M metagenome (GOLD analysis project Ga0116141, IMG submission 89744) | Active sludge microbial communities of municipal wastewater-treating anaerobic digesters from USA - AD_UKC097_MetaG | ecosystem: Engineered > Bioreactor > Anaerobic > Digestate | place: USA...
ACTAACATCAGGCACATGTCTGGCAAAAGAATTGAGTTCCCCCAAACTCATAGCGACTTGCTCCACAAGTTCAATGATCTTGGGATCAACTATCTGCCACTCTCTGTTGATAAGCGAGGGGAGGAAATAACGGTATTGATTTCCCGTTCTGTAATTGCCGGGGTTAAACTTGTTCATCGGTGAAGACCATGTTGTATCGTTTCGTTATCATAAAAGAGTGTTACTGTTTAGGTAATTTACTTTATCGCTTAAAAGTAAAGTACAAAATACCATATTTTACTTTCCCGCGCAAAAGTAAATTATAAATTTCCATAATTTACTTTCAAGGCCGAAAGTAAATTAAGATTCGCGATTTTGGGGGATGGGGGAGGGATTCCGATCATCTTTCCCCGGGATGAATCCCGGGGCTATTGGATTTTAAACAGGGCAACCCACCCATTACACCGGGAATTTTCAGCCTTCAGCCTTCAGCCGTCGATCTCATACATCATATAGCCGAAGGCGTATCATACTTCATACAGCCTCATTTCAGCCGTCATCCTTCAGCCGTCGAAAACACTCATCGCTCATTCCGCCGAGGCGGATCATAACTCATAGCTAAATAATCCCCTTTCCCACCTTGAGGGCATTTCGTAAATTTGTTAATTGGTCAAAAAATAATTAGAGAATGAAAAAATTAGCAGTAAGCGCCATGTTCGCGCTGATATTTATGTCCGGCTGTTCATTTGAGATCGACAGAACGACGATGACACCCGAAGAGCGCTTCAAATACGCGATGTCGCTTTATGAAGACGAATCTTACCTCGACGCGATCACAGAGTTTGAAAGCATCCTGATCCAGTACCCCGGCTCAACCATTGCCGCCGATGCCCAGTATTACCTTGCGATGTCGCGCTTCAAGAGGGAAGAGTTTTTGATGGCGGCCTACGAGTTCAGCAAGCTGATAAACACTCTTAAGGCCAGCAACTACATCAAGGATGCCCAGTTCATGCTCGCCGACTGCTATTATGAATTGTCGCCTGATTACACCCTCGACCAGAAATATTCAGAAAAAGGAATCGAAGAGTTCCAGGTCTTCATCAATTTCTTCCCGACCGATCCAAAGGTTGAAGAGGCTGAGAGAAAGATCGCAGAACTTAACGATAAACTTGCTGAAAAACTCTACTCGAACGCTGTTACCTACGAAAACATGGGTATGAAGGGCGCCGCGATAGAATACTACGGTTTTGTGGTTGAGAAATACCACGACTCGAAATACAGCGCCGAAGCTGCTTATAACCGGATACTACTACTCGTTGACAGAAAACGGTACAAGGAAGCACTGAAAGAGTCAGAACTCTTTCTTAGCAGATACAAAGGAAACAGCAACACGGCAAAGGTTGAGAAGATCAGGGAAGATCTTCTTAAGATGCCACAGATGACTGCGAAGCCGTGACTGATAAACCGGTCAGTGAATCCCAGGTAATTATGACCGAGCTGGTTCTCCCGAACCACACCAACCCGCACGGGCACCTGCTCGGAGGGCAACTGATGCTTTGGGTGGATATCTGTGCCGCGCTGGCCGCAGGAAGGCATGCTCAGAATGTCTGCGTGACCGCCTCGGTAGATAAGATCGACTTCCATCACCCGATAAAGCTTGGGGAGGTGGTTACACTTGAAGCCTCGGTTAACAGGGTGTTCTCATCCTCACTCGAGGTGGGGGTAAAGATATTCTCACAGCACTTCACTTCATCAGAACAGAAACACACCAACAGCGCCTACCTGACATTCGTGAACATAGATAAAGAGGGTAAACCGGTGCCGGCCCCGAAGGTTGTTCCCGAAACAGAGGAAGAGAAGCGTCGCTATGTTGACGCGGGTCTCAGACGCGAACAGCGCCTGGCGAACCGCAACAAGTAACGCGGCTATTACCGGAGATACCGGATAAAGGAAAATGAAAAAGCTCCTCCTCTCATTTTTTATATTCACCATCGCGCTCTTCCCACAGTCCACCCCCGGTCTCGATTCAATTTTCAATAATTATGTAGCCCTCAGATCCGGTCTGCTACCCGACGGGCAGCCGGGAACGATAAAGCAGAAGTGTGGCCTCCCTTCACTCTCGCCATTGGTGCTCCATTTCAACTCGCTGAAGCCTGACCAGCAAGCAACTCTCAAGTCGCTTACAGCTCGGCCTGTTAAAGACACCAGCGTTGTCTCCCCAAAAAAAAGATTTAGAATCCATTTCGATAAGTCGGGCTTCGAGAAACCCGATTACTCACCCGACAGTTTTGCCGTAGCGCTCGATTCAGCCTGGGAGTACGAGGTTAACTTCCTGAAATACGCAGCCCCCCCATCCGATGGAGACCTGGGGGGCGATTCACTGTATGATGTTTATATTGTTGCTTTCCAATATTGGTACGGCGAAACGGTTCCTGAGAATCCTGTTACCCCGTTTTCAGATACCTACACCTCTTATATAAGGATCGATAACGATTTTTCCGGTTTTTACACGACGGGCCTCCCCGCGGCAAAAGTTACCGCGGCCCATGAGTTCCACCACGCGATACAGATGGGTAGTTACATCCTACGCTACGCTGATACATTTTTCCACGAGCTCACCTCCACCTCAATGGAAGAGTTCGTTTTCCCGGAGATCAACGACTATCTTGGCTACCTTTCAGAATATTTCGATGAACCCTGGCTGTCGCTTTCGAAATATTCAGGCTACAACCTCGCTACTTGGAACCTGATGCTGAGAGATAGATTTGGGGTCGAAATCATCCGGAGGCAGTGGGAACTGATGCCGAGGCAGAGGGCGATGCGCGCGATTTACAACACTCTCAGTCAGGAAGGTTCCTCCGCGGTTAACGAGTTTAACACATTCGGTATCTGGAATTATTTTACCAACTACCGCGCAGTCCCGGGCAGTTACTTTAAAGATGCAGACAAGTTCCCTGCAATAAGAAACACGATGAAATCGGGGCTGATGGGTAACAGCGCGATCGTTTCCGTGGTATCTCATCCTGTTGCTAACAATCAGCTCACCATCTCGAACACACAGCCGGGTTTCAATGATACCATAGTAACAATTGTAACCGATTTCTCCGTTGAAGAATGGGAAAGTTCACCCGAAAAATGGCTGAACTACCGTTACGAGTTCTTCACCTACAATGCCGATGGTTCATCACCCCTCGCGGGAAGTTATCACGATAAGTTCACGGGTAACACTTCCTGGCGTTATGCAACTTCGGTGATCATAAATAGCATACTTGTAAAAAGGGGGGAGATCAGCGGCAGTGACGACGATTTCCCGAGACCGTCACCCTTCGTTTATGGGAAAACAGCCGAAGATGTGATATATTTCCCCTTTAAATTTTTAAAAGATCTCACCGCCCTGCTTAATATCTACGATATCAGCGGAAACCTGGTCTATGACGGATCCGAAGTGCCGCATGGCGTGCTTCGTGACCGGATAAAATGGCGGGTCCGTGACAACAGCGGCGGAAGACTCAACTCCGGGGTCTACATCTTCCACATAAAATCTGAGGGCGATCAGAAAACGGGAAAGATCACTGTAATAAACCGACCCCTCAAAAGAAACCTTACTCATCGATGATCAAACTGGAATTAAAGAACTTAACAAAGACATTCGAAAGAAGAGTGATCTTCAGAAATGTGAACCTTGACTGGGAAGCCCCCGGGCTCTTCGGAGTTGCCGGGCCGAATGGCTCGGGAAAATCGACCCTTGTTAAGGTTATCACGGGTCTTATCTCACCTTCCTCGGGTGATGTGAAGCTCTCGGTTAACGGGAAATCTTACCACCCCGCGACAGCGATCGATCAATTCGGATTCGCAGCCCCCTATCTGGTGCTTTATGATGAGTTCACCGCCAAAGAGAACCTTGCTCTCTCGATGAACATTAGAGGTTTGCATCTCGATGAAAAATATATGGATGAACTGCTAGCATTTTTCACTTATCAAAAGAAAAAATGATCTTGTGAGGGCCTATTCTTCGGGGATGAAACAGCGCCTGAAGATCATCTTCGCTTTCATTCACAATCCGGCGCTCGTAATTCTGGATGAACCCACCGCGAACCTCGATGCCGAGGGGAAGGAAAAAGTGTACCAACTCGCCCGGAGAGTGGCCGAAGAGAAAATAGTTATCTTCGCCACCAACGAAGAAGAAGAACTGCGGATGTGCAGGGAAGTGATAAAAATTCTCGACCATAAACCCGCTGAAAGGGCCGCATGATGTTAAAACGCGCCCTCTGGCTCTTCAATAAGGATCTTACTTCCGAGCTCCGCACCCGCTACGCGATCAATGCCCTGGCAATGTTTATTGTGGTAACGATCAGCGTTATCCTCTTTGCCATCGGCGAAGAGAAAATATCCGCCGCTCTTTCGGCAGGTCTTTTGTGGGTGGTAATATTCTTCTCCGCGATGTCGGGACTTTCAAGGGCCTTCGTTTCAGAGGAGGAACGGGGTACCAACATTATCCTCCAGCTGATCGCCTCACCTACTGTGGTTCTTACCGGAAAGCTTTTTTACAATCTCATTCTCGTTTTCGCCATGAATATGGTGATACTTGTTCTTTATACCGCCCTGTTCGACACATTCGTGCTGAAGAATGTCTTTATCTTCTTCTTCTCGTTCGTGCTTGGCAACTCAGGCCTCGCGTTCGCCTCAACCATCATAGCTTCTATAATAGCCAAGGCGAACTCGAAAGGTACTCTATATCCCGTTCTCTCTTTTCCGATCCTGCTACCGCTTCTTCTTATGCTGGTCGAGATCACAAAAAGGTGCTCCGACGGGGTTGCTTTCGAAGATATCTCCCCCGAATTCTTCGCTCTTATCAGCTATAATGTGGTGATGGCCACGGCAAGCTATATGCTATTTGATTTTATTTGGAAAGAATAATTTTATAACAAAGGAAACAACATTGAAAACAGCTCTGATCACGGGAATTACCGGCCAAGACGGCAGTTACCTCGCCGAGATACTCCTCGAAAAGGGATACACCGTTCACGGGATCATCCGCCGTAGCAGTTCATTTAATACCGGCAGGATCGACCATATTTACAATAACGACGAACTGAGAAACAAACGGTTCTTCCTCCACCACGGTGATGTGGTGGATACCAGCAACCTGAACCGCCTCCTCGAGAAGATCTCACCCGAGGAGATCTACAACCTGGCGGCTCAGAGTCATGTAAAGGTTTCTTTCGATGTGCCCGATTACACCGCCCAGGTTGACGCGCTCGGTACTCTCCGTTTCCTCGACGCGATGAGGGAAACAGGGCTCAGCACTAAAACCAAGTTCTACCAGGCTTCAACCAGTGAACTCTATGGTAAGGTGCAGGCAATACCACAGGATGAAAAAACACCATTCTACCCAAGATCACCCTACGCCGTTGCCAAGATTTATGCCTACTGGATAATAGTTAACTACCGTGAAGCTTACAACCTTTTTGCCTCGAATGGTATCCTCTTCAACCACGAGTCGCCAAGACGCGGTGAAACATTCGTTACCCGCAAGATAACGATGGCGGCAGCCGGTATAGTGACCGGAAGGGATAAGATGCTCGTTCTCGGAAATCTTTCATCGAAACGCGATTGGGGTTTCGCTCCCGAATACTGTGAAGGCATGTGGAGAATACTCCAGGCCGAAAAAGCGGATGATTTTGTCCTCGCCACGGGTGTCACTAACACTGTACGCGACTTCTGCAAGATGACTTTCGCTGAGCTGGGTATCGAGATCGGCTTTGAAGGTGAAGGAGTCGAAGAGAAGGGCGTTATCCGCTCCGTCGATGAAGCAATGCTTAAGGGCCTCATCGAGAAGTATAACACTAAATTCTCAAACAGCATCGATCTCTCAGCCCTTAAGCCGGGAAGAGTGGTAATTGAGGTAAGCCCCAAATACTTCCGCCCCACCGAAGTAGATCTTCTTATCGGTAACCCTGCCAAGGCAAAAGAGATTCTCGGTTGGGAGGCTAAAACTCAACTGGCTGAACTGGTAAGAATTATGGTGAATGCCGATTTTAACTCGGCGCTTAACGGAAGGTAAATTTTCTGTAGCAGCGATGGGGTGCTTCCTGAGGGCACCCCGCTCAGCTACATTACTCCTGCTTGACCCAATTTAATAAGTTATACTTTTTTATGAATTTACCGGGATGTCGAACCCCCGACATCCCCCGTAGATGGCGCGTTTTATTTTACCCTGATTTTGATAATATTAGACTGCATCCAATAGTGCACCCCGAAAGACCCACGCTACCCTGATTAATTCTAAACTGTAATAATTAAATTTTCTGAGGGAAATTTACGCGGGGGGGGTTAACAAAAGGGTTAATAACCGATTAATGCCTGAAATTAATTTGTATTTATGCTTAATTAATCAGTATTAAACGACATTAAATTACGATTTTCGGCAGATAAGGGGGTTAGTCTTTAAGAATCGACTTAATGGTTCCGGGGTATTCCTTGTTGTTGAACTGCCTGTATTCTTCCAGGAAGGTGTTCCATACTTCTTCCACGAGGGTGTGGCGTCCAAGGTAGTAGAGCGATTTTATCCTGTAATAATACGCCTGATCGTTAGCTGACTCGAACAGATCGACCAGGCGGGAAGTTTCTTCACAGTTGTTGTAATCACCCTTTTTATAGAGGTATTCACTTCTGAGCAGGAGTATCTCAATAATTCTGTCGGAGATCCTCTCCCTCTCATCCACTATCCATTCACTGCTTAATCCCTGGAAAAGGATTCCGCGCCTTATAATCGAGATAAATCTGTCTATCAGATGATCGATCTCAATTTTAGCTTTCACATTAAAGATGGAAAGGAGCGATCCGAACTCTTTCATTTCGTTCACAAAGAGGGGGTCAAGTTTCAGGGTTATTCTTTCACCGTTTGTTTCGATGCAGCTTGTACCCAGCTTCTCTAAAGTTTTTCTGACCTTTGAGTTCGTTACATTTCTGTTGTTCTTGATCTTGTCTCTCTCAAATCCCGGCCAAAGTTTGCCGTCAAGTTTCTTTACCGGCACAGAGTCGTTTTCATCAAAACTGGTAAAATAGATAACGGCACAGAGAAATTCCTGAGCCTTGGGAGGGAGCTCCGAATGGAGTTCGTTCCCGGCCGCGTCGTAAATTCGCAGTCCTCCAAAAACAGCTATAAGGTTTTTGCGGGCGGGCTCTCCTTGCGGATCACGGGGCGTACCGGATTGTACTATCGGTGTAAATGCAGCCTTCTTATGCCGCTTGGAAATTATAAGCCAAATCATTCCGGGTATCACCAGTAGAAGAATAACAGCTCCGGTAAAGATGAGTAACCCGAAATTATTCTCCATGTCAGGGCGGGGCATCGCCGCAAGAATACGGGTGTATTCTTTATCGCTCATGTGGGGGGAGTAGATGAACCATGAGTAGAAGACACACTTGTCTTTCTCATAAACAGCGAGAGTGACAAACAGCCGGTTCAACACCGTGTCAGCGAGCACTGATTCGATCTCCATCGAGTCAGCCTCGAGGGGAATCACATTTCCGACCGGGTTCCCGTTTGGCTTTTCCTCTACCACTGCCCTCCGGTTAAACGAGTGCAGTCTGTAGAACGAGGTGACATTTATAAACGAGGAGTCCGTTGGCTTAAAAACCCTGGTCCAGTGATAATACTTTGCCATCACCCATCCGGGATTCTCCACTTCAGAGTGCATTCCGCCGATTGAATCGAAGGCCACATTTCCGGTAATCTCATCCAGTTTCCAGTGATGGGTTGCCTTTTCCCCTTTTTTTAGCGTGATATACCGAAGGATGATCGCGGCACACTCCGCGTCACCGGCACCAACACCGAATTTAATTACTGATTTATCTCCCCGATTAAGATAATTGCTGGATGCTCTCTTGTTCTCGCCATTAAGATATACTTCGATGAACCCTTTCTCTTCATCAACCCGAAGCCTGAACAGGTAGGGAGTCGCTTCGTTGAACTCCTCAACCGGTTTCACAAACGAGAAAAGGAGGTGCTTCCCGTTTATTCTCATCTGAAGGTGAAGGTTGGTTGAGTCGGGGTGGTATAATGAACGGAGGGTCAGGCTGTATCGATCATTTTTCAGCTCAAATATATTTGAAAAGTTCCTGGGGTACCAAATGACAAAGTCGAACTCAAAGCTATATACCGGTCCAAGTTCTGTCCCCTCCTCCGGCGTTAGCCGCATTGATGAGGTTTCGCTCCGCTTTATCCGTTCAGGTTCCTCCGGGGTTCCTAGATAACGGGAGTGTTTGCCTGAAAAGATCAAACCCGTCTTTCTTGCCTCTATGGGCATCTGCGCGGACGCGGTTGACAGAAGAAGGAAAACCAAAAAGAGATTAAAGATCGTTAAGAGCCGCATGTCAGTTACCGGTGAACTCATCCATGTCATACGGGTACTCTTCGCCATACCTGATAGAATAATCCCTGGCGAACCTGCTATAAACCCTTTTCGCCGCATCTTCCTCGCCAATTGCAAGCAACGAGACAATTCTATGTTTGAGAATCTCTTCACTCAGTGGGTCCTGGGTTGATGCCGCCATTGCCACTTCGAGTGCTTTCGCGTGGTCTCCCTGGTCCCTGAGTTCTTTCATCATACCTGAGGCCCGTTGCAATATCCGCGAAACGATGTTATTCCTCTCGTTTGAGGCCCACTCAGAAGTTATTCCGGCCAGAAGTTCACCGCGGGAGATTATCTGCATGAATCTCTCGAGTTTGTGCTTACCGGGAAGTGCTGCCTTGCTATCGAGAATGCCAAAGAGTACCCTCATCTCATCATCGCACGATTCCGGAATAACTATCATTACGGTATCGTCCTTCTGGTCCAGCTTTATAGTTGAATACTCCTGAAGAGCCCTTCTAAGTTTCAGGAAAGTTACTTTCCTGTTGTTGTTAATGTTCTCTTCCTCTATCCAGGTCCAGTGGAGTCTCGCGCACTCATCCAGCGTGATCCCCTTACCCCCGGTAGCCACCGTCCGGAGGTAAATAAGCGCGAAGAGTTCCGCTAGTCCGGGGGTGAGTTTTTCATGAATATTAACACCTTCGGCATTCACCATCTTCAATCCACCAAAGAGGGTGAGGTAATTCCGGGAGGGAGCGAGAGATTTTTCCAGATCCCTCATGCCCGCCCTGTTTCTGGATCGCCTCCGGTAGCCCGCCCATACTACCGCCGGAATCGAGATACTTACCATCCCGATCAAAAGGTAGGCGACCACTCGCTGCCTTTTCGCGATCTGCATGGGAGTGGAACTCTCCAATAGTTCATGATACTCCTCCCTGGTGAGAACCGGGGTTCTGATCGAACCAAAAAGAAACAGGGAGTCTTTACTCCCCTTAACGGGACTATAGATGTAAAGCATTCCCGTTTGATGATCAATAAAAAGCTCGGGGGCATAAAAATTTACCATCTCAATCGGTACCCGTTCACCCACTACAGTTACCGCCCTGTTATCGAGAGTCAACCTGATCAGTTCGAATATGTGTGTATCCTTGATCCCAAGTTTGGTCATCCCGTAGATATTTGTCATCCCGGGGTCTGCCCAGACAGAATGCATCTCGAGGTTTCTTCCTGAATTATCCTGCCACTCCCATTTTTTCTGCCAGATCAATGTCTTCAGATCAAACCTGAAAAGGCCCCACTGTGGATAATATCCGTCGGCTTGGTCACCGCTTTCGTTACCGATACCACCGGTTATCCAGTATTCTCCCTCATTCTTCCCTTTTAGTACTGAAGGATACTGCACGGGATTTGGCTTCTCACCCGATGTCTTCAGAGTATCCCAAACCCGGGTTTCCTTGTTGAACTTAAGGAGGTTGTTCTTGAACTTATACCACCCGTAACCACCGAAAATGTAGACTTCGAGCGATCTGGGATCGAGGATCAACGCGGGAGCGTAAACATGTCCCTCAGGGGTAAATTTATCCCCTGGAAGAGGCCAATAACCTGTCCTGAAATTTAATACTGCCGGATGATCGGGGTAACCGGTCTGGAACGCGATCAGACTGTCGTTCTCGATCAACCCTCTGGAGAGACCGTTAATACGGGGATTATTGATGTGCTGCACCACAGTGTATGTTCTGTTCCTGAGGTTAATTATCCTTGTACGGACAGCATCGATATCGAGGAATTCGGGATCGGTTCCTGTATGCTGGTAGGTGCCCGGTACACGGTAAACCACCGGCCTGATGAATTCCCAGTGGAAATGTCTGTTTATCAGCCACTCGCAGTTTACAACCTTAAGATCAAGGTTGCCTTCATTGTCATAAGCGATATCACCGCTCATCTCGGTGAAAAGCCAGTGGTGCAGTAATCCGCTCCCCGAGCGGATCTTAAGGTCTTTTATCTCCATTGCCAGGCAGTTGCCTGAAATATCCCTTCCAAACCGGAGGGAGATACCGTCGCCTGTGACACGGGGAATTCTTCCCCTCATCTCCAAATCCGCGAATGACAAACTTACCACACCACTTTCACCATCCACTTTAAGGACCACCGGGAACCATTTGTCTTCGTAAACTCGGTCTTGATTTATGGTGAATCTGATCCCCGAAGGCTTGCCGTTGATCAGGAGGAGGAGATTGGACTCCCTCCTCTTATCGTCGATCGAGTATTGAAATGCTATTGAATATCTGTCGCCGGCAACTTTAAACACCTGGCCGGGAAAACGGTTATCCCATATCGATAGGTTGAATGAAATTGAATATCCGGGGCCGGTGCCGATCTTTTCTTCAGCAGGGGTTTCAAAAACAGACCGTTTACTTACCGGAAGAAGCGCAGGGATGGGAGCGGTTGGTGTGGATTTTGCATAGTTTCCCGAGAAACGGAGGCCTCCGAGTTTCGTGGCATCAATGCTCTGAGGCAACAGAGGCATTACGAAAGCAAGAACCAGAAGAATAAATTTCATCGTGAAGCTGTTCTTGATCCGGTCGCGCAAGATCGCAGGAGGGGTTGCTCATTCGGGAAAAATTCCCCGCAAATCAGGCAAGATCACTCACCTGTTGAGAACATCACTACACCTGCTGATCCATGAGGATCGATATTCTGATTACGGAAAATTTTTTAAATGTCCATAAATATAAACTTAATTCACGATTTATTAAAACCACGAAACACTATACCTCTTACCAGCCCGTTAAAGATTGTATCAGGCATGATCCTCCTGAGGGCCAGAATCCCCATGCTGCCGACGGGATATCTGAGCTTCCATCCGGTCGAAGTGGCGGCCTTAAGAACAGTTTTCGCTGCTTTTTTCGATGTAATCCCCATGTCGCCCGTCTGCCCCATGTTCCTGAATGCTGTATCGAACCAACCGCTATAGGCATCCCCGGGCCGCGGCTTGAATGATTCCATCGACCTGGTAAAAAAATCGGTTTTTACAGGACCCGGCTCAACAATTTTCACTTTTATGTTGAACGGTACCAACTCGTGCTGCAACGATTCAGAGAACCCCTCAACAGCCCACTTGGTCGCGTGATAGAAAGAATAGAAGGGGAAAGTGGTTTTTCCGGCAATAGAAGCGATATTTACGATCGTGCCGCCGCCCCTTTCTCGCATGTGCGGCAGAACTTCGCGGGTGAGGGTCATCAGTCCGATAACATTTGTATCGATCTGTTTGCGGAGGGTTGCTTCATCGAAGTATTCGAACACCCCCGTAAGAGCGTAGCCGGCATTGTTTACAAGAACATCGATACCGCCATGGTTCTTCACCACTTCCGCGACGGCATCACTGACTGAACGGGAGTCAGTTACATCAAGTCCGGTCACAATAATCCTTCTGTCGTCGTGAAGAGGGGTCGTCCTTCCGGCAGCATTTCTCATCCCGGCGATCACCGTCCACCCTGCCGAAGCGAAAAGCTTCGCGGTTTCAAGCCCGATTCCCGACGAACTGCCTGATATCAAAACAACCTTGCCCATAATGCTCCTTTTTATTCTCGGCCAATTGTAGTAAATTATCTTTCATGAAAATCGCGCGCTTGAATATGACGGTGCTCACAGACCGCCATTCACTTCAGAAACAATCGTGCTACTCAAATGGTTTAAGAGATGTGTTTAATAACAATGGAATTGAAATGAGAAAGACCCTTTACCTTTTGCCTTTATTGCTCTTCTTCGCGTTCGCGGTTGCGTCCGATGCTCCCGGCGTTCCCGTCGCGTTGGTTACCGGAACTGAGGGCGCTCCCATACTCGTGAAACCGGGCGACGGATCAGAATCGACCCTCGAACAGGGCGCGACACTTGAAGAGGGGGATATTATCTCTCTTAACTCCGACTCGAAAGCCACCATCTATTTCATGGATGGAGAGATAGTAACCCTGATGCCGAAACAGAAACTTGTTCTTGGAAGCAGCTCCGCGAACTCGAGAGTGGACGACGGAAACGGTCAATCATTCTCCATCCAGGCCGGCCTGAACGCGCTCAGCAGAAAGAATGTTAACCTGACCGCGAAAAATGATATCGATAAAGAACTCTCTTCACCGGCAAGCTTCAGGGCCGAAGGAGTTATTCCGATCGCTCCCGCGGGGTTGATCGTTACTGATACCCCTGAATTCACATGGTTCGACTCTGCCATTACCGACAAAACACCGGTTGAAAAGGATTATGTTCTTATTGTGATGGACTCAAAAAACAAAGAGCTCTATCGCGGCACAGTTAAAGGAATGACCAACACCCTTGTGAAATACACAATCCCTGACATGAAGTTTACACAGGGAGATGCCAAGCAGAGATTTAAATGGGATGTTTATCCGCTCGGAAAAGAACCCAAACTGGGCGCGAACTACGACTTGGCAGGCGTAATGATAGTTGCCGATAAGAAGATAACAGAGGATGTATCAGCCGCTCTCGCGGAGATCTATTCGAACGCTAAACTTGATGAGCAAAGCAAGATCTTTCTGGCGGGACTTGTTTTGAAAGACTTCAAATGCTACTCCGACGCTATAACCACTCTTAACAAACTCGGTAGCGACAGTGCGGTATCAGACAATGTGAACCGACAAAAGGCATGGCTCTATGCCCGGCTTGGCGCCAACGGTTCATTCATGGTTAAAAAGTACGCGGCTTTGCTTAATTAGTTTTACCGGGGGGAGTTAACAGCAGGGAAATCCTATTCCAGATGAGCGACGAAGTCGTTGATCGAATCAAAAACCGGGACCCCGGCAGCTTCAAGGCGGTGCCTGCTCTGGTGTCCCGCGGCTGTAAGTATGCAGTCGATCCCCATCTCTTTTGCCACTTCATAGTCGTGCAGAGTATCACCCACCAAAACCGCTGAGCGCTTGCCATCGCCCAATCTTTCAATAAGTGAAAGTCCAAGCTCAAGTTTGCTGTGTGCATACACATCTTCAAGGCCGTTTATCTCTTCGAAGTAGCCCGTCAGACCGTGTTTTTCTACAATATCAACCAGTTCCTTCTTCACATACGCTGAGAGGATGTACTGTTTTATTCCGAGTTGCTTCACCCGGGAAAGGACGGTTTCGACCTGCTCAAACAGATCCGACTGATGACGGCGGACCTCATATTCGTCGGCCCACTCTTTCCCGATAATTTCGAATGGGTTACGGGCGAAATCAACCCCCGCCGCGGCATAATAGTCTTTTACAGGGAAGGTGAAAATCTCACGGTACCTCTCGAGAGAGAGGGTGTTGTATCCGTTCTTTTCCAGAAGGTCATTTATGATGGCACGGCACATCTCGACATCATTGAAGAGGGTTCCGTTCCAGTCCCATAATATATGGTTGTAGTGTTTAAGCATTCTTATACCGAGAAGTCGTCCCTGATCAGCAGGAGAATGGCGGTTTGTGGTACGATCACAAGTCTTTCCCTGTCGTACTCAATCTCGATCGCGTCTTTTTTCAGGTAGATGGCCATGTCGCCCTCATGCGCCTGAAGCCCGATGTAGCGGGTGTTATCTTTCTCCTTCCATGGTTCATCATCACCAGGCATGGCTATTGGGTAGCCGGGTCCGGTTTTCAGAACATAACCGCTCTGTACTTTTTCCCTCTCGGTAACTCCCGGAGGGAGATAGAGCCCACCGTGGGTTCTTCCTTCGTCGTCGATTGGCTTCACAAGTACCTTGTCGCCAACTACAATAAATTTATTCAGATCTCTCAAGTATCGGGCTGTCCTTTTAGTTTCTGTATCGTACATTATCTTTACCCTGGTTCAAAGATTACTTTAATAAAACCAGTTTCTTCGTCGAAGTGTAGCCTTCGGCTTCCATTCTGCAAAAATAAATACCTCCGGGGAGTGTGTTCGCTGTAAAGTTAACAAAGTGTTCACCCGGAGCGAGTTCGCTGTTAACAAGTACCTCAACTTCTTTTCCCGTAACATCGAATACCGCCAGTTTCACGAAAGATGACGCGCCATTCCGGTTCGGAACGGTGAAGCCAATCCTGGTCTCAGGGTTGAACGGGTTGGGATAGTTCTGTTTCAATCTGAATGAATTGTTGTGTAAAACTGCCGGTTCTTCCTCAACTCCCGTACCGATGTCGCTGATCCCCTTTACCACTGCCGAGTAGTTTCCGCCGTCACTGTTGATCTCCATCAGACCCTGGAACGAGCCCGTGGCAGTGGGCTTGAACGAAACCAGCACTTCAACCGCGGAATTGGCTGCTATCTGAATGGGCATGTTCTCGAACTTGAAAACCGGATTGCTGATGCTGCTGTTGGCGATCGTAAGCACTTTTTTACCGGAGTTCACTATCCAAAGTGAAACATAGCCCGTGCCGTTTACGAAGACGGTATCGAACGAAACACCTTTGGGGTATACATTCAACATGGAGGTTGGCGTCGCGGAATTGTTATTCAGGAAACTGTAGACCCTGTCTACAAACTCCGGATGATCGATGAAGGGATTTCTCTTCATCTGATAGAAGGCGACACCGTTGTTTCTGAGGCGTTCACGGTTATCGACGGTATCGGTTCTGTTCCATGTCCTGAAAACCGACTCTTGGGCCGAGGTAAGGAAGGTGCCGTAGTTGGTGGTATATCTGATGATAAAGTAGAGCATCGATCTGGCGACATTTCCTTTATGAACATCGCGTGGTTCGAATACGGTGCCACCAACTCCCGTTCCGAGTTTGCTACCGCCACCCGTCCAGGTGACTCCTCCGGTTACCACGCCGAAAGGATAATTGCTTCTGGTGTTGTTGGCGGAGCTATTGGTCGGATAAAGGTGAAAAATATCCGATCTCATCGGTTCTGCCTGGCTGAAGGTGCCTTGTGGCCAGGTATGTTCGGTGTCAAAGCCGAGGCTTTGCGCGATGGTGCGGGTTGCCGCTTTAATTTTAATACCTGTATAAACACACTCGATGGTATCGCCGGCCTGTTTATCGATGTTCTCGAACATTCTGTCACGGCCCGAATTATAGCCCAAACTGGTATGGTTGATCACTAAAGAATTCAAGGCTGTTTTAAGCGCCGCGTCGTACTTGTCGAAGGTTGTGCTCTGGTAGGAGTCGCCCGTAGACCCGGAGCCGGAGACTCTGATAGCGAAAGATGAAGTGCCGTCAGTCGCGTAAAACACCAGATATGATGCATCGTTCACATTCTGCACCGGTTTATAGGTAACACTGATCTGTGTGCTGTCTTTGGCCGGGATTGTGTAAACTGAATCAGAAGTTGAAAAGACTCCCATCAACGACACCGCCCTCACGGTCTTCGGTTCGTTGAAGTTGTTAACAAGATAAAATGTTGAACCGGCTGAACTCTTCAGCACAGTCAGAGGGAAAGTAACCTCCGCGGTTGAGGACGATATCTGGGCCATGCTCTTGGTGACAGGCACAAGAGCTAAAAACGCTAAAACAAAGAATTTTTTCAACTTGTGATTCTTATTAATTTATGAAAATGAAACCTTAAATATAAGTGTATTCACTCAATTATCTGTTGTGACGGTTGATCAGTGTACCGATCACTTCACCGGGATCGATCCCCTGCTCACTCAGCATAACAAGCAGGTGGAACAGGAGATCTGCCGACTCGTTGATCACCTCTTTTTTATCACGGTTCTTCGCGGCAATAACCACCTCAACAGCCTCTTCTCCGACTTTCTGGATGATCCTGTCGCTCCCCTGAGTGAAAAGTTTTGTGGTGTACGAACCCTCCGGCATCTCTTTCTTTCTACTCTCGATCAGATCGAAAAGGCCGGAGAGAAAATTGAAAGGCCGCACGGCCGCCTCTCCAAAACATGTATGAGTGCCTGTGTGGCATACGGGCCCTGCCGGTCTTACCCTGACGAGCAGGGTGTCGTTGTCACAATCGGGGGTTACCTCCTTTACAAAAAGGAAGTTGCCCGAGGTTTCACCTTTGGTCCAGAGGCGCCCCCTTGTTCTGCTGAAGAATGTAACCTTTCCGGTATCTAGCGTTTCTTCCAGTGCCTCACGGTTCATGAAACCGGTCATCAACACCTGTAGAGAGAGATCGTCAACTATCACCGCCGGCACCAGTCCCTTAAGTTTTTCAAAATTGATCTCATTAATGTTCAATTCTCTACTCATTATGGTCTTACCTCAATTCCTTTTTCAATCAGATATTTTTTTAGATCCTTTATCCCGAGCTCACCGAAGTGGAAGAGCCCGGCTGCCAAGGCTGCATCTGCCTTTCCTTTTTCAAATGCTTCCAAGAAGTGCTCCATCTTCCCCGCGCCACCCGAGGCGATTACGGGGATGGTGACTTCACGGCTCAGTTTTTCGAGAAGTTCAATGTCGAATCCGCTTCTTGTGCCGTCCCTGTGCATGGCGGTCAGTAGAATCTCACCCGCGCCGGATGATTCAACCTCGCGGCACCAGGCAAACCCCTCTTTTTCTGTCTTCACTTTTCCTCCGCTTACATAAACCGTATAACCGCCCGGTTCAAGGTTTACATCGATGGCGGCAACCACTGCCTGACTGCCGAATCTGTAAGCCGCTTCGGAGATAAGCTCAGGTCTTTTAACAATGGCGCTGTTCAGCGAAACCTTGTCGGCCCCCGCCGCAAGTAGCGCTTCGATATCGGCCACTTCAGAAATCCCTCCTCCAACGGTGAACGGGATCGCAACAGCACGAGCCACTTCCTTCACCAGATCAATTAAGGCTTTCCGCCTTTCAATTGTAGCGGTGATATCGAGAAAAACAAGCTCATCGGCCCCTTCTTCAGAGTAGCGGGCGGCGAGTTCAACCGCGTTCCCCGCGTCGCGGAGGTTAACAAAATTGGTCCCTTTAACCACCCTGCCGTCGCGGACATCAAGACATGGGATTATCCTTTTAGCCGGCATATTCAATCATCTCCTTAAGTGTTATCTTTCCCTCATACCAGGCTTTCCCGATAACGACACTCCAAACATCGAGCTGCTGAAGTATCGCCAGGTCTTCCACGCCCTTGACACCGCCGGAAGCGATGAATTTTGCACCCGGGAATTCGATTTGCAACCGGTGGTAGAGTGCTGTATTAACCCCCTTCAGGGTGCCATCAAGTGAGATATCTGTAACTAGAAATGTCCCGATCCCAAGCCCAAGGCAGTACCTGATATGATCTTCAACAGCGACGGCAGAAGTTCCCTGCCAGCCATCGGTTGCGATCATTCCATCTCTGACATCCGAGGCTGAAATGATCCTGTTTCCACCAAATCGCGCGACGATTCTCTCGAACTCAACACGGTTTTTTACAGAAATTGACCCTGCAATTATCTGATCCGCCCCCGCGTTAATGAACTCTCCGGCATCTTCAACCGAGCGGATGCCCCCGCCGGTCTGAACTTCAATCGGGAACGCTGTCTTTATCTCTTTAATTATCCCCGTGGCCACCGGCTTTCCTGTTTTCGCGCCCGAGAGATCGACGATGTGAAGCCTGGTGAAGCCGGCGTTATGGAGCGATTCGGCCACTTTAATTGGCGAGTCGCCGTAAACAACGGAGGTATCAAACTTCCCTTCGGTCAGTCTAACAACCTTCCCTTCATGGATATCTATGGCAGGGATCACTTTCATAACGCGCCTCCTTTCTCAATGAAATTCTTCAGCAACCGCAACCCCTGTTCCGATGATTTTTCAGGATGAAACTGCACTCCCCACTTGTTTCCCTTCCTGAGCGCGGCGGTGTATGCGCCTGAGTTATCGGAAACAGCGATGGTTTCAGTAATTATTGGTAGCTTGAAAGAGTGTGCGAAATAAAAGTAGCTACCCGGTTCGATTCCATCAAAGAGGGGGTCTGGTACACCCGGCTCCACCCTGTTCCAACCCATTAATGGAACTTTGGATATCGTTTTGTCGAACGCGGTACACCCACCATTCACGATTCCCAGACACTCTGTTTCACCCTCTTCAGAGGTTTCAGCCAATAGTTGCATACCTAGACAGATGCCGAGAAACGGTTTGTTCGTGGTTTTTATAAAATTCACCAGGTCTTTGGCCCGCAGATTCTCCATCGCGGCCCGGGCAGAGCCCACACCTGGGAGTATCAGGTTGTCACATTTATCCAGCAGTACAACAGATGAAGAGATCACCAGATCGACCCCCAATCTAACGAGTGCGTATGATACCGAGGCGGTGTTTCCCGCTCCATAGTCGATTATTCCTGTCACAGCACCCCCTTTGTCGATGGGAGGAAGTTACGGGTTCTCTCGTCGAGGCGCGCTGCTTCGTTAAGTGCCTTGGCAAAGGATTTAAAGATTGCCTCGATCTTGTGGTGGTCGTTCTTTCCTTTTGCTCTCACAACTATGTTAGCCTTCATCCCGGCCGCGAAGCCATTGAAGAACTCTTCTACCAGTTCAACGGGAAGGTCACCCACTTTTTCCCGCTTGAACCGGGCCTTGAACTTCACACGGATCCTGCCACCGAGATCGAGTGAGCAGATTGCCTCTGAATCGTCCATCGGGAGGTAAAATCCATAGCGCTGAATACCGGCTTTGTTGCCGAGGGCTTTCAATACTGCCTCACCGAGGGCGATGCCGGTATCTTCAACTGTGTGGTGCTCATCCACATGCAGATCACCCGACACTTTGATCCGCAGTCCCATGTTTCCATGCCTGGCAACCTGTTCGAGCATGTGGTCAAAGAAGCCTATTCCTGTCGATATCTCGGCCGTACCCGGTTCATCGAGAAGCACTTCAACCCGTATCCGGGTTTCTTTCGTTGATCTGAAGATTGTTCCCCTTCTACCGGTCTGCGGTTCGTTAACCAAAGCCGGAAGCGGATCAACACCGAGCGCTTCGAGCAGGGCCATCATCTCGGAAGTGGTGCCTATCGATATTCTTACGCACCCTTCGAGGAGAGGCTGATCCGATCTGTCGCGGATGATCACGCCATTTTCAGCAAGTAAAGAACAAAGCCCTTTGGGATCACTTACTTTTACCAGAAGAAAATTGGCATCGGAAGGGTAAATCTTCTCTACACAGGGGAGGTTGGCCAGAATCGTGGCGGTTTTCTCCCTAAGCTCTTTGATGGTCTCAAGTTTCCTTTGGATGATCTCGTACTGCCCGAGGGACTCAAGTGCTTTCAGCTCGGTGAGTTTATTTATGGAGTAGGGTGCTTTGATCTTAATGAGCCACTCCACAAGTTCCGCGCTTCCCGCGAGCCAGCCAATACGCGCTCCGGCAAGTCCGAACGCCTTCGAGAAGGTTCGGATGACGCAGAGGTTCGGAAATTCCGTGGCTTCATGCAGAAACCCGGGGGAACCGCTGAAGTCAATGTATGCTTCATCAACCACAACCAGTCCGTTAAATTCCTTTACAACCTTCAACACCTCTTCTTTATCGAGAAGGTTTCCCGTCGGGTTGTTCGGAGAGCAGAGAAAAACAAGTTTGGTCTCCGGTGTTACCGCCGCGAGGAGTTTTTCACCGTTTAACTGAAATGTTTCAGGTTCAAGAAGTACCGTATTCAACCTGATGTTATGGATATCGCATACAGTTTTGTACATCCCGTAAGTGGGTCCTACGGTAAGCGCTTCGCTTTTCCCCGGATCGCAGGTGAGTTTTACCAGCAGGTCGATCAATTCATCACTCCCCACTCCGAAGAAGAGATTCTCGGCGGGCACTCCCGTCTTTTCAGCGAGCTTTTCGCGGAGCGCGGTCTGAGCAGGATCAGGGTACCGCTCCAGTCCCTCATCTGATGCAACAAGCGGATTCTCATTCGCGTCGAGGAAAACATAACCGCTGCCTTTATAGATATCCCTCGCCGAGCGGTAAGGTTTCAGGTTCACAAGGTGTTCTCTCACAAGATTCGATATCATTTTTCAAGCCTCCTTGTTACTGCCAGGGCGTGGGCATCCAACCCCTCGCTCCTGGCAAGGGTTGTGACGGTTTCTGCGAGAGTTTCAAGCCCCTCCCTCGTGAGTTGCTGAAATGTCACTGTTTTCATAAAAGATTCAACCGTCACCCCACCGGTACTCCGGGCATAACCCGAAGTGGGGAGTGAGTGGTTTGTCCCGGAGGCGTAGTCGCCCGCGCTCTCAGGTGACCAGGGCCCCAAGAAAACAGAGCCGGCGTTGGTTATCCTCTCCTTCCATAAACCGGGATCCTTAACATTTACGATGAGGTGTTCAGGAGCGTACAGGTTTGATATCTCAAACGCTGACTCAATATCTCTGACGAGTATTGCCCGGCTCCACTCAAGGCTTTTCTCAATTAAGGCTTTTCGGGGGAGAGTTTCCTTCAATTTTTCGATCTCGCGGGAAACAGACTCGATCAATTCTTCCGAGTCGGTAACAAGAATGGCCTGGGAATCGGTACCGTGTTCTGCCTGAGAGAGGAGATCGACTGCAACAAAAGCCGGATCGGCGGAACTGTCGGCGATAACCAGCACTTCACTCGGTCCGGCCGGCATGTCGATCGAGCACCCCGTACCTTGAGAGGCCACCACCATCTTTGCGGCGGTAACAAACTGATTGCCGGGACCGAATGTCTTGTCAACCCGCGGCACCCCCTCAACCCCATAGGCCATCATCCCAATGGCTTGGGCTCCACCAACTGCATAGATCTCATTTATCCTGCAGAGTGAGGCGGCGTAGAGCACTGCGGGGTGTATTGTTTCAGAGGCCGGAGTGGCAAGCACAACCCTCTTGCAACCGGCGATAAGCGCGGGGATGCCCAGCATCAGTACGGTTGAAGGGAGAACAGCTGTGCCCCCCGGGATATACAACCCAACATTCTCAACCGGCAGCCAACGCCGCTCACAAACCACCCCCGTAAGGGTTTCGTTGGAGATATCATATGGTTGCTGTAGCCGGTGGAACCCGTAAATATTGTTATAAGCAGCCTGAATCGCGGCTTTCTCCTTTTCGGAGAGAAGGGTTTCCGCATCAGCGATCTCTTCTTCACTTACCCGGATCGTGTCCCTTTTGAAATTATCGTACCTTACGGCGAACTCAAGAACTGCTTCGAGGCCCCTGAGTTTTATGTTCCGGAGTATCGAGCTTGCCACTTCAAGGGTTGTAGCGTTATCTATCGCCGGTCTTAGAGTGATCTCTTCTAGCAGATTTGCATCAGGTTTTCTGGCGTCAATTATCTTCATCGTGCCTCACGGTATCATGTTTTCAATTGGAAGTACGAGGATGCCCGAGGCTCCCGCAGTACGGAGAGGCTCAAGCACGCTCCAGATATAGTCGGCAGGCACAACAGCGTGAACCGCCACGGTCGACTCATCAAACAGCGGAAGAATCGTCGGGCTTTTGGAAGCCGGGATCATTTTAATTACTGCCTCAAGCGAGGCTTTCGGCACATTCATCATAAGGTACTTCGACCTTGAAGCTGCAAGCACAGACCTTATCCTCACCAGAAGATCAGAGACGAGAGCAGTTTTTATGCTATTTTCCTTCAGTCTGGGAGAGGCTATCAGGGCGGCTTCCGATTCGAAGACGGTGAAGCTCTTCTTTAATTTGTTAAGTTTCAGCGTGTTACCGGTTGAGACAATATCACAAATGGCATCCGCTATCCCAAGCGCGGGGGCGATCTCGACCGAACCAGATATTTCTATGATCCTTGCCTGTATATTATTTTCCTTCAGGTAGCGACCAAGGATGTTAGGATAGGTAGTAGCGATCCTCTTCCCTTCGAGTTGTGAGACCTCTTCCAGATCACCCGATTCCGGGTACGCGATCATGATCCTGCACCTTCCGAAACCGAGTTTTTCCTTCAGTTCTGTATCATACGATTTTTCGGTTATCACATTCTCACCCACGATTCCGAGGTCAGCCACTCCATCCTGAACATATTCGGGTATATCGTCATCCCGAAGAAAGAGGATATCCGCCGGGAAATTCGACGCGGAGATGTAAAGTCGGTCAGCATAGTTATCAATGCCAAGTCCGCACATTTTGAGGAGGGCAACAGACCTTTCGGTCAGCCTCCCCTTCTTTTGAATTGCAATTTTTAGATTACCGTTTCCGGGAAACATTCAGATTCCTTTAAAATAAAAAAGCCCCGACGCGCGTCGGGGCTCTTTAGTTAGCTAAAACAACATAGATCACCGCCGACACATACCGTGTTTGTAATGATAGTGGTGATGAATGTTGGTTGAGTTATAAAATATCATGGCGCAAAAGTATCAATTTCACAAATATCTGTCAAGTGATTTTTAAATAGTGCATCTATTTTTCACCTGTCCCTTATCTACAGCATTAAGAACTAATGAACGACCCCTCGTGTTGTTCATTTATACTTTAATCATAAATGGAGAAGACGAATGAATTGCCCCGTATGTAAAGATGTAAAACTTGTGGTATCCGACAGACAGGGTGTCGAGATCGATTATTGCCCCGAATGCCGCGGCGTGTGGCTCGACCGTGGAGAACTTGACAAGATAATCGAAAGATCGGGCCAACCCTATACTTCACCCACCCGCGACGACTACCGTAAAAAGGATGACTTCCGTGACCGGGATGACTATCGTGACAAACACTACAGCAGTGACGATCACTACTACAAAAAGAAGAAAAAAGGCGGCTTTTTAGACGATATCTTCGATTTTTAAGGATGAAGGATGAGGGATGAAGGCTGAAATTGTATGAAGTCTGATGTATGATGTATGACAAATTCATACATCATAACTCTCCCTTGAATTATCAGCCTTCTGCCTTCAACCCTCAGCCTTGTAGGATACCTTAGGGAAGATTCTCCCTACAGTTTTCTGGTAGTTAATGTAGGACTCTCCGTATTCTTCGACGAGTTTACGCTCTTCGAAAATTGAGCCTGTATAGAAATAAGCGGTTATCAGGATGACGAGGAAAAGGTAGTCGACCTGCATCTGAGGCCGAAGCGCGAGAAAGAGAATACAAAAAAGATACAGCGGGTGCCGGCTAAAGCGGTATGGCCCCTCGATCCTGAGGGGTGAGATCTCATCGAGATCCTGTAGCGGCCGGTAGTCCCCCCTCATTGCTCTGAGAGGTTGTGAGAACCCCATAAACTCACGCCCTGAAATGTACCTGAAAACCCATCCCATCCCTAAAAAACAGAGGAACTGCAGTCCGGCGAATACCAAATCCACAGGTGTGGCCAGATCATATATTGTATATCCGTTCTTTGGTGACAGATCGTAAAAAATGTAAAGGGTGACAAGCGATATCATGTTGTAGACGAGTCTGTACCAAGGCATAAAACCGGGAAAGGAAACAGCGACGAGCCTCTTCATCCACTTCGAGGCTGTGATGGTATGAATAACCGCAAACCCGGCAAAGTAGACCGTCGTTAGCGTAAGATCATGCAGCCAGTTCATGCCTGTTTTCTGAAACGGGCGACCGGTAATTTCATTGATTCGCGATACTTGGTCACAGTCCGTCTGGCGATATGCAGGCCGCCGGCTTTAAGAAGTTCGCCGATCTTGTCATCGCTTAAAGGATTCGATTTATCTTCAGCCTCGATCAGATTTCTGATCCTCTCCTTGATCTCCTTGTTCGATATCTCCTCGCCATCGTCGTTCACTATTCCCTCGGAGAAGAAATATTTAAGTTCGTGGATCCCTTGCCGGCTCTGAACAAACTTTCCGTTCACAACGCGGCTGATGGTTGAAATATCCATATTGATATCCCCCGCCACATCTTTATACCGGAGGGGTTTAAGCATCGCTCTTCTAAAGAAATCCTGCTGAAACTCTGCTATCGACTGCATCACCTTCAGCATTGTGTCGCGCCTTTGCTCGATACAGGCGAGGAACCAGCGGGCTGACTCAAACTTCTCCCGTAAAAACTTGTAGGTCTGTTTCTCTCTCTCCGAGGTGTTCCTCAATGCCTTATTCTCGGCAAACATATCAAGATAAGTTTTTGAGAGGGTGACCGACGGGAGCGATCTGTCGTTCAGCGTTATCCTGAATCCGCCATCAACCTCTTCAAGAATAAAGTCAGGCGTGATCTGATTCAGTTCATAGTTCTCAATCTTCCCGAATCCCGGCTTGGGGTTCAGCTTGGTAATAAGCTGCACTACCGAGTGAAATGTCTCTTCACTTAGATCCATCAACTCCCGGATCTTGTTATAATGTTTCTTCAGAAACAGCTCATAATGTTCTTTGAGAAGTTTTTCAGCGAGGTAAGAGTAGTACGGATCGTAGGACATGGCATGAAGTTGCGCCAAAAGGCACTCTCGCAGATCACGGGATCCAATCCCGGGAGGGTCAAAGGACTGGATCGTCTTAAGAAGTGTTTCGGCTTCCACGGGGGAGATCTTCAGGTGCTGAAATGACTCCAGATCATCAAGTATGTCTTCAAGGCTCCGTCCGAGATAGCCATCGGAATCGAGGTTACCGATGATCTCCTCACCAAGGATCGTAAGTTCTTCCGTGATCTCCAGAAGATAAAGCTGTTGAAGGAGGTGCTCCGAAAAAGATTCTCTAGACCGGGCAACGGGACGGTAAGAATCTTCGCGATGATCCTTGTACGAGGGATCGTCGAAGTAATCCTCATCATTCATGTAGTCTTCTACCGTGAACTCGGTATCTTCATCATAATTGCTGTCTTCGTCGTAATTATCATCATCGTTCTCCACCGTTCTGAGATCCATCTCTTCTTCGAGCAGGGGGTTCAGTTCAAGTTCTTCCTTGATCCTCTGCTCCAGGGCAAGATTGTTCAGTTGCAGAAGTTTCTGATACTGTATCTGCTGGGGTGTGAGTTTTTGGGTTTGTGATAATTTTTGTTGGATCGAAAGCATCAGTCAACCAGGCCTTCCAGAGCGTTGTACCATTTTTGTCCGTATTTCCGGGTCAGAGGTTCTTCAAGAAAAGTTACCATGCGGGTTTTTTCCTTTTTACCCTTCTCGATGGCGGGTTCGCAATCGGGGAACCGCTCGTATCTTAAAATTTCGCCGCCGAAACTCGATATCCTTATCGGAAAAAGGTGACAGGAGATCGGCTTTTTCCAGGCGGTTTTACCTTCATAGTAAACTTTTTCAAGGGAACACTTCGCGATATCGCCGTCGTAATAGACAAAAACGCACGCGCGGCGATTGTAGCTTTTTGTGAAAAGTTCGTCATCGATATCATCGTGAAATCCCTGAGTTTCAATGATCCTGCGGTGTTCCTCCGGAATAATATCGAGGATGAGAGGGACGATCTCTTTCATTATCGCTAACTCGGCGTGGTGAAGCGGGGCTCCAAAATCACCTTCAAAGGTGCAACACGCACCTTTGCACCTTTCGAGGTCGCAAGAAAAGTTGGTGGTGGAGATATCTTTATTTACTAAAACGCTATCGATCT
>Ga0116141_10000823_pt1 | contig 25630 bp, 10 predicted proteins | sample AD_UKC097_MetaG_FD_89744 | JGI IMG/M metagenome (GOLD analysis project Ga0116141, IMG submission 89744) | Active sludge microbial communities of municipal wastewater-treating anaerobic digesters from USA - AD_UKC097_MetaG | ecosystem: Engineered > Bioreactor > Anaerobic > Digestate | place: USA...
CGGTGGGATCGTCATGGCGTCTCTGGGCCAGAGTCGCAACCGAAAGGACCGGAATCTGGGGATCGAACCGATGAATCTCCTCTGCAATTCGCAGCCGCAAGCCATCCACGGATTCTCCGTTCGCGACGCGCAGACAAAGGTATGGGAACAGCCCGTCGGGTCCGGCGGGTGTATACATCTGGCCACGGACATCGCGATCCGCGATGCCCGGCATATGGGCGACGATGCCAACCACCCGGTAGATGTCGGGAACCAGCTCGCCGAGTTCGGGCAAGCCCCATTGGATAAAACAACCGAGAGCCTCGCCGTCCGGACGGAGTCTGCGCGCCAGGCTCTCGTCAACGATCGCGACCTTCTCCGCGTTGGGGGCGCTGTCCAGTCGGTCGAAAAGCCGTCCCCGCAACAACGGGATTTCCATCGCCGTGAAGTAATCCCGTCCGGCCGTGATCATGGCGTTCTTTCGTGTGAGTGATCTCCTCGACCGACTTTCCTCCACCTCCGGCAGGTATTCGCCGACCAGCACCGGTCCGCCGCCTCCGTAGAACAGACGGGGCGACGTGCCCACCGCCTTGACCTCCGGCAGAGATGCCAAATGATCCGCCAGGGCTTCGCATGCCTGGATACTCTGGACCTGATCGTAGTGGGCGGAAAGCGGGTCGATCTGGATGATCAGCTTATCCTCGAGAGCAAATCGCGGGTCCGGTCTCGCGATTTCCAGAACACTCCGCGTCAGCAGCGTCGCGCTGAGCACGAGGGCCGCCGCCAGGGCGACCTGGCCTGCCACCGAAAGACCGCCTCGTCTCCTACGGAGGGTACCCCGCACGCGGCCGGCGGATTCCTTCATCTCGCCGGTGAGGTCACGTTTGGACAGCCACAGAGCGGGTCTCAGGCCAAACAGCAGCGTGGCCAGCAGACACGCAGCCAGCGTAGCCCCCAGAATGCGCAGGTTCAGACCGGTCTGGAGGTCTCTCAATGGCCCCTGAGAATCCGGCATGGCGGCGATCCAGACGTTGAGAATTCGCGTGCCATGGAAGGCCAGCAGAACGCCGAGGCCCCCTCCCAGCAGCGCCAGCAGCAGAGACTCGACGATCAACTGCCGGATAATCCGCAGGCGGCCTCCGCCAAGTGCCAGGCGGACGGCAATCTCGCGGTGACGCGAGGCCCCTTGCACGATCAGCATGTTCGCCAGGTTCAGACAGGCGATCATCAGGATGATCACGGACGCGGCCACAAGGACCAGACTGAACAGGGTGAGTACCAGACGCGCCTCTTCATAGTCCCCCTTGATCTCGAATCGCCCCGTCGGGTGCAGGTCAAACGCAGAGTAGTTCTGCCAGTCCTCGGGATACTCCTGTTTGAAACGCGGTACTAACGCTTGCAGTTGCGCCTGGGCAACCGGAAGGGTCAACCCCGGCTTGAGTCGTCCAACGAGGTGAAGAGAGGGATACTCGGCTTTCTCCGGTCGCTTCATTCGACGGGCTACCGTAGATACCGTCCGGAAGCTCCCCAACGGCAGCCACAGATCGGGGCCAATGAGTGTGGCGCCGGTAAACCCCTCCGGTGCGACCCCGACAACCTGACAGCGAGTGCCGTTGATGCTCACGAACTCCCCTATGAATTCCGGATCGCCGCCCAACCGTTGCCAGCAGCGATGACTCAAGACTGCGACCGGGGCGCCGCTGGACCGTTCTTCCTCAGGCAGAAAAGCTCGCCCCCGCACCGGCGCTGTTCCCAGGAAGGCAAAGTAATTTGCCGAGACGTACGTCGTCTGCACCTGTCTGGCGGAATCTCCGTAGGCGAGCGTCGCGGACGACCCTACGTCGATGTCCTGGGCCATGAGATCGCTGAAGGCCAGACCGCTGTCACGGAGGGCAAGATACGCCGGGTATTGAAACCAGGAGAACTGGGCGTTTCGAATTCCGCAGTACACCAGCCGCTCGGGGGCTTTCACCTTTCTTGGGCGAAGGACCAGCAGCAGATCGGACATACTGAACACGACCGTGTTGGCCCCGATCCCGACGGCCAGCGTAATCAGGGCAATCGCCGTGAAGCCAGGGTTCTTTGCCAGCATCCGAAGCCCGAACTTGATGTCCTGCCACAACGTGCCCATGGTTTGCTCCTATTCGTGTCTCAGCGCCACCAACGGATCGACCCTCGCCGCCCGGCGAGCGGGGATGAGGCATGCTATCAGGGACACGGCGATCAGGATCAGTGGCACCCCTATGAAGGTGACCGGATCGGCGGCATGAAAACCGAGCAGGCTGCTTCGAAAGAGCTGCGCGACCGCGATCGCAATGGGCAGGCCCACCGCCTCGCCAATCAGCGTCAGGATCAGGCCGCGACGGAGAACCATCCAGAGAATAGCCCTGCGATTCGCGCCCACCGCCACGCGGATTCCGATCTCTCGCGTGCGACTGCCCACCGCATAGGCGATGACGGCGTACAGTCCGACTGTCGCCAGGATCAGGCCGAGCACGCCGAACGCCCCGAACATCTGGGCCAGGAACTGCCGCCCGAACATGGCGTGCGAGGAACGCAGGTATTCGTGCAGCGTCTGAATGTTCACAGGGCGTACCCGCTCATCGACGTCCCGCAGCACCTGGCGCACCGGGTCGATCATGGCACGCGGCTCGCCCGCCGTGTCGAGCAGCAGCCTCGCCTCGGCAGTCTGGGACTGCGTCAGAGGGAGGAACAGGTACGGTCTGGCCTGCCCATCGTGCCGGCAATAAGGGCCGTCCTCGACCACCCCTATGACCCGGCACAAGTCTCCATCAGCCGCGTCCAGGCGAAGCCACTTGCCCACCGGGTCTTCGCCCGGCCAGAGACTCTCCGCGGCGTTCTGATTGATCAGCGCCACGCGTTCGCCGGACGAATCATCCGTACGGACGAAATCTCGGCCGCGTACCACGCGCGATCCGAGCATCGAGAGGAAATCCCCTCCGATGCGGTTCCACCCGACGGCGTGTGTCCTGCCGGCGCCGGCGGAGCCATCCGCGACAACAACACTCCGATGGACGCTGCCGCCGTAGTCCAGAGACAGCAGCGCGCCGACCCCGACTCGCCTGATGCCCGGCAAAGACGAGAGTCGCTCTTGCACATCTCGAAGATAGCCGCGTATCTGCTCTCTCGGCAGGCCATACTCCATCGGATTGACCTCAACCAGCAGCACATCGGGCAACTGGAAGCCCGGCCCCGCCCTCAGATTGTGCAGCAGGCTGCGCACGAACAGTCCCGATACGCTCAGGAGCACGAGCGAGGCCGCCAATTGACCGATGACCAACAGATTCAACGCGGAGCGTCGGCCGCCGGCCTGTCGCGACCCGGCGTCGGCTTTCAGCAGGGACGTCAGCTCCAGCCGGGATGCGCGTATCGCAGGCAGCAGACCAAAGATCAGTGTCGCCAGTATCGAGAGGCCCGCGGCAAACCCTGCCAGACGCCAGTTTACGTAGAACTCCGGGAATGGAGACATCGCGGACGGCGGCAACAAGGCGGGCAGCGAACGAATCGCCCACGCCGCCACCAGGAATCCCAACACGCCGCCGATCAGCGACAGCAGCAGGTTTTCCGTGAGCATCTGCCTGATGAGCCGCCATCGCCCGCCGCCGAGCACGGCCCGGATGGCGGTGTCCTTGATCCGCGTCACGGCCCGAGCGATCAGCAAGCCGGAGACATTCGCACAGGCGATGGCCAGAACGATCAGGGGCAGAGCCATCACCCCCACGATTTGAAGGTAGAGCCCGGCGCCGTGCGTTGGCAGAATGGAGGATACCTTGACCTGCGCCACCCGTTCGTCGGGCCGATAGGTCTTCGCGAGCCGTTCCATGATCACCGCGGCTTGGGCCTGTGCGGATTCGGGTGTCGCGCCCGGGCGCAGCCGGGCCCAGAATCTGAACACGGGCACAGTGCGCAAGGTGAGCCATTGCGGGGACTTCGTATGCCAGACTTCCGCCGGAACCCAACAGTCCTCCGGGGCGTAGCTGCGCGTGCCGGAGTATCCTTTGGGAGCCACACCGACGACCGTCAGTGTGCGACCACTGAGCTCAATGGGTTTACCGACAAGCCGGGGGTCCCCGCCGAAATCTCGCTGCCAGAGGCGGTAGCTGATGACCACGACAGGCTCGGCCCGTACCTCCGGAGTGTCTGCCTGCGAGAAGAACCGACCTGTCGCCGGACCCAGGCCGAGAAAGGTGAAGTAGTTGCGGCTGACGACGCTCGCGAGAAGCCGCCGGGGCAGTTCGAGATAATCCGTCACGGCGGCCTCGTCACTCATGGCGATCAGATCGGCGAGACTCTCGCACTGATCGACGAAGTCGGCGCGATCCGCATAGGCAAATCCCGTCGGGTACGTTGTCTTGCTGATGCTCACAATCCGCTCCGGCTCCATGACAGGCAGTTTCCGGAGCCCCGCCTGGTCGACGAAGCTGAACATGACCGTGTTCAGGCCGATGCCCAGTGCCAGCGACAGCACTGCCACGGCTGTGAAGCCCGGATTCCGGGCCAGCATCCGAAAACCATACCTGACATCCTGGAACAGCATCCCCATGCTCTCTCCTATTCGCACCTCAGGGCCACCATCGGATCGACCTTCGCCGCCCGGCGAGCGGGCAGATAGCTCGCCACCAGTGCAATGCCCATCAGAATGACCGCGGTCGATGCCAAGGTCAGGGGGTCTGTCGGACTGACTTCGTACAGAAGACTCGACAGCACCCGCGTCAGAGCCAGGGCCCCGGCCGCACCGATGGCCACACCGATGAGTGTGACCCGCAGTCCCTGCCTCAGTACCATGCCCCGGACGTCCGCTCTCTTGGCGCCCAGGGCCATGCGAATTGCGATATCCCTTGCTTGCTGCGTCGTGCTGTAGTGCAGCAGGCCGTAGATGCCGACCGTCGCCAGGATCAGAGCGATCCCCGCGAACAGGCTCAGCAGGATCATGACGAAGCGCCGGTGCGCCAGCATGCGGGACAGCATCGCATTGACCGTCTCGACCCTGCGAACCACGTCATCGGGCTCCAGCTCGGCGACCTGAGTGCGAATCGCGCCGGCCAGGTGCACGGGATCGCCGTCCGTCCTCACGACGAGAACCGCGTCCTGAATCCACGAGGCATCCGGTATGGGCGTGTAAACCGTACCCCAGTCCGGCTCCAGATTCTGAAAGTCCTTGACCGTGCCGACCACCCCGATCACGACATGCTGACTGTCCGGGAAGTCGATCCTGCGGCCGATCGGGTCGGCGTCGCCAAACTGCTTGCGAGCCAGATGCTCATCGATGATGACATCGCCCCCCTGGCCAAAGACGTCGGTCTCCGCGAAGGTACGCCCCTTGAGAAGCGGGACGCCCAGGGTCTCAAAGAAACCGACGGTCACCTGAGACAGCAGGGTTGGGTCCCTGTGCTCGGGATCGCCGTAGTCATGCCCCGGGGCGCGGATGCCGACCCCGCCGTACCCTCCGAAGCCGAGGCCAAGTTCCATGAGGCTCAGTCCCGCCGAGCGAACGTGCGGCAGAGTCCGGACCCGAGATAGCAGCGAGCCAAAAAAAGCCTGACACGGGCGGGGTTCGGGATACTTCATCTCAGGCAGGCCAATGGTCACGGCCAGCACATTGTCGGGCCGGAAACCGAGATCGAGTGTGTAAAGGGTGATCATGCTGCGGATCAGCAGGGCCGCAGCAACGAGCAGGATCAGAGAAAGACCCATCTGGGCGATCACGAGGCTGCCGTGAAGGCGCCGGCCCTTTCGCCCCGTGGAGGATCGCGTCGTTCCCTCCTGGAGTGTCCGTGCCATCCGGACCCCGGAAGCTCTCCAGGCCGGCACGGTCCCGAACAGCAGGCCCGTGAGGATCGACGCGCCGAGCGTGAACGCCAGAACCGGCGTATCCACCCTCGTCTCTTCCAGACGAGGAATATCCGCCGGGCATAAGCGAACCAGCCCCTGGACCGTCCAGAACGTCAGGAGAAGACCGACGGCGCCGCCGACCGCACTGAGCAGGAGGCTCTCGGTGAGCATCTGCCGCAGGACGCGCCCTCGCGATGCGCCCAAGGCCGCACGCATGGCCATCTCGCGTTGGCGAACCGCAGCACGGGCCAGGAATAGATTGGCCACGTTGCTGCAGGCGATCAGGAGCACGAACCCCGCCGCCCCCAATAGCAGCAACAATAGCTTGCGTTTGCCTTCCAGCAGCCTGTCGAGGGGCCGCCGGACAGTGAGCGTGTGATCGATCTGTGGGTCTATTTCCTTCAGACGCGACGTAATCACGCTCACGGCCGCCCGTGCCTGCGCCAACGTAGTCCCCTGCTTCAGGCGTGCGAACATGTCCACGGGATCTCCCGCAGGCATGTTGGGGTCCGGTTCCTTGGCGACCAGGGGCATCCACAGCGACACCGGACGACTGAGGGGAGGCTCCACGCCGGGCGGCAGCACGCCCACGACGGTATAGCTCTTGTCGTCCAGAGTCACGGTCTTGCCGATCACATTTGGGGCTGCATCCAGGTCGTCCTGCCAGAACGTGTGGCTCAGGACGACCACGTGGTTGCTGTCTGGCTGCTGCTCCTCGGCCAGGAACCCCCGGCCCAGCAACGGTTGGATACCGAATAGAGGGAACATGTCGGCCGAGACGCTTACGGCCCGCACCTGCCGTGCCTTGTCGATCCCGGTGACGTAGGGATGTTCAGGCCAGAGCCCCGCCGTCTGCTCGAAGACCTGATCCAACTCGCGACAGAGTTGAAACCCGACCTGCGGAGGCGGGAAGTCACCATACTGAGTATGCTCGTAGACACACACCAGACGATGGGCCTTGGGATAGGGCAACGGCCGGAGCATCACGGCGTTGACCACGCTGAACACCGCCGTGTTGGCCCCGATGCCCACAGCCAGAATCACAACCACAACCGCGGTGAACCCGGGGCTCTTCGCCAGCATCCGCAGGCCGTACCGGATATCTTGCCACAGGACTCCCATCATCTTCTCCTATTCATGTCTCAACGCCACCATCGGGTCGATCCGCGCCGCCCGGCGGGCCGGGAAGTAGCCAGCCAATAAGGCTATGCCCGCCAACAGCAGGGCCACGCACACGAACGTCAGCGGGTCCGTGGGGTTGATCTCGTACAAGAGACTGCGGATAACCCGCGTCGCCGCCCAAGCTCCGGCCAGACCGATACCCAATCCGATTCCGGTGAACTTGAGTCCCTGGTGCAAGACCATTCTCACTACATCGTCGCTCCGCGCACCGAGCGCCATGCGGATGCCGATCTCGTGCGTCCGCCGCGATACGCCGTACCCAATCGTGCCGTAGACGCCCAGACAGGCCAACACCAAGGCTACCAAGGCAAAAGCACCCGCGCAGAGCATACCGAGACGCTGCGGCGCAACGTATTCTGCGATCACGTCCTCCAGAGGAAGGATACTGCGAATCAAGGCGTCTCTGTCGACCGACAGCACGGCGCTGCGCAACGCGTTGATCGAGTTCCGCGGGTCGGCATGCGTGCGGATCATCACGTACATATCCCCCCACTGAGAGTTCTGGGCATACGGGACGTACGCCTCGGGAGTATCCAGATCCGGTTTCAGCCCGCCGACGTGTCTGACGTTCCCCGCCACTCCGATGATTCGACACTCATGCATGACGATGCGACTATCTCCGTCCTGCGTTCGTTCCTCTCGCACGTGTGCGACGTACTTGCCGACTGCACTTTCGTTCGGCCAGAAGCGCCGCGCCATCGCTTCGTTGACGATGATCACCGGGGCCGTGCCCACCCTGTCCTGCTCCGTGAACTCCCGGCCTTGTGAGAGAGGAACCCCAACGACGCGGAAGTAATCCGGAAACACCTGCTGCCAACGGATGGCGGGAAACCCCTCTCTGTCTTCGGATCGGTACTGGGCCGGCGAGTGGCCCTCGATTCGAAAACGCGGGAAATTGCCGCCGCCCATGACGGGGGTCCAGTCGGCAACCGTGGCATAGCGCACGCCAGGCAGTCTCCTGGCCTGGTCCAGGACCTGCTCGAAGAACGCGAGACATTGACTCGGCTGCGAATAGGGTGGTTGGCCCTCGTCCAGAACGACCCGTGCACTGAGGACGTTTCCCGGCTTATACCCCAGGCCTGTATTGAGGCGCAGGTAGCTGTTGACCAACAAACCGGCGCCGACGAGCAGCACGAACGCGACAGCGATGTCCAGAACCATGAGCCAGGCCCGCAGGCGGTGGAATCGAGGGGTCTGGCTCTGCATGCGGCCCTCGGACAGCGCCTCGTTGAGACGGACCTTCGAGACCCCCAAGGCCGGAAGCAGCCCGAAGGTCACGCAGGTCAGCAGCGAAACCGCCATGATGTACACAAGGGACCTTGCATCCATCCGCACGTCGAGAAACCACGGAATCAGCGGGTCCGAGCCGGACCCCAGATACCAGGGGACAGATTGTCCCCGCAGGGCCGAGAACGTACCGAGAATCCAGTAGGTCAGCAGGGCGCCGGCGAACCCGCCCAGTCCGGCCAGGAGCACACTTTCGGTGAGCAACTGGCGAATCAGGCGAAGCCGGTGCGCCCCGAGGGCCGTGCGCACCACGATCTCCCTCCCTCTCTCGGTCGATCGCGTAATCAGCAGGCTCGCGATGTGCAGACAGGCGATCAGCAGCACCGAGGCGACGAGCCCCAGCATCATGCCAAGCATCCGCGGCTTGCTCAGTCCGACCGCAATCGTCCTTACTTCGTCGTCGATGGGGACCACGTTGATGCCTCGATCGCCCATGGGGTCAGGGTACTGCTGCCCGAGCTGGGCGGCGATCACATCCATCTCGGCCTGTGCCTGCGATAGACCGACTCCTGGTCTCAGACGTCCAATCGCCACCAGCCCACGGTCATTGCGATCCACGGTCTGATCCGGGTGCAGAGCCATCGGCATCCAGAGCCCGCACGCAATGCGCTGAAAGACCCATTGAAAACCGGGCGGCAGAACGCCGACCACGGTGCACACCTGCTGATCGACGGTCAGGGTTCTGCCGATGACGTTCGGATCGCCGCTGAACCAGTGCTGCCAGTGCGTGTAGCTCAGAATCGCCACGCGCTCGCCCCCCGGCTTCTCTTCATCCGGTGCAAAGGTCCGTCCCAGGATCGGGCGTGCGCCCAGCGTGGAAAAGAACTCCGGCGACACGTACAAGGCCCGCGCCTTCTCCGTCTCGTCCGCGTGCAGCACGCTGGAGTCCCATTGATGGGCCCCGACAAGGGAGGCAAACACGTGGCTGTGCCGGCGCCAATCCTGGAAAGTGGTCAGCGAAGTACGCTCTCTCATATGCCTTCCCGCAGCGTGGGTCACCGAGTCCACGTAGCTATCGGTCTCGAAGACGCATACCAGGGTCTCAGGGTCTTTGTAGGGAGCACATGATCGAACCAGTACGGCGTCGATCACACTGAGCATCGTCGTGGTCGCGCCGATGCCGACCGCCAGAATCACAACCACAACCGCGGTGAACCCGGGGCTCTTCGCCAGCATCCGCAGGCCGTATCGAACGTCTTGCCAAAAAGTCGTCATTCAACAACTCCAGTTCTCAGTCCACAATTGTTGGTTCACGGCCGTCGCCTCCTGCTACCAACTGCCAACCATGATCTCTCTTTCATTCGCATCTCAGCGCCACCATCGGATCGACGCTCGCCGCCCGGCGGGCCGGCAGCCAGCAGGCAATCGCAGCAACGGTGAAAAGCAGCAGCGACACCACAGCGAATGTGATGGGATCAAGCGGCTCCACCTCAAAAAGCAAACTGGTCAGCACGCGAACCAGCGCAAAGGCCCCGAGCAGGCCAATCACGACCCCAATCACGGCCAGCTTCATGCCCTGTCCGACGACCAGCGCAAGCACGTTATGCCTCTGCGCACCCAAAGCCATGCGCACGCCGATCTCGCGGCGGCGCTGCGTGACCGCGTACGCCATCAGTCCGTAGATGCCGCACGTCGCGATCAGCGTCGCGGCTGCCGCGAACAGCACCAGCAGCACCATCCGGAAACGCGGCTGCGCCACCGACGCCGCCACCGCTTCATCCATCGTCGCCGTGCTCTCGATCGGCAGGTCGGGCGCGGCGCGGCGAATCTCCGCGCGGATACCTTCGACCACGCCGGCGGGTGTGGTCGTGCGCACGACGAACGACACGAACCGCAGGATGAAGGCCTCGTCGCACTCCTGCTGGAACGGCGCGTAGATCATGGGCTGCACGTCCTGATCGAGTCCCATCTGCCGGATGTCCGCGACGACGCCCACCACCGTCAGCCATTCGCCGCGACCGCCCAGGCGCACGCGTCGGCCGAGCGCCTCGCCTGGACCACCCGGAAAGTACTCGCGCGCGATACGCTCGCTGACGATCGCCACTTTCGGCGCCTCCGCCGTGTCCTGTGCGGTGAACTCGCGTCCCGCCAGCAGCCCAATCTCCATGGTCTTGAAATAGCCCGCGTCGATCTTCGGCTGGCCGGCGTCGAGCGTCGCCTTCGGCTGACCCTCGATGTCGAACTCGTCGCGGATGAACATCATGCCGAACGGCGGCGAGTTGATCAGACTCGCGGACTTCACGCCTGGCAGGTACTGGATGCGATCGAGCACGCCGCGGGCGAACGCCCGGATGCGCTCGGGCTGGTCGTAGAGGCGTTCGGGCAGCGTCACCTTCACGGTCTGCAGGACGCCGTCGCGCCCGCTCACTGCGAAGCCGGGCGACACCGACGCCAGACGCACGAAGCTGTGAATCAGCAGGCCCGCGCCGATCAGGAGGACGAAGGTCATCGCGATCTGCGCGGCGACCAGCATCGTCCGCAGCCGCTCGCCCTGACGGTCGCCTGTCGTGCGCGCTTCGCCAAACGCGGCCCTGCCGACACGCAGCGCCGGCACGAGGCCGATCAGCAGAGTCGAGACGAGCGACAAGCCGAAGCAGAACGCCATCACGCGTGTGTCGATCCTGATGCCGTCGAGGCGTGGAAGCGCGAATGGCGGCACGAGCGGCAGCGTGACGTAGATCGCGATCTGCGCGAGCATCACGCCGAGCGACGCGCCCAGCAGCGACAACACGACCGCTTCCATCAGCAACTGACGCACGATCCGTCGGCGTCCGGCGCCGAGGGCCATGCGGACGGACAGCTCGCCGCGGCGCGCGGTGAGGCGCGCCATCTGCAGGTTCGCGACGTTGACGCAGGCGATCAGCAGCACGAACGACACCGCCCCGAGCAGGATCAGCAGCAGCGTGCGCGTCGAGTCCGTGCCGTATTCCTGCAAGCCGACCGCGTGAGCGAGCGTGCGGACGTTCGGCGCGAGTGCACCTTCGGGCGCCAGTGCGCCGGCGGGCGCGATCGATGGATCGTTCACCAGCGCCGTCAATTCCGCTTCCGCGCGTTTCTGCGTCACACCGGACCTCATGCGGCCCAGCAGAAAGAGAAACGCGCTGCTTCCGGTGCCGCCGGGCCAGCGATTGGGCAGAAAGAGGTCCGCTTCCGGCAGCGCACCGATCCGGACCACCGGCCTGAAGCTGAAGTCCGGCGGCAGCACGCCGACGACGGTACGGGGGCGGCCGTCGAGGGTGATGGACTGTCCGACGATCGCCGGATCCGCCTTGAGCGACGTGCGCCACAGGCGATCGCTGACGATCGCGGCGTCATCGTCGTCCGGCGCCGCGGCCCCGGTGAGGAACGCGCGGCCGCGCGCGGGATTGACGCCCAGCGTGGCGAAGAAATTCGGACTCACGTCGAGCGCGGGCAACTGCAGCGGCTCGCCGCGTCCGGTGAGCTGCGAGTTGGTCGAGCTGTAGGCCGCGAGATGGTCGAGCGTGGTGACACGTGGACGCAGCCCCTCGTACGTCAAGGGCGACCAGGTCCAGAACGTCTTGACGCCCGTCTCGGTCTGCTGCGATGACGCGACGATGACGAGGCGATCGGGATTGAGATACGGCAGCGGACGCCAGAGCACGCCGTAGGCGACGGAGAAAATCGCGATGTTGAGGCCGCTCCCGAGCGCGAGCGTGAGCACGGCCACGGCTGTGAACCCCGGGTTCCTCAGCAGTTGGCGGGAGCCAGAACGAATATCTTGCCACAAAGCTGTCATATCTCGATCTCCAATCGGTAGTCAGTAGCTGGCAGTCCGTTTTCAACGCCGGCTCGACCCTCTTGAGCCGACTGCTGACTACCCATTTCTCACACCACGTCGAACCCGCTCTGCTTGAGTTCGGCCGCTTCCTGCTGTTTGCGGGCGGCCTCTTCCTCTTCGACGATCCGGCCGTCGAAAAGGTGGACCGTCCGCTGGGCGTGCCGGGCGTAGCGCGGGTCGTGCGTGACCATGCAGATCGTCGCGCCGTCGCGGTGCAATTCGGCGAGCAGGCCCATGACCGCCTCGCTGTTGTTCGAGTCGAGGTTGCCGGTCGGCTCGTCGGCCAGCAGGATGGACGGTCGCCCCACCACCGCACGGGCGACCGCCACCCTCTGCTGCTGACCACCCGACAACTGAGCCGGGTAGTGCTTCATCCGATGCGACATCCCCACCCGCTCCAGGGCTTCGTGCGTTCGTTGCTTGCGTTCCGCGGAGGGCATGCCGCGATAGGTCAACGGCAGCTCCACGTTCTCGTAGACGGTCAGGTCGCCGATCAGGTTGAAACTCTGGAAGATAAAGCCCACCTGCCGGTTGCGAATGCGGGCCCGCTGCGAGGCCGAGAGGTTCGCCACCGGCTCGCCGTCGAGCCAGTAGTCACCGTCTGTCGGTGAATCGAGCAGCCCAAGGATGGCCATAAGGGTGGACTTGCCGCAGCCGGAGGGGCCGGCGATGGAGACATACTCGCCTTGGGCCACGGAGAGGTGGATGCCCGCCAAGGCGTGGGTCTCCACCTCCTCGGTGACAAAGACCTTGTGCATATTCTCGACACGGATGAGTGGTTGCCTGGCATCAGTCACGTCATTACTCCTTAGTGTTAAGGGTCAGGGATCAGGGAGCGGAGGTCAGCCTGGGTTGCCTGGCCGTCCTTCTCGTCCCTTGTCCTCACATATTTGTTCACAGACTCGACGTCCTCTCTCTGATCGAACTCCATAACGGACGGATACACAGTACAGCAATCCACCCTTATCTCCCAGTCCCTACTTCAATCTGATCCTGTCCTGGCCGTCCCATTGGGACATGTCGCTCAGGATGATCTCGTCACCCGGTTCCAGGCCCTCCAGGACCTCGATCGTGCTGACGGAACTGCGACCGAACTGGACGCGGCTGCGCACGGCGTAGCGGCCATCCTCGACCACTTTGAAGAGCTCCGTCATTCCTCCCGTGGAGGCATAGACCGGATGGCCCACGTTCAGGACATCGTCCAGCCGCTCGATCTCAACGGTGCCGACGACCGAGAGGTCCGGGCGGGCCCCGACGGGCAGCTCGCCGATGAGCGAGACATCGACGGTTACGTTCCCCTCCATCACCGTGGGATCGATTCGCAAGACCTTCCCGGAGACCATTCCGCGATGGATTTCGACCTCCGCCGGCAAACCCAGGATCAGGTCGCGGGCCTGCGCCTCCGGGACCTTCAACTGGGCCTTGAGCTTCTTGGGATTGGTGATCTTGGCGACGATCGTGCTCGGCGAGACCGACTGCCCCGGTTCGATCTTCTCCTTGACCTGGGCCAGGACGCCTTCCGTGCCGGCCCGCACATGCAGTGATTGCACCTGCGTCTTCTTCAGCTCGTACAGCAATTCGGCCTTGCGTACGGTCGCCTCCATCTCCGCCAGTTCTGACGGCATGGTCTCATTGCGGTACATCTCGAGACATGCCTGATTGATATCCAGGAGTTTCTTTTTCTGCTCGACTCTGGCCCGCGACAGCGTGATCTGCTGCTCTGAGATCAGATCGTTCTCATACTCCTTCTCGTCCACCTGGAGCTGGAGCGTGGCCTCATCATAGCCGGCCTGCAGACCCGCCACGCTCGCCTCCGTCTGGAGCAACTGACCTTGAAGCTGGGCTTTCTGGACGGTCTGCCGGGCCTGCGCCATCTTCCATTCCGATTCTGCGTTGAACAGTTCCAGCTCCAGCTCCGCGTTGTGCAGCTCCAGGAGAACGGTGTTCGGCTCCACGATCGCGCCGGGCTCGACGAGGATTCGCACCACCCTGCCGGCCACACCGGCCGGGACCCAGAGGATGTCCTCGGAGACGAGTGTTCCCACGCCGCGCACCTGACGCAGCATAGGCCCTCGCTTGACCTTGTCGAACCACAGCGTCCTTCGGTCCACGGCGGGCGAGGCCGGCTCCAGCCGGGAGACTCCGACTGTGATTGCGGCGATCACGACCAACCCGGTCGTCGCAATCAGGCCCCTTCGGATCATTTTCATGCGCTTTGCAGATTTTCGTGGTATATCCATGTCAGGCCCTAACGACTCCAATCATTGACTCAACCTGCCGGAGCGACGGACTGACGCAAGAGCGTCAGGTCTACTGCCCATTGGTCGGGTTCTCCAGAATTCTATCACTCCACAGCTACTCATATCGCAACGCCACCATGGGATCGACTCTCGCCGCCCGACGCGCGGGAACATATGCCGCCAACAGGGAAGCGACGCCAAGCACGACCATCGCCACAGCGATGCTGACCGGGTCGGCGGGGCTGACGCCGTAGAGCAGGTTGGCAATCAAGCGACCCGCTGCAAAGACCAGGAACAATCCGACGATCAACCCCGAGATTGTCAGCACCATACCTTCTCGGAGGACCATGCCCATGACGCTCCAATGCGTTGCGCCGAGGGCCTTGCGGATGCCGATCTCCGGAGTCCGGGACGCGACCATGTACCCTTTGACCGCGTAGATGCCGAGCGAAGCCAGGAACAAGGCCATTGCACCGAAGCCGATAGCCAGCCGGGCTCCCAGTGTCGCCGCCCATACTGTGGGATTCGTGCGTCGGTTATCCACCAACGTGGTGACCGACACAATCGGCAAGCCCGGATCGGTCATGCGAATCATGGAGACGACTCTGTCCAGCATGGCTGGCTCAGATTCGCCCGCCGCGATGCGCACGTGAATGTACGTAGGCAACTGGTCCGGACCGAGGGGTACGTAGATCTGGGGGAAGTCCGCCTGGTCTTCGGTGCCGCCGCGTGCATCCGGCACGATGCCGACGACCCGGTAGGGGTCCGACATGTCTGAGAAGGCCCGCCAGCCATACCGGATGAGACAGCCGAGGGCACTGCCGTTCGGCCGCAGTTTTCGCGCCAGACGCTCGTCGATGATCACGACCTTCTCCGCGTCGGCAGCGCTGTCGAGGCGCCCAAAGGGCCGTCCCTGCGACAGCGGGATTCCCATCGACTCGAAGAAGTCCGGTCCAACGCTGTGCGCCACATATCCCGGTTTGCGACCGTACCCGCCTTGAGCCTCGCCTTCTTTGTCCTCCGTTCCAAGGACATACTCCTCGATGGACTGGCCGAGCTCGCCGCCCCCGCCGAAGGGGAAGGACATGGACAGAGCGACGGCCTGGACCCCAGGCATGGACCTCAGGCGATCGGCCAGGGTCCCATGGACCTGAATGCTGCGTGTACGGTCGTAGCCTGCGGCTAACGGGTCGATCTGGATGAGCAGCTTGTTCTCCAGACTGAAACCCGGATTGAGTCTCGCGGCGTGCAGAGCGCTGCGGGTGAACAGCACCGCCCCCACGACGAGCAGCACGGACAACGCGATCTGTGCAACCACGGAGAGGCCCCGCGGGAGAAGGTGGCGTCTTCGACGGATCGACTGCGGTACCTCGCCGCGGAATTCCTTGATGTCGCCGATGATGTCCCGGCTCGACAGACGCAGAGCGGGCTTGAGGCCGAACAGTACGGTGGCGATCAGGCAGAAGCCCAGCGTAGCCGATAGGACGCGCATGTCCAGCCCCATTCTGAGCGCGCCGGCCAAGTCGATCTCGATGTGCGGTACGGCGATCCAGACACTCAGCATCCGCGTGCCCCAGAAGGCCAGGATGAGTCCAAACGCCCCGCCAAGCAGCGCCAGCAACAGAAACTCGAACAGCAACTGCCGGATGATGCGCAGACGGCCACCGCCGAGGGCCATGCGAATCGCAATCTCGCGGTGCCGTGCTGTTCCCTGGACGACGATCATGTTCGCCAGGTTCAGACAGGCGATGAGCAGCACGACGGTGGATATGCTCATCAGAAAGGCGCTGACGGTGGCCAGCTTCGCTGTTTCGTTCTCGTCGTAGTCATTGAGGATCCTCGACGGGCGATACAGGTGCACCGTTGTCTTTTCCCGCCACTGCCTTGGGTAGTTCTCTCTCAGTCGCGGGATCACCCGCTGCAGTTGCGCGTGGGCCGCGATCATGTCCAGACCGGGTTTGAGCCGCCCGACGAATGAGAGCATGGGATAATCCCAGAGATCGGCCTCCATCCTTGCAGGTTTTTCCTTGCCCGCGTGACCGACCAGGCCGCGCGTGCCCAGCGGCAACCACAGGTCCGGTCCCATGATCGAAGTACCCGTGAACCCCTTCGGTGCGACCCCGACGACCCTGAAGAACGTGCCGCTGATGGCGACCTGCTCGCCCACCATATTGGGATCGGCCCCTTGTCGTTGCCATGTACGGTAACTCAGGACGGCCACCGGCTCGGCCCCCTGTCGTTCCTCCTCACGGCCGAAGGTCCGCCCTCGTGCCGGGATGGCACCAAGCGTCGAAAAATAGTTGGCGGAGACAAAAGTCGCGCTGACGCGTCTGGTGACGTTTCCTCGCACGAGAGTGACGGTGGTGAAGTCGCCCCCGAGAGCGGCCAGGTCGGTGAACGCCGTATTGTTGTCGCGTAGATCGACGTAGGCAGTGTAGGAACACCACCCGTCGTGCAGGCTGCAGCTTGCCACGCGGTCGAGGTCCCTCACCTGCACCGGGCGAAGCGCCAACGCGTTGACCGCGCTGAACATGATCGTGTTGGCCCCGATGCCGATGGCCAGCGTGATGATGGCAATGGTCCCGAAGCCCGGGTTCTTCGCCAGCATGCGGATTCCATATCGGATATCTTGCCACAACGCCGTCATTGCGCTATCTCCTATTCATATCGCAACGCCACCATGGGATCAACCTTCGCTGCGCGCCGGGCGGGGAGGTAGCTGGCCAGCAGGGCAACGACGCTCAGGGTGATCGAGACGAGTACGAACGTCAGGGGATCAGTCGGAGTGATGTCATAGAGCAGGCTCGACAGCACGCGCGTCACCGCGAACGCGCCAGCGACGCCAATGCCGACTCCGATCAGAACGAGCTTGAGCCCTGCTCGCAGCACCGATTTGAGCACATCACCGGTGCGGGCGCCCAGGGCCATGCGAATCGCGATGTCTCGGGTCTGCTGGGTCGCGCTGTAGTGCAGGAGACCGTAGACGCCGATCATCGCTACAACCAGGGCAATGCCGGCGAAACAGCCGACGAGAATCAAATTGAAACGAGGCGGCGCCAGCATGCCCGACAGCCTCGCGCTCACGGTCTCGAGCTCCATGATGACCTGTTCACTGTCGAGTGCGGCCACCTGGGCCCGCAGCGCTGCAGCCAAGCGCAGGGGATCGCCATCGGTCCGGACCAGCACCGTGGCCAGTCCGAAGCCTTGATCCGTTCTCGTATAGATGACCCCGCCTGCCCTTGGCGTCAGGAAATCACGGGTTCTATCCACGACCCCAATGACGGTCTGGTCGCCGACTACATCGCTGGCGATCTTGTGCCCCACCGGATCGACGTCACCGAAGCATTTGCGGGCCAGTTCCACGTCGATGATCGCGTTCCGGATGCCGTCCTGGTCGTTGAAGGTCCGGCCCTTGAGAAGCCGGATGCCCATGGTCTCGAAGAAGGCGGGGCCGACGCTGGCCCACTGGGCCTCCTGCGACTCGGAGTTGCCTGTTGTCGAACCGGGGACGGAGACAGTCGTCGTGAGCCGCTCGTGGTACTTGACCTCCGGCAGTTTGATCTGCATTCCTATGACGTTATCAGCCCGGAAGCCCAGATCGATACTCTGCAACGCCAGCAGGCTCCGCGTCAGGAGGCCGGCGCCCATCAACAGGATCACAGACAGGGCAACTTGAGAGACCACGAGGCCCCCGTTGACGTGTCGCCAGCGGCGTCCGCTCGATGACTGCAGGGCCGTCTCCTTGAGCATCTGACCCGTGCGCATGTCGGAGGCCCGCCACGCCGGCATGACGCCGAACAGGAGGCCTGTCAAGATAGAGATACCCAGGGTGAACAGCAGAACGGCGGAATCGACACGTGCCTCATTCAGTCGGGGAATCTTGGCCGGACACAGGCCGACGAGCCCCTTCACCAGGACGAAGGCCAGCAGAAGACCGGCTGCGCCGCCGGCCAGACTCACCAGGAGACTCTCTGTGAGCATCTGTCGCATGACCCGGCTACGGCCGGCGCCGAGAGTCACCCGCATGGCCATTTCGCGCTGCCGCGTCACGGCACGGGCCAGGAACAGGTTCGCCACATTGCTGCATGCGATCAGAAGCACTAATCCGGCGGCTCCCCACAGCAGCAGAGGCAACCGGCGTTTGCCTTCGAGGATCGAGTCCAGGAGCCGCTCGACGCCAATCGTCAAGCCGGCGTTCTTCTGCGGATCGAGCTGCTCTTGACGCCTGGCGACAACCGCCATCGCGGCCCGTGCCTGGTCCAGCGTTACCCCTTTCTTCAGCCGGCCGAGCAGGTGCGCACGTGCGTCCGGCTCGGCGATCAGCGGCACATACAGCGACTGGGAACTGCCAAAGGGGAACGCGAAGCCCGGCGGCATGACCCCCACGATCGTATAGCTTTGGCCATTGAGGACCAGGGATTTGCCGACGGCACCGGGATCCGCGCCGAGGTGTTCCCGCCAGAAACCCTCGCTCAGCACGATTACCGGAGGCCCGCCGGGTTGCTCCTCTTCCGGCAGGAATCCCCGCCCAAGCAGGGGTCGAGAACGCAGCATCGCAAAGAGGTTCGACGAAACCTCTCGGGCCCAGATCTCATGGGGCTGCCCGATCCCCGCAACGTAGAACCATCCGCCGCTGTAGCCGGCCGCGTCCTCGAACACGCCCTCTTGCTCGCGCCAGAGGCTAAGGTCCCGATAGTACGTCCCCAGGAACGGCTTCTCCTGGGTCCGGGGGTGGAACGTCACCAGGCGATCGGAATCCTCATATGGCAGCGGTCGCAACATCACGGCGTTGATGACGCTGAAGATCGCCGTATTGGCACCAATCCCCACGGCCAGAATCACGATCACGACTGTCGTGAAGCCGGGGTTCTTTGCCAGCATCCGTGTGCCGTATCGAATGTCTTGCCATAGGGTGGTCATTGCATGACTCCAGAAACCTGCTCTATTCGTATCTCAACGCCGTCATAGGATCGATTCTCGCCGCCCGGCGGGCCGGGACGTAACTGGCCAAAAGGGCGACGCTGACCAACAAGAATGATATGCAGGCGAAGGTCAACGGATCCGTGGGACTCACGTCGTGCAACAAACTCGTCATCGTCCGTGTCAGAGCAAATGCTCCAGCGATGCCTATGACGATCCCAGCCAGGACGAGCTTGATTCCCTGTTTCAAGACGACCCTCAGCACGTCAACACGCCTGGCCCCGAGGGCCATGCGAATGCCTATTTCATGGGTGCGTCGCGACACGGCATAGGCTATGGTTCCGTAGATACCGATGCTGGTCAGAATCAAAGCGACAGTTCCAAACGCACCCAGGAACAACGTGTTGAAACGCTGTGGCGAGAACAACGCCGCGATCTCCCCCTCCACGGTTCCGATGTCAGCGAGCACGACCGTCGCATCCATGGCTCGCACTTCTTTCTGCATCGTCGCCAGCAAACGCATGGGATTGCCTTCCGTGCGGACCATGAGAGAATCGTTGTATCCGGGGATATAGACCACGTCGTCAGGGAAACTGGTGAGTGATTTCATGGAACTGTCTGACACGAAGTACCTCAGATAGTGCCTTATGTTACCCACAACGCCGACGATCTGGCGAGCACTTGGCTCCGAGTCTCTTTCCTTTTGCGCAATGTACTTCCCAAGAGGACTCCGATTCGGCCACAGACGCTGGGCCATCGCCTCATTGATGATCGCCACCGGGGCTGATGCGGCCGTTTCTTGCTCTGTGAAGGACCTTCCCTGGAGCAGAGGGATCTCGAAGACGCGGAAGTAATCGCCGGTGACGGTCGTGCGCCGAATCGCAATTGGATCCCGGTCCGGCGGGAGTCCTTCGGGGGCAAAGACGCTGTAATTGTACCCCGGCCACGCCGGGGTTGTGTTCGCCAGGGCCGCACAACGCACGCCGGGCAAAGAGGCAAGTCGTTCCAGGACCTCCTTCAAAAACACCTCGCGTCGATTGGATTCGGAGTACGGAGGCACGTCCTCATTGAATTCAACCGTCATCGACAAGACGTTCTGGGAATTCACGTGGGTGTCGAAAAGGACGATACGCGTATATGTGTTGACCATCAGACCCGCACCGATCAACACTACGAACGCGATGGCGATGTCGGCAACGACCAGCGACGCCCGCATCGCATGGAATCGCCGACTGTAACCGGGCGTCCTGCCGGCCGACAAGGAGAGGCCGAAGTTGATCCTGGACGTCCAGATAGAGGGCAGCACGCCAAAAAACGCGCAGGCGAGTGCCGAGATAGCCAGGACGTAAAGGAAGGACCGTCCACCTATGTGCAGGTCGATGAACCAGGGAATCAGGTTCAGTTGGCTGCCCTTCAGTGCGGACAGCATATTGACGCCCCAGTATGCCAGCGCCAGGCCACACAAACCGCCGAGTGCGGCCACAAGAACGCTCTCGGTCAGCAACTGTTGAATGATGCGAGATCGGTGCGCCCCGAGGGCGGCACGAACGGCCATCTCCCTCTCGCGTGCGACAGACCGCGCGGTCAACAAGCTGGCCACGTGGATACACGAAATCAGCAGCACGGCGCTGACGATGCTCAACAGGATCACGATAGAATGCGGGTTGCCCGACCATCCAATTGCCGCCTTGTAGGCCTCCTGCATGGGAACCACCAGGATGCCGGTATCGGTGAGTTTGTCGGGATAAGCCCGCGCCAGACGATCCGCGATGACGTCCATTTCCGCCTGGGCCCGCGCCAGATCGACACCCGGTTTTAGACGCCCCACCACATCTGTACCGCGCCAGGAACGGTGTTCTTCCGTTGCCGTCTCCGGGTGCATCGGAACCCACAATCCACAGGCTTCACCGCGGAGGACCCACCGGAAGCTCTCCGGCAGAACCCCCACAACCGTGTAGACCTGCGCGTCGAGGATGAGCGTGTGGCCGGTCACATTCGGGTCGCCGCCGAACCATCGCTGCCAGCGGTCGTAGCTCAAGATCACGGCACGCCGCTCACCCGATTCTCTCTCTTCCGGCAGGAAGGTCCGCCCCAGAATCGGTTCGACCCCCAGCGTCGAGAAGAACCCATCGGATATGAACGTGGCCTCGCTCCTCTCGGTTCGGTCGGCGTGACTCACGATACAACGGAAGCGATTGGCCGCAACGAGAGATTCGAACACGTGGTTTTGCTCTCGCCAATCGCGGAAATTGGGAATCGAGACCATCTCTCTGTGCGTTCTGGTCGAATCGGTTTCACATACCCATGCCAATGTTCCCGCGTCCCTGTAAGGACACGGCCGAAGCATAACCGCGTCGACCACGCCGAGCATGGCTGTCGTCGCGCCAACACCGACCGCCAGGATCAGAAGCACCATGGCCGTGAACCCGGGGTTCTTCATTAGCATCCGCCAGCCGTATCTGATGTCCTGCCATAGAGTCGTCATCACATGACTCCTAAAACCAGCTCTATTCGTACCTCAAAGCCGCCATCGGATCGATTCTCGCCGCCCGCCGAGCGGGGATGTAGCAGGCGAGCAGGCTCACGCCCGCCAAGAGCACCGATACGCAGACGAACGTCAGCGGGTCGGTGACGCTCACGTCGTGCAGAAGACTGCGGATGACCCGCGTCGCCATGAGGGCGCCCGTCAGACCCAGTGCGATGCCTCCCAGCGTCAGCCACAGGCCGTGCCTCAGCACCGTTCCTATCACGTCCACCCGCCGGGCTCCCAGCGCCATGCGAATCCCGATCTCGTGTGTCCGCCAGGAGACCGCGTAGGCCGTCGTTTCGTAGACTCCGATGCTCGCCAACAGCAAAGCGGCCCCGGCAAACGCCGCGAGGAACAACATATTCGTGCGTTCCGAGGCAAACAGGGCCGCGATATCTCCCTCCAGAGGGACGATGTGATCGACGGCGGCGCCTTCCGCCACGGCGGTGAGTTCTCTGCGAACGGCCGCCGACAATGCCGCCGGGTCGGACGACGTGCGAATCATCAGAAAAACCTCGGTGGGATAGTCCCCCTGGAGATAGGGAGCGTAGAGTTCCGGCTCGTCGAGACCATACCGAGCATGCCACACGTTCCCAACGACGCCGACGATCTCATACATGTGTGACGGGGAGTCCGATTTGGCGGCGTCCAGGATGTGCTTGCCGACGGGGTTCTCGTTCGGCCAGAAACGCCGTGCCATCGCCTCGTTGATCACGATCACCGGGGCCCTCGTTCGGTCGTCGTACTCCGTGAACGACCTTCCGTACAGAAGAGGAATCTGCAGCAGGTGGAAGTAGCCGGGGAAGACCTCCGTACACGGAATTGCAGCACCTTCGCCGGTCGATTCGCGTCCTTCGATCCGGAACGACGGCGTACTGAAGCTGCCGGTGGTCGGGCTGTAGTAGCCGGAAGCGGCGACCCCTTGAACGCCGGGCAGACTGCGGACCCGCCGCAGGGCCTCCTGGAAGATCGCGAGACGTCGCGGGGGCTCGGGGCCCCGCTGCCAGTCGAACGCGACACAAGCGGTCAGGACATTGTGGGGATTGAGCCGGGGATCAATCCGCAGGATGCGCAGATAGCTGTTGACCAGAAGTCCGGCGGCGGCCAGAAGAACAAACGCCAGCGCAATATCGGCGATCACAAGAGCGTTCCGCAGACGCTGAAAACGCGCACCGGCCGTCCACGTTCTGGTCGTCGACAGACGCCGGTTCAGATCAATTCTCGTCGCTCCAATCGCGGGCAGTATGCCGAACAGCACACAGGTCGAGAGAGATAAGCCCAGCACATACAGGAGCAGGCGGACATCCATGTGCACGTCAACAAACCACGGGATCGCCCCCCCGCCGGCTCCCACGTACCACGGGATCGACCGCGCCCTCGCGGCGGAGAGGACCTCGATGCCCACGTGCGCCAGAAACAAACCGAGCAGACCGCCACAGACGGCCAGCAGAACACTCTCGGTGAACAACTGACGAACGATACGGATGCGGTGCGCCCCCAGGGCGGCGCGGACCGCGATCTCCTGCTCGCGCGCCGCCGACCGCGCGACCAGTAGGTTGGCAACGTGGACACAGGCAATCAGCAGCACCGCCACGACGACACCCAACAGGATCAGCAGCGTCTGGGGCTTGCCGGAACCAACTGCACGGTCTCTATACTCCTGATCGATCGGGACAACCTGGATGCCGCAGTTCGTGTTCGTCTCCGGATAGGCTTGCGCCAAACGCTCGGCGATGAGGTCCATCTGGGCGCGGGCCTGCTCGACGCTCGTCCCCGTCTTCAGTTGCCCGATCACCTGCACACTCCGATAGTCGCGTCTCACCTCGCCGACACTGTCGAGCGATAGCGGCATCCACAACCCGCAGGCTACCCCCTGAAAGACCCAGCGGAAGTCCCTCGGTAAGACACCGACCACCGTGTACGCCTCGTCACTCACCCGGATCGTCCGGCCGATCACGTTCGGATCACCGCCAAACCAATGTTGCCAATGATCGTGGCTGAGCACGGCAACGCGCGTAGCGCCTGCCCTGTGTTCCTCCGACAGGAAGGTCCGCCCCAGCGCCGGCGACGCGCCCAGGACAGAGAAGAATCCTCCCGTCACGGAGAAGCCGCGACTTGGCTCCGCCCGGTCGGCCGTCCGCACGATACCATTCCACTGGTGGGCTCCGACCAGGCGTTCGAAGACGTTCTGCTGCTCACACCAGTCGCGAAAGCCGGTAAGTGATGTGAAGTTGCGATTGGCCCTCTCCGGGTTCCAGGTTTCCCAGACGCATGCAAGGCGGTCCGCGTTCTTGTAGGGGCACGACCGGAACATGACGGCATCGACCACGCTCAGCATGGCCGTGGTCGCGCCGATGCCGATCCCGAGGATCGCGATCACAACGACCGTGAAGCGAGGGCTCTTCACCAGCACTCGCACGCCGTATCGGATGTCTTGCCATAGAGTCGTCATCGCATAACTCCCATCCTATTCATATCTCAGCGCCACCATCGGATCGACCTTTGCCGCCCGGCGGGCCGGAAGGTAACTGGCCACCACGGCCACGGCGACCAGAACGAGCGAGACGCAGACAAAAGTGGGCCAATCTCTCGGCGGGACCCCGTACAGCAGGCTCGCAAGGAGTCGAGTCAGTCCCCAGGCGCCCGCCAGGCCGATGGCGACCCCGACAAGCGTCAACCGCAACCCGTGTGCCAGGACCGACCTCAAGACATCCTCTTTGCGAGCGCCCATGGCCATGCGAATTCCGATGTCGTGGGTCTGCTGCGACGTGTTGTATTGCAGGAGGCCGTAGATCCCGACCGCCGCAAGGGCCAGGGCCATGCCGGCAAACAGACTCAACAAGACCACACTGAAGCGCTGCGGTGCAATCATGTCGGACAGGTATGCCGCGATCCCTTCAAAACTGACGTCCACGGCATCTTCGTCTATCGCCGCGACTTGCGAGCGGATGGCGCCGGCCAACTGCATCGGATCGCCGTCGGCCCGGACGACCATAACCATGACCGAAAAGCTTCGAGTCCACGGCAGAAAGATCTTCCCCGCCGGTGGATCGAGATGGTGGAAGTCCTTCAATGCACTGACCACCCCTACGATGGTGGGCTGGATTCCACCGAAATCGATTTTCTGACCGATAGGATCGAGGTGGGACAAGTACTTTCTCGCCAGGGTCTCGTCAATAACGACGGCATCGATCGGTTCCCGCAAGTCCGCCTCTGTGAACGTCCGGCCTTTCAGCAGTCGCACACCGAGGGATTCAAAGAAGCCGTCGCTTGCAAACAAATGCATGCCACGAGGGGATTCATCCGCGTTTTCCGGAGGGCGTCCTACGATGGAAAATGACCCGGCGTTCTGGTCTTCGCCCAAGCCCAAGGCAAGGAGATCGGTCATTCCTGCCGAACGAACGCCGGGAAGAGTCCGGACCTGCCGAAGCAGCGTTTGCCCGAAGACGTGACAGTGATTGGGATCCGAGTACATGGATTCCGGCGGGAAGATCTCCACCGCCATCGCGTGTTCCGGCTCAAAACCCAGATCCGCGTTCTGCAGGGTGATCCAGGTGCGGATCAGCAGCGCCGCGCCGATCAGCAGGACGAGCGACAGGCCCGTCTGAGCAATGACCAGACCGCCGTGCAGGCGCCGCCATCCGCGCCCCGTCGAAGACCGTATTACTCCCTCTTTAAGGGTTCGGCTGACCGAAACGTCGGACGCTCTGCAGGCTGGCATCACGCCGAATATCAGTCCCGTCAGGACCGACACCGCCAACGTAAACGCCAGAACGGGCAGGTCCACCCGCGTCTCTGCCAGGCGAGGGATGTCGGCTGGGCACAAACGGACCAAGCCTTTGA
>Ga0116141_10000824_pt1 | contig 25615 bp, 20 predicted proteins | sample AD_UKC097_MetaG_FD_89744 | JGI IMG/M metagenome (GOLD analysis project Ga0116141, IMG submission 89744) | Active sludge microbial communities of municipal wastewater-treating anaerobic digesters from USA - AD_UKC097_MetaG | ecosystem: Engineered > Bioreactor > Anaerobic > Digestate | place: USA...
AGATCTGCATCTCTCTTTCCATCAACCCGCTGTACCTGCTGATCCCGCTTGTCCTGGCCTCCAACATCGGCGGCACGGCGACGCTGATCGGCGATCCGCCCAATATCATGATCGGCTCCTACGTGGGCCTCACCTTCATGGACTTCGTGGTGGCACTGGTCTGGGTGTGCATCCTTTCCATGATCGCCCTGTTTCTAACGACCAAGGTGGTATGGGGAAAGGACTATGCCGCGGCAAAGGTCGATAATGTCACCGAGTACGTAAAGGTTCTGAAGGAAAAATACAAGATCACCGATCCCACCCTCCTTACTTACGGACTGGTTGTCCTGGGGTTCGTGGTAATGCTGTTCCTCAGCCACGGCTACTGGCACATGGAGGTCAGCATCGCCGCGCTGCTGGGTGCTTCGGTTTTTTTCACCATCGCGCTGGTGACCGAAAAAGTGGAGCTGCTGGAGTTGATCGAAAAGGACATCGAATGGCCCACCCTGATGTTCTTCATCTTTCTTTTCATTATCGTCGGGGCTGTCGAATCGACCGGCCTGCTGGCCTTGATCGCCGACTGGATCCTGAACCTTTCCGGCGGCAACTTCTACATCGCGATGGCCCTGATCCTGTGGGTGTCGGCCATCATGTCGGCGTTTGTGGACAACATTCCGTTTACCGCCACCATGCTCCCGATCGTCGCCTTTCTCAGCGCCGAAATACCGGGCTCTGAAAACACCCTGTGGTGGGCGCTGGCGCTCGGCGCCTGCTTCGGCGGCAACGGCACGATGATCGGCGCCTCGGCCAACGTCGTGACCATGGGAATCGCGGAATCCAAGGGATATAAGATCAGTTTCATCGGGTTCATGAAAACAGCCTTCCCCTACATGATCATCAGCGTGGCGATCGCCCATGTCTGGCTGGTTCTCATTCGGCCGGCCTAACGACGACCCCGACCGAAACCGGCACCGCCTAATCAAACGACCCGCCCGGGAAACCGGGCGGGTCGTTTTGCTTCAAGGTTTGTGAAAAACGGAATCTCAGACATTCGTAAAAACAATGCGACCGTTTTCGAAATCCGCTTTTATGCCCGTGCCTTCCGGAAAGCTGCCGCTGAGAAATTCCATGGCCAGCGGATTTTCAATATATTTCTGAATTGTGCGCTTCAGCGGCCTTGCCCCGTACACCGGATCATATCCCTTTTCCGCCAGAAACGACTTCGCACGATCGGTAAGGGTCAAATCGATATTTTTTTCCGCAAGCCTTTTGCCGAGTCTTTTGATCTGAATTTCGACAATCTCGCCGATCTGTTCCGGCGTAAGGTTTTCAAAAATGATGATTTCATCGATCCGGTTCAGGAATTCGGGCTTGAAATTCGCCCGCAACGCTTCCATAACCCTTGCTTCCATCCTTTTGCGGTCGGCCCCGCCGATTTCCTGGATCCACTGACTCCCCACATTGGAGGTCATAATGATAATGGTGTTTTTAAAATCGACGGTTCTGCCGTGGCCATCCGTCAGGCGACCGTCATCCAGTATCTGGAGCAGAACATTAAAGACATCGGGATGCGCCTTCTCGATCTCATCGAACAGGATCACCGAATAAGGCCTCCTGCGGACCGCCTCCGTAAGGTGGCCGCCTTCTTCATATCCCACATAGCCCGGCGGAGCCCCGATCAGCCTGGAAACGGTGTGCTTTTCCATGTATTCCGACATGTCGATGCGAACCATCGCCTGCTCCGTATCGAAAATAAAGGCCGCCAGAGCCTTGGCAAGCTCGGTCTTTCCGACGCCGGTCGGCCCCATGAAAATAAATGATCCGATCGGCCGGTTCGGGTCCTGCAGCCCGGATCGTGCGCGGCGGACCGCGTTCGAGACCGCGAAAATCGCCTCTTTCTGCCCGATCACCCGCTCCCCGAGCCGATCCTCCATGTGAACGAGCTTCTCCTTCTCGCCTTCCAGCATCCTGCTGACGGGAATACCGGTCCACTTGGAAACGACTTCGGCGACATCCTCATCGTCTACTTCTTCCTTGAGCATTTTCCGATTCGCCTGAAGCTCCGACAGCTTCCGGTTCGCCTCTTCCAGGCGGTTTTTCAGTTCGGATGCCTTCCCGTACCGGAGTTCCGCAACCTTTTCCAGGTTGCCTTCTCTTTCGGCCTGTTGCTCTTCAATGCCGAGCCGTTCCTGTTCTTCCTTGATTTTCCGTATCGTCTGAATCAGATCTTTTTCATTTTGCCAGTGCGCCTTCATCTCATTGAGTTCTTCCCGCATCTCCCGCAGCTCTTCTTCCAGCTTGACGAGTCGTTCTTTTGAAACCGGGTCGGACTCCTTCTTCAACGCCTCCCGCTCGATTTCAAGCTGCGTAATCCGGCGTTGAACCTCGTCGATTTCCGAAGGCATGCTGTCAATTTCAATCCGGAGTTTCGACGCGCATTCATCGATGAGATCCACGGCTTTGTCCGGAAGAAACCGGTCGGAGATATATCGGTTGGAAAGCGTTGCGGCGGCGACGATTGCCGAATCCTTTATCCGGACCCCGTGATGAACCTCATATTTTTCCTTCAGTCCCCGGAGAATGGAAATGGTATCCTCCACACTGGGTTCAAGAACCATCACGGGCTGGAACCTTCTTTCCAGGGCCGCATCCTTTTCAATATATTTTCGATATTCATTCAAGGTGGTGGCCCCCACGCATCGCAGCGTACCCCTTGCAAGAGCCGGTTTCAGCATATTGGACGCGTCCATTGAACCCTCGGCGGCTCCGGCGCCTACCAGCGTGTGCAATTCATCGATGAAAAGAATCACCTCTCCCTCGGCACTTTCCACCTCTTTCAGCACCGCCTTGAGACGGTCCTCAAATTCGCCCCGATACTTGGCACCGGCGATCAGCGCCCCCATATCCAGAGCAACGACCCTCCGGTTCTTCAATGATTCCGGAACATCTCCCGTTACGATGCGCCGGGCAAGCCCTTCGACAATGGCCGTCTTTCCGACCCCCGGTTCACCGATAAGAACGGGGTTGTTCTTGGTTCGTCTGGAAAGAACCTGAACGATTCGACGGATTTCATCATCCCGGCCGATAACCGGATCGAGCTTTCCGAGCCTTGCAAGATCCGTCAGATCCCGGCTGAACCTCTCAAGTGCCTGATATTTTTCTTCGGGGGTTTGATCCGTGATCCGTTGAGAACCCCGAATTTCCATGAGTACCTTTAAAATCGAGTCCCTTTTGACGCCGTGACGACCCATAATTCTTGCGGCTTCTCCGGCCGGTTCATCCGTAACGGCCAGAAATATGTGCTCGATGCTGACATACTGATCCTTCATCTTGGAGGCCTCCGCAAAAGCCGCATCGAGAACCCCCTTGGTCCGCTGGGAAATATAGACATCCCCGATTCCGCTGATCTTTGGAAATTTATCGATTGCCTGAACCAACTCCCGGATCACCTCTTCGGAGGATACACCCAGCTTGCGCAGTATCCCCGCTGCCATTCCTTCCGGATCCTTCAGCATGGAATAAAGAAGATGTTCCGGCTCCACCTGCTGGTTGTTCCGCTCCGAGGCATAGGAGAGAGCATTTTGAATAAGTTCCTGGGATTTTATCGTAAATTTATCGAACCGCATTGAACCCTCCTGTTTTTTCATAATCTTTTTTTTGTGTTTTCAATACGTAATAATAAACACGGACGATAAAGTGTCAAACCGTTTCAGCGGTTAACAGGGTGTTGAAAAACAAGAATCAGGCCGTCAGGCAAGGCGCGCGGCGATACGACAAGCGCAGCATATGCTTCAAGCATATGTGAGCATTGGCGAGAGCCCCGCAACGCTGAATGGCGGCCTCAGGTGCAGTTTTTCAACACCCTGTTAAAAGTAAAAGCATTTTTCGCTCCGTCCCGCGGTTGGGCCTTGACATTCAACCTGCGAACAAAATACATGATAACATGATCGGATGATTCCCCGTCAAATTTTTCGGACTTACGCGTAAGAAGGATCGAAATATCTTTTCCTCCGTAAGGGATGGATTCATTCGCTTTCTTTCGCCGGACTTTTCCGCTTCTCCTTGGCGAATGCGGGCCGAAAGTCCGGAGCTCGCTTTGCGGTTCAAAAAACAACCCACGAGGCATCCATATGATTATCGACTTCCATACGCACATTTTTCCGGAAGAAATCCGTAAAAACAGGGAAAAATATTTTTCTTCCGAACCTGCTTTCCAACAACTGTACCGGTCCCCCCGGGCGGCACTGGCCGGGGTGGAACAGATTTTACATTCGATGGATGAAGACGGAGTGGACATGTCTGTAATTTTCGGTTTCCCCTGGAAAAACTCAGACCGGTTTAAACTGCACAACGATTATATTCTGGAAGCGGTTGAAAAACACCCGAAGCGTTTAATCGGTTTTGCCTGTTTTGATTTGGAAAATAAAGATGCGGCATCGGAAGCAAGGCGATGCCTCGAGGCAGGAGCTTCCGGCGTCGGCGAACTTGCGTTTTATGATTCCGAAATGGACGCAGAGGCTTTAAAAAAGTTAGAACCGGTAATGGAGATTTGTCGGGAGATGGATCGTCCGGTCTTGATCCATACCAATGAACCGATCGGCCACATTTATCCGGGCAAAACGAGAATCACGCTGGAACAGATTTATGATCTGATCAAAAAATTTTCAAGCAATAAAATGGTCCTCGCCCATTGGGGAGGCGGAATCTTTTTCTTTCAACTGCTGAAAAGGAATGTAAAGGAATATTTTACCAACCTGTCCGTTGACACGGCCGCATCTCCTTTTTTGTACGATCCGGATATTTATCCGATCGCCATCCGGATCATCGGGGCCGACAAGATTCTTTTCGGAAGCGATTTTCCGCTTATCAAGCCGATACGGTATTTGAAAACGCTTAAAAAAATCGGCCTGTCAAAGGAAGAAACCGATAGAATCTGCTGGCGGAATGCCGCCGCTTTGCTGAAACAAACGTACTGATTTCCTTATATTTCAAAACGGATCCCATTCATATTCAAACCGAACGGAAACCGTTGTGTTTTTATTTCCCAAAGCTCAAGAAAACCGAAATACTTCCGATAGAATTATAAATACCGCTCGTTGGTGGCTGTTGCAGCAAGTTATCATATAAAATAGCTGGAGGGCTTACGCATGGTATCGATTGTAACACCACCGAATGCCTAAAATAGGGGGAAGTATGGCTGTAATTATTTTGGTGGTGGATGATTCATTGCCCATGCGGTCCGTAATCATTAAAACGATCAAGGTGTCCGGTTATGGATCGGCGAACTTCTTGCAGGCCTCCAATGGCAGGGAAGCAATGAGAACTCTTGGAAATGAATGGGTGGATCTTGTGATTACGGATTATAACATGCCCGATATGGATGGCATGGAGTTGATTTCCGAAATGAAGCGGGATGAAACCTTACGCTGCATACCGGTTCTTGTCGTAACGACCGAAGGAAGCCGGACAAGGGTCGAAGAATTTATCCAAAAAGGCGCCGCTGGATATATACAAAAACCTTTTACGCCTGAAGTGATAAGGACGAAGCTGAATAACATACTGGGGGAAATAAAAGATGAAGAATCGGTTGAAAGCCGCAATGAAGAGCTCGATTTCTGAGATACTGGAGACGATGTTCTTTGTTTCGCTGGAATTTGACGAATCCGGCAACTTTGACGATTTTATTCAATCCGCAAACGGCAACCTTTCGGCATCCCGGTTACGTTTCGGCGGTGATTTGTCCGGCAGTTTTTTCTTTTATGCGCCGGAGAGTGTGCTCCTTACCATAACCGAGAATTTTTTGGCGCAAGACAGGTATTCAATTACAAAAAATCATGTGGAAGGTACGCTGAAAGAAATTACCAATATGATTGCCGGGAGCACGTTAAGCAGTTTTGACAAGCAGGCCTTGTTCAACCTGAACATTCCGGAAGTCATCGACACAAATCGTAAATTCGAATCATTCGATGAAGCGGGGAATGAACAAATCTTTTTCATGATTAATTCGCTCGAGGGCCGGCTGGCTGCGAAATTAACGTTCAGCATATAACCCTATCGACAGGCATCCATTCCAGATCATCAGAGGCTTGGCTTTTCATCGTAAACCCGACAGGTATATCTCACCCATCTTATCTTACCCATTGACAGCCCATTGACTTTTTTTTATATTAGGCTGGAATTTAAGATCTTTTAATACCGGTTTCAACCGTTTAAAAGGTTTTTATAACATCCGATCCCTGAAGCCCCTTCCGCTTTCCCCTTAAGCGCCACCTTGGCGGAACAGGGCGTTTGAGCGATCAAGTTGCGGGCCTTTTTCCTGGTTTCGCATTCTGCGGTCCATTCTCCTTTTTCCAATTTTTTATAGGTTTATTCAAAAGCAAATGACTTTTTCTTCCATTCTTGAAACGCTGTCTTTTAAATCCCTGAAGAATAGAAAAATTCTCTACCGTTGCACACCGAAACAGAAAGGATAGAATATGGCGAAAAAATGGGTATATTTGTTCGAGGAAGGAAATGCCGGGATGCGCGATCTTCTCGGTGGCAAGGGGGCCAATCTTGCGGAAATGGTCAACCTGGGTTTGCCGGTACCTCCCGGTTTTACGATAAGCACCGAAGCTTGCCTGTCTTTCCTGGCGAATGACTTTGTTTTTCCTACCGACCTGTGGTCACAGACCTTGGACGCAATTGAGATTCTGGGCGAAAAAATTGGGCGCAACTTTGGAGACTCAAAAAATCCGTTACTTATTTCCGTTCGTTCCGGATCGAGATTTTCAATGCCCGGAATGATGGACACGATTCTGAATCTCGGCCTGAACGATGAGTCGGTCCTTGCCCTGGCGGCTCAAGCCGATGAACGTTTTGCCTGGGATGCTTACCGGCGCCTCATTCAAATGTTCGGCAAGGTTGTTCTGGATGTGGAAGGATTACTTTTTGAAGAAATCATCGACAAAATACTGGAATCCGAAGGCGTCAAAACCGATCCCGAGATTTCCCCGGCCGGCTGGCAACGGGCGGTTGAAGAATTCAAAAAACTGATTCAACGCGAATCCGAAGGCTCCTTTCCGCAGGATCCATGGAAGCAACTTGAACTCGCCATTAAAGCGGTTTTCCGGTCCTGGAACAACAAACGGGCGATCGATTACCGAAATGCCACCGGCATTTCACATGGTTTCGGGACGGCCGTCAACATCCTCGCGATGGTTTTCGGAAACGTAGGCTGGGATTCCGGTTCAGGGGTGGCTTTCACCCGCAGTCCTTCAACCGGAAAACACGATTTCTACGGTGAATACCTTACGAATGCTCAGGGGGAAGACGTGGTTTCCGGTGCGCGAACGCCTTCCGAGGTTCACCATCTTAAGGACGAGATGCCGGAAGTCTGGAACAAGCTGTTGCATATCGCCGACACGCTCGAGAAGCACTATTGCGACATGCAGGACATCGAGTTTACCATAGAGAGAGGCAAACTCTGGATGCTTCAAACCCGGACGGGCAAACGAACAGCGGCGGCGGCGGTAAAAATCGCGGTTGACATGGTAAATGAAGGACTGATTACAAAAGAAGAAGCTCTGGGTCGCATCGAAACCGATCATATCGATCACCTGCTTCACCCCCATCTGGACGAAAGAGCCCGCGCTCGCGCAACCATGCTTGCCAAGGGGCTGAGTGCCTCGCCGGGTGCCGCGGTGGGAGCGGTATTCTTTGATGCGAATACCGCCGAAAAAAAGGCCAAAGAAGAAGGTATGGATGTCATCCTGGTTCGCCCCGATACGACTCCCGATGACGTTCACGGAATGATCGCCGCCAGAGGAATTCTGACACAGCATGGCGGCAGGACCAGCCATGCCGCCGTGGTTGCCCGTCAGTTGGGCAAACCGTGCGTGGTGGGTTGCGAAGCGATCAAAATCAACCTTAAAAAACGCCAGTTTGCCGTCGGCGAAAAAATCGTCAAGGAAGGGGATATTATTTCCATTTCCGGCAGGAGGGGTGAAGTCTATGAGGGTTCAATTCCGACGGTTGCCCCCTCCTTTGAAAAACTGAACGAGTTGAAGGTTATCCTCCAGTGGGCCGATGAAGTCAGCCGCCTCAAGGTCTGGACCAACGCCGATCATCCCACTCAAGCCGCTCGGGCACGCAACTACGGAGCACAGGGAATCGGCCTGTGTCGCACGGAACACATGTTTCTGGGCGAGCAGACACCCAAATTCCAAAAAGCCATCCTTGCGGAGACCGAAAAAGAGTTTCAGCAAGTGCTCGACGAAATTCTGCTGCCGCTTCAGATTGAGGACTTCTTCGGCATATTCAAGGCGATGAACGGGCTGCCGGTCATCATCCGCCTGCTGGATCCGCCGCTTCATGAATTTCTCCCCTCCAAAGAAGAGTTACTGGTTGCGGTCACTCGGATGGAAGCGCTGAACCAGACCGGTCCGGAATATGAACAGAAAAAAAAGCTGCTGGATATTGTAAGTGATATGAGCGAGTTCAACCCGATGATGGGTCTTCGCGGATGCCGGCTGGGACTGACTCGCCCCGCCCTGAACCAGATGCAGGTGCGGGCGATATTTGAGGCGGCATGCGATGCCGCCAAGGAAGGGGTGAAGGTTTTTCCCGAAATTATGATTCCGATAACCAGTCACGTCAACGAATTAAAAACCATTCAGCCGCTTCTGGAAAAAGAAGCGGAATCCGTGATGGAGGAAAAAGGTATTCGGGTTCCCTACAAGTTCGGGACGATGATTGAAATCCCCCGCGCGGCTCTCACCGCCGACGAAATCGCCCAAGTCGCCCAGTTTTTCAGTTTCGGAACCAATGATCTGACCCAGATGACCTTTGGAATCAGCCGGGATGATGCAGAGCGAAAGTTCATATTGGATTATATTGATAAGGGCATACTCCAAAACAATCCTTTCCAGGTGATCGATGAGAAAGGGGTCGGGCAGTTGGTCGCCATTGCGGTGGAAAAGGGCCGCAAAGCCCGTCCGGATATGGAAATGGGTATCTGCGGAGAACACGGCGGCAATCCGGCCAGCATTGATTTCTTCCATCGCGTCGGGCTGAACTATGTGAGCTGTTCACCATACCGCGTGCCGGTCGCGCGTCTGGCGGCAGCCCATGCGGCGCTGAGAAACAGCGGAAAACCCACTCCCCAGCCCGAGTAGCGTGCCGGGAATAAATTGCGAAGCCGCGTCGCCGCTTACGGAAACCGAGCGGCACGCGGCTTTTTTTTGATGAGCGCTCGAATGAATAGCGAATCACACGGGTTATTTGAGGCGCAATAAAGCACCGCATTGATGTTGGGTCGCGACCGCAAGCCGGGTCGTACCGTTTGTGATTGCCTGGCCGACTTCGCTCAAGGCTTTTTCGGGAGTGTTGTTTTTTTCGCTCAGATGGGCAAGAATCACGTGCTTGAGGCCGGCATGCGTTACTTCTTTTAAAAGCCTTTTCGATTCCTCGTTTGAAAGATGACCGGTTCTGCCTTTAATCCGCTGTTTTAAAGGCCACGGATAGGGGCCTTCGATAAGCATGTCCGGATCATGGTTGGCTTCAAGGATCAAAAGCGTCGATCCTTTCAGGTGTTCCTTGACCACGGATGTTGCGATACCGAGGTCGGTAGCGATTCCGATTTTCGCTCCATCGCATTCCATCGAAAAGCCTGCCGGGTCTTCCGCATCATGAGCGATGGAAAAGGGATGTATGGTTAATGTCTTTATCCGGAAGGCGGAACCGCATTCGAAGTTTTTCAGGTTTTGAATTCTCTTCAGTTGCGAAACAGCGGCTCCTTGAGTTTTCCGGCTCATATAAACCGGAAGGTCAAACCTCCGCGATAGAACTCCGACTCCCTGGATATGGTCGGTATGTTCATGAGACACCAGGATGGCGTCTAAATTCTCCGGGGAAAGATTTCTCATTCGAAGCCTTCGCTCAATTTCGATCCCGGAAAGGCCCGCATCAACGAGTATGGACGTAAAACCGTCGGAAATAAAAATCGCATTGCCCTTGCTGCCGCTGGCCAGCATGCATACGGAAAAACTATATTCCCGGCGCTTCGGGGGTTCTTCTGCAAAAGGGATATCGTGCGTCATGTTCACCGCTGGTACATTGTAAGCGCGCTGTGCCGGAATCACGCGGCGTTTGTGGATCGATTCATTTTCAAATCTTTCCGATCGTTTTTTCTTCGACGGATTCCTGCCACTCCAATCCACACGGGCCAAAATCTTTTATCTTATCTCCCTGTGTGCCCGAAACCCCCTGTATTGCGATCGGTTTCATCGAGGTGCCTTACCGCCTCTATTTCCGCCCGATAAACTTTTTTGATGACCATCTGGGCGATCCGTTCACCCCTGCGAAATGTATAAGGTTCTTTGCCGAGGTTTATGAGCGGAATCATGACCTCTCCTCGATAATCCGCGTCGATGGTGCCCGGCGAATTGATTAATCCGATACCGTGCTTTGCCGCCAAACCGCTCCTTGGTCGAATCTGGGCTTCAAAACCCTCGGGGAGAGCAATGGCAAAACCGGTGGGAACCAGTGCAATTTCCCCTTTGTTCAGGATCAGATCCTTTTCAATGGCAGCGCATATGTCCAAGCCCGCAGCCTGCGACGTCATGTAACAGGGCATTGGAATATCCGCATCCTGGTCCGGCTTTAAGCGAAGAATTTGAATGGTGAGTGTAACTTCTTCCATACGGTTAATTAAAAAATACCGGCTCAGAGGCATTCGGGCCGATGCTTATGGGTTGCACCGGAAGCTTCGGTTCAAGGATTTAAAGGGTTAAAATATCCGCGGATATTTCCTGGTCACCGACGGGTCCGAGCATCGCCAGAGCGAGCTGATCCGTCTTCATCAGCTCTTGCGCCAAATCCAGGATCTCCTCCCGCGTAACCGATTCGATTTCGCTCACAATTTGCTTCAAGGGAATATGTCGTCCGAAATGGATTTCATTCTGTGCGAGCCGGGCCATCTGGTTGTCGGTACTCTCGGACGCAATCAGCAGATTTCCTTTGGTGAACTCGATCGCATTATGGAGCTCGGTCAAATCAACCGGAGTTTTTTTTATTTTCAACATTTCCTGTAATATGACTTCTATTGACTCGGCGATTTTTTGAGGATCGATTCCCGCATAGACGCCGAACAGACCCGTATCCACGTGAGAAGATATAAAAGAATACACGGAGTAGGCCAGGCCCCTGCGCTCCCGAATTTCCTGGAAGAGCCTTGAACTCATGTTGCCGCCGACGATGGTATTCATCAGAGACAAAGCATATCGACGGTGATCGGTCACGGAAATCCCGTTTGTGCCCAAACAGAGGTGAACCTGCTCCAGATCCTTTGGGCATAATTCGACCAGCGAACGCCCCCGGGGAGTTGCGCGTTTCGGTGCGCCGTGACCCGGTTGAATCGATTCAAAAGCCGGCCCAACCAAATCGACAAAAGCATCATGCTCCAGGTTGCCCGCAGCCGAAATCACGATACACTCCGGCTGGTAATAGCGGCGGAAAAATTCTTTAATGGCATCCGAATCAAACCTCAGGATGTTTTCGAAATTTCCCAGAATCGATCTTCCAAGAGAGTGATCGCCCCAAAAACCGTTTCCCAAAAGGAAATAAACGTAGTCCTCCGGAGTGTCTTCAAGCATCTTGATTTCCTGAAGAATGACCGGCCGTTCTTTTTCAATATCTTCCGCATCAAACCGGGAATTCAAAAATATATCGGAAAGGATATCAACCATCGTCGCAAGATGCGTGTCCATCACCTTGGCGTGATAACAGGTATGCTCCATGGCCGTGAAGGCATTTGTATGACCGCCGATGGCATCAAACTCTTTGGCAATCTCAAACCCGGTCCGCTTGCCGGTCCCCTTGAAAATCATATGCTCAATAAAATGGGAAAGTCCGTTTTCCACGGGGCTTTCATCCCGTGCACCGACATTGACCCATACTCCCATCGAAACGGAACGGACAAAGGGCATCTTTTTCGTTATGATCCGGATGCCGTTGCCGAGAAACGTTTTGTTTACCGAGTGGCCCATCGTTTTATTTGTTTTGCTCTTCTAAAACCGCTTTGTGGCTGAGCCGGATTTTTCCGTCCCGGCTTATTTCAAGCACCTTGACCTTGATACGGTCTCCTTCCTTAACCACATCCGCAACCTTTGTGACCCGTTTGGATGCAAGTTGGGAAATGTGAACAAGGCCGTCAATATTCGGCAATATCTGGACAAAGGCCCCGAAATCAGTGATCTTTACCACCGTCCCTTCGTAAACTTGACCGATTTCAGGCTCCCGGATGATTTCATTTATTTTTCTGACGGCCGCCTCTCCTTCCTCTTTTGAGGTGGCGGCAATCTTGACCAGACCCGAATCGTCGATTTCAATTCGCGTGCCGGTTTCACTCTGAATCGCTCGAATCATTTTTCCCCCCGGTCCGATGACTTCACGAATTTTGTCCGGTTTTACTTCTAAAGTGAAGACCTTGGGCGCATAGGGGGAAATTTCCGCACGAGGTTTATTCAACGCCTCCAGCATTCTTTCAAGGATGAAAAGTCGACCGATACGCGCCTGTTCAAGCGCTTTTTTCATGATGTCCTTTGAAAGTTCATGAATTTTAATATCCATCTGCAGTGCGGTAATTCCTTCATTCGTGCCGGCAACTTTAAAATCCATGTCACCGAAATGATCCTCATCGCCGATAATGTCGGACAAGATAACCACATGATCTTCATCGGTTAAAAGGCCCATGGCAATACCGGCAACCGGGGTTTTTATCGGGACACCTCCATCCATCAAAGCAAGACTGGCCGCACACACGGTTGCCATGGATGAAGAGCCGTTGGACTCGAGCACCTCGGAGACAATACGAATCGTATAGTCAAAGCCTTCTTTGGCGGGCAGGATCTTTTCGATTGCCCGGGTGGAAAGTCCGCCATGACCGATATCCCTGCGACTGGGTCCGCCCAGTCGTTTCGTTTCGCCGACGGAGAAAGGCGGAAAATTATAATGGAGCATAAAAGGTCTGTATTCATCTCCCATCAATGTTTCGACGCGCTGCTCGTCGGGTCCCGATCCCAGCGTCAAAACACCGAGCACCTGCGTTTCACCGCGCGTAAAAAGAGCGGAACCATGAGGCCTGGGCAGAACCCCGACCTCACAAGTAATGGGTCGGATTTCATCAAATCTTCGGTTGTCGATGCGCCGCCCTTCTTTCAGGGCAAGGTCCCGGCAGATGGTTTTCTGAAGCTCGTGGAGCCCATCGTAAACTTCGCCTTTTTGATCCACATAATCTTCGCCGAGTCGTTGAAAAATTTCCATCTTGACGGCGTTGACGGCATGGTTGCGCTTCATCTTCTCAGGAACCAGAATGGCTTCACGCAGGCGGGATTTGGCGGCAAGTTCCATTTCCCCGACCAGTATTTCTTTCTTTTCGGGTGGCTGGAAAAGCCTTTTCGGCACTCCGATGATCTCTTTTAGTTTTGCCTGGAGATCGATCAGCGGTTGCATCGCCTTGTGGCCCCAAAATATGGCTTCGAGCATGTCATCCTCCCGGACAATGTTGCCTCCGCCTTCCACCATGACCACACCGGTTCTCGATCCGGCGACAATGATGTTAATATCGCAGTCTTTGATTTCACAGATACTCGGATTGATTTTAAATTCCCCGTCGATTCGTCCGACACGAACCGATGCAATCGGTCCTGCAAATGGGATGTCCGAAATTTCAAGGGCAGCCGATGCCCCGATCATCGCCAGAACGTCCGGATCATTTTCCTGATCCATGGACAGAACCGTTGCAATCACTTGAGTTTCATAAGGATAGGCTTTGGGAAAAAGGGGACGGATCGGCCGATCGATCAGACGTGCGGTCAGCACCTCCTTTTCGCTGGGCCTGCCGATTTCGCGTCTGAAATAATTTCCCGGTATCCGACCCGCGGCATAAATCTTTTCCTGATATTCAACCGAAAGGGGTAAAAAATCAACAGATCCCCTTTCTTCATCGGAGGAGACAACCGTTACCAAAACAATGGTTTCCCCGTATTGAATCACAACCGAACCCGATGCCTGTTTGGCAACCTTGCCTCCTTGGATGCTCAGGGTTTTTCCTCCGACTTCTGTTTTAAGCAAAATTTCCATATTTGTCTCCCGAGAGGATTCCCCCTGCTTGCAGTTTTAGAGAGAATTTCATGTTTGTATCTCCTAAGAAGCCGCCTGCACCGGCAACCAGATAAACGTTGCACCGTTTCCTCGGTCTCGGCACGCTGAAACAACGGATCATCTCGACCTCCCATCCGCATCTTTACGACATTTGAGACGGCGAACGGTCGCCCGTTCGGTATCCATTCGTAGCATCAACGCGAAAAAACAAAGAATCGGCATATCTCTTCCCTATGGTCCGATTTGCACCCGCATCCGGACAAGAACACCATGTTTTTTGAAAAAGCAGGCTATCTTCTGAGTCCAAGGTTTTCGATGATTGTTCGATACCTTTGAATGTCTTTGCCTTTTACATAGTTCAAAAGCCGCCGCCGCCTACCGACAAGCATCAACAATCCTCTTCGGGAGTGATGATCCTTCTTATGGGTTTTGAGGTGCTCGGTAAGATAAGAAATACGATGGGTGAGAAGCGCGACCTGGACTTCCGGTGAGCCGGTATCTTTTTCGTGCAGTTTAAATCGACCAATCAAATCTTTTTTGTTTTCTGATGTTAAAACCACTGTTTTATTGCCTCCTGTTGTAAAAGAAAAATTCTGCATATCTTAACCCAAGCCATGGATATGGAATTTTGTTTCGAGAACTTTTCATAACGCCCCTTTCCGTCCGATTCCTCTGTAAAACTCAAATCTTTACCCCGGAAATGCGCGCGTATTTCCGAGGTAAAGATGATAGCCTTCCCGGACCTTAACGAAATAGAACGTTTTTCAAATTTCTCGTTCCTATATCGGTTTCAGGTAAAACAAACAACAAGTTTATTTGTTGAAAACGCAGCAGTAACGATAGGGCCTGCTTTGCTCTTTACGACTTAAAACGGCAAGCAGATCGTCACTGTTGTCAACAATTTTGATAAATCCTTTTGCAATGCCCGTCGATTCGGATATGAAATCGTTTTCGGTAATGATGCGGCCATGCATGATTTTCGCGATCAAATTCTTATCCGCGACATGCGCAGGCATTTTCCTCAATGCACTCGACATGTTTATTAGCCGGCCGGATAATTTTCCCGTTGATGCAAGTTCTTTTACTTCCGCCAAAGAGATTGCCTCTTGAATCGTAAAGCCTCCGCTTTCGAGCCTTCTAAGGGCTTTAAGGTGTCCACCGCATCCAAGCGCCTTCCCAATGTCTGAACAAAGCGCCCGGATATAGGTTCCGGAGGAACAGGACACCTCGAACCGGATCTCAGGCAAATGAATATCCAGTATCCTTATGGAGGAAATAAAAACCCTCCGAGCCGGTTTCTGAAACGGTCGCCCGGTTCGGGCCAGCTTGTATAAAGGAATTCCTTGATGCTTAAGAGCCGAAAAAATCGGGGGAAACTGCTCGATCGATCCCTCGAACCGCTTAAATACCGATCGTATCGTTTTTTCCGAAAACTCGACCGGATCACATTGTGACATGATATTTCCAGTGGAATCCTGTGTGTCGGTTTCAACCCCCAGGCATATTACGGCTTCGTATTTCTTTTCGTCATTCAAAAAAAAACGGGCCAGGCGGGTTGCATGATTGATGCAACACACGAGAACACCGGTGGCAAATGGATCAAGCGTACCGGTGTGACCTGCCTTTGCGGCTTTCATCTGTTTTTTTACAAAGGCGACCACCCCGGCGGATGTCATTTTTTCGGGTTTATTTACAACAAGAACCCCGCTCAATTTGTCCCGCACGTTCTCGGTCATAATCTTTCCGACAATTTAACAATTTGAGATTTTAAATCATTCAGTGTTGAATCGATACTGAATCCGGCAGCGCCGTAATGGCCGCCGCCGCCGAAAGAAGAAGCGATTCTCGCCACGTCAACGGTTCCATCGGATCTAAGGCTGACATTAAAGCTTTTCAAGTCTTTTGATTCTTTATTGCCGTTCGGGTTCTCCTGTATCAGCACCGCGACCTTGACGTCATCAATACGGGCGTAATTGATAAAACCGTCGATATCTTCCGGCTGCGTCTCCGTTTCTTCAAGCATGTTTTGGGTAAGCGTCATTACGGATAGCTTGCCGTTTTGTGAAATCTCAATCGAGTCAAGAGCCAAATTCAGAAGTTTTATGCGACCCAGCGAGTACGTTCCATATACATGCTGCGCAACATCGTATGGATCGACCCCCATATCGATCATCTCCTGGCAGATTTCAAAAGCAGCTCGATTGGTATTTGAAAAACGAAAGGATCCCGTATCGGTTAAAATTCCGGTATAGATGCAGGTGGCTATTTCTTTACTAATCCGGAGGCCCATTTTTCGGATCAATCGATAAATGATTTCGGCTGCGGCACAGGCGGAAATATCGATAAGTTGCAGCTGTCCAAAGTATGTGTTCGTAATATGGTGATCGATGTTGATAATGGCGGGTATACGGGAAACGATCGGAGCGGCCTTCCCGATTCTCTGCAGGTCGCCGCAATCAACGATAATTGCCGTGTCATAACTGTTTCCCTCACTGCCGACGGTTCGAACAATATGATCGGTCGATGGTAAAAACCGATAGATTGCCGGTATGGAACTTTCAATGTATAAAGTGGTCTTTTTGTTGAACGCTTCCAGTGAAAGTCCCATGGCGACGAGCGAACCGATTGCATCACCATCCGGATTATTGTGAGTGGCGATCAAGATATGGTTACTTTTTCTCAGGTGCCGTATGATTGGATCCATTTTCCGTTCTTAGAGATTGCAGCAATGCATCGATATGCGATCCGTAATCAAAAGATTCATCGTAATAAAATCGAAGCTCGGGCATATAGCGCAAACCCAGTTCACCGGCAAGGATGCGTTTTATATATCCGAGCGCATTTTTGAAACCTTCGGCTGCCGCCTCTTTGCAGTTCTTGTTATCCGATGTAATATAATAAATTCGTGCAATTCTTAAATCTGCGGATGTCTTCACCCCGGTGATTGTGATGGTTTTCAGGCGAGGATCTTTAATCCCTTTCCGCAACAGATCCGAAAGAATTTTTTTAATCAACCCCGATACCCTTTCAGACCGTTCAAAGGATTTCATAAATTGATAAGCTCCATTTCCGTATCGATGATTTCAGCAAGCCCCAAACTGTCCGCAAGGTTAAACATCTTGTCTATTTTTGAATTGATGACCGCTCGGTCGTTGCCGATGAGAGCAAATCCGATCTCCGCCTTTTGATGAATATCGTTCGCGCCCACCTCAGCCACAGATGCATTAAAAGCATTGCGCAGTTGACTGATGGCGGACTTTACGACCTTTCGTTTCCCCTTCAGGGAATGGCAGTCATGAAGCCTGAATGTAATTTTTCCTATGCCGACGACCATCATTAAAATCGCTTGACGGAAGGAACGCTTCAGTTGAGGACACACCGTCATACAACTTTTTAAGCAGGGGGATAACAACGGCTCCTCAAAATACGGCGGTCCGTAAAAACCGATTTTTCAATCTCTCCCGGCCGCAGCAGCGCTGCGTGTCCTATTCAAGTTCAGGTTTGATCTCCTCGAGAAAATAACATTCGATTATATCGCCGATTTTTATATCATTGTAATTTTCAATGCCGATCCCGCATTCATATCCGTTCTGGACTTCCTTGACATCCTCTTTAAACCGCCGGAGTGAAGAAATTTTTCCTTCATGGCAGACAATTCCATCTCTGATCAGGCGTAAGAGCTGTGCCCGCTCAATCTTTCCATCCGTAACATGACAGCCCGCAATCGCTCCGACTTTTGGAACCTGAAAAACTTCCCGAACCTCCGCTCTGCCAAGAATCCGCTCTTCATAAGTGGATGCCATAAGCCCGACAATCGCATCCTTTACGTCTTTTATCACATTGTAGATGATATTATAGTAACGGATGTCCACATTTTCTTCGTGGGCCAACTCCTCAACCTTCGCACTCGGCCGAACGTTGAATCCAATCACAATAGCTTCGGATACGGAAGCCAGAGAAACATCGGATTCGGTTATGGTTCCGGTAGCGGAATGAATCACATTGATTTTTACCTCCTCCGTGGAAAGCTTGGAAAGGGAATCCTTAAGAGCTTCAATGGAACCGTGTACATCGGCTTTTATTACAAGATTGAGTTCCTTGACTTCACCTTTCTGCATCTTCTCGAACAGTTTTTCAAGGCTCAATCTGCTTGTTTTGGCAAGTTCTTTGGATCGCTGTTTCTGAATCCGGTGAAGGCTGACCTGCTTCGCATCCTTTTCGTCTTCAATTGCAAACAGTTCATCGCCTGAAACAGGGACGCCGGAGAGTCCAAGGATTTCCACGGGGGTAGAAGGCCCTGCCGATTTGATCTGCACGCCTCGATCATTCAGCATGGCACGGATCTTACCGTACTGAACCCCGCACACAACCGCTTCTCCGGCGTGAAGTGTTCCTTCGTGTATCAGTACGGTGGCAACCGGCCCTCGGCCTGAATCCAATTTTGATTCAATGACATGACCTCTGGCATGCTTATGCGGATTGGCTTTCAGTTCCAGCATCTCGGCCTGCAGCAAAATCATATCCAGCAGTTCATCAATCCCCTCGTTCTGTTTTGCGGACACCTTGACATAAATCGTATCACCGCCCCATTCCTCAGGAACCAGCCCTATTTCGGAAAGTTGCCTCTGAACACGATCAGGTTCCGCACTTGCCTTGTCTATCTTGTTGATGGCGACGATTATCGGAACCCCGGCAGCCTTGGAGTGGTTGATCGCTTCAATCGTCTGGGGCATAACCCCGTCGTCGGCGGCAACAACGAGAACAACCAAGTCCGTAACCATTGCTCCACGACTCCGCATGGCAGTGAATGCTTCATGACCCGGGGTATCCAGAAAAACAATCTGACCTTTATTTGTAGAAACATTGTAAGCACCGATATGTTGTGTAATGCCTCCCGCTTCAATCTCAGTAACATTGGTTTTACGTATTACATCGAGAAGAGATGTTTTCCCATGATCCACATGGCCCATAATGGTTACCACCGGCGGCCGCTGGGTTAACTTTCCGGGTTCATCCTTTTCCGTCCCCAGGAAAGATTCTTCCGCAAAGGAAGCTTTTTCCAACTCGTAACCGAATTCTCCGGCAACCAAAACCGCGGTTTCGAAGTCAATGACCTGATTTACAGTTACCATGACACCCATGTCCATCAATTTTTTAATCATTTCACCGGATTTTATTCCCATACGCTTTGCCAAATCGGACAGGACAATGGTTTCATCGATTCTGATTCTCCGTTTAATCGCCTTGGGTGTGGTAATCTGCGGTTTTAACAGCTGAATCGGTTTGCTCTTTGCCCCCTTTCGGGTCTTTCGGGTTCGGAATTCCCCGGCATATAAATCTTCGCCTTCGACGACTTCTTTTTTTCGAAAGGAAATTTTCTTTTTGAAAAACTTTTTGTCTTTTTCAATCTCTTCTTCTTCGATTTCCTTCTTCTTCGATTTCTTTTTCTTTTTTTCCTTTAGCGCCTCTTCCTCTGTAACGGTTTTGATTTCAAGAACCGGTTTTTCTATAACCGGCATTTCTTCCATCTCCGGTTCGGGTTTTTCAACCGTAATTTCTTCCGCTTCGGGCGCCTTTTCCTTAGGTAGTTCAGGAAGCTTGATGATTTTTGCCGGCATTTCCTTTTTTGTTTTTTTTAGCTTTTTTACCGGCTTAACGATCCTTAATTTCGTCGGCTTTTCGGCTTCCGGTAACGGCTCCGGCACGGGTTCCGGCGTTTCCGGTTCAACAGGAGGAACGGGCGCGACTTCCTCTTTCGGAGCTGCCACTTCCACCGCTGTAATTTCTTCCAGCACTTCCTCCTCGATCATGCTTTCAGCGGGATATTCCTCCGGCGCTTCTTCTATAACCTCAACCTTTTCAGCCGGTGTTTCCGGAACTTCAAGCTCATCCGGCCGAGCCTCCGGCATCTCAACAGCTTCCAACGGAGCCGGCTCTTCGGATGCAGGCTTTCTTCGCCTTCGAATCACAGTGGGTTTTATGCGTGTCACATCGACCGCATCGGTTTCCGTACCGAAAAGATTTGCCTTGATTCTGGCAACGGTCTCATCTTCCAGAGAACTCATATGGCTCCCTACGCTAATACGCATCTCACTTAACTTATCAAGGAGTGCCTTGTTGTTCATGTTCAGATCCCTGGCAAGTTCATATACTCTGATCTTTGCCATTCATCCTCCTTACATTTATATTGCCGAGCGGTTGAAAATTCGCAATTGTCATCGCTCCCGCTTTCTTATGTGGGCCGAGGCAAGCATACGATTACACGTCATCGGCTGCCGGTTTTTCTGGAGATAAAACCTCATCGGTCCTGTCTTCGCCTTTTCCCCCGCCCGTTTCATCGTCTTCGGGGGCATCTGGAACGAGCTCATCGCTTTCCGCTTCGTTACTCGTCATCAATTCCTCGGCTGCACCTGCAACGCGCTCAGGATTCGTAACATAATCTTTGGCAACTTCAATGAGCCGACGCGCTTCTTCTTCCGTAACTCTCCTGACCTGGGTCAAATCCTCGACGGAACTTATACTGAGCTCTTCAGCGGAAAAAAATCCTTTCTCGTACAATGAATCCGCCAGGCTTACACTGACCCCGGGCAAAGCGACCAGTGAATCATAACCGTCTTTCATGGCTTTGCTGTATCGTGTTTCACTCTTTACATCGAGCCGCCAACCGGTCAGCTTGGAAGCCAGTCTGACATTTTGACCCCGTTTTCCGATTGCAATGGAAAGCGATTCATCGGGAACAATCACTTCCATCAAACGGTTCTCTTCATCAATAATAACTCGGGATATTTCAGCGGGAGCCAGCGCATTGCATACAAATTTTGCCGGATCAACGTGCCAGGGTATGATGTCGATCTTTTCGCCTCTGAGCTCTTGAACGACATTCTGAACGCGGCTTCCTTTCATTCCGACACAGGCACCAACCGGATCGATATCCGCATCGTTCGAAGCTACGGCCAATTTTGCCCGGCTCCCGGGTTCACGGGCGGCGCCCATCACATTAACGATACCCTCACTGATTTCGGGAACTTCTGTTTTGAAAAGATTGATCAAAAAATTGGGATGTGTCCTCGAAAGAACAATCTGCGGGCCGCGTGTGTCATAAAGCACATCCAAAATGTATGCTCGGATGCGATCCCCGCGCCGATAAGTTTCCTTCGGCACCTGTTCTCGAACCGGCACAATACCTTCTGTTTGCCCCAGATTCACGATGATATCCCCACGGTCTATCCGCTGGACAATTCCATTTATGATTTCACCTTTCCGGTCAATGAATACAGAATAAACGGCATCTCTTTCCGCATCCTTCATTTTCTGAATAATCACTTGCTTAGCCGACTGTGCGGCGATCCTGCCGAAAGTGGTGGTATCCATTTTTGTGCCCAGACTGTCACCCGTCTCGCATTCCGGATCCAGCTTTCTTCCTTCCGCCAAACTGATTTCAAGGTCGGGTTCCGTAACCTCCTCCACCACTTCTTTAAACTGAAAGACTTCTATTTCACCTGTTTCTTCATTATATTTCACTTCGATATCAGCTTTATTTCCAAACCTTTTTTTAGCGGCAGATCGAAGCGCCTCTTCCAATGTTTTAATGAGAACTGCCCGGTCAATCCCTTTATCTCGACTCACCTGTTCAATAACACGCTTTATATCTGTTATAAGCATCCGTTTTCTCCATTGTAATTGACAAGCCGCGCTCTGGAAATGTTTTGAAAAGCAATGGCTACTGTCTTGTCATCGACTAAGAGTGTGACGACATCTCCTGATATGCCTAAAAGGATACCTTTAAAATTTTTCCTGCCATCAACAGGTTCCGCAACCCGGATCTTTGCTTCCATTCCACTAAATCTTTCAAAATCCTGTTTTTTCCCCAACGGACGATCCGAGCCCGGTGATGAGATCTCAAGATTATACGACCCATCGCTATTCAGATTCACATCCAGCAGGTCACCCAACTGGCGGCTGATATTCACACAGTCGTCCAGCGTAACCCCCCCTGGTTTGTCTATATAAATACGAAGCGTTCTTCCCGAAGGCTCCCGCTGATATTCAACATAAACCAGTTCCATTCCTTCGGCTTGACATAGCGATTCTGCCAATTCGTTAACCTGATTGACAATTTTTGCCTTGTGTGCCAAAAAATATTTTTCTTCCGAAGCTTCCGGTCTTTTTGTTTTCGATCTTTTTCTTTGCGCTTTCATCGACTTTGAGACTTCTAAAAAAACAAAAACGGGCTAAAAGCCCGCTTCTTTTCTTGCAAGTAGACCTTTTGTAGTGGATCGAAAGATGTTATCCGTTCATGCGACTAACCATAAAAAAAGTTAAATCCAAACCACACCTACATAGACAAAAGCTCTACCTTACCCAGCGTTCACCATAAAAAAGCCGGACTTTTAGGACTTTTAATGGAGCGGGCAACGAGATTCGAACTCGCGACACCAAGCTTGGGAAGCTTGTACTCTACCAACTGAGCTATGCCCGCTCGTCAAGCCTTGAAATTAAAGTAAAAAAGATTTTTTGTCAATATTTTTAAACAATAAATTAACATGCAAGGAAGGAAAACAGCGGGAAACGATCAACGGGAAACGAGCCTGCGATCCTTTGAATCGGCAAATGCATTAAACCAGCAGATCCCGGATGCTTGCAAGCTCCGATCGGATCTCCTCAAGCGTTGGGTTGGTGGTCTTTTCTTTTTTATCACCGAACTCTGCCTTCAGGTATTGCTTTGCCCCCTCAATGGTAAACCTGTTGTTGTAAAGGAGATTTTTGATTTTCAAAATCAGTTCAATATCAGTTCTTCGATAAAGTCTTTGGCCTGAAGCGGTTCGTTTTGGATTGATTCTTGAAAATTCGGTCTCCCAGAACCTTAAAACATAACTTGGAAGTCCGGTAATGGAACTGACTTCACCGATTTTGAAGTAAAGCTTTTCGGGTATTTCCACCGCAAGGGGGTTTTTATCTCGCATCGTAAAACAATCACATCCCGGAAGCTCTTCAGCCCGGCAATTCGGCATCAAACTCGACGATAAGCTTCTGTGTAATGGTTTTATGAATTCGGCTCACCTCGTCATCTTCCAGGGTTTTACGGTTTGATCGGTAGGTTATTCTCAAGGAAATACTCTTTTTCCCTGGTGGAATCGGGCGGCCTTCGTAAACATCAATCAGATGGGTGGCTTCAACCAGCTCTTCCCGAAAATTATCAATGCTCTCCAGAATATCAGACGATACAACGTATCCCGGAACAATAATGGTAATATCTCTGGAAACCGCCGGAAATTTGGGAACCGGTTTTGCTTGTCTGCCAGCAGGCATGAGAGCACCGAGATGCTCCAAGCTGGTTTCAAAAATAAAAGCGGGTTGCTTTAAGTCGAAATTTAAAAGAACTTGAGGATCAATCTCTCCGACAAGACCGATTATCTTGTTCTGAGCAACGATCTGTGCGGTATGACCGGGTTTGGTATAGGTGCACGACCGATCCGGTATCCTGGTAAATTTTATAGGATCAAGATTCAAGGCATTCAGCAACCCTTCGACGATCCCTTTCATGTCATAAAAATCACAATCCGTTTCCTTTGAATACCAGGTTGTTTCAATTCTTTTTCCTGTCCAGAGGCCTGCCAAAATTTCTATCTCCTCCGGCAAATTCTCCTGACCCGTACCGATAAAGATTTTGCCTACTTCAAACAATTGAAGCGTTTTTATCTGCTGCCCGACGTTCCGCCGCATTGTTTCGAGCAACCCCGGAATCAACGAACTCCTCATTACTGCTTGATCCTCGGTCAGTGGATTCAGTATCTTCACCAGGTCTCTGCGTCGATCGTCGGATTCAAATCGCAACCGATCACAGGAATCTTCTCTTATAAAACTGTAATTAATGACTTCGGTAAATCCAAAGCCATTCATCAGACTTTTAATCTTGTTTCGTAAATCCAGCCGTTTTAACGGCCGCCTAGCTTCGGCGGGTATCAAAGGAAAAGTGGTCGGAATTTTGTCGTAGCCGGAAAGACGGGCAATCTCTTCCACCAGATCGATCGAACCTGAAATATCGACTCTGAATGAGGGAGGAATAACAAAAAGTTTATCCGCCGTCGCTTTTTCCGTCTTGAACTCAATCGATTGTAATAAGCGCTCGATTTCGTTTTGATCCAGCCTCAGACCCAAAAGACGGCTTGCATCTTTCACGCTCAGACGGATGCGTTTTTCCCCGATTGGTCTTGGATATTCGTCAATAACCCCTTCAACGAATGTCCCACCGCAAACTTCGACCATTAATCGGGCGGCCCTGTTCAAAGCCGTGATGGTACCGCTCGGATCAACACCCCTTTCAAAGCGGTGAGAAGCTTCCGTGCTCAAACCCAGTTTTTTTGAGGTCTTGCGAATGCCGACGGGTGTGAAATATGCACTTTCAATTAGAACCCGGGTTGTTGCAGCATCGATCTCCGAGTTGGATCCGCCCATAACGCCTGCGAGTGCCACGGGTTTTTCTCCATCACAGATCATCAGCATATTCTGGGAAAGTGAACGTTCCTTCCGGTCCAAAGTGAAAATCTTTTCACCCTCGCGGGCCGTCCGGACCACGATCCTGTTTTCAGCCAACCTGTCAAAATCAAATGCGTGCAGCGGCTGACCGATTTCCATCATCACGAAGTTCGTAATGTCAACAATGTTGTTGATCGGTCTAAGCCCGACGGACAGAAGCCGGTCCCTCAGCCAAAAAGGAGACGGGGCAACCTTTAGGTTTTCAACAATTCTCGCCGCATAACGCGGGCAAAGGTCCGGAGATTCAATCGACACGGAGGTCAGCCCGAAAACGTAATTTTCAGATTCGAAAATCGCCGCGTCCGGATAGGTTACGCTGGTTTTATGCAGAGCCGCTACTTCACGTGCAATGCCGATCATGCTAAGGCAATCCGGCCGGTTTGGGGTCAGGTCGATTTCAATTACCTTATCTGCGAGATCAAGCGCTTTTGCGAGGCACTCTCCGACAGTGAGGCTGCTGCCGAGTTCCATGATTCCGTTACGGTCTTCGCCCAGTTCCAGCTCCGCTTCACTGCAAAGCATGCCTTCTGATTTTTCCCCTCGAATGATACTTTTTTTAAGAACCGCGCCATCCGGAAATACAGTCCCCGGCAAGGCGACCGGGGCAAGCATACCTTCAGCGACATTCGGCGCACCGCAGACAACAGAGATGAGTCTTTCCCCCAAGTTCACATGGCAGATTTTTAAATGATCCGATTTCAGATGCGGGGTAATTTTGGCAATCCGTCCAACCACAACAGAGCCCAGATAGTCATACCGATCTGAAACCGAACTGACTTCAAGACCCACCATGGTCAGTGCTTCCGCCAGTTGATCCACTTCCATTTCAATCGGAACGTAATCTCTGAGCCAGCTCAAACTGATTTTCATACTAAAATTGCCTTAAGAACCTTAAATCATTTTCAAAATATTTCCGTATATCATCGATTCCGTATTGGAGCATGGCAATTCGTTCAAT
>Ga0116141_10000827_pt1 | contig 25594 bp, 20 predicted proteins | sample AD_UKC097_MetaG_FD_89744 | JGI IMG/M metagenome (GOLD analysis project Ga0116141, IMG submission 89744) | Active sludge microbial communities of municipal wastewater-treating anaerobic digesters from USA - AD_UKC097_MetaG | ecosystem: Engineered > Bioreactor > Anaerobic > Digestate | place: USA...
GTACGATGTTCCGGCGGTGCCGGGATGCAACCAGGGTACGATGGTCGTGAACTTCAAGACCGATATCAGACAGGACGACTTCTCTGTCAACGTCCAGGTGAACTGACAAGGATTGCGGCTGGATCTGACGCAAACGCAGCGGAATCGACGCGTACAAGCGCGCTGGGGGGGTCAGCCGGCGTCGTCCACGCCGACGTCCAGGGGGGCCGAGACGACGTTGCCGTCGGCGTCCACGCCTGTGACCTGTTCAAGCCTGACCCGCGCGGCTTCCAGCTTGGCCCGGGCCTGACGGAACGACGCCATTCCTTCCTCGAACATCTTCAATGACTGCTCGAGTTGCAGGTCTTCATGCTCAAGCTTCTGCAGAATCGCGTCAATGCCGGCCAGCAGTTGCTCAAAGGACTTTTCTTCCATCAACGCCCCCTTTCGTCAGCGCCTGCGCCGCCGCCCGGCCGGAGCCCCGCCCCGCGACCTTCCACCCTGGCCATGGCCCGAATCACCCTGCCCGGCCGACCCTTCGCCCTGTGCGCCGTCTTCACCGTCTTGACCGTGGTCACGCGCGCAACCGGAATCGGGCCGAACGATCGGCGCCGACGCCAGGTAGGAATCGACCAGCAACGCGATAAGCTGCTCGGCTTCGGGATCGGTCAATATGTCTTTCGCGATCGCCGTGAACTCGTCGGGGATGACCGGCTGACAGTCCAGACGTTCCTTCAACTCGCGGATTCTTCTGATCGAAAGCATCTTCAACGTCTCCTCGCGGCCTGGCAGTTCGGCGCGCTCGAGCTTGATTCCGTACCTGTATTCAATCCTGCGGACATTGTGCAGGTCACGCGCTGACATCAGCGAAACGGCACGCCCGCGTCGGTCCACGCGCCCGGTGCGCCCGGTTCGGTGGATGTACTGCTGGGTATCGTCCGGCAGATCGAAGTGAATCACGCACGGCAGGAACGAGATGTCTATGCCGCGCGCCGCGATGTCGGTGGCCACAAGGATGTTCTGTCGGCCGTCCCGCATCCGCTGGATCACTTCCTCACGCTGATGCTGAGGCAGATCGCTGTTCAACAGGGCCGCGTCGTAACCGCGCCGACGCAGATACGCGGTCACGGACTCGGTCGTTTTGCGCGTGTTGCAGAAGATGATGGCCGCGGCGGGGTCCTCGGATTCAAGCACCGAAACCAGCGACCTGATTCTGGGGCCGTCGTCCGTGTACAGGTACGCGACGTTCTCGATGCGATCGACGTCGATGCGGTCGCCGGAAAGGTTCACCTTCACCGGGTCGACCATCATGTCCGATATCAGGTTCTCGAGCCCCGGCTCGATGGTGGCCGAGAACAGGAACATCTGGTCGATGTCGCGGATCGACTTCAGGATCGACCTGACGTCCTCGTAGAACCCGGCCGACAGCATTTCGTCGGCCTCATCAAGGACCGCGCACTTGATGCCGCCCAGCTTCAAGGTTCCGCGCCTGGCGTGATCAAGGATTCGTCCCGGCGTTCCGACCACGATGTCGACGCCCTGGGCCAGCGCGGTAAGCTGCGCCGAGAAGCCGGTGCCGCCGTAGACGCAGGCGCTTCGGATGCCGCCGGGAGTACCGAGCTTCTCGACAACCGAGTAAACCTGAAGCGCCAGTTCGCGTGTCGGCCCGAGAATTAAAACCTGGGGCGTGCTGGCCGCCCGCGGCTGAACCCGTGCGACGATCGGAAGGACGAACGCCAGCGTCTTGCCGGAGCCGGTCCTGGATTGCACGACCAGATCGCGGCCCTCCATCGCGGGCCCGAAGCACTCCTGCTGAACTTCCATCGCGCTTTCAAAGCCCTGAGCCTTCAAGGCGTCGTGAAGCCATGCAGGTAAATCAAATGAATCGAACGAATTGCCCATGTGAACTTCATTTCCGAGACCAAATGCCGACAGCAAGATAACCGATCGGCCGCGCGGCCGCAATGATCGGGGTCGGGGTCAGGATCAGGGACAGGGTCTGGGACAGGTTCCGGCGTAGGGGCGAACCGTTTGCACAAGGGGCGAATGTGATTCGCCCCTACACGGACCGGCTACAGATCCGGCGTAGGGGCGAATGTTAATTCGCCCTTCCTGACGGCGAATGTAATTCGCCGCTACGAGAACAGGGACAGGGTTGACCGGAAACATGCGGAAATCCAACGAAAGATGGAATTCATTCGTTGCTCGCGCACGCGATCTTTGTGTATCATTCGTGGCCATTATTCCGGGGTGCCCCGTCAATGACGCCAATCAATGTGACCAAGCTGACGGCGACGACTGCCGCAGGGCTTTTCCTGCTGCTCTCGGTGCCGGTCCTGGCCAGTGACCGCGACGAACGCATGGTGCTGAACAAGGTGACGACCGAACTGAAGACCACCTCAATGGTCCAGTTCGACTCCCGTTCCAGGCTCGTGATCCGGTGGCAACCCGGCGCCGAAAAGGCGGGCGCGATCGACGCTCGATCCATCCGGCTGATGGGTCAGCTCCGCACAACCGTGCTTGGCGGACGCGACTTCAAGGTGCTGGACACCGACGTGCGGACCTCGCGCTTCGGTTCGGTGGCGTTTTCGACCATCCAGCTTAACGGAATCCCGGTCCTTGACCACTACCTGAAGATCCAGACGGCCCCGGACGGCTCGATGAAGTCCGCCGAGCTGTCCATTCCTCCGGATTTCAAGGGATTGAAGGTCTGGTCAGGCAAGCCCGCCGTCACTATGGACCAGGCCGCCCAGACCATCCGGCGTCACGCGCTTGAGCGTCACAACGGCCTGATCTGCCCGGACCAGGCGCAACTCGTCTGGTTTCCAGGCGAAGACCTGACGCTGGTCCCCGCGGCCAGGATGCTTTTCAAGGGTGCTGACCTGACCCGCCTGTTTGAGGCGGTCGTTGATCTGCGGACCGGCGCCATTGTACGGTTCGTGGATATCGCCAGGAGATGACGCAGATGATGAAGAACCTGACGAGTCACGTCCCCCTCCTGGCGCTTACCGCCCTGCTGGCGGGCTGCGGCGCGGATTATATCGGTCCGACCGACCTGGGAACGGACGCCGCGATGCTTGACGTCCTGCCCGACGGTCTCGACCCGGACGCGGGCGAAGACGTCGCGCGCGATACGTACCCGACCGACACGCCCATTGGCGACATCGACGAAATGGACGCCACGGACGTCATTCAGGACATCCCCGAACAGGATACCAACCCGCCTTTCCTGGAAGAACGCCAGGGATGGGCCTGGATCGTGTCGCCCGACGACGGCACGCCAACCCAGGTGATTTATCCCCACCTGGTGTCGCCGGCAGGCAAGCTGACCGGCAAGTACGCGGACGTCTGGAACTGCCTGCGCGAAGACGGCGGCCCGATCGAAATGATGTCATGGGGCGGCAGCAATTACCAGATCCAACTGTGCAACTACCGGCAGACGGTCGTTCCCGGCGAGGACGGCACTTACCTGCACCTGCAGGCGCCCAGCCCGCGCGACGGCAACGACCCGTTCGCGGAAGGCCACTCGTACTACTCGCTGAACAAAGTCCACGACTACTTCCGCGACAGCTTCGAGTACACGGCCGGCGACCGCTCGCTGTTCGTGGCGGTCAACATGTCCTTCCAGATAGTCGAGAGCCCGGGCTGGCTTGGTCTGGACAACGCGGCCTATCTTCCCGACGCGTCCTATGGATTCATGGGCTTCAACATGCACGACGGCGAGATGCTGGCGTTCGGCCAGGGACGCCGCATCGACTTCTGCAGCGATTCATCGGTCATCTTCCATGAATACACGCACTCGGTCGTTGGAAGGAACCGCCTGTCGCTGAACACCGGCGACGATCAGGGTTTCAACGCGGATCCGCCCGCGATGAACGAAGGTTTCGCCGACTACTTCGCCAGCAGCATTCTGGATCTGGCTCTTCTGGGCGACTACGCCCTGGGTGAGGATTCACGTGACCTTGCCGAGTTCAAGCGCTGCCCGGACTCATACGTTGGCGAATCGCACTACGACGGACGAATCTGGTCGTCCACCCTCTGGGAAATCCGCTCGCAGCTTGGCGCCGAAATCGCGGATCAGATTGCCTACGGCACCCTTGCCGACCTGGGCCCCACGACCACGTTCGAGCAGGCCGCCCAGATCATGCTGGACGTTACGACAGAACTGTACCCGGAACACCTTTCCGTCGTGAATGACAGTCTGGAAAACCACAACCTGATCGCCTGCGCCAGGGTCCTCGAGTTCGGCACGGAACTGGGACAGAAGGGATACTACCTGCCGGGCACGTCCGACTCGTACACGTACGAGTTCCAGTCCTCGGTCGCGGGAACGTTCCAGCACAAGATCGTGGTGCCGGAAGGCTCGAACGGGTTTATCGCGTACTTCAGGGCCGAGGATATGTACGGTTACGACTCCTCGCCCGAGGTCAAACTTGTCGTCAAAAGCGGTGACGAACAAATCGCGTGGAGCTATTACGGACGTCCCATCTCGGATGCCGATCGCTCGTTCGAGGCGACACGCATGAACACCCAGGACGTGTCGTTCTCGGTCGCGGGAAACTGCGTCAGGCCGGGCGTGTACTACATCCAGTTAACCAACAGGGCGCCATATTCGATTATCGCCAAGCTGAACCATGTTGAATTCCCGGCCGATTTCGCCGAACTGACGTGGGACGGCTGCGAATGGCCGGACGACCCGCCGGTGGTCGAGGACACTCCGGACGTGATCGAAACCGACGCCGAATGGACCGACGCGACACAGGGCGACGCCACCGAGCCGGATTCCACGCAGACGGATTCCACCCAGCCTGACGTCATCGAGGCCGACACCATCGGCAACGACACCAGCAGATGATCCGCGTCTCGAACATACGTGTTCCCCTGGACGGCGTTCCCGGAATTCCCGACTACATTCACGCGGCGCTTGGCAAGGGAGCTCCCGAGCCTTTGTCGTGGCGTTATGTAAAGCGTTCCGTGGATGCCAGACGCGGCCACAGTCCCGTCCTGGTGATGACCGTCGACGTCGAACTGCGCGACGAGGCCGCTTTCCTGCGGTCGGCCGCCGGAAACGCCGAAATCGAGCCGGTCATTGAAAACACCTGGCAGGTTCCTTCTCCGGGCAGCGAGTCGCTTGATGGCAGGGTCGTCGTGGTCGGTTCCGGTCCGGCCGGACTCTTCTGCGCCCTTGAGCTTGCCCGCGCCGGTTACCAGCCGTTGCTGCTTGAGAGGGGGGGGCGCGTCCGGGATCGCGTCCAGGCGGTGGGGCGGTTCTGGAAAGGCGGCGCGCTGGACCCGGAGTGCAACGTGCAGTTCGGCGAAGGTGGCGCCGGGACGTTCTCGGACGGCAAGCTGACGACCAGGATCCGCGACCCGCGCTGCTCGCAGGTTCTCAAGACGTTTGTCCAGGCCGGGGCGCCGCCCGAAATCGAGTGGGAACACATGCCACACATCGGGACCGACCGGCTGCGGACCGTCATCCCGGCTGTCACGGACCTGATTCGCTCGTCTGGGGGCGAGGTCTGCTTCGGCTGCCGCGTGGACCAGGTCAGGTTCGACGGGACCGGGACCGTGCAGGGCGTGGTCGTAAACGACGATCGGTTCATCCAGGCCGGTGCCGTGGTGCTGGCGACGGGACACAGCGCCCGCGACACGTTCGCGGCCCTTAACGCGGCTGGTTGCGACATGTCGTCCAAACCTTTTGCCATCGGCCTGCGAATCGAGCATCCACAACGGCAGATCGACCAGGCGCAGTATGGGCCATTCGCGGGTCACCCGGCCCTGCCACCGGCTGTGTACCGCCTGGCCGAGCGCATCGACGAAAGACGGTCGGCATGGTCTTTCTGCATGTGCCCGGGCGGCACCGTGATTAACGCGTCGTCGGAGGCGGGCGGCGTGGTCACGAACGGCATGTCGAACATGCTGCGCGACGGCGAATTCGCCAATTCCGCGATCGTGGTGAATGTCGACGCGGCCGACTTCGGCGGCGACGACCCGCTGGCGGGGATTCGTTTCCAGCGCAGGGTCGAGAACGCGGCCTTTGCACGCGCCGCGGGATCGCTTCCCCGCACCACGGTCGAACATCTTGACGCGGCGGACTATCTGCCCGGTTTCGTCCTTGACGCCATCGCTGCCGCCCTTCCCCGGATGGGCCGCAAGATTCGCGGGTTCGACGCCCCGCACACCACCCTTTACGGCCCTGAGACCAGGACATCGTCACCCATCCGCGTGACCAGGGACGCCTCTTTCAATGCCGTCTCGAACAACCGCCTGTATCCGTGCGGCGAAGGCGCCGGGTATGCGGGTGGAATCGTGTCGGCTGCCGTTGACGGTCTTCACGTGGCCGAGGCGATCATCGGCAGGTTCCGCCGCCCGTCGCGCTGAGGCCCGGGAAGGCTTGTCCGTCCAAACCGCAGACGTTCAGTATGTCCAGAGGATTCCAGATGCATCGCGGACCCTGGCCATGGTGGCCGATGCCGTCGCGCGCGCCCTGACGCCGCCATCGCGAAGGATGTCGGTCAGGTAGTCGGGACGGGAGATCAGTTCGTCGTAGCGGGCACGCGCCTGTGCGAAGTGGTCGTTGATCAGCTCGGCCAGACGCTTCTTCGCGTGACCGTAGCCGTAACCGCCAGCGCGGTACGCAGCGGCAATCGTCTGCAGTTCATCGGCGGGCGCGAACAGTTTCAACAAGGCGAAAACATTGCACTTATCCGGATCCTTGGGGTCCTCGAGCGGCGTGGAGTCGGTGACGATCCGCCCGCACGTTTTCGCGGTGTTTTTCGCGGTATCGAAGATCTCGATTACGTTGTCGTACGACTTGGACATCTTCTGGCCGTCAAGCCCGGGCACGACAGCGACCGACTGCACGATGAAGGGTTCCGGCATCACCAGGACCTCGCGCTCGAACGCCTGGTTGAACTTGCCGACCAGGTCACGCGTGATCTCGATGTGCTGCTTCTGGTCCGCACCCACGGGGACCATGTTCGCGTCGTATATCGCGATATCGGCGGCCTGCAGCACCGGGTAGTCGAACAGGCCCATGTTCGGGGCGATCCCGCGCGCCACCTTGTCCTTGAAAGACGTGGCTCGCTCCATCAGGCCCACCGGACAGACCGTGTTCAGGAACCAGCACAGTTCGGTCACCTGGGGCACGTCCGACTGGACGAAAAAGACGCTCTTTGCCGGGTCGATGCCAAGCGCCAGGTAGCCGGCCGCCAGATGCATCGTGGACTCGCGCAGGGCGGCGGCATCCTTTTTCGATGTCAGCGCATGGTAGTTCGCGATGAAGTAGTAGCACTCGTGCCCCTCGGCCTGGAACCTCAGGAAATTCCTGATCGCCCCGAAATAGTTGCCGATGTGCAGCCGCCCGGACGGCTGGATTCCAGAAAGTATCCGCATGGTCGGAGTCCGCCAGATCAGAGAAGGGTTTGCCAACATTGCCCGCACCCGGGCCCGGGGTTACACTATCACCACGCCGGAGGATTTCCAATGGATTCGTGGCAGGCGATGGTGCTCGGGATGGTCGAGGGCCTGACGGAGTTTCTTCCGGTCAGCTCGACTGGACACATCATATTTTTCCAGCGGCTTCTGGGCATCGAGTCCACCGACGCCAGTTTTGCCTGGGCCATTTCGATTCAGCTTGGCGCAATCCTGGCAATTTTTGTCATCTACGGGGCGCGATTCAGGCAGATGGCGGCCGGGCTGACCAGGCACGACCGCGAGGGGCGGCGGCTTCTGATCAATCTGATCGCGGCTTTCGTGCCCGCAGCGGTGATCGGTCTGGCCGGCGAGAGTCTGATCCAGGACCGCCTTTCCGGCATGTACGTCATCTCGGTTGCCTGGGCATTCTGGGGGATCGTCATCCTCGTCCTGTACCTTCGGCGCGGCGCCCCTGATCCGACCCGTGGCGCCCCGCTCGAGACACTGACCTGGCGGCGGGCAATCGTGATCGGGGCCTTTCAGTGCCTTGCGCTGATCCCCGGCACCAGCCGCAGTCTTGTGTGCATCCTGGGCGCGGCGGCGGTCGGCCTGTCGATACCGTCGGCGGTCGAGTTTTCATTCCTGCTTGGAGTGATCACCCTGGGCGCGGCCACCGCCTACCAGATGGTATTCCACTGGTCCGAGCTGAGCCAGTCTTTCGGACTCCAGACCATCCTGATCGGCCTGTTCACTTCGTTCGTGTTCGCCCTTCTGTCCGTCAAATGGATGGTGTCCTACCTGTCAAAACACCGAATGACGCTGTTCGGCTGGTACAGAATCGGGATCGCCGCGGTCGCGCTGGCACTGCTCGCCACGGGAATGATCAAGGCCTGACCTGTTCGGACGCCGCTGGCGTTCCAACGGCACGGTCAGTCAACGACACATGCAGTCGTTCTTCGGACAGCGGAAGCGCACGTGGATGTGATCGTCATGCCCCTTCGCCCACCTGATGATGCCCGAACGCGACGACCTGGGCGCCGGGTACTGGAATATCTGGTCCAGATCGGCCTGGGGAAATCCTTTCTTCAACGCGTGGTTGTACAGAACCCTCTGCAGCTTGTGATCCATGAAGATGTACTCGATCTGGCCGGAGTCCAGCAGCGCCCTGACCAGTTCCCACGACAGTTCGACATCTATGGTCGACGGAGTCGCCTTTGCGAACCCCTTCAGGTTGGGCCTGCCCTTGATGAAGTATGACAGGTCCACGTCGCGTCCGGTCTTGTGCGACAGGTGCCGGCTGAGCTGACCGCCCACCCTGCCCGACCAGTCGCCGACCACGATGCTGCCGGCGTCAGGATTGCGGCGGCGGAATTCACAGATCGACCGCAGCATCAGGCGCATGGCGAACGGACGGCCGTACGCGGTCGAACTCCGCTTCACCGTGTATCCCTTCTGGGCCTTCAGGTGGACCCAGTCCGCCAGATACGGCCGCGCCGCAAGCAGGTCCGCCGGGTCGCCGAGCCTTATCAGGACCAGCTTGCCCGGATGCATCAGCTTCTTCAGCTTTGCCGGCTTCCTTCGCAGGCCGTTCAGGGACTCCAGATTCTTGACGGTCGTCTTGTACTTTCGCGCGATCTTGATCAGATTGTCGCCCTTTCGCACCTTATGGTAGATGTTGACCGTCCCCTTCGGCTTCTTCGGCATCGGGGTCAGGGCTTCCAGGTATGAAGCGCACGCCGAACCGTCGTCGGTGAAACCGAATTCCGCGAAGTCGGGCAGTTCGACCACGTCGTCCGGGATCCCGTCGCCGGAGTACGGGTCCACGCCCTCGGAATCATCTTCGGCGTCCGCCAGTCCCCGACCGTCCTCGTCGTCCCACGGCACATAATCGCAGTCGTCGTCACCGATCTCGGCCGCCTCGTCGTACACCCCGGCCAGCCTGATTTCATCAACCTGGGTAAGCTCCGGGACCGCGCCGAACACGACCTTTTCATCAACCTGGGTAGGTTCGGGGGCCGCGGCGGAAGTGGCCTTTTCATCAACCTGGGTAGGTTCAGGGGCAGGTTCCGGGGCAGCGGCGGGAGTCTTCTTTTTCGGTTTGGGCTTGGCGCACTTTTTGGCGGGCTTGACGACCAGGCGGGTACCCGGCTGAAGGTTCTTCGCCTTCGCGCCGTTCATCCGCTGGAGTTCCTTGACCGTGGTTTCATAACGCTGGGCGAGGCCCCAGAGAGTATCCCCCGAGACTACCTTGTGATACGTCGCCTTGCCGCACTTCGGTTCCGCCGACATCCCGGACACAGGGAAGGACAGACCAAGCACAAAACAAACGACGACAACCACACGAAACGTACGCCCGGCAGCGGTCAACACGCCGGAACCACGCGAATCACCTTTGACCATCCACCCCCCGGTCATGCTTTGCGGCACAACGACCTGGGCCGTCCGTTCCTGACCTGGCTGATCACCATGTCAACCGCAACCGTGTTGAAATCCTTCCACGGCAGGATGATGTCGGCCTTGCGCCTGCTCTTCTCTACGAATTCCAGGTGCATCGGCCTGACCGTGGTCAGATACTGTTCTATCACCGAGTCCAGACTTCGGCCGCGCTCGACCATGTCGCGCTGAAGCCGCCTGATGAACCGGAGATCGCTGTCCGTCTCGACATAGATCTTCAGGTCCATCTCGTTCCGGACCACATCCATTTCGAGCACCAGGATTCCCTCGACGATGATCGTCGAGCGCGGCTCGACCAGAACGGTCTGCGCCTGCCTGGTGTGTGTCTTGAAGTCGTAGACCGGCATCTGAATCGTTTCGCCGCGCCTGAGCGCCGCGACATGCCGGGCCATCAGATCGAAGTCGATTGCCGCCGGATGATCGAAGTTCTGGCGGGCCCTGACCTCGAACGGTTCGTGCGAGAGATCGCGGTAGTAGTTGTCCTGGACCACCTTCACCACGTTCTCGGGACCGACTTCCGAACAGATCATGTCCGCCACGGTGGACTTTCCCGATCCGGTTCCGCCCGCGATCCCGATCACGAATCCGCGATTCACATCGCACCCCCGGGGTTCAGTCCACGCCAAGCCTGTACGCCGCGTACTTCTGGTATGCCCGCATCGCCGCGTCCACGCTCTGGAACACCAGGACGCCGCGCGCGCGCAATGCCTCGACCAGCGGCCGGTACAGCTTTCCACAGTCCACGGTCGCCATTATCGGCTTGTCGGAACGGTGCACGATCGGCGGCAGGGTCTGGGGCAGCGCGTCCGGTTCCTCGATGGTGTACATGCCCGGACCGTGGTCGCCGGGAGGCAGCGCCTTGATCATCACCGACAGCGGCACGATGCCGACGATACATGCGTCGACTTCCGGACACGCTGCCTGCGCCTCGAGACACATCGTGTATACGCAGTCCGGCGCCATCGGCGTGATGTCCAGCGGGTTGTGCACGCTGACCAGTTCGTTCAGCTTGAATTCCTTCAGTATCCCCAGGATGCTGTCGGAGGTCGCCTGATCGTACTTCCCGAGCACGAACCTGGGCCGCTCGCTGATGCTGTCGGCCATGCAAACCGTCTCGTAACCCGCGTTCGAGATGAAGGACAGCCGATTTCCGCCGACGTTCTTGCCACGGAACGCCACGGCCATCGCCCACAGGTCGTTGAAGTCCTCGAGCGTGTTCGCAACCAGCGCACCCGCGTCACGCAACGTCTCGTAGCACGACGGGTAGTCCCCGGAAATCGAGGCGGTATGGCTGGAAGTGGCCGTGCGTCCTTCACTGGTACGCCCCGCCTTGTAGACGATGAAGTCCTTTCCTGCCGCCCGCCCGCGCCGGATCAGCCTGGCCAGGCGCAGGCCGTCAAGCGGGCTGAAGCCCTCGATGTACAGGCCGAACACCTCGACCACGTCCTCGGCCAGGATCGCCTCGACATAGTCCGCAACCCCCAGATCCATCTGGTTGCCGCTGGAAACCGCGTACCGCGTCTTGATGAAGTCCAGGATGTTCATCCTGGTGATCATGAACGCGCCCGACTGGGAGATCAGGGCCGACTCGGCCTGCCGCATATCCTTCGGAACAACCGGCAACGGCAGCTTCGGCTTGGGAATGAACATGGTGTCGTACAGACCGGGCGTGGACATCAGCCCCAGACAGTTCGGACCGACGAACACCGGAACGTACTTTCCGGCCGCGCGCGCCTCGGCGATCAACCGCCGCACCGCGCGATCCGTTTCCTTGCCGTCCTCGGTCTCGCCCATCCCGCCGGGGATCAGCACCATCGAGGCGGCCTTTTCATGTTCGATAGTCTCGCGAATCACGCCGGGAACGAACTTCGCCGCGACCGCGACCACGATCATGTCCGCCCGCCAGGGCAGTTCCGCGATCGACTTGCACGCGGGCGCGCCGTCCACGGGCTCGCCGTCCGGCCGGATCAACATGATGTTCTCGGCCGGGAATCCCTCGCGCTGAAGGTTGTTCAGGATGATTCTGCCCGGGTTCAGGCCCTTCGACGACGCCCCCATGATGGCGACGGTCTTCGGCTTCAGCAGGCGGTTCACCTTGTCCAGTTCGCAGGAACGCTCGACGACCGTCTCACGCGAGAAACGCATGAACGCGTCAACCGCGACCAGCCGGCCATTCGACACGAAGAACGGATTGATCTCGAAGTCCTTGACCAGCCAACCGGTCTCGGGGTCGTTCGAGAAATCGACCGCCAGCATGCGGAAGAACTCGAAGACCTTCAACAGTTCGGCGTCGTCCAGTTGCCTGCTGCCACCGCGCGTCAGCCCGGCCAGCTTGCGATAAACGAACGATTTCTTGAACTTGGCCAGCATCTGCGCCGCGTCGAGGACGATCGGGGACGCCAGCACCATGCCCTGCCCGTCCTTGAACCGCACCGCCAGTTCCTCGGCCTCGAGACCGCCGAAACCGAACGCCAGCATCGGTCCCATGTCGGGCGAGAAGCGCATCCCGGCAAAAAGCTGGGACGACAGGTCGGTGCCGACCGGAACCTTCTCGCAGACCATCAGGGCGCGAATCGTGCGGGCCAGTTCCTCGCCGCCGCGCTCGCGCACGGTCGCGACGATCCCGCGACACGCTTCCGCGATCGCCGCCGGATTGTTCAGAACCACCCTGACGCCGCCCATCTCGGTCTTGTGGGTGATTTCGGGCGAAACGACCTTGACCACGACCTTCTCACCAGGAATCTCGACCGAATCGCGCATCGCCGCGATCGACGCCTCATCGGGCGCGACCGTGAAAAACGCCGGCACGGGCACGCCGCCGTCACGCAGCATCGCGTAGAGTTCCGGTTCAAGCAACGTGTTCCGGCCCTCGGCCGCGGCCGCCGAACAAAGCCGTGCGGCAGTATCCTTCATCGACATGAAATCACCTCGAACTGTTGGAGCCAGATTGTTACGACAGTTCCGCCACCAGTTCGTCGAGCGTGATCAGGCCTTCCCTGGGCCTGTCAAACGCCGCGGCGACCCTGGGTCCCTGCAGCAGCGCCTTGACCTGCGGCACCCGCGCCTCGTCGAGCGAGTCGGGACGCACCATGGCCAGCGCGCGGCAGGCGACCGTTCCCGGCAGCCCCGCCTCAAGCAACAGACGCGTGAAACGGCCGACACGGTAGCCGTTCTCAAGGACCTTCATGTTCGCGGCCACCATCTCGGGGCCCTTCTTCCCGAACAGCTTTTCGACGATGGGACCATAGTCGGACAGGTCAAACGGCATGAACGCGGTCGCGGCGCCGGCCATCGCCATGTTCTCGGCCTTGGGAACGCCCGCCTCGGTCGCGATGGCACCGGCGTCCAGGGCGACCGGACGCGGCAGCGAGTAAAGCGCGTTCACGACAACGTCCCTTTCGGGGTAATCAGGAATGTTCACGACCGGAGCGACGCTGGACACGACGACACCGTTATCGGCCAGCATGTAAAGGTACCTGTGGACTTCAAGCGGCTCGACAGACAGAACCATGTCCGCGTGCCCTTCCGGAATCAGGTCGCTGATGATTTCGCGATCGGAAATCCGCATGTGCGAGTAAACGGCGCCGCCACGCTGGGCCATGCCGTGAACCTCGGCCTGCTTGAACCTGAACCCGCGGTTGATCGCCGCGTTGTCCAGCAGATATGCAATCGTCAGGATTCCCTGACCACCGACACCGGCAAGAATGACGTCATACTTCATGGCTTTACCCCCTCGCTTTGCGGGCGGCCTGGATGCAGACGCGCCGGGCTATGATTACGGACAGTCCGTTGTGCTCGATCTCGGCCTTGACCACGGCCATGTTCTCTTCGTGCTTCCTGGGCAGCGGAGTGATGATCTTGATGTGGTCCTCGGGCACGCCCAGACCCTTCACGACGTTGTACAACGCGTCGCCGGTCGCCATCGTCAACTGCGTGCCGGTCATCGCCACGGTCGAGTTGTCCAGGATGAACAGGGTCATGTTCGCGTTGTCACGGGCCGCGCCGACCAGACCGGTCATGCCGGAGTGCATGAAGGTCGAATCGCCAATGGTTGCGACAACCGGGAACAGGCCCGCCGCGGACGCGCCCTTGGCCATCGTGATGCTGGCGCCCATGTCCACGCAACTGTGAACGCCATTGAACGGCTCGTAGAAACCGAGGGTGTAGCAGCCGATATCGGCGAACGCGCGCTTGACCGGGTAGTCCTTCAGCGTTTCGCGGATCAGGTTGTACGTGTCCGCGTGCGAGCAGCCCTGACAGAGCTTGGGCGGACGGCCGGGGACGTTTTCCAGCGTCGACTTCACGCCGCCGGACGGCTGAATCCCGAACACCTGCTTGGCGATGGCCGGAGTCAGTTCGCCGGTCCGCGGCACGGTGCCGTCGGCGCGGGCGTGCAGCGGCTTGCCGATCCCGTTGATACCGGTGATGGCTTCCTCGATCAGGGGGTAACCTTCCTCGAACACGTAGACGACATCGACCGCGTCCACAAGCTTCTTAATCAGCGCCATTGGCAGCGGGTAGCGACGAATCGAGAGCATCGCGTAAGGCACCTGGCCGTCCCAGATCTCGCGGACGTAGTTGCTGGCGACGCCGTTGGCGATGATGCCAATCTTTGTATCGCGCCCTTCCAGTTCGAGCGTGTTGAACCGCGACGCCTCGGAATCCGCGATGATTTCGGGCTGCATCGCCGCGACCTTGGCCCAGCGCTTGCGGGCGACACCGGGAAGCAGCGTGAAGTGGGTCGGGTCAGTGACGGGATCAAGCTTGTTCTGCGGACGCGGTTCGCCCAGCAGGACATCGGCGCGGCTGTGCGCCAGCCTGGTGACCATGCGCATCACGACCGGCAGTTCCAGCTTTTCGGACAGGTCGAAAGCCTCGCGCACCATGTCGTAGCATTCCTGCTGATTCCTGGGTTCGTAACACGGCACGCCCGCGAACTTCGCGTAGAACCGGGAGTCCTGCTCGTTCTGCGACGAATGCATGCCCGGGTCGTCCGCGACCATCAGCACCAGACCGCCATGAACGCCGGTCACGCCGGAATTCACGAAAGCGTCGGCGGCCACGTTCAGGCCGACATGCTTCATGCTGACGATCGAGCGCTTGCCGGCGAAAGACATGCCGAGCGCTTCTTCGTACGCCACCTTTTCGTTGGCCGACCACCGCGCGATTACGCCCCACTTTTCGGCGTGCGCCTCGACATACTCGAACATCTCCGTTGATGGAGTGCCCGGGTACCCGAAGGCACCACTAATCCCGGCGTGCAGCGCGCCAAGCGCCACCGCCTCGTCCCCGAGCAGGATTTCACGAACGTCCATCGAACCACCTCTTTAGTCAAGCTGAACCCATCGAAAACAAACGATGTTTTCAGGCGTTTAACAATTAGTCGTCGATTCCGGAGAAGTTGCCGGTCATCTCGGCCGTCTGGGTGCCACGGACCCAGCTTCCGGTGTACACGCCCGAACCGAGTTCGTCGGCGATTCCATCACAGCTTGAGTCGGTGTACGAGCCCGTTCCCGCCAGTTCAAGATGACTTGGGACCAGGATGGCGTCGGCCGCGGCGTTGACATTTGCCATGGCCGCGTCGATGGCGGAGGCGCAGACCTCTTCGGTGACTGCCGGGGCGATCGACGCGAGTTCCGCCGAAATCGCGGCGCAGTCGATCCAGCGCATGTAGGCGTCCTTCAGGTCGACGGCGGCCCCGACGGTGATCAGTTCATTGCTGGCGTTGATGTATCCGCCGGTCAGGGTCTGCGCGGCGAGCTTGTTGACCGTGTAAACCAGCATGCGACCCGGGTTGAAGTCGACGGTGTGCGTGTCGATCGAGAAGTTGTTCGCCACGCCCAGGCTGCCCGTGAAACTGCTGTCCGTGATGTCCGGAGCGTAGGCGATTCCGCCCATACCGGTCATCGAGACAAACACCTTTCCGCACTGGAAGTAATCGGGATCGGCCGGGTCGCAGTCGAGCTTCCAGAACAGGACGTACCGGCGCCAGTCTGTCTTGCCGGTGAACTTGCCGTCCTGGTCGGGGGCGTTAATCGTGATGATCGATTCAAGGTTGGTCTGGGCCATCACGTTGCGCACGAACGAGCCCATGCCCGCTGCCTTGTCCACCCACGCCGGAGTGTTGCCGGCAACCCAGTTTTCGACGGCGGTAACGGCCGACGTCCTGGTCGCGCCCTCGAGGCCGGCGGTGTCCGCCAGAACACTCGCGAAGGCGGTGCCGTCATCGGCGAAAAGCAGCTGAACCTGGTTCAGATAGCAGCATCCCTGTTCGCCGATCGACTTCGAGCCCAGATCCGTGCAGTTCATGGTCGGGCCGAAAGTACAGGCCGGAATCACGCTGTTGAAGGTCAACTTGTTCTTGCTGGAGTTGTACACGGCGCCGATCGACACGTCGATGCCTTCCAGGGCGACCGTGCCGGAAGCGCAGTTTTCAGGGTCATTGGCCGCGCCGACGGTCAAGCCCTCGGTGCAACCCTTCGCAAACGCGCAGGTTTCAGCCGCCGCCACCAGGACGGTGTAGGTCGAGCCGGGGGTAAGGCACGGAATGACGGCCGGTTCCTCGATGCTGCCGTGGATGATCTCGGCGGCGGCCATCGGCAGATCCGTGGAATTGATCACGGAATCGCACGTAACCGAGGAATCGAACGCCAGAACGCGGTAGGACGCGCCGTCGCCGGGCACGCCTTCGTAAGTCATGGACACGTTCGTGCAGCCGCAATCCAGTTCCGCGACCAGGATCTGGAACTCCCTGGACTCGGCGCCCTTGCAGGAGACCGTGATCGTGTACAGGAACAGATCCTTGCCGGCCTGGAACGTCGTCGAGACCTTGCCCTCGGCATCACCGACCGCTGACGGGCGAAGGATCATGCTGTCGTACTCCAGGACTTCCTCGCCGGCCGCAGTCGGGTCCTCGACGTACGTAATCGTGAACGAAACCGCTGGGTTCGCAACAGGCGTGCCCTGTGTATCCACGACCTGGGCCCTGAACGTGAACTTCTGATCCACCGCGACCTGAATTGGCTCGTCGGTGTTGACCTGAAGATTGATCACGCGGGTGATCTCGGTCGTATCGCCGGTGGCGTTGTCGCCCACCACTGTGTCTTCACCGATCGTATCCGTGCCGGGTATGTCGGGATCGCCAGCGGTGTCCTGGGTTGTATCGTACCCGATGATGATGTCGGTTCCGGTCTGGTTGTCCTGTCCTTCGGGGGAAGAACCACAACCCGCTAACAGCGCAAGAAAAAGGACGGCGAACGCGAAACGACGCATTGGAATCCTCCAGAAATCAAACAGTGACGCGGCGTTTCCTGCAACCGCAGGCAACCGATAAACGCGACGCCGCATGAGTTTAGAAAGCAAACGGATCATTAACAAGGGGATTTTGGCTCAATCATGGTATAAAGCAACCGCGGCGCAAGCCGGGCAACACGATTCCTGTTCAATTCGGAGGCCAGAATGGCGGACAAGAAAACCTACGTCGTGCTTGAGACGACCATCGGAAACGTCGAGATCGAAATGTTCATGGCAGAGGCGCCCGTGACCTGCGCCAACTTCCTTGAGTACGTGAAGGCGAACTTCTACACCGGAACGATCTTCCACCGCATCATCGCCGGGTTCATGGCCCAGGGCGGCGGATTCGACGTCGCGAAGCGCCAGAAGGCGACGCGCGCGCCGATCATCAACGAAGCCGGCAACGGCAAGAAGAACCGTCGCACCACCGTCGCGATGGCCCGCACCTCGGACCCGAACAGCGCGACCGCCCAGTTCTTCATCAACCTGGCGGACAACGACTTCCTGGATCGCGACAACGCGGCCGACGGCGTGGGCTACGCGGTGTTCGGCACCGTCACGCAGGGAATGGATTTCATTGAAGAAGCCGCGAAGATCCCGACCGTCAGGAACGAAATCAGCGAGGCATGGCCGACCAAGCTCGTGGCCATCCGCAAGGCTTACGTCATCGAGAAGTGATCATTTCGGGATGTAGAACGGGTATTTGGGGAAATCGTCCCTGGCCGTGTTCAGCATCTGCTCAAACTCGACCGGATTGTTGATGCGGTAAAGGTCGACGCCGGTCGCCCGGTATTCCGGGTCGTCGAATCCGGCCAGCATTCTGGGAATGGCGGACAGTCCAGCCGAAACACCGACCTCGAACGAAACCCCGGGCACGTTGAACGAGTGCGCCAGTTCCTCGCAACTTTCATATATCGACACCAGCGCGTCATCGCCGGCCTTGCTGTAGATCGCCAGGACGCGACCCTTCTCGGACCTTTCGAAGTTACCACCGAACTTACCGAAAAAATTATGTTTCGGAAAATCCCGCGTGCTGTTGAACCTGGCTTCGAACTCGGTCAGGAAGCGCCACAATCCGAAGAGCTGGGGCGAGGGATCCTGAGCCGCCGTGTGTGCGATGACGAGCACCTTGTTGTGTTGCCGGACCACGTCGCCGGGCAGATAGAATCCATTGTCGCGCGCGATGGTCTGAATCCTGTCGATGTCGTAAAGCAGTTCGTTCGGACCGCACTTCGACGTGCAGAACGTGCAGTATGACCACCCCTTCGATGTCACGCCGACCTCGCCGGGATTGGTAACGCCGTTCTCGATTGCCTCGCGGAGACGGTCATGTGCCGGGGACCAGTTGATGATAAGTTTTCTTCTCATCGGTACTCCTGCGTTTGAAAGGGCCGATGACGGGAACGGCCGGGCGCCGGTCCCGCCGCAACGGATGAATACAAGATTACATCGAACCGCGGATTTTTGGTAAAGCAGATGCTATACGTGCTACGGGAGTCTGTTCCCAAGATAGATGCCGGCGACACCGGCGCCAAGACACGCGACGATGGTGATCGTCACGTTCAGGGCGGCCGACCCGGGCCTGCCCTGCTGGATCAGATGCAGTGTTTCCAGGTTGAAAGTCGAATAGGTCGTGAAACCGCCCATCACGCCGGTGGTGAGCATCAGGACAACGGCTTCGGGCACCCGCTGCGTGCGCAGACTGGCAACCGCGATGGTCGCCAGCAGCAGCGACCCGAGCGCGTTAATCAGGATGGTGCCGATGGGAAACGTGGACCAGCCGGCCGCGACGGCCAGCTTTCCGACCGCGTAACGGGCGCCTGTCCCGATTCCGCCACCCAGGCAGACCAGCAGGAATTCCTTCATCCGCGCCTCAGTCCCTTTCCCACGTGATGACCGGCGGCACGCCCGGTGGCACCACGCCGTTGTAGACGGGCACGATGCGCGCGGCATAGCCGTGACGGCCGGAATCGACACCAGGGACCTGGGCCACGTAATGCAGTTCGCCATTGGACTCGCCGGTCAGGACCGCGCGCGTCACGGAGCCGTCGTGAATCCGGTCGTCGGCGCCCAGCGGGCCCGAAAACACCTCTACCGACACGTCCTGGGGCCGAAGCCCGCCAATCGACGCGACCAGGCGGATCGTCATCGGGGACGAGGGATCGGTTTCCGCGGCGCCGGAATCGACGACCTTGATGGATACGCCCGACCAGGTGGACGGAATCGAGCGACGCCACTGGGCCAGGTCAGCGAAACCCTTGAAGTCATGATTCTTTCCAACGCAGCCGGCCAGATGCGCGGGCCAGTAGGCACGGGAAGCATAGTCCGACACCATCCTGGCGGTGTTGAACTCGCGCCCCAGCCGCGAGATGGAATTCTTCATCATCTCGATCCAGTGACCGGGCAGGCCCGAGCGGTCGGTGTTGTAGAACAGGGGCACTATCTCCTGTTCCAGGATGTCGAACAGTTCCTCGCACTCGATGCGATCCTGCTCGACCGGGTCGGCCGAGACCTCGGCGCCGCCGATCTGCCAGCCGCAGTCCGGCCCGTACCCCTCGTCCCACCATCCGTCCAGCACCGACAGGTTCAACGCCCCGTTCACCGCCGCCTTCATGCCGCTGGTGCCGGACGCCTCGTGCGGGCGGCGCGGAGTGTTCAGCCAGACGTCGACGCCCTGCACCATGTAGCGGGCCACGTTCATGTCGTAGTCCTCAAGGAACACGATGCGCGAGCGGATGCGCGGGTCACGCGTGAAGTGCACCACCCGCTTGATGATCTCCTTGGCCGGGATGTCCTGCGGATGTGCCTTGCCCGCGAACACTATCTGCACCGGACGATCACGCGCGGTCAGCAGTTCGATCAACCGTTCAGGCTGCTGGAAAAGCAGCCCTGCCCGCTTGTACGTCGCGAAACGCCGGGCAAACCCGATGGTCAGGGCGTCCGGATTCAGGACATCCTCGACTGACGCCAGCGTCGCCACGCCGGCGCCCTGCCGTTCGAACTGCGCCTTCAGGTGACGCCGCACGAAGAACATAAGCCGTTCCTTGCGGCTGTTGTGAACGCGCCACAACTCGCTGGCCGGGATCAGCCTCACGCGATCCCAGACCTCGGGATCCTCGGGATGCTCGCGATAACGCGGCCCCAGGTACATGTCGAACAGGCTGTCCATCTCACGCGAAACCCATGTACGCGTGTGGATGCCGTTCGTGATGTGCGTGATCGGAATCTCGGCTTCATTCAGCGTCGGCCACAGGTCCTTCCACATGCCGCGCGCGACCTTGCCGTGAAGGGCGCTGACCGCGTTGGCGAACGCCGACATCCGCAGGGCGAACACCGTCATCCCGAACTGGTCCTGCGACCCCGAGAACTTGCCGGTCGACTCGGCGGAACCCCAGTCCAGGCCGATCTCGTTGAAGTACCGTTCCATGTACTTGCGCATCATGCCGGTGTCGAAACGTTCGTTGCCCGCGGGCACGGGCGTGTGCGTTGTAAACACGTTGGTCGCCACCACGTACTCGGTCGCGGCCTCGCGGCTGATCCCGGAGTCCCGCATGGCCTGACGTATACGCTCGACCGCCAGAAACGCGGAGTGCCCCTCGTTCATGTGGTAGACGGTCGGATTCAGGTTCAGGGCGCGCAGGGCGCGGACGCCGCCGATCCCCAGGACGATCTCCTGGCGGATGCGCATCTCGCGGTCGCCGCCGTAAAGGGTCGACGTGACTTCGCGATTCCACGGGCTGTTCGACGGCAGGTTCGTGTCCAGCAGATAGAGTCTGGTGCGCCCGACCATCGCCAGCCATATGGCGCACGTCACCTGTTCCCCGGCCAGGTCCACCGTCACTGTCAACGGATTCCCGTTCGCGTCGTTCTGGCGCTGGACCGGCATGTTGTACCAGTCGTTCTCCGGGTATTCTTCCTGCTGCCAGCCGTCCAGGTTCAGAACCTGCTTGAAATAGCCCTTCTGGTACAGCAGACCGACGCCGACCAGCGGCAGATTCAGATCGGAAGCGGATTTCAGGTGGTCGCCGGACAGCACGCCCAGGCCGCCGGAGTAGATCGGAAGGCTCTTGTCGATGCCATACTCGGTCGAGAAGTACGCGACCAGGAATTCGTCGTCGACCGTATGTCCGTTGCCCAGGTGGTCGTCGGCCCAGCCCCGCAACGCCATGTACTTTTCCATTTCGTCATGGATGCGTCCGACGCGCGCCACGAAGCTGTCGTCCGCCGCCAGCCGTGAAAGCTGTTCGCTGGACATCATGCCGATCATTCGCAGGGGATTGAATCCGGACTTCACCCACAGTTCCGGGTCCAGACGCGAAAACAGCATGATCGCGTCCCAGTTCCAGGAGTACCACAGATTGGAGGCAATCTGTTTCAGTGGAAGCAGCTCTTCGGGAACAACCGGCTTGACCAGGAACTGTCTGATTTTCATATTCAATCATCCGAATAGCGGGCCGCCGCCGGTCACCGGCGGCCAGGCACACGCCTTGCGCGCGGCATTCTCCCCGAAACCGCCCCGCCGGTCAAGGCACCGGCCCCGAGGGCCGCGTGGGCATCGAATCCGGTCCGGTGGGTGTCCGGCATCGCGTGGAAGCTAAGGCAGGGATTCGGGCCTTGATTCCAGCAGCGGTCGGGTTCATAATCCGAATCGGCTGCTAAGGTAGGTATCATGGCCGACATTAACCATATCCGTGTCGTGGCGTTGCTTCCGGTTCTGGTGGTTCCCGTGCTTTTCCTTTCGTCATGCGACCTGTTTTCCGACGGCGAAGTGACTCCCTCGCCGGATCCGTTCGAGTGGGGTTCCGCCATGGCCGTGGCCGGCAACAAGATATTCATCAGCGACGGGCTGGCCTCGCCTGACGGTGCGATTCTCCTTATGGATCTCGACGCGGCCGGATTCCAGACGGTCGTGGACGGCCTGGATAATCCGACGTGTCTAATCACCGACGGCGAGTATGTTTACTGGGTGGAAGACAACCCGGACGGGGCCGGCGCGCTTCGAAAGGCGGTTGCCGAGGGCGGCCACGGGACGGCGATCGACATGGCTGTCGGGCTGGATTCGCCGTATACGCTTGTCCTCAACTCGCAGTATGTGTTTTTCACGGACAAGGTGGATGCCGACAATACGGCGATAAATCGTATTCCCCGCGCGGGCGGGGACGTCGTAACCCTCACGACCCTGCGGGCAGACTACGTCAACCTGGCCGCGGACGAACAGTGGGTGTACTTCACCGCGCCTTACGACAATCCGAATGGATACATCGCCCGCGTCCCGGTGGAAGGGGGCGCGACCGAAACGGTCGTGGGCGGCCTGGGAGCCCCGGTATCACTCGCGCTGCGTGCCGGAAAGCTGTGCTGGGTTGAAATCATGGGCGGCGAGGTGGCCTGCATCCCGGATGCCGACAACGACCGCACGCCGTATTACCTGACGACAGATGAAAGCGTCAGTTTCGGGCCCTGCCAGGGCATGTTGCTGCTTCACGAAGATGGAACCTACTGGATTTCGTCGGTGTCCGGGACGCAGGACGGCGTCCGCGTTGCCAGCCGGGGCGTCGAACCGGTAACGCTGGTGAAATCGGACGCATTCGGCACGATTACCGGCATGGGGTTCGTGGACGAAACGTTGTATTTCATCGAACTCGACGGGCTGTACCGGGTGACCAGCGGCGAGTGACTATATTCAGGGTTCCGCAGCAGGAATCCGTGGAGTCGTGCTGAAGTGAAAAACACATCGAAAATTCATTGCGTGGTCGGCCTTTCCGCGATCCTGTGCGTCGGTATCGTGTCATGGCCGGCGGCATCCCTTGCCGAATGTTCCGAGTATTACAGCAGCTGCGTGAACGGCGGCGGCATCGCGTCGTGCGCGTCGGTGGGAAGCGGTTCTGTTTCATGCTGGTACGTGGTCAACGGCAACACATACAACTGCGCTTCGGGCTGCGACTGCACCGCGGCGTCCAAAGCGGCGGTCGCCGACTGTCTCGGGGGCGGCGGCGGCGGTGACACATGCAACTTCCCTTGCGGATCCGACTGCTGCGACTCGGCCGATCAGTGCTGCAACGGGCAATGCCTGGGCAGCGGCCAGACCTGCTGCGGTGATGGTGCATGCGACCAGGGCGATATCTGCATGGACGGAAAATGTTATCCGGAAGGCACGCAGGACTGCGCGGACGGCACATTCTGCGCCAGTTCCACCTGCTGCAACGGTTCCTGCATCGAGACGGGCAAGGTCTGCTGCGGCGCCGGTTCATGCGACGCGGGTCAGAAGTGCGTCGATGAAACATGCGTCGACGACGACGCGGTTGAATGCGGCGACGGCACGGTTTGTCCGCCCGGCACCGCCTGCGCCGGTGGAAAATGCTGCCCCGAAGGTTTCGCAAATTTTGATCCGGAATCCGGTTTCTGCTGCGGACTTGGCGGACCTGGACACGGTCTCTGTGAATGCGCGACCGGATGCAACGGTTGGTGCTGCCCCGGCGGAACCGTATGCTGCACCGGCGGTTGGTGCGCGCCTTCTGCGGACGGATGTCCGCAGTGTTCCGGCGACACGCCGAAGATGTGCACAGACCATTCGTGCGTGCCGGCGGGTGCGACATGCTGCGGCGGCGGGTCCTACTGCCTCAACTCCCTGACGTGCATGGAATGTGACATGGGAAGCGGGATGTGCTGCGGAAACAAGTCCAATCCGGCGGGTTACAGCCCGGTGGTGGTAGACGAAAGTGGCGTTTCGGGGGTGTCTTCGGTTGATCCGTCTGGCAACGCCACGTCAGGTACGACGCCGTCGGAATCGGCCATAGCGCCCGTAAGCGGCACCGACCCGGTCGACGTTGGAGGTTCCGGTGGCTGCATGGCCGGTTCATGGCCGTCCGGCCTGGCCGCGACAATCCTTCTTTCCTGCATGGCCTGTCTTGTGTTCGCGCGTCACCGCCGCTTTGGTCTGAAGTAGTACCGGATGCTTCGAGCCTGTCAGGAACAAATCGCCCCGTCATTGTCCGAACAGACCCACAAGGGATCCATGGTGCATGTGCAACCCTCAGGGCAGTCGGAATCAGTCAGGCAAGCCACACAATCAGGGACACCCCCAACTATGTGACAAATCCGGCCCTCGCCCGCGCAGGTGTTATCGCAGCGGGCCTCGGGGTCGACGCAGGAATGTTCCCAGCAGACTTCAGGCGAGTCGCAATCCGCGTCCTGGCAACATGCCCCGCAAACGCAATCGTCGCACTGCGTTGTGCCCGAGTCACAGTCTTTCGTGGGACACGTGCACGTCCCGTCGTCGCCGCAGTACTTGTCGCCAAGGCAATTGGTGTTTTCAAGACATTCGACGCAGGTTGCCGTATAGATGTCCAAAAAGGGTTTGGGCGACTGGCATCTGGGATAACACGGTTCATCCGGATTGCAGTACCGCCGCCCGTCGTCGCCAACACATTCCGAACCCTGGCAGTCCTCGTTCGTTTTGCAGCTGCGGTGACACTCCTTCAAACTGGGAATATCGATACTCACGCAAACGGATCCATCCACACATTCAGAATCATCGTCGCATCTCTCACACAGCTTTTTTGGAACGAGGACTTCCGCGTCAACCACTTCGACGGAATCGAGTGAATTAACACCCACATCATCCCCGTCGACGGCATCGAACACGTCAACACCAGCGTCCGCGGATGTCAGGTCTGTCAGGGATGAATCGGGACCACAGCCGACACAAAACGTGAACAGCCCCCCGACAACAATCAGGCCGACATCCATGACTCTCATAGTTACATCCCTGTCAGGTACCTTGCCTGGGTCAGCATAGTAATTCAATAACGCTCATTCAAGTGCATCTACCCCCTGCTTGACCTTCTTCCATATCCACCAAAGGCAATGCGTTACAGGCGGGACTGCCAATCCGAAGCGAATGCGGAGGATTGAGCTGCCCGCCGACGCGCCGAAGGGCGAATGTAATTCGCCCGTACAGGGCGCAACCGCGTCCAGAGATCGTGCGGGTGATCCGTAAAGGGCGAATGTCATTCGTCCCTACAAGCGATGGCTCATCCAGGCGCGTGCTGGTCTTTGACCGGATGCGGCGATAGAATGCGCGCAGTTTTGATGGCGAGTAGATGAACAGGCGGTACTGCCCCCGGTGCGGGAACAAAGTCGTTCGGAATGGATGCGGACACTGCGGGTTCCGGTTTGACGAGGCGCCGGGCGGGCGTGTGCCGGGCGAGGGCGTGCCGAAGCCCGAAATGTGGATGGCGGACCAGATGGTCGGTCGGACCATGGCCGGGCAGTTCAGGATTGTACGGGTGATCGGGCGCGGGGGGATGGGGACGGTTTTTCTGGCCGAACAGATCTCTGTCGGGCGGCAGGTCGCTCTGAAGGTAATCAACCCGGAGCTTGCGGGCGGCAAGGCGGCGGCCAGGCTGGCCATGCAGCGGTTTCGACGCGAGGCCCTGGCCGCCAGCAGGCTTCA
>Ga0116141_10000828_pt1 | contig 25574 bp, 28 predicted proteins | sample AD_UKC097_MetaG_FD_89744 | JGI IMG/M metagenome (GOLD analysis project Ga0116141, IMG submission 89744) | Active sludge microbial communities of municipal wastewater-treating anaerobic digesters from USA - AD_UKC097_MetaG | ecosystem: Engineered > Bioreactor > Anaerobic > Digestate | place: USA...
GGACGGTCACAGCGTACGACCGTGACCGGTCTCGCATCACGCGACCGTCGGGCGCCTTCCAGGCTCCCTCGACGTCGCCGCGGCGGGTGAAGCCGCCGGCAAGCTGGACGAGGAAGTCCTCGAGGGCGGCGAAGGCCGCGTCGGAGAACGGGACGGTGTCGTTGTCCGCGAGCGGAACGAGGAGCTCGAGTCGGGTCGTGTCGCGCATTGGGGTGTGGGGAAGGGGATACCAGGCAGCCAGCGAGAGTCGCGTGTTCGGGCCGAGGGCTTCCTTCCGGGAGAGAGGTGTTTCGGTGGAAGTGAGATGCCTCGTGCCCCGCCAGCCGTGGACTGCCGTCCTGCCGATCCCGTCCGGGACGGACGTCTCTCGCTCGAGACGAACGGCGGCGGTCGGGGGCGTTCCTGCAGGCCAGAGGGCTGGCGGGGTCGAGAGCGACGTCGGTATCGGCAGCGCACATGGCTCGGGCGTCCGCCCAAGATCGAGTTCTGAAGGGGCGACGGTCACTCCGTGCCCCGCCGGGACGGGGCCGCACTCCGGAGGTGCTGCGGGGGCCACGTCGCGGTTCGCGCGTGGGGCCCGGCAGGTCTTTCGTGCAGCGTCCCGTCCCGGCGGGGCCGGTGGCGACGTCCAGGGGGAAGGGGCCGTCCGGTTGGTACCGTCAGACGTTCTCGGTGTGGGTGTTCGCGATGCGGACGAGCTCCGGCTGAACGACGGTGGCGATGTCCTCGATCGGGTGCTCGGACCAGACGCGCACGAGGTAGACCGGGATCTCGACGACGCTCCCGAAGAGGAGGACGCGGAGACCGGTGTGCGTCGTGATTTCGATTCGCCCGTCGAGGTGCTCGCGCACGATGGGGCGGAGGTTCTCCCAGTCGGCGTCGTGAAGATTGAGGACGCCTGTAGGTGGTTGGACGGCGGGGACGACGATTCCGAAGTGGTGCTGGGGCATAGAGGTGAGGTGTAGGTGGTGTGGCGGGGGGCACCTTCCTTCCTGGCACGAGCGAATGAGGAGGTCGTCACGATCAGAAGACCTTGATGGTCGCGTGGCAGCGCGTGCAGTCGAACCAGCGCGTCACCTGCCGGCAGTTCGAGCAGTAGAGGCGGCTCCCGAACTCCGTGACGCCGCAGCGGTGGCAGGTCGAGAGCACGTTGATCGGATTGACGAAGGAGCAGTGGGGACAGGCGATCGTCCCGCGCCGGACGATGGCGAGGCCGCGGGCGATCCGGTGCCACTCGCCGATGGCGCGGATCAGGTAGACCGGCGCGGCGAGGAGGTAGAGCGTCGCCAGCGCCGACAGCCGAAACGCGGTGCGGATCGTCGGGCCCACGTCTATGCCCCCGTCCCCGGTGAGCCACCCATCATCCGAAGGAGGTCCGCGATTCCGCGGACGGGCGCCGCACCCTTGGGGGCAGCCTTCTTCGGTGGAGCCGGCGGGATGGTGGCGCGGTCGACGACCTCGGCCTCGAAGCGGGCGATGAGGTCGGCCGCCGTCTTGGCCGGGACCATCGAGACGGAGGCGATCTCGCGGCGGAAGACCTCGAGGAGCTCGGCCTCGGATCGCTTCGCCATGTCCGAGGGGTCGTTCACCGTCGGGGCGCGCATCGGGAGGGCCGGCTCGCCCTTCACGTGGAGGAAGTACTTCCGACTCGGGAGGCCGACCATGAGGCGACGGAACTCCTTCTGTCTGTCGCCCTCGGAGAGCGCGGCGCCGGCCTCGTCGACGAGGAGGTGGGGGTAGATCCAGTCGGCTTCCTCGTGGGAGCGGAAAATCGCCCACCACCACGTGTTGAGCTGGAGCGTCCGGACCATGGGGCCGGGCAGGGCATTCGCCACGTCCTGGCCGCAGAAGACGACGCCGAAGCCGACCGAGCGGAGCGTCCGGGCCGCCGTCGTCAGCGGCTCGACGAGCTCGCTCCCGCCGGCCAGGAGCGTCGGCGCTTCCTCGAGGAAGAGAAGGCCCGGGCGCTTCGGGTTCCGGCGCGGCGCGCGGAGGAGGACGTCGGTCACCCGGTGGGCGGCGCGTTCCTTCCCGACGGAGGCGGGGAGTGCCATCCCGGAGCCGTAGTTCCCGAGGGTGATGCGCGGGGAGCCGGCCGGGAGGATGTTCCGGAGCGACGCGGGCGGGATGCCGATCGAGAGCCGGACCTCGGGGAACGACAGGTCGTGCTGGAACCGGCGGAGGAGTGCGTCGGCCGTGGGCCGCGCCATGTGGCGCTCGAGCTCGGCGAAGTAGTTGCGGAGGTCTGGCTCGGCGACGTCGGCGATGACCTTCGCCCGGAACGCCGGGTCGGAGTAGAGCTTCGAGACGAACCGGAGGTTCGGCGGAAAGCCTTTCTCCGTGAGGAGCCACGAGAGCATGAAGAGGGCCTGCTTCAGCGACTCCGTGTAGGTCTGCGGGCTGGCCTGGACCGTGGCGTCGGTCCGGAGGTGGGCGAGGTAGGCGTTCGAGACGATGCCGTCTGTGTTGTCGAAGGGCGTGACGGGGGAGACGGCTTCGCGTGACCAGTCGATGACGCGGACGCGCCGCCGTATCGCCTCCCTGAGAGCGAAGTCGCCACCGAGGTAGAGGGCGGCGAGGATCTGGCAGGTGAGGCTGTAGGTCTCCGTTTTCGGATCGACGAGCTCGATCTCCACCTCGTCGCGAAGGGCCCGGGAGATCAGCTCGATCAGGAGGCCGAGGAGGAACCGGGTCTTCCCCGACCCGGGCGCCCCGATCACGAGGGCGCTCTTCATCGACGTGTCGCCCTTCACACGGACGATCTGGCCGGACGGCAGCCTGCCAAAGGTGAGCGCGCCAGGCCCGGCGAGCCGGCCGCGGACCTCCTCCATCACCTCGGACGAAGGCTTCGGCGGCGCGAGCTTCGGCAGCTCGGCGGCGACGGCCATTTCGTAGGCGCGCCTCCGTTCCCGGTGGAGGATCGACCCGACGAAGTCGAGAAGGCTCACGGAGAGCCTCCGAACGGGCCGAAGGTCCCGCCGGGCAGGACGGGCTTGGCGGCCTTCGGGTCCACGACCTTCTTCCCGGCCGCCTTCCGGTCGACGTAGTCCGCCCACGGGTCGCGGCTCTTCGGGTTGAAGCGCTTTCGGAGCTGGAGGATCCCGTAGGCGAGGGGAGAGAGGATCAGGAACCCGAGGACCGTCCCGAGCGCGTCGACGCCGCCACCGGCGCCGGTCACGGCTTGGGGCGTGCCACTCGAGCCGCCCATGGCGCCGACCAGCCCCACGAAGAGTGCCGGCGCCAGCGCCAGGAGGAAGAGCACTCCGGCCCACCTCCGAAGCGTCTGCCCGGCCTTCGTCGCCGAGACCGGCAGCGAGAGGACGAAGACGACGCAGGCCGCGGCGATGAGGAACGAGATCACCGGTTCCTCAGCGGTCGAGGTCAGCCGAACTGTCGCCGACTCCGTTCCTCCCGGCGTCGCCGTTCTGGCCGTCAGCCGCGGCGGAGCCGGAGTCCTTCCGGATCGCCCGCCGGGCCGCCCGGGTCCCGGCAAGAACCTCCTTCAACTTCACGTAGACGGGCAGAGCCTGGTCGTCCGGGAGCTCGACGCTCGTCGAGTCGTTCGCGGCGCCCTGGATCGAGACGGTGAGGGTGTGCATGGTGTCCTCCTTTCGATGGGAGGACGGTAGGGTTTACGACCGTGGTTACCGGGACAGCGTCGAACTGCTCATTTCCCCTGGAGCTCAGCGGCACGGAAGCCGTGATACTCGGCGAACTTCTCCGCGTCCACGGCCAAGGCCTCGGCGTCCTTGATGTATCGGTCGCAGTGGTCACGCATCTTGCGGAGCCACGGATTCTCGGGCGCCTTCGGATGGATGGCCACGGTCATCTTGTAGTCGGCGTACATCTTTCTGTGCATGGCGGCCTCCTCGCGGTATGCGCCTTCTTCCGATACTCGGTGGCTTTCGCGAGGTGGTCTTCGGCCGTGACGGCAACCTTTGGTGCCTGCGCGCTCTCAGACTGGGGCGCGACCGACTGCGGCAACGCGAAGGCGCCGGAGGCGGAGAACGCTACGCCGAGGGCGAGGACGGCGGCGCGACCGAGTCGGGGAGTGTCGTGTCCGTTCATGGGTGTCATGTGCGAGTACCTCCGCGCGAATGTCTCCGGACCCCGAGCGTCCGAGGACGGGTGAACATCGGAAGGCGGGTTGCGAGTCGCCGGACGATCCCGGGCGACCGGCTTCCGTCAGGCCCGGTGTCTTCGGAGGGAATTTGCGCGGGCGAGATTAGAGCCGCCTTAGAGGAACGGCACGTACTCTACCGCGGCTGACTTGAGGACCTTGGCACCGCCAGAATCATGCGCGTGCCGCCTCCGGAGCGTTGGAGGGCGCGAATGGTCCCGCCGTGCTCGCGCACGATCCAGGCGCAGATTGCCAGGCCAAGGCCGGCGCCGCCCTCGACACTTCGCGTGCGGGCGGTGTCGCTACGAAAGAACCTCTCGAAGACGCGATCCAGATTAGGCTCGGGGATCCCGGGTCCGTCGTCGTCTACTGCGAGAAACGCGAGCGGGTCCTCGGTCCACACCGTGACACGGACTTGGCCCTCGGCGGTGTGCGCGTCCATTCCAGTCGAGAATCGGACTGCGTTGTCGATGAGGTTGAGGACGAGCTGGCGAAGCCAGCGCTCATCGCCCGGGATGACGACGGCGGGTGCTGGCGCCATTTCGAGCCGGACTCCGAGAGCGTTCGCGCGCTCTGAGAACGACTCCACCACCTCGCCGGCGAGGATGTCGAGACGAACCGGCTCGAGCTGGAAGGGAACCTTGCCGCTATCGGCACGCGCCAGGAGGAGGAGGTCGGCCACGATGTGCCGGAGACGGCCCACCTCCTCGTTCAGACTCGCCATCGCGGTGCGGTATTCGTCCGCCTCTCGGGGCTGACTGAGAGCGACTTCGAGCGTGCTCTGCATGTTGGCGAGCGGGCTTCGGAGCTCGTGGGAGGCGTCCGCGGTGAAGCGCTTCATCGACTCGAAGGAGCTCTCGAGGCGGCCGATCATCTGGTTGAACGTGTCCACGAGCCGGCCGATTTCGTCAGGGACGGGACGGGTCGGGAGCCGGCGGCTGAGCTGTGTCGACTCGATCTCTCTCGCCAGCTCCGTGATCTCGACGACGGGGGCGAGCGCGCGACCGGCGAGCCAGTAGCTGACTGCGGCAGATCCTGCGACCGCGATCGGCGCGAGGAGGAGCAGGGCGAGGCGGAGGTTTGAGAGGGGAAGCTCGACGTCTCCGGTTCGCTCCATGACCCGGATGACTCCCCGGCGTCCTGCATGGGACTTGTAGGGTCTCGTGTAGACCCGAAGGAGGCCGCCCCTCTCGGCGTAAGTGCGGAAAGCCGAGCGTTCCTCGAGGAACTGCGGGCGGGCAGCGAGCTCTTTGGCGGCCGGCACCGATTCGAGGTCGGGCGAGCGGTAGAAGACAGCCGGGTCGCCGTCGACGGAGTGGAACAGGGCGAGCTTCGAGTATCGGTTCAGCTGCGCCACCTGCTCCGGAGTCAGGTGCTCGCAGTCCTCGTGCTGTCCGATGACGGCCTGGATCGCGTCGGCCGTCTCGGTGAGCTCCCGATCGTGGTGGCGGAGCAGCTGGTCTCTGACGATGAAATAGAGACTGAGCCCGAAAGCGGTCAGGATGAGCGTGAGGACGAGGGAATACCCCAGGGTCAGCCTTCCGCGAAATGTCCTCGGAAGCGCTCTCACTTGGGCTCCTTCAGGACGTACCCGGAACCGCGGACCGTCTGGATGAGCTTCACGTCGGCGCCCTGGTCGACCTTCTTTCGGAGGTAGTTGATGTAGACCTCGACGAGGTTCGAGCCGCCGTCGTAGTCGAGGTCCCAGACGTGATCCAGGATCATGGCGCGTGTCAGGACGACCCCCTTCCGCTTCATGAGGTATTCGAGGAGGCCGAATTCCTTCGAGGTGAGCTCGATTTGCCGGTTTCCGCGACGCACCGAACGGTGCACGGTGTCCAGCTCGAGGTCCCCGGCGGTGAGCGTGGTGACGGGCTCGGCCGCAGGGCGCCGGCTGATCGCCCTGAGGCGCGCGAGGAGCTCCTGAAAGCTGAAGGGCTTCGGAAGGTAGTCGTCTGCTCCAAGGTCCAGTCCCCGGACCCGATCCTCGACTGCGGACCGGGCGCTGAGGATGAGGACGGGCGTCGCCCGGTGGCGGGTCCGCAGCTCGCGCAGGATCTCGAGGCCGCTCTTGCCGGGGAGCATCACATCCAGGACGAGAGCGTCGTAGTCGGCCCCGAGCGCGAGCTCGAGCCCCAGGCGCCCATCCGGTGCCACATCCACGGCGAATCCGTGTTCTTTCAGCCCCTGCCGGATGCTGTCCAGGAGTTTCGGGTCATCTTCAACGACGAGGACTCTCATGAGTTTCACCGGCCAAACCGGAGGGTCTCACGATACCGCGGCACTAATCCGTTTCTAATGTTGGGGGGGTAAGTTCCCTGCGAGCAGAGTCGATGGTGTTTCGCCAGGAAAACCCCGCAGCCCGCACGCAGATGTCCCCCGAGATCGCCAGGGGTGGGAATCGGGGGCGCTGGTTCTATCGTGGGGCGGCTCTGGCTCTCTCCGTGCTCCTGCTCGGCGCGAACGTCGCGCCGGCTACCTGCGCGGCGACCGCGGCCCGCTGGCTGGGAAGCGCGGCATCGGGGAGCCCGGGGGATTGCTGCGGTGGCGCGGTTCGCCCGGCGGGAACCCCGGGGGACACTCTGTCGGACGATTCAGGGGGATGCTGCTGCCCCCCTGGGGGGCCTTGCAGCGTCACCCGGGACCCCGGGGGGCCGGAAGCGGCGCCGCCCGAAGGTGCGTCTCGGTCCGGGGTCTCGGAGTCGCCGGGTCGGGAAGTTGACCTGGACCTTGGTTCGGCGCGCCAGAACCTGCGGACACTGGTGCGGCGCCGGCCCGGGGACGGCCTGCTCTTCCTCCGGATCGGCATTCTCAGGATCTGATCCTGGGGCGTGGCCTTTTCGTCGCTGCCTGACGCAGGCGGCGCCCGACCACCGGAGCACGAGGTGAAGAGATGTCCATCCTATGGTCCAGACGGGGAGTCGCGCTTTGCGCCCTCCTGGCCGTCGCTGCATTCAAGACCCAGGGGGTAGAGCCTCCGCCGCCGCTGGATCGCGCCGAGGTGGAGCGTCTCGTCGAGGAGGCGCTCGAGGCGAATCCCGAGATTCGGTCGGCGCGGGCCACGGCAGCCTCTGCGGAGGCGCGGATCAAGCCTGCCGGCACCCTGCCGGACCCAATGGTCTCGCTGAGCTACGAGAACGACGGGGTGTCGCCCTCGCTGGGGACGATGGAGATGACGCGTCTCCAGTTCATGGCGCAGCAGGCGATTCCGTACCCGGGGAAGCTCCGTCTCGCCCGGGAGGTCGCGGAAAAGGACGCCGAGCGGGCGGGGACCGCACCCCAGCGCGTCGTGCTCACGATCGGGGCTTCGGTCCGCCGCGCCTACGCGGACCTCCTCGAGGCACGCGAAGGCTTGCGGCTCGTGGACGAGCAGGCCGAAACGTGGAAAGGCATCGAGGAAGTAACCCGAGGTCGGTACGCAGCGGGTCTGGCGAGCCAGCAGGACGTCCTCCGAGCGCAGAGCGAGCGGACGCGGCTTCTTCAAGAGCGCCGCCGCGAGGAAGCAGCCGAGCTGACGGCCCTGAGCGAACTTCGTCAGCTCCTCTTTCGACCGCCGGATGCGCCTATCCCCACCGAGCAGCGCCTTACACCGGGACGCCTCGTGACGATCCCGTCGAGCGCGGAGACCCTCGCCCGGGCCGTCGAAGAGACCCCGGAGCTGAAGGAGATCGCACTCGTGAGGGAACGGTCCAAGCTCTCCGTCGATCTCGCGCGCCGGAACCTCAGACCCGACTTCGTCGCCTCGGCCGCATACATGAACCGCGGGGGGCTCCCGCTCATGTGGTCCGCCGGTCTCGGCGTCTCGATTCCTCTCTGGGCCGGCCAGAAGCAGCGGCCGCTCATCGTGGAAGCCGAGACCCTCGCCTCGGCGGCAGCCGCCACAGAGGAGTCCCTCCGTCGCCGAGTTCAGGCTGCAACGGAGGAACGCCTCATCCGCCTCAACCAGCTTGCCCAGGAAGCTCGGCTCGACGCCGAGGGAATCCTCGTGCAGGACCAGCTCTCCGTCGATGCCGCCCTCGCCAGCTACCGGACCGGCACCGTCCCCTTCGTGACGGTGCTCGAGGCGATCGGCACGTACTTCGGCGATCGCCGAGCCGCCCTCGGACGGCTGGCGAACCTGATCCGCGCACTGGCCGACCTCGAGGAGTTCTCTCCCGAGCGGAGTAGCCAGGCGCCCATGGCGTCCAAGACAGCCCCGGCGGCCGCCTCGGCCAGCCCGAAGATGTGAGCAGAGAAATGAACAAGAAGCGCATCCTCACGATCACCCTCACCGTCGCTCTGTCTGTCGTTGCTGGCGGGGTCGTCCTGGTCTCGTCCGCGTGCCAGAAGAGCGGTGAACATTCGGCTGCCGCGAAGCGGTTTCACTGCCCAATGCACCCGGACGTCGTCAAGGACGGTCCCGGCGACTGCCCGATCTGCGGCATGAAGCTCGTCCCCATCGAGGAAGAAGCCCACCAGGCCGCGGTGGCGGGAGCGGCCGGACCCTCCGGGGAAAGGAAGATCCTCTTCTACCGGTCCCCCATGAATCCGCAGGAGACGTCGCCCACCCCGAAGAAGGACTCTATGGGGATGGACTTCGTAGCTGTCTACTCGGACGAGGTGAACTCGGGCGAAAAGGGACCGGAGGGTCTCGCCACGGTCACGATCGACGCCCAGAAGCAGCAGCTGCTGGGTCTCAAGACGATCGAGGTACAGAGGGCATCCTTCGAAACATCCATCCGGACGACCGGACGCGTCGCCTATGACGAGCGCAGGGTGCACCACGTCCACACGCGCTACGAGGCTTACGTCGAGGCGATCGAAGCGGACTACACGGGAAAGTACGTCAAGAAGGGCGACGTCCTGGTGAAGGTCTACAGCCCCGAGCTGTACGCGACGCAGAAGGAGTACCTGATGGCGCTCAGGGCGGCGAAGTCCACCTCGGGCTCGGCGATTCCGTCCGTTTCCCAGGGCGGCCAGGACCTCGTCGCCGCCGCCCGGCAGAGGCTTCTCCTGTGGGACATCACCCCGCAGGACATCGACGCCCTCGAAAAGCGCGGCGAGCCGACCAGGACGCTGAACATCTACGCGCCCATCTCCGGATTCGTTACGGGCCGGATGGCCTATCACGGGATGAAGGTCATGCCAGCCGATTCGCTCTTCGACATCGTCGACCTCTCCGCTGTCTGGGTCATCGCGGACGTCTACGAGTACGAGCTCCCGCGGCTTTCGCTCGGCCAGACGGCGGCCATGACGCTCTCGTACTGGCCCGGGAAGTCCTGGACCGGGCGCGTGGCCTATGTTTACCCGGCCGTGGACGAGATGACACGAACCGTGAAGGTGCGTCTCGAGTTCGCGAACCACAAGGAGGAGCTGAAGCCCGAGATGTACGCCCAGGTCACGATTCACGGACAGCCCAGGGACGCGCTCGTCCTTCCCGACGACGTCGTGATCGACAGCGGCACACGAAAGGTCGTGTTCGTGGCGGAGGGGAAGGGAAAGCTCTCGCCGCGTGAGATCTCCGTTGGTGACCATGCCGGCGGCCAGTACGAGGTGACGGGGGGCCTCTCTGCGGGGGAGACCGTCGCGCGGGGCGCCAATTTCCTCGTCGACTCGGAGTCACGCTTGAAGGCCGCTCTGTCCGCGATGACCTCAACTTCGCCCACGAAAGCGCCCGGCGAGAGGATGAAGGCGCCCGAGCCGCCCTCGCCTCCGGCGACGCCCGCCGGCCACGCCCACTGAAGGAGGACGCGATGAGCCACGCGAGCCCCAGCGAGGGCGGAGGCGAAGGGGTGATCAAGCGGATCATCCGTTTCTCCGCCGAGAACAAGTACCTCGTCCTCTCCCTCTACGTCGTCGCCATCCTGATCGCCGTCTGGGTCATGAAGCGGACGCCCCTCGACGCGATCCCGGACCAGTCCGACACCCAGGTCATCATCTACTCGAAGTGGGACCGAAGCCCCGACATCATCGAGGACCAGGTCACGTACCCGATCGTCACCGCCCTCCTGGGTGCGCCGAAGGTCAAGACGATCCGCGGCTCCTCCGACTTCGGCTTCTCCTACGTCTACGTCATCTTCGAGGACGGCACCGACCTCTACTGGGCCCGCTCCCGCGTCCTCGAGTACCTCTCGAAGATTCAGGGGAGCCTCCCCCAGGGGGTCAAGACCGAGATGGGCTCCGACGCGACGAGCGTCGGGTGGGTCTTCCAGTACGCGCTCGTCGACGAGTCGGGAACGAACAGCACCGACGAGCTGAGAACTTACCAGGACTGGTTCCTCAGGTACGCGGTCCAGTCGGTGCCGGGCGTGGCCGAGGTCGCGACGGTCGGCGGGCGGCAGAGGCAGTACCAGGTGACGATCGACCCGAACGTCCTCTCCGCCTACGGCGTGCCTCTCTCCCGCGTCGCCGAGGCGATCCGGATGAGCAACGAAGAGGTCGGCGGCCGTCTCATCGAGCTCTCGGGGCGGGAGTACATGGTGCGCGGGCGCGGCTACCTGAAGTCGGTCAAGGACATCGAGCAGATCGTCCTCAAGACGAACGAGAGGGGTACTCCGCTCACAGTCGGCGACGTCGGCCGGGTCTCGCTCGGCCCCGAGATCCGGCGGGGCGTCGCAGACCTTGACGGCGAGGGCGACGTCGTGGGCGGCATCGTCGTGATGCGGAGCGGCGAGAACGCCCTCAACGTCATCGAGCGGGTGAAGCAGAAGTTGAAGGACATCGAGCCCTCGCTGCCGAAGGGCGTAAAGGTCGTCACCACCTACGACCGCTCGGATCTCATCGAGCGCTCCATCGACACGCTCAAGGGAAAGCTGATCGAGGAGATCATCGTCGTCTCGATCATCATCCTGATCTTCCTCTGGCACGTCCCGAGCGCGATCGTCCCCATCCTCACGATTCCGATCTCGGTCGTCCTCGCGTTCATCCCGTTCGGGCAGCTCGGGCTGACGATCAACATCATGTCCCTCGCCGGGATCGCGATCTCGATCGGCGTCCTCGTCGACGGCGCGATCGTCGAAGTCGAGAACGCCTACAAGAAGCTCCAGCTCTGGAACGACGGCGGGCGGCCGGGCGACTTCCACAAGGTGCGCCTCGAAGCGCTCATGGAGGTCGGGCCGTCCGTCTTCTTCTCGCTCCTCGTCATCGCCGTCGCCTTCCTTCCCGTCTTCACGCTCGTCGACCAGGAGGGGCGCCTCTTCCGGCCGCTCGCCTACTCGAAGAACCTCGCCATGGCGATCGCCGCGTTCCTCGCGATCACGCTCGACCCGGCGCTGCGGATGCTCTTCGCGCGGATGGACTTCTTGCACTTCCGGCCGAAGTGGCTCGCCTGGGTCGTCAACCAGGTCATCGTCGGGAAGTACTACGCCGAGGAGAAGCACCCGGTCTCGAGGCTCCTCCACAGGATCTACGAGCCTCCCTGCCGGTTCGTCCTGAAGCACCCGAAGTCGACGATCGCCGCCGCCCTCCTCGCGATGGTCGCGACGGTGCCGGTCTTTTTGAAGCTCGGCTCGGAGTTCATGCCGCCCCTCTACGAGGGGAGCATCCTCTACATGCCGACGACGATGCCCGGCATCTCCGTCACAGAGGCCGAGCGACTCCTCCAGGTGCAGGACCGGATCCTGAAGTCGTTCCCCGAGGTCGAACGGGTCTTCGGCAAGGCGGGGCGCGCCGACAGCTCGACGGACCCGGCTCCGTTCTCGATGATGGAGACGACCGTCATCCTGAAGCCCGAGAACGAGTGGCGGGCGCGTGAGCGCTGGTACTCCTCCTGGTCGCCGGAGTGGCTCGCGTCGGTCTTCCGCCACGTCTGGCGCGACCGTATCTCGCATGACGAGCTGGTCGACGAGATGGACCGGGCGCTGAAGATCCCCGGGACGACGAACGCCTGGACGATGCCCATCAAGGCCCGCATCGACATGCTCTCGACCGGCATCCGGACGCCTATCGGAATCAAGGTCTTCGGCTCCGACCTGAACGAGATCGAGCGGATCGGCAAGGAGATCGAGACGGCCGTGAGGGCCGTCCCCGCGACCCGCTCGGCCTTCGCCGAACGGGTCGCCGGCGGCTACTTCATCGACTTCGACCTGAAGCGCGACCAGCTCGCCCGCTACGGCCTGACCGTGGACGACGCGAACATGGCCATCATGACCGCGGTCGGCGGGGAGCCGATCACGACCCTCATCAAGGGGCGCGAGCGCTACTCCGTCTCGCTCCGCTATCCCCGTGAGCTCCGTGAAGACCTCACGCAGCTCGAGCGGGTGCTCGTCTCGACGATGTCCGGGGCGCAGGTCCCGATGGGACAGCTCGCCGACATCCGGCTCGTCCAGGGACCCTCGATGATCCGCAACGAGAACGGCCTCCTCTCGGGGTACGTCTACGTCGACTTCGACACCGGAAAGGAGGACGTCGGCGGGTTCGTCGAGGAGGCGAAGAAGGCCGTGGCCGAGAGAGTCACGCTCCCGTCGGGCTACACGCTCGTCTGGAGCGGCCAGTTCGAGAACATGATCCGCGTCCGGGAGCGGCTGAAGGTCGTCATCCCGATCACGCTCGTCCTCATCTGGCTCCTCATGTACATGAACACGAAGTCGGCGATGAAGACCTTCATCGTCCTCCTCGCCGTGCCCTTCTCGATCATCGGAGCCGTCTGGTTCCTCTGGATCCTCGGCTACAACATGTCGATCGCGGTCTGGGTCGGCGTCATCGCCCTCATGGGCCTCGACGCCGAGACGGGCGTCTTCATGCTCCTCTTCCTCGACCTCTCGTACGACGAGGCGAAGGCGAAGGGCCTCCTCCGGAACAGGGCCGAGCTGATCGAAGCGATCATCCACGGCGCCGTCAAGCGGGTCCGGCCGAAGGCGATGACCGTCTTCGCCGCGATGCTCGGCCTCATGCCGATCATGTGGTCCGTCGGGGCGGGCTCCGACGTCATGAAGAGGATCGCCGCTCCGATGGTCGGCGGGCTCGTCACGTCGTTCGCCCTCGAGCTCCTCGTCTACCCGGCGATCTACATGCTCTGGAAGCAGCGAAGCTTGCCGAAGCCGGACCCGGATGCTCCCGTCCCTTCCCCGGAACCGTCGCTGATTCCGGCATGACGTCCACCGCACCACCAGACAAACCGATTAGGAGAAGCCCCATGACGACAGCCACCCACCTCCGCCGCTGGATCACCGCCGCCGTTGCGGTCCTCGCCATCTCCTCGGCCGCCGCCGCCCCGCCTTCGAAGGCTGCCTCCGGGAGGATGGTCTTCAAGGACGTGAAGGCGCAGACGCAGGAGTTCATCGGCTATGCCGACATGAGCCTCGCGCCCGAGCAGCAGAAGATCAAGGACGACGTCCTTTCGGCGATCCCAACCGTGTGCTGCAAGAAGTTTTCCATGAAGACGTGCTGCTGCCCGTGCAACATGGCCATGACGATCTGGGGACTCTCGAACTACATGCTCGTGGTGAAGGGCGCCGACGCGGCCCAGCTCAAGACGGCCGTCCTCGACTGGGTGAAGTTCATCGGACCCGCCGGATACACCGGCGATGCGTGTTTCAAAGGTGGCTGCAACCGGCCGTTCGCGAAGAACGGTTGTGGCGGCATGGACCACAAGAGCGTCATCTTCTAGGGGCTGAGCGATGAGACTCCTTCGAACCCTTCTCCTTTCGACGGCGATGGTGAGCCTTCCGGTCATGGCCCAGGAACACGTCCACGGCGAACGGGGGGCGCCGGACCAGGCGCCCTCGGCGGACCGGCCCGTTCGGGACCTGGATGCGGCGCTTCGCGACGAAGGGAGCGCCCTGCGTGCGCTCCGAGCGAGCATCCGCTCGCGCGAGCGCGAGCGGGTTGACCGATCCGTCGGGGACTACGTCTCGGTTCAGGATGAGCTGCGCGTCGGGCTGCGCTCTGGTGGGGGGGACGAAGCGCGTGCGCGAGATGCCTCGCGGATACAGAAGGTCTGCCGGGAGAGCCTGGCAACTCTCCGTGGCCTCGCGGACGGGGCTCCGCCCGCCCTCGGGGAACGTGTCGACGAAGCGATCGCCGCGGCGGAGCGGACGTTCGGGATCGCCGCGGAGCTCGCCGGTCAGGAGGTGGACCCTGCACCGAGGACCAGCCGGGGCGGATGTGGCATGGGGAGCTCCGGCCATCGAGGGCATTGACCGCGACTCCTGGCGGAGCGAACGCGGCCGGGCCTGAGGCGCCCGCGGTATCGCGAGAAGTGAAGTGATCGATCCGGGCGGCGTCGTCCCTGCCGATCCGCGGAGCGGAGCGTTCCCCGGGGAGGAGCGGACGACGCCGCATCTCTCTAACGTCTCTCTAAGGTTCAGCCCCTATCTTCCCGTTCAAGCGCCGGCGCCGGCGTGTAGAGCCCGCCGCCGGAAGCGGGACCAGGAGAAAACGACATGCGCAGACTTCTCGCCACCTTCGCGGCTCTCGCCTTCTCGCTCTGGCCCCTCGCCGCTCAGGCCAACCAGGGCCACGCCCACGCGCACGGCCAGGACGCAGTCCTCGGTACGATCGCCAAGGTCGAGGGCGACCGCCTGGAGGTCGCTGACCCCGACGGCAAGTCCGTCATCGTCAGCCTGACGCGCACCACCATGTACCTCAAGGGGTCTGAGGAGGCGAAGAAAGCTGACCTGAAGCCAGGGCTGAGTGTCGCCGTCGAGACGGCAAACGGGAAGGCCGGGCTCGAAGCGAAGGTCGTCCGGATCGGTCCCGCCGACGGAGCGGTCTGGGCTTGCCCGATGCACCCGGAAGTGACCGGTTCCGGTCCCGCCAAGTGCCCGAAGTGTGGCATGTTCCTCGAGAAGAAGAAGGCCTGAGGAGCGCCCGGTGTACCGAGTAGGAGAGTCGACTCGAGTCATGGCTCGCCTCCTCTTCGGGGCACTCCTCGTTTCGGGCGCGCTGGAAGGGCAGGAGCCTCCACGGCTCGACACGCCGGTCGCTCCATCTGCTGCGGGGGAGCCGGCGAATCCAGGTGTCAGCCGGCTCGAGCGCTCCGAAGGGCTTCTGGCCGCCGTCCGGACGGCCAGCGCCGAGAAAGACGGCACCGCCCTCGCTTCTGCCACGGCAGCGTACGTGTCCTACCTCGCGGTCCTCCGGGACGAGATCAGCCGCGCCCCGCGTGTCGATGGCCCGGTGTTGCCGGACAAGCTCGTGGTGGGAAAGACGGTAGCTCTGCAGGCGACGGAGCTCGAGTCACTGGCGAAGGCGGCCCCGCGGCGGCTGCGAAAAGACGTGGAGCGGGCACTGGCCGCCGCCGACGGGCTTCTCGAGACTCTGGCGAGAGGCTGGTCGGCGCCAGCGCCAGCGGTGCGCCCGCAGGCCGAGTCGCACGCGGGCCACGGCCGCTCGACGTCGGCCTCGAGCGGTGGGCACCATTGAGGGCCTCTGCACTAGGCTCGTGCTGACGACGCGTCCGTCAGGTTGGAGGCACCCATGAATCATGACGAGCACGAGCACACCGGGCACGATCGGTCGACGGCCGGGCGGCCTCAGAAGAAGGACCCCGTCTGCGGAATGTCGGTGCCGGCGGACAGCCCGAACCGACACGAGCACGCGGGTACCGAGTTCGTGTTCTGCAGCGCGACCTGCCGCGATCGGTTCACCAGGGACCCGGGCTCGTTCCTCGAGCAGGCCCCGGCGGCCACGGCCGCTCCTTCTCGGGTCATTCCGGGGGGCTACACGTGCCCCATGCACCCTGAAATCGTGCGCGATGCTCCGGGCTCGTGTCCGATCTGCGGCATGGCGCTGGAGCTCCGGGCACCCGCGGCGAACGCCGGAGAGAACGCCGAGCTCCGCGACATGAGCCGCCGCTTCTGGTTCTCGGTAGCGCTTACCGTGCCGCTCCTCGGCCTGGCGATGGGCGACATGCTGCCGGGAGAACCCGTGTCTGCGCTCTTGTCGGCGCGCCTACGCACATTCCTGGAGCTGGCGCTGGCGACGCCCGTGTGCCTCTGGGCCGCATGGCCCTTCTACGTGCGAGCCGTCCAGTCGGTGAGGAACCGAAGTCTCAACATGTTCACACTCATCGGCCTCGGCGTGAGCGTCGCGTACGGCTACAGCGTCATCGCGACGCTTCTGCCGGGCCTGTTCCCGGCCTCCTTCCGGAGCGCATCCGGCGAGGTCGCCGTTTACTTCGAAGCGGCCGGGGTCATCGTCACCCTGATCCTGCTCGGGCAGGTCCTGGAGCTTCGCGCGCGGAGCCAGACCGGTGCCGCGATTCAGAAGCTGCTCGGGATGGCAGCAACATCGGCGCGACGGATCAATGCTGACGGTTCCGAAGAGGACGTGCTGCTGGAGGTCGTGCAGGCCGGCGACACGCTCCGGGTGCGGCCTGGCGAGAAGATCCCGGTAGACGGTGTCGTCCTCGAGGGTGCGAGCTCCGTCGACGAGTCGATGGTGAGCGGCGAGCCGATACCCGTGGAGAAGGGCCCCGGCGACAAGGTCGTCGGAGCTACGGTCAACGGCACCGGAGCCCTCCTGATGCGGGCCGAAAAGGTCGGCGCCGAGACGCTTCTCTCGCGCATCGTCGCGATGGTCGCCGAGGCCCAGCGAAGCCGGGCGCCGATCCAGAAGCTCGCCGATGTCGTGGCCGGCTATTTCGTGCCGATCGTCATCCTGATCTCAGTCCTCACCTTCGTGGCCTGGGCGATCGTCGGGCCGGCGCCCCGAATGGCGCACGCGCTGATCAACGCCGTGGCCGTGCTCATCATCGCCTGCCCCTGCGCGCTGGGTCTCGCCACCCCGATGTCGATCATGGTGGCCACGGGCAGGGGCGCGACCATGGGCGTTCTCTTCAAGAATGCCGAGGCGATCGAGGTGCTCCGAAAGGTCGATACGCTCGTCATCGACAAGACGGGGACACTGACGGAAGGGAAGCCCGAGCTGGTAAGCGTCAAGCCGGCCGCCGGCTTCTCCGAATCCGACCTCCTCCATCTGGCCGCCAGCCTGGAACGAGGCAGCGAGCACCCGCTCGCGGCGGCCATCGTGAAGGGAGCCGAGAAGCGCGGCGTGGCTCTCTCCGGCACAGACGGGTTCGAGTCGGTGACGGGAAAGGGCGTGAAGGGAACCGTAGACGGCAGGGCCGTGACCCTCGGGAACACGTCCCTGATGGCGGACCTGGGCATCGACCTCGGAGCGCTGGGCACCGACGCGGAGGCGCTCCGCAAGGACGGGGAGACGGCGATGTTCGTTGCGGTCGACGGCGAGGTCGCGGGCATCCTGGGGGTGGCCGATCCGATCAAAGCCAGCACGCCCGAGGCCATCAGCGAACTACATGGTGAGGGCCTCCGCATCGTCATGCTCACGGGCGACAGCAGGACGACCGCCGAGGCGGTCGCGAGGAAGCTCGCGATCGACGAGATCGTGGCAGAGGTTCTGCCCGATCAGAAGGCGGAGGTCGTGAAGCGGTTCCAGGCTCAGGGACGCGTCGTCGCGATGGCAGGCGACGGCATCAACGACGCCCCCGCGCTCGCACAGGCGCAGGTGGGAATCGCGATGGGGACGGGCACCGACGTCGCGATGGAGAGCGCCGGGGTCACTCTCGTGAAGGGGGACCTCCGGGGCATCGTCCGGGCGCGGCGCCTTTCCCGCAGCACGATGGCCAACATCAAGCAGAACCTCTTCTTCGCATTCGTCTACAACGCGGCAGGGGTCCCGATCGCTGCGGGTGTGCTCTACCCGTTCTTCGGGCTATTGCTCTCGCCTGTGATTGCGGCTGCCGCGATGAGCTTCAGCTCGGTCTCGGTCGTCGGAAACGCGCTCCGGCTTCGACGGGCGAAGATGTGAGCCTGGACGACGAGACGATTGAGGCGGTGCCCGGCGGCGAGAGATCGCGCCCCGGTCGCCCCGATCGCGCGGCTCCGCGCTATGAGCTCGGCGAGACGCTCGGCAGCGGGGGGATGGCGACGGTCGTGCTCGCGAGGGATCGCCAGCTCGGACGCGACGTCGCCATCAAGCGCATGAAGCCCGAGCTCGCCGAGGACCCGGGGGCACGGCGCCGGTTCGAAGAGGAAGCGCTGATTCTCGCGGGGCTCGAGCATCCAGGGACGGTCCCGGTGCACGACGCGGGGACGCTCGAAACGGGCGAGCCGTTCTACGCAATGAAGCGCGTCCAGGGACGGACGTTGAAGAGCCTCCTGTCGGCGCGGCGGCCGGAGGAGATCCGGTCGCGCCAGTCGATCACCCACTTCGTCGACGTCTTCGAGCGGGTTTGCCAGACGCTTGCCGCGGCGCACCGCCAAGGCCTGGTTCATCGCGACGTCAAGCCAGCGAACATCATGGTGGACGACATGGGCTCCGTCTACCTGGTGGACTGGGGCCTCGCCGTACGGCTCGAAGGCGACAGTCAGTCCCGCGCGCATCCAGGAGGGGCCGTTGCCGGGACGCCGGCGTACATGTCCCCCGAGCAGGCGCGCGCGGCACCGACGAGCCCGGCCTCCGACGTCTTCTCGCTTGGCACGGTCCTGTACGAGATTCTGACCGGTGCGAACCCCTTCTCGTCCTCCGATGCGCTCGAATCGATGCGCCGCGTTCGGGAGGAGTCGCCAGCGCCGCCCGTCGCGAGTAACCCCGTAGCCGGGAGATCGCTCTCTGCCGTCTGCATGAAGGCCCTCGCCAGGAACCCGTCGTCGCGATACGACTCAGCAATGGAGCTGGCGGAGGAGATCCGCCGGTACCGGGAGTTCCGTCCGGTGGGCGCTGCGCCTCCGACCTTCATGGAGAGGGCTGTGAACTGGATGCGCCGGCACCCTGCGGTCGCCTCGGCCGTCGCGGCCGCGCTCGGCGTCGGCCTCCTTGGAGGAGTCGGGGTCGCCGTTCGCGTCGCTTCCCGCCACAGTCTGCACGTGATGGCTTCGGAGCGCCTGGACGCCGCGGACGCGAGCCTCGCCCGAGTCAATGCCGAGATCGCTCGCGCCACCGCGGCCCGCGAAGCCGCTCCGTCAAACGGCCGAGCCCGGCTCGACCTCGAGCTCGACGAGCTGAGAGCCCTGAGGTCGGAGGAGTACGAGACCGTTCACGGATTGGCCTACGCCATTCTCGGGTTCGGGGCGGGCTCGCCGGACAGGGTCATCCAGGCGCGAGTCCGCCGATATCAGGTCGAGGGCGTCGAACGCTACCTCGCCGCTGGCCAGGAGCTCGCTGCAGCGGCGTCACTGAGGAAGGCGCTCAGGGCCGCCGAGGCGGCGAATCCGCTTGGCTTCTCGAAGGACGAGATAGCGGCGATGGAGGCGAAGCTGATGCAGGTCGAGGCGAGGCTGGCAGCCTCCCGCGGACCCGAATCAGAGCCGGCCGGACACTGAAGAGCCGCCGTCGGCATGGCGTACCACCATAGAGGTGCGGCCGGAGGTCTGAACGGGCCCCAGCGTCGCGAGATTACTCGCAGGGCAGGCGGGCAAGGACGAGCGCAGAGGTCCCTCGGCCCAGCCGCTCGACGGCGACACCGCCATAGCCGTGCGCGACGAAGAGCATCGTGAGCTCCTCGACCCAGGCGGAGCGGCGGACGATCTCGGGCAGCTCGTCGAATACCCGGATCGCCGCGGGCCACTCGTTCAGCGCGGTCTGTCGGAGCCGCTGAAAGTGGCGCTCCCATGCCTTGCGGACGACAGGGTGCTCCGGGTAGGTCAGGTCGTGCATGACCACGAACCCGCCCGGATTCAAGAACGACCTCAGGCGCGAGACGAGGCGGGGGAGATCCGCGTACTTGGCCAGGTAGCAGCTCGTAACGGCGTCGAACCGTCCGGCAGGAGCGATGCGCTCGAACGAGCCCAGGACGAAACGTGCCCGATGGTCCCGTCGGAGATGCGCCCGCTTCAGCGCGTGGTCGAGAAGCGCGACCGAGATTTCCATGCCGACGACTTCCGCCCCTGGGAAACGATCCCGAATCATGAACGTGAGGGTCCCGGTGGCGCAGGCGAGGTCGAGAACCCGTGCCGGGGCGTCGAGGTGCGCCAGGAGCGCCTCCTTCCAGCGGCGGTCTGCGCCGCGGGTCGCTGCGAGGAGGATCTCGTCATAGTCTTCTGCTGTGCCGTCGGAGAGCTCCGCTGCGATTCTTTGGTGCGGGAGCGTCATGCGCTTCTCCGGCCTGCGCTCGTGGCGGGCGGGCCCTCGCCGACACTCGGCGGGAACCACTGCGCATCGGATTCCGCGAGCGCCTCGGAAAGCTGCTCGACGGAGCGGGCGGCGCGGCGAAGCCGACGCTTTGTCCCGTCGTCGCGTAGGGAGGCTGCTTCGAGCTGGCTCAGCTCCAGGTGAGCGTTTTTCAGAGGCCCGAGCGTTTTCTCGCGGATGCCGGAAAGGGCCGCGGCCACGGCGCAGCGCCGCTCGGCGGCGATCCACTGGCGGGTCTGCTGTTCAAGCCCCGGCCCCAGTGCTCGCAGTGCCCTCGTGAGCCGGTCGAGCTCGAGATCCGTCGCAGGGACACTCGCGAGCCAGCCGCCCCCTTCAGTGATCCGCTCGATCTGTCGAGAGATCGTGCTGAGCGGTCCAAGGAGGCTTCGTCGCAGGATCCACTCGATGCCGGCGACGAGGCCAGCGATCGTCAGCCCGGCCTGAAAAAGCTGGATCGCGAGCGCGCTTCGGAACCGGTCGCGTACGAACCGGCCGTCGCTCCAGTAATGAAGCGTCCACCGGCCGTCGGATAGGTCCAGCGCCTGGCAGGCCACGATCCCCGAGCCTGATGGCGCCTGCGACGCCGAAGAGAGGGGAACGAGGTCGACCCGACCCCCAGCTCGCTCGAAAGAAGGGGCGAGCATCCGGAGGTGCGCCCGGGCCGTCCCCGAGTCCGCTCGGAACTCGGGCATCGCGGAGAGGTGCTCGAGGAACCCAGCGAGGTAAGCGACTTCCGCCCGTTCGATCTGCCGGCGATCCTCGACGACACCAAGCGTGGTGACGAGCCCGACCGTGAGGGTGGTCGACGCGACGACCCACCATCGGATACGGGTCCGGAGGCTTTTCACGGAGCCCACCCGGAGCGCGGCTTGTACGCGGTGATGAACCCGATGGTGCCAAGGGCCGTGTTCAGCCGCAGCCGCTCGGCCACGTTCGCGAAACCCGCTTCCTCGACGAAGGCCGGCATTCGGCCCCCGGCGTGGTCCTCGGTCTCCCGGCGGCCGTCGAGTGTGCGGACGATCGAAAAGGCGAGCGCACGAAGGCGCCCTTCCGGACGGGTGAAGTCGACGAGAACGAGGCGCCCCCCCGGCTTGAGGAGCCTCGACGCCGCCGCGAGAGCGGATCGCTTCCCGGAGGGGAGGAGATGGTGGAGGAGGAGGGAGGAGGTCACGAGGTCGAAAGACTGATCGGGGAAGGGCGGATCATCGGCCGGGCCGCGGGCCCAGGTCACGGAGATCTGCGCCTCCCGTGCCTTGTGCTCGGCGATCGCGAGGGCCGCCGGGTCGATGTCGTAGCCGACGACGGTCGCGCGGGGGTGCTCCTGTTTCAGCCGGACCGCCAGAGAGCCGGTCCCGCATCCGATGTCGAGCACGCGCTCTGCCGGCTCAGGGCGAAGGAGGGACAAGGTCAGTCGCCTCAGCTGTTCATCCCTCATGACGAGCTGCATGAGAGGGTCGAAGAGACCTGTCAGGGCGTGGAAACGTAGAGCCGGGATATATGCGGCCCCGCTCGTAGGGTCGCGCTGAAGAACCCGGACGGCGGCGTCGACGCTGACCGGTCGACCGCACGTGAGGCCCTGTTCGCTCTTTGGCATACCTACCTCTCGGATTCCTCCGCCGATACCCTTGGCGGAGCAATGAACTCGAGTTCGGTGAGACCCTGCTCCGCCTTCGCCGTCCTCTGATCGAGAAGATAGCCCCGGCAGATTAGAGGCGCCTTAGACGAAGGGAAGCAGCGTCCGCCGTTCGGTTAGCCGATTCGCGTTTCGGGCCGCCCGCGTTCCGACCCAGGGCCGAGGGGCTTGCTGGCTCAGATCCGACCGAAGGTACCCGACGACCGTATGCCTTTCCGTGGAAGGAGCGGCACGCGTTTTAAGGCGCCTCTAATCCACTCGACCCATTCTTGAGGTCAAGAGGCAAACGGGAGCATTCCGAATGCCCCGGATCAAAGTCCTTTCACGCTCGTCCCGAAACGTAGGCCAGCCGGCGAAGCACAGCCCAAGACGATGGCAGGAGGTTCGCGATGTCCGCAGAGCGTCCCCGGGTAACTCGGCATCTGGCATCAGTCATTCTCGTCGTTTCCGCACTGATCTCGGCCGTGCGACCGGCTGCCGCTGGGCCACAAGTGCAGGCCGCCGCTGCGGCCGAGAGCCGAACCGCGATGAAGGTCGCGGTCACCCCGAAGGACCACCTCGACAGGGCCGTCGAGTATCGAAAGAAGGCCGCCGCTTACCGCGAAGAGGCGAACAGGCATCGCGAGATGATCCTGGCCCTGAAGAAGCGACTGCCGCCCGATACCCGGCCCGGGAACTACGAGCCTCCCGAGCTCGAGAAGCTGCGGGGCCACTGCAACGGCTACATCAAGGACGCAGAGGCACTGGCGGCGAAGGCGGAGAAGCTGGCCGAGTACCACGAAATGCGTGCGGCCGAGCTGAACGGCCAGTGAGCCTGTCCAAGTGCGGGTGCGCCGCGTCTGGGCCCGAGGTGCCGACTCCGCTTCGCCTGCCGTCATCCCGCCCATGGAAAGGAGCTGCCATGCTCAACCACGCTGCACACAAGGTCCAGCGCCTCGCCTTTGCCGCCCTCCTCGCAGCGCCACTCACTCTTCTGCCGCTCGTCGCGGACGCGCAACAGGAGGGAGGGGCCTACCCCATGTTCGCCGACGAAATCGCGAGGCTCCCGGAGGTTCATCTCGCAAGAGCCGAGGAATACGAAAGGAAGGCGGCGTCGTACCGCAAGGAAGCCGCCAAACAGCGAAAGCTGCTCGGGGATTCCATCACCGGGAACAGAGAACCGGAGCGGGCGGACACCGATCCGATGATTCTGGAGATGAGGCGACACTACGAAGCGTATATAGAGAAGGTGGAGGCCGTCGCGCTCGAGGCGGAGCGGTTCTCCACCTTCCATCGGAAGCAGTGGGAAACACTGCGGGGAAAGTAGCTGTCACGGAAGATCGCAGAGGGGGAAGCCCGCCCGGGCAGACGGAGCGCGAGCACCCGGCGCCCGCCTCTCCGGCGCAACGTCGCCTCTTTCATGAGGGCCGACATGAACGGGTCGAAGAGACCCGTGAGGGCGTGGAATCGCAGCGCGGGGCGAAGGTCTCCGCTGCGTTCACCGCCTTCCCCCGGCCGACGCGGACTCGGGCGTCTTCTCGGACCCTGCGGTGAGCCCGGGCGGAGGGACGGACTCCACGTCCTCCGGCCAGGACGCGACTCGTGAGGGGCGTTCCGCGAGGCATACCCTGAGCCGGGCCTCCAGGTCCCAGAGGCTCCCTTTCTCGACGACGAGGTCGGCGCCGAGACGGAACGCTTCCTGCCGTACCTCGGTCGCCGACGAGCTCGTCCAGACGAAGATCACGGGACGCGGCTCGAAGCGCGCCGCCGTGGCGACGACTTCCAGGCCGTCTCGCGTCTGCCGCCCCGTGAGGTCGAGGTCCGTGACGACGGCCGCCCAGCGCTGGGCGGCCAGGCGGACCAGGGCGGAGTCGAGGTCGCGAGCGTGTGCTACCTCGAAACCGCGCCGCGAGAGGAACTCAGCGGCGCAGAACGCGAACGAAGCGTCGTCTTCGACCAGGAGGAGCGTGCCGCGGGGAGAGGTTCCTGCCATGCCTCAATACTGGGGACCAGACCTTAGAATTCGATGAGAGAGAAAGCCTCTCACCCTCTAATGCTGCTCTAAGGTACGGGTCGTATGTTTCCGCCCATACACGGCTGCGGTGCGAGACGCTCGCTCAGCGGCCGATCGACAGGAGACATCGACATGCGTAAGGCTCTCTCCGTTCTCGCGGCTCTCGCTCTCACGCTTTCGACGGGCGTGGCCTCCGCCCACGACGGGCACGCCCATGGGAAGGAAGCGATCCTCGGTACTGTCGCGCAGGTCCACGGTGACCACCTCGAGGTGGCGGACCCCGACGGCAAGACGGTCTCCGTCACGCTCACGAGCGCGACGTCGTACCGCAGAGGAGACTCGGAGGCGAAGAAGACCGACCTGAAGCCCGGTGTGCGCGTCGCCGTGGAGACGGCCGAGGGCAAGTCGGGGCTCGAGGCCAGGGTCGTCCGGATCGGCGCCGAGGAGAATGCTGTCTGGACCTGCCCGATGCATCCCGAGGTGAAGAACGCCGGCCCCGGGAAGTGCCCGAAGTGCGGCATGTTCCTGGAGAAGAAGAAGGCCTGAGGGCCAGTCGGGCCGAAGGGGATTCGACGTGACGCGCACAGGCAAAGTGCTACTGGTAGCGGGAGCCGTCGTCGCCGTCGGCTGCGGTTTCGCCCTCGCAGCCGCCGTCCGCCGGGGTTTCAGCGCTCGCGAGGAGCCGACGAAGGCCGAGGAGCTCGTGGCACGGACCTTCCGGGGGTGGGCGACACCGGAGGCGGCGCGCCGTGTGCCGAACCCCGTCCCCATAGGCCCCGAGGTCCTCGCCCGGGCGCGGGCACACTTCGCCGACCATTGTGCGAGCTGCCACGGAAACGACGGGAGTGGGCAGACGCCAGTCGGCCGCCGCCTGTATCCGCGGGCTCCCGACATGCGTTCCGGCGAGACCCAACGGCTCACCGACGGTGAGCTCTTCTCCATCATCAGGAATGGAATCCGTTTTACCGGCATGCCCGCGTGGGGCAATGGCACGCCGCCGGAAGATGTAGGCACGTGGGAGCTCGTCCACTTCATCCGCCACCTTCCGAAGCTCACGCCGGCCGAGATCCGGGAGATGGAGTCCCTCAACCCGAAGAGCCCGGCCGAGTACGAGAAGGCAAGGCAGATCGAGGCGTTTCTTTCCGGCTCCGGTTCGTCCGACGCGTCCCTGCAAAAACGGAGCGCGCATTGAAACGCGAAGTGCAGCCTCGTGATGTCGTCCGGCTCGGGCAAGGGATGTAGGGCCGATGCCCATTGTCGAGCTCGTCGCCTTCGACGACTGCCCGAACCGCGACAGGGCTCGCACGAACCTCCGGGCGGCCCTTGCGGAAGCCGGCCACCCTTCCGTCTGGCACGAGCTCGACGCTAGCGGACCGAACGTTCCCGACCGCGCCCGGGTCTGGGGGTCTCCTACGATTCTGGTGAACGGCGTCGACGTCTCCGGGGCATCCGCGTCACCAGGCGGGAGCGCGTCCTGTCGCCTTTACGGTTCCGCGGGTGACCACGGAGCGCCTTCCGTAGCCGTGATCGTCGCAGCGCTTCGGTCCGGATCGGCTCGTCCGGGTGATAGCGGAACGTCATCGTGACCCCTCCAGCGGCCCGTGCTCTGAGCAGAATGAGCCTCGTCGCGGCGCTCGTCTCGGCAATCGGCGCCTCGCTCTGCTGTATCGGTCCGCCCGCTGTAGGCATGCTCGGCCTCGCCGGGGCCGGCTCCTTCGCCCTCTTCCACGAGTACCGGCCGTACCTCGCCATCGGCA
>Ga0116141_10000829_pt1 | contig 25567 bp, 25 predicted proteins | sample AD_UKC097_MetaG_FD_89744 | JGI IMG/M metagenome (GOLD analysis project Ga0116141, IMG submission 89744) | Active sludge microbial communities of municipal wastewater-treating anaerobic digesters from USA - AD_UKC097_MetaG | ecosystem: Engineered > Bioreactor > Anaerobic > Digestate | place: USA...
ATAGACGGCGTTCGACGGGAAGCGCATTTCATTCAAAAGGTCCGAGATGTTGAAATCATCGCTGACCACGGGAATCCACTCGGCATGTCCATCCACATGCAGCGCATTGCCGCCCTCGGTGCCATGATTTCCACCCCAGCTGTTGGCCTGGCTGGGCGGAGTTGTAGCTCCGAGAAGTTTGGCGTCTTCAGCAAGGATGCCGGAGGGCTCCTCACGGCCGTTCTTGTCAAACATGACAACAAAATTGCCGTTATCGGAAGCCTGATATCCTGCGAGATAAATATAGCTGCAGTTGGCCCCTGTAATGTCCTCGATTTTCGGCGCGGCAGAACGATACTTGTCGCTCTTGCAGATGTACATCTTGGGCGCATTGGCGTACTTGCCCAGCGCGCGAATGTCGTTTGTGGGCCCGGGGCCCGACGGCCAGTTGTTCTCACCGTAACTGTCCTCATACAAATAGAGGCCGGTGCCGAACTGCTTGAGGTTGTTCACGCACGAAATGCGGTTGGCGCGCTCGCGGGCGTTGGAAATCGCGGGCAGCAGCAGACCGGCCAGCACGGCGATAATCGCAATCACCACGAGCAGTTCGATCAGCGTGAACCCTTTTCGTTTCATCAATTTTCTGATGTATGTCATTTCTGTCTCCTGATTAATCACCCGCGGCATTCCGTCCGTCCAAGCGCACACAATGCCCGTCCAATTCACTGCAACTCTGCGGATAAACTACCCGAAACGGATGCCGCTCGTCAATAGGCATCATTGAAAACCGCGCACAAAAATCGACCGCGCGGATTCTGTTCGACATGCCTGCCGTCTGAAGAATATAATGAGCGGACGATATTAAGGAGATGTCCATGTCGCGACACATGAAAAGCCGGCGGCGGGCGCTGCAAAGCCCCCCGGAAGCGCTGGTGTACATCGGGAGCAACCCGAATGCCAACGAGATGATCGATGTCTTCTCGTACAACAAAGGCCATTTTGAGGAGACGCAAGTGCACGCCGATCAGTTTCCTTCCGGGCCGCTTCCCCGGGGGCATGTCACCTGGGTGAATGTGGACGGGGTCAGCGACGTGAATCTCATCCGCCGTATCGGGGCGCAGTTCGGCTTCCACGAACTGGTTCTCGAAGACATCGTGCACACCGGCCAGCGGCCCAAAATGGAGGATCACGGCAGCTATATCTATTGTGTGCTTCGAATGCTCTACAACAAGGACCACGACGATCACATCGAATCGGAACAGGTCAGCCTGCTCCTGACCCAGGACGCGGTTTTCACCTTTCAGGAGGCGCAGGGCGACGTTTTTGATCCTGTCCGCAAGCGCCTGCGCGAGAAGAACTCGCACCTGGCCGAGCACGGCGCGGACTATCTGGCCTATTCGCTGGTCGACATGATCATTGACAATTATTATCTCATTCTGGAGGACATTGGCGACCGGATAGAGCGGCTGGAGGAAGAAGTTTCCGGCCGGCCCGACCCCGAAACGCTCAAGAATATTCACGGCGTCCGTTCCGACCTGATTCACATTCGCAAGGCCATCTGGCCGCTGCGGGAACTGACCTCCGATCTGCAGCGGTGCGATTCGCCGCTCATCCGCCGGGAAACATCCCGCTTCATTGGGAACCTTCGGGACCACATGCTGCAGATCATGGACGCGGTGGAAACCTTCCGGGACACCACCGGCGGACTGCTGGACATCTACATCTCGCAGATCAGTTTTCACATGAATGAAATCATGAAGACCCTGACCATCACGGCCACGATTTTCATTCCCCTGACTTTCGTGGCCGGGGTCTACGGCATGAATTTCCGGCATATGCCCGAGCTGGACTGGCGCTGGGGTTATGCCATGAGCTGGGCCATTATGAGCGGCATTGCGCTGTTTATGCTGCTGCTGTTCCGGCGGAAAAAGTGGATCTGACCGCGAGCAGGCGGATACTTGAAACCCATGCCGTGATACGGCTGTCTTTTACCGGGAAAGCGCAGAAGAGAGACTGTAATGATTAAAACTGTTTGTGCATCCAGCGTGGCGCAGGGCGCCGCGGCATTTGCCCAGTTCGGGCCGGTGGAGATCATCCCGGACAGCGAAATAACGCCCCAGGCCGTTTCCAGCGCCACCGCTCTTGTGGTGAGATCCAAAACAAAGGTCGGTCCGGACCTGCTGAAAGGCAGCCGGGTCCGTTTTGTCGGCACCGCCACGGCGGGGTTTGATCACTTCGACAGGGCGTGGCTGGATCACGCGGGCATTGTCAGCGCATCCGCCCCCGGATGCAACGCGAACAGCGTTGCCGAATATGTCATGGCCGCCCTGCTCTGCATTGCCGCGGAAAAGCGGCTGGATCTGGATGAAATGACGCTCGGGGTTGTCGGTTGCGGAAACATTGGCAGCCGGGTTGCGCGCAGGGCCGAAGTCATCGGAATACGGGTGCTGAAAAATGACCCGCCCCTGGCCGCGGAGACCGGGAACCCTGATTTCATTCCTCTGGAGCATCTGCTGAAAGAATCCGACATTGTCACCCTTCACGTTCCGCTGACAACAGGAGGCCCCTGGCCAACCGCGGGGCTTGCCGCCTGCCCCTTTTTCTCCCAGATCAAACCGGGCGCCGTTTTCATCAACACCTCGCGCGGAGAGGTCGTGGATGAATCGGCGCTGACGCTCAGCCTGCAGAATGATGCGGTTTCCGCCGCCGTGCTGGATGTGTGGCGGAACGAACCCGTCTTCAGCCGCACACTGCTTGATCTGGTGGACATCGGCAGCCCCCATATCGCCGGCTACTCGGCACAGGGCCTTCTCAACGGCACCATGGCCGTGTATCAGGAGCTGTGTCATTTTCTGGAAGAACCGCCGGCGTGGAAGCCGGAGCCGGCCGCCGCACCGCTGCCGCCGGTTGAAATGGATACGCGCGGACTCAGCCATGAAGAGGTGCTGCACCAGATGTCGAGAAGCGTCTATGACATTCGGGCGGACGACACCCTCCTGCGCAGGGCCGCCGCGGCCGATGATGAAACCCGGGGACGCAATTTCACCCTTCTCCGCAGCGGCTATCCTGTTCGGCACGAATTCGCCGACGCCCGCATCCGCCTCCTTCACGCCGACCGGATACTGACCGAAAAGGCAAAGGGTCTCGGATTCTGCAACAATCCCTGTTGACGAAGCCCTCCGTTTCTGATACACCCGCGCGCATTATGGGACAGCAACTCAGAGTCAGAGTAAAACGAAAAGCGCGTGACCGTCGCGTGAAACGCCTGAAACAGCGGGCGAACACCGCGAAAAAATAGGCGCCTCACTTTCCTTTCTTGTCAGAAAAGGCAGCGCGCAAACGCTGCCTTGAAGTGTTTCCAGTCCATTCTGAGCGTGACAAACGCCGGCCGGTGATTTACCCTGAATCCGAATGAAAGCTGGAGATTCAATATGATCGTGGTATGCGATGATGACAAGGTGCTGACGCATCTGCTGACCCGCCTTCTCAAGGATGCCGGATATGAGGTCTGTGTCGCACACGACGGACAGTCCGCCTATCACCTCGCCAGGGAGCCGAAGTGCAGGGGCATGCTGCTGGACATGCGAATGCCCAACATCAACGGCGCCGAGCTTCTCATGCTGCTGGCCGCCGAACATATCGCCGTCCCGGTGATCGTGATGGCGGGATTCCCGGACTATAACGAAGAGGAGCTCAAACAGTTTCCGAACGTGAAGAAGTTCCTGCAAAAACCCCTGAACCCTGATGATGTCCTTGAGGCGGTTGAGCAGTATGCCCTCAAATGACATGCCGCGCGGCCTCCAGAACTTTTTCCTGATTTGCGCTTCAACGGCATTTCTTCTCCCGTCCGGCTGCGCCACTTCGCGCGCGCGATGGCCGGTCAAACTGGACAGCCGCCCGGCCGTTTCCATAGAGACCTTCGAAGATCATTCGGGATTCCGCGGGAAATGGAAACCGGGCGAGGATATGGCGCGACTCGCGGCGGATGCGCTGCGCAAAACAGACCGCGTGGAAGTGCATGTTCCGGAGGTCCGGGCCGGCGTTGAAAAAATCCTCGATCAGGGGAAAAATCTGCTGCTGAAAGACGGAGCCTCGGACAGCTGCGCACAGTATGTCATTTCCGGCTCCGTGACTGAATTTTCCGTTGCCGGAGACTCAAGCGGCTGGTTTGCCGTCTCGCGGGCACGGCCAGGCCGGGCACAAGTGGAAATTGAACTGGTTGTGTCGGATTCAAAGTCCGGCTCGGTCCTGTCGTCTTTCCGGGCCAAAGGCGCCGCCTCGACCCCCCGGCGCCAGGCAGACATCAGCTACAAGAACATGACTTTCGGCGGGAAGGCCTTTTCAGATTCCCCGCTGGGCAGGGCTGCGGAACAGGCCCTCCGCCGGGGCGTGAGGGGAATTCTCCGGGGCATCCCGGCGGAATACTGGCAGCCGCGCATCGCCGAGGCCGGAACAGACACCGTCATCATCAACGGAGGCGAAAACGCGCGGGTCAGGAAATATGATGAGTTCATCGTCCGCGAGGAAAGCCGCGAGATCACTGATCCGGTCAGCGGACGCGTCATCGAGACCATCGCGGGACGCCAAACGGGGCGCATCCGCGTGACACAGGTGAACAGGGCCTCTGCTCACGCGCGGATTCTGGAAGGTTTTGTCCGGCGCGGACAGGTTCTTGAACCCGTGCGGAGGGAGAAAAAATGATTGCCTTTCTGGAAGGAAAACTGGTCGTTAAAAATCCCACCCGCATTGTGCTGGATGTGCACGGCGTCGGCTACGAGGTGCTGATTCCCCTCAGCAGCTGTGACCCCCTGCCCGCGCCCGGCCAGACCTGCAGAATCCTGACCTATCATCACGTTCGCGAAGACGCCCACATACTTTTCGGCTTCGTGACGGAGGCCGAACGCGAACTGTTTGTGCGGCTGCTGGCCGTCAACGGAGTCGGGCCCAAGCTGGCCCTGAGCGCACTCAGCAGCCTGAGCGTGCGCGACTTCAAGCGCGCGGTGCTGGAGCGCGACGTGAAACGGCTCAGCTCCATCTCGGGGGTCGGGAAAAAGACCGCCGAGCGGCTGGTGGTGGAACTCTCCGACAAATTCGGCGAGGGCGAAGCCGCCGAGGCGCTTGCCGGAGAAACGGGAAAACCCGTCAGCCGGAACGCGCGCGACGCGATGATGGCGCTGATCGCGCTCGGCTACAAACAAATGGACGCGACCAAAATGGTTGGCCGCGTGCCGGCCGAAGAGGCGACCACCGTCGAGGAGATTGTGCGCCGGGCGCTGACCGGCTGATGCGGCTTTACTCCCTGCGGCGCATTTCCTATACTGCTTCGCAATGACTGAACATTTCATATCGCAAACCCTCGAGCAGGCGGATACGGAGTTCGACATTTCGCTGCGCCCGCAGCGCTTTTCTGATTTCATCGGCCAGCAGAAAATCCGCGAGCGGCTGGAGCTGTTTGTGGCGGCCGCAAAGGGCCGCAACGATGTCATGGACCATGTGCTGCTCTGCGGACCGCCGGGGCTGGGCAAAACGACGCTGGCCTACATCCTGGCCGATGCGATGGGCGTGAACATCAAAAGCACGTCCGGGCCGGTGATTGACAAGCCGGGCGACCTGGCCGGGCTTCTCACCAATCTTGAGCGCGGCGATATTCTCTTCATTGATGAAATCCATCGCATCCAGCGGACGGTCGAGGAGTACCTCTATTCGGCCATGGAAGACTATGTCATTGATATCGTGATTGACCAGGGCCCGAACGCCCGTTCGGTCCGGCTGAACATTCCGCGCTTCACGCTGATCGGGGCCACCACCCGCAGCGGGCTGCTCACGGCCCCGCTCCGCTCCCGTTTCGGGCTCACCAACCGGCTGGACTACTACAGCTTCGAAGACCTCCAGACCATTATCCTGCGCTCGGCGCGAATTCTCAACGCGGACATCCGGGAGGACGGGGCCATGGAAATCGCCCGCCGGGCGCGCGGCACGCCGCGCATTGCCAACAACCTGCTGCGGTGGGTGCGCGACTTCGCGCAGGTCAGGGCCAACAACCGCATCACGCCGGAAGTGGCTGACCAGGCCCTCCTGATGCTGGATGTGGATGCGCACGGGCTGGACGACATGGACAAGCGGATTCTCGGAACCATCCTGAATAAATTCTCCGGCGGCCCGGTCGGAATCCGGTCGCTGGCGGTTTCCGTCGGCGAAGAATCGGACACCATCGAAGAGGTGTACGAACCGTATCTCATTCAGGAGGGCTATCTCAAGCGGACCCCGCAGGGCCGCGTGGCCACCGCCCGCGCCCGTGAACTTTTTGGGATGAAACCTGCCGGGCAGGGAGAGCTTCTCTGATTCGGTTTAAAGAAGCCTTGCCTTTGATTCCACAAACCAATAGTTTACAGTGCTATTGTTAACAGGGACGGATTGCTGACGCGCCAAGATGAAGCCGCAGACAAGATTGCACAAATGGATGGCCATTCTGCTGGGAGGACTGCTTTTCCTGCTGGCCGTTTGCGCAACCGCCATAACGGCCTGCATCGCCTCCCTGAACCTTTGGCAGGTCCTGTTTGCCGGAGCCGTGGCGCTGGCCGCTGCCGCGGGAATTTTCATGGCGGTGTTCACCCGCGTGAAACACCGGCTGCTGAACCCCTACGGCGAAATGCTGGACGCCGGCGAGTGGATCATGCGCAACGCGCTGGGCCGCGCGGCGGAACCCGACCCGCCGGGCGCCGCACCCCTGCCGCCTTCGCCCGTTCAGAATAAGCTGGATGCCTGGCTGGATGATTTCAAGAAGGAATATGCCGACGAAGTGGCCGCCCGCACCTCCGACATGCGGCGCGACCTGGAACTGGCCAAGGATTTTCAGGAGGCCATGCTGGAGCGGCCCTATCCCGCCATTCCCGATGTGCACATTCCCGGACGCCTGCGGCTGGAGTTCCATCACTGCTACCGCCCGGCGTCGGCGCTCGGCGGCGACTTCTACAATCTGCTCCAGGCCGGCCGCGATGCCGGCGGCGTGTTCATTGCCGACGTGATGGGCCATGGAACGCGTAGCGCGCTGATCACATCCATCCTGCGCACCCTGCTGGTGGACCTGCTGTCCTATGCGCGGCACGCCCCGCATTTCCTTTCTGAAATCAACCGCCAGTTCTGCGATCTGCTCAAAAGCATCCCCAATCCGCTGTTTGCCTCGGCCTTCTATTTTGTGGCCGATACCACATCCCGCATCGCCACCTATTCTTCCGCCGGACATCCCAGTCCCTTCCACCTGCACCGGAGCGTGGGCCGCATCTCGCGGCTTGAAGTGCCGCCGCCGCGCGGCGCCGCGCTCGGCGTCATTCCGGACGAGGCGTTCTCCGGCGGACACTGCCGGCTGGTGCCGGATGATGTGTTCATCTTCTTCACCGACGGCGTCTACGAGGCCTTCAACCGCCAGCGCGAGGAATTCGGCATCGAGCGCATGGAGTCCGTGCTCCGCCGGCTGATGTACAAAAACGTCAAGGAGCTGGTGGACGGCCTGCTGGAGGAGGTCATGCTCTTCGCGGACGGCACGCCCCTGGAAGACGACCTGTGCGTGATCGCGCTTGAAATCACCACAAAGCCCCGCGTGCGCGGAGCCTGAAAAGTTCCAATGACTGGAAGTTTTCTGGAAAAAAGTTCCAATGATTGGAACTTTTCCGGCGGGGTTTTCCAGTCATTGGAACTTTTTCGGACTCACCGGTCCATGAGCGCGCGGCCCGGCGCAAAGGCGGGCGACAGGCGTTCGCCTATTCTGTAATAGGCCCGCTCGGACGGCGCAAAAAAGAAGGGCGCCAGCTTCGAGGCATCCACCGTGTCGCCGTTCAGGATGTCCGGATGCGCCTTCACGCCCATGATCTCGCCGACGTACAGCGTGTGAAGGCCCAGCACCACGGATTCCTTCAGTTCGCATTCCAGTATGAGCGGAAATTCGGCGACATAGGGCGCATCCACCTTGTCGGACCGGACCGCGGTGGTTCGGCTGGCGGCAAACTTGTCCTTGGTTTTCCCGCCCGCCATCCCGAAGTAGTCGGCCTGCACATACTGGGTTTCAGACGGGACGCTGACGGTGAAGGCCTTCCGGGCCTGAAGTCCGCGGCAGGAATGCGTGGCATCACGCAGCGCCACGGCCACGCACGGCGGACGGCTGCAGACAATGCCCGCCCAGCTGGCGGTCATCACATTGGGACGGTCCTGCTCGTCATAGGTTCCGACACACCAGACCGGGACCGGGGTGGTCATGTCCACGGGTATGGATATGTGCTTTCTTCCTTTGCTCATGGCTGTTTCCTCCGCGCGGCCAGCCGCTGGTATTTATACGAAAAGATTTGAAACCAGATCGGTTCCCATCTGATCCGGACTCTGCATGTCTTTGGCCGAATCCAGAAGATCCTTCAGGGCCAGCACCTCCTCCAGCACGATAAGCCGGCCGACATGCTCATACTGAAGCGGCATGCTGATGGTGATGTGGACATCATCCTGCACAATCGAAAAAGCCATGTCCTCTTTGCGGATCTGATAGGTCGGCACATCGCTGTCGAGCATGTGGACAAAGAATTCCTCGTTGCGGAAAGCCCTCGTGATGCGGGCGCAGATGAACTCGGCCATGTCGGCGGAGGGAAACGTGAGCACGGCGGTGGAAAGCTCCTGCTCCTGCGCGGTTTCTTCCCCGCGCACGCCGGAGCCGCCGCGGAATGCGCTGAGGATCATGGGCGGCGCCGCAACGGTGGTGAGCATGGCCATCATGACGGCCACGCCGAAAAGGTTCGGCCCGATATAGCCGGCGGAAAGGCCGATACCGGCGACAATCAGGGTGACCTCGGCGCGGGGCACCATGCCCGCGCCGACGCGGAAGGCGCCCCGGGGGGTGAACTTCATGAACAGCGCGGGAATTCCGCAGCCGGCCACCTTTGAGATAATGCACATCACCGTGTAGACCAGCCCGAAGAATATCAGCCCCTTCATCGCGGCGAAATTCACCAGCATGCCCATGACGCAGAAAAAGACGGGAATGATGAAGTCATAGACGCCCTGAAGCTGCTCCTGCAGTTCATAGACCAGGTCCGTTCCGGAAAGCGAAAGACCCATGATATAGGCGCCAATGATCATTGCCAGACCGGCCATTTCCGAAATACCGGCCAGCAGCAGAGCGAGGCCAAAGCAGATGGCCGCGATGGTGTTCGGGGAGCGCAGCAGTTTCAAAACGCGCGCAATATGCCTGGCCAGCAGGAGCCCCGCCGCCATGAGAATAAGCCAGAAGCCGATGCTCTTGACCGCCACGACGGAAATCTTTCCCCAGTCCATGACGGCGCCGCTGGCCATGGTCTTGCTCATGCCGACAATGATCGCCAGCGCAATGATGCCGAGCACATCGTCAAACACGGCGGCCGCCAGTATGGTGACCCCTTCGGGGGAAGCCATTTTTCTTTTCTCGGAAAGGATTCGCGCGGGAAGACTCACCGAGGTGGCGGTGGCCATTGCTCCCATGAAAAGCGCGGACGGATCCATCAGGGAATCGGCCACGTTGAACAGCAGCGCGCACCAGGCGCCAAGGAAGAACGAAGCCAGCAGCCCGCCCGTTCCGACCACGATTCCCGCAACCGAATAGTGCAGAAACACACGCAGGTCCGTTTCCAGTCCGGAAAGAAACAGGAGGACAATCGAAGCCAGGGTGGCCAGGGCATAAAGCTCCGTGGACACCGGGAATATGCCCGCCACGGGAGGAAACAGCGCCCCCCATCCCGGAATGTGCCATGCGCCGAGCGCACAGGGCCCGATCGCCATGCCCGCGGCCAGTTCCCCAAGGGCCGCTGGCCCGTTCAGGTAGCGCTTCACCAGAAAACCGCCCATGCGGGCGGCCAGCATGATGACAGCGAGCTGCAGAATGTACTGCGTCATGAGATGGGTCATGTCGCGTTCAACGGCATGCTCGGCCACCGAGGCGAGAAGCAGACCGGGAATGGCAAGGATCGTTTCCATGCGCCTCACAGAAGCTGAAGGATTTCGTCCTTCGTCTGGGTCAGGAGCAGTTTTTCCCGGATCGACGGCTGGTTCAGCTTGCGGCTGATCTCGGCGAGGAACTGAATATGGGGACCGGTGCGCTTCACGGGCGATATGGTCATGATGAAAATATGGCTGGGCTTCCCGTCGAGGGCGTCAAAATCAATACCCTCTTTCTTGATGGCCAGAGCGGCCACCAGATCCTCGACTGCATCGGTCTTGGCATGAGGAATGGCGATGCCGTGCTGCATGCCGGTGGACATCTTGTTCTCGCGCACAAGAAGGGCATTCAGCACCTCGGCACGGTTTTCTTTCCGGATCTTGCCCGCGGCAATCAGCAGATCAAGAATTTCTTCAATCACACCGGTCTTTGTCGTGCTTTTCAGATCCTGAAAAACCGTATCGGTGGAAATGGCTTTTTTCACATCCATAAATGGGCCTCTCAATCAAAAAGACCGTACATCATGTTCCAAACGGGCGGAGCGGTCAATACCGCATTCGCGGTTTGCCGCAGAAACTGAAACCCGCCTTCATTTTTTTTTCGATATCCATTGCATCCCGGGGCAGGGGCTGGTAGAAAAAGTCCCGGTATGAAGCCGCTTGCATGACGATCAGCAAATCGCATTCACGGCAGAAAGGTAAAATGAAACCCGTTATTAATCTTCTGGTTCAACTCCAGGAACTGGCGGAGGCCCGCGCCCAGCAGGAGGCGGTTGTCTCCAATCCTCAGCTCACTGAACTCGACGCGTCCATTGAGGCGCTCCGCAAAAAACTCCCGCCCGACCTGAGCAGCAAATTCACCAAGCTGCAGCAGAAAGGCCACGTGGCCATTGTTCCGATCGCCGGAGGACGCTGTTCCGCCTGCGCCATGCAGCTGCCCAGCAGCCTGATCCAGCTGGTGGCCGCCGGAACGCAGGTGTCCACCTGCCCGACCTGCGCGCGCATCCTGTACATGCCGCCCGAGACCCTTCCCCAGCGCATCTCCCGGAGAACCCAGCGCTTTGAGGCGCCCAAAATAGGCATCGCGCGGTTCTCCGCGCTGAATCTGATGATGCCCCATATCGAGGCCGCCACCCGGGATGAAGCGATCGAGGAAATGAGCATGAAACTGGAGGCCGAACAGTTTGTGGACAACGGCCGCAAACTCCGCGACGCCGCTATCGCCCGCGAGTCCATCATCAGCACGGCGGTCGAGCACGGCATCGCCTTCCCGCACGTCCGCGGCATCGAGGGCGGCGGACTGACCCTTGCCCTCGCGACTTCCAAAAAAGGCATCCGGTGCGAGCAGGGAGGGAAAAACCTGACCCGCATCATCTTTTTCCTGCTGATCCCAACCGGCGCGAGCGCTTTTTACCTGAAGCTGCTGGCCGGCCTCACGGAAAGCTTCCAGAAAAAGGAAAACCGCGACAAGCTGCTGGATGCCGACACGCCCGAGAAACTCTGGAAGGCGCTGGCCGCGACCACCCGCAGCACCGTGAAATAATCAGGCAAGCCGCTATTCGGCCCGCGTGATGCTGATGATCTCAACCGTTTCCACGGGTACGTCCTGCGCGGCCGTCCTGACGGACTTGATCGCATCCACTACATCCATGCCCTCGGCAACCCGGCCGAATACGCAGTAGCCGTACCCCTGCGCGGATTTGTCGCGGTGATTCAGGAATGCGTTGTTCACGACATTGATGAAAAACTGGCTGGTTGCGCTGTGGATATCGGATGTGCGGGCCATGGCGATGGTGCCGCGCTCGTTGCCGAGCCCGTTGGCGGCCTCGTTTTCAATGGGCGCGCGCGTCGGTTTCTGGCGCATGTCCTTTGTGAAACCCCCGCCCTGAATCATGAAGCCGTCAATCACGCGGTGGAAGATGGTCCCGTCATAGTGACCGGCATCCACATAGGCCAGGAAATTCTTCACCGTCCCAGGCGCCTTCTTCTCGTTCAGCTCGACCTTGATGTCGCCCTTGCTTGTCTTGATCACGACCATGATGTTCTCCTCCGGTTCGGGGTTGTCCGGCTGCTCCTGCGCGATCGCTCCGACCGCCAGAACCAGCGCCATTAATCCTGCAAGTGTCCATGCTTTCATATTTGCTCCGAATAACAGGGGCACATGCTAAACCGGCAGACGGGGAAACTCAAGCCCGGTCAGAAGTTGTTTCCCAGTGAAAAGTAAAACCGGTCGCGGCCGTGTTCAGACCGGCCGTAGGCAAAGTAGAGGGGTCCCAGAAACGTGTCCGCGCCCAGGCCGACCGTCGCCCCGTACAGCAGGCTGTCGCTGTCAATGTCGCCTTCGTCCTGCCAGACATTGCCGGCCTCGCCCCAGGCGCCGATATAAACGCCCCGTCCCAAGTCTGGCGGAAGCTGGCTGATGCGGAACATGTATCCCAGCCGCCCGACGCCCAGATACTGTCCCCGCAGCTGGCCGTCCGCATAGCCGGACATCGAATACAGGCCGCCGAGCGCAAACTCGTCATACAGCGGCAGCTCGCTTTCCAGACTGGTGCCCAGTTCGAGATGCGCAAACATCGTGTGCCGGCCGAGCGTCATGTAGTGCTGCGAAAGCCAGCTCACCTTCTCGTACGAATCCTCATGGCCCAGCATCTCGTCGCCCGAGAAACCCTGCAGCACAACCAGGAAGCCCTCTCGCGCAAAGACATCGCTGTCGCGGCGGTCCAGCACGATGTGTCCCGTCCAGCCGCCGGCATCCTGATCAATGTTTTCCAGTTCGGGATCGCCCACATCCACCGTGGCGCGGGCGCGGCCGGCCACCATGCCGAGCTGGATCTGCCCGTATTTCCCGATCTGAACGCCGGCATTCAGCGCGCCGTAGAATTCCTCCACGTCATATTCCGCCGCCTTCCTATCCCCGTCATAGACATCCATCATCGAGGAGGAATACTCCGCCGACGGAGAAAGAAAAAAGGCTCCGCGGAAATCGAGCGGCTGGTAAAGCTCCGCCATGATGCGGCGCTTCTCTCCCGCCTGCAGGTCCAGCAGGAATTCGCCGCCCAGACGGTTCAGCGGCCGGCGCGTGTAATTCGCCAGCACCGACCAGGAGCTGTTTTCCTCGGAGTCCGCATCCAGTTTCAGGCCGAAACGGACATACCCGGGCCCCCACGGCTTCTCCGACACTTCGATGGTCATGTCTCTCTGCCCGCCTTCGCCCGAAATCCCGTACATGGCCGATTCGAAATATCCGAGCCCGTGAATGCGGGAAAGGTCGTCTTCAAGCAGTTCATAATCCAGGGGGCGGTTCAGGCGCGTCTTGATCTGGCGGGCAATGATCCGCTCGTCCACATGCTTTTCTCCGGTGATGGCAATGGAGCGGATCACGGGCGTATCGTCTGCCGCCCGGCGATGACGGCGCAGCCACTCCGCGTACTCCTCCTCGCTGATGCTCAGCGGCCGGAGCTGCTCCTCGACCGCGCGCGCGGCGCGGCGGCCTGTCCCGATGATCGTGCGGGCCTTGTGAAAATCGGAAGAGGAAAACATGGAGGTGTCCGGCGTCACCGCGATATCGGCGTCGCGCATCTGCTCCTCCTGCTGCGGCCGGCGAATGAGCTGATAGGTGTGCGCGAGCAGCTCTGCAATGTCGCCCTGCGACCGGCGGGTGGAGGCGATGTCCATGGCGCCCAGATCCACCGCAATGATGATGTCGGCGCCCATTTCACGCGCGAGATCAACGGGAATATTGTCGGCAATGCCCCCGTCCACAAGGGTCATGCCGTCAATCTCGACCGGCGAAAACACGCCCGGAATGGCCATGCTGGCCCGCATCGCGCGGGCAAGGCTTCCATCTCCCATCACAATCCGGTCGCCGCTGGAAAGATCCGTTGCCACCGCGCGGAACGGAATGTTCAGGTCATCAAAATTCCTGCGCGCATCCCGCGTCAGCGTGACCAGCAGATTGTTCAGCTTCTGCCCGGCGGCCATCGCGCGCGGAAGACGAAACCTCCCGTGCTTGAAGCCCAGTTCGATATTCCCGAGATAGCGCTGGTCGTCCTTCTTCCGGCGGAACGCGAGATCCTTGCGCTGTGTCTGGTCCTTCAGGATGTCCCACCAGTCAAGGCCCGTAAAAATCTGCTCCATTTCGCGCGGAGACATGCCGGAGGCATACAGGCCGCCCATGATGGCGCCCATGCTGGTTCCGGCAATGCAGTCGATCGGAATATGCATCTCCTCAAGCTGTTTCAGCACACCGATGTGCGCGAACCCCTTGGCGCCGCCGCCGCTCAGCACCAGGCCGACTTTCGGACGGGCCCCTTCCGGCTCTGCGCGCGACGAAACCATCAGGACGCCCAGAACGGCGACCGGCAGGATCAGGATGGCACGGCGAAACCTCATGGAGGAATAGAAAACCAGATTCGGGACCGTTTGTAAAATGCGTAACACGCGGCTCAGGACGGCGGGGGCAGGTGCTCCGCATTGACGCCTTCGCGGAGGGAAACGGTCGCCAGCACCTTCGGCACATAAAGGCGGGTTTCCAGCGGAAGTTTCTCCGCTATGCCGTCGAAATCTCCGGCCCCGTGTTTCTTGAGCAGCCCGCCGACGCGTCCCTCCCCCGCATTATAGGCGGCCAGGGCCAGCGGCCACGAATCAAACCGCCGGTGCAGCACGCCCAGATACCGGGCGGCGGCCGCGGCGCTTTTCCGCGGATCCAGGCGTTCGTCCTGCGGGGAGGTCTTCAGCCCGAAGCGGCGCGCCGTCGCCGGCATGAACTGGAAAAGGCCCGCCGCGCCCGCCGGGCTGCGCGCCGAGGGATTGAACGAGGATTCAACCTCTGCAATCCAAACCCACTCGCCCGGAACTCCTTCGCGCTCAAATATGGTTTTCAGCTCCGGCACCATGCCATCGGCACGGGCCGGTTTGGGCCGGGTCTTCAGCTTGGCTTCCCATTTCTTCTGCGGCGGATACACAGGCCGCCTGCGCGGCGCAGGCGGCGGAAGAGGCGCAGGGCCCGGCACGGGCCGGGGCCGGACTTCCGGCTCGGGCGGAAGTTCTCTCAGCTGCTGCAGGAACTCATCAGCCATAGCGAAATAATCCACGCGCGTTTCCAGCCACACCGCCAGCGGCTCCAGGCGCTCATACTGGTTCAGAAAGGCCAGCAGCGTCTGCGCCTGCTCTTCGCATCCGGCCATGTCCTCCCAGGAATACTCCTGCAGATGTCCCAGAAGCTTCTCCGTGTAATACTCCCAGTCCACTTCTCCTATGCGCGCATGCAGCGATTCAGGAACATTCTCCTCAAACCATTCCAGTCCGGCGGTCGCCATTTCCGTAAAATCCAAATCTTCAATTCCGCTGCACGCCGCGGACGCCGCCAGAAGAAAAACAATTGTTATCGTCTTTTTCATCCGCATCTTGCTCACCACTGAATGCGATATTTCCTTGTGATTTTGATGGCGCTCTCGATATGCCGCACCACCGGTTCCCCCGCGCCTTCCCGCCCGATCACCTCCACCGCATCGAACCGGAAATAGCGCGGCCGTTCCTTCAGTTTGAGCAGATAGCACTTCGCCGCGTTCATCAGCATCTTCTTCTTGTGGCTTTTAATTGCGCCGAAGGGCCGGCCGAACTGCTCTCCGGCGCGGGTTTTCACCTCGACAAACACCAGCGTCTCGCCCTGCTTCGCGACAAGGTCAAGCTCCCCCCGCTTCCCCATCCGCACACGGCGGCCCAGAATCGCATAACCTTTTTTCTTCAGGGCATCTTCCGCGACCTTCTCTCCCCACAAACCCCGTTTCAGGTGTTCCGGAAGAGACTTCTTCCTGCGCAGCAGTCTCTGCAGCCAGGCGATCACCGGGCGTTCCTCTCCAGGCATTCCCTGACGGGACGGAAGGTCATGCGGTGAAAGGGCGAAGGCCCCAGCTTTCGCAGCGCCGCGGAATGCCCGGCCGTTCCATACCCCTTGTGCCGCGCAAAACCGTATCCCGGATACCGCTCGTCCGCCTCCTGCAGCAGCCGGTCGCGGGTCACCTTCGCCAGGATGCTGGCCGCGGCGATGGACAGACTCTTTCCGTCGCCGCCGGTCACGGCGCGCGCGGCACAGGGAAGCGGCGGAAGACGATTGCCGTCCACCAGCGCGAAATCGGGGGCCGGCCGCAGCGCATCAAAGGCGCGCCGCATCGCGAGATGCGTGGCCTGAAGAATGTTAATGGAATCAATCTCGTCCGCCTCCGCGCGGCCGATCCCGCAACGGACCGCGCCGCACGTGGTCAGCACTTCAAAAAAATGATCGCGGCGGGCGGCGGAAAGTTTCTTGGAGTCGGTCAGCCCCTCGAAAACGCCATGCTCCTCCTGCCGGAGGAAATCGGGGAGAATACAAACCGCGGCGGCAACCACCGGGCCGGCCCAGGGACCGCGTCCGGCTTCATCAATTCCCGCCACGCAAACGCGGCCTTCTGTCCATGCCTGTTGCTCAAAGGCAAGCACAGGCTGTTCAGTCGCGGGACTCTTTGATGCGGGATTTCTTTCCGGCCAGCTCGCGGAGATAGTAAAGCTTGGCGCGGCGAATCTTTCCGCGGCGGTTCAGCTCGATCTTGGCCAGATTGGGCGAATGAATCGGGAACACGCGCTCCACGCCCTCGCCGTAGGAAATCCTGCGGACGGTGAAATTTTCGCGGGCGCCGTGGCCCTTGCGGGAAATGACCACACCGGAATAAACCTGAATACGCTCTTTATCGCCTTCACGAATGCGCACGTGCACATCCACCGTGTCCCCGATCTTAAAATCAGGGATCTGATCGGCCGGCTTGCGCTGCTCTGCATCAATTTTTTCAAGAATCTTGCTCATTTTTCTATCCTCAATGAAGGCGGCATCATACTGATATTCGTTCCCGCGTCAAGCGTCAGTTCCAGAATATTTCCAGCGAAATGCCCCGCGAAGAGAGAAGCCTTTGACTTCAAACCCTCACGACAGCAGATCCGGGCGGTTTTTCCGCGTCTCCCGCAGCGACTGGTCCCTGCGCCAGCGGGCAATTTCCTCATGATTCCCCGAAAGAAGGATTTCGGGCACCTTCATGCCCCTGAATTCCGCCGGCCGCGTGTACTGCGGATGCTCCAGCAGCCCGTCCTGAAAAGATTCCTTCTCCACCGCCTCTTCGCCGGCGCCCAGCACACCGGGGATCAGGCGCACCAGCGCGTCAATGACAACCGCCGCCGGAAGTATGCCGTTGGTGAGCACATAGTCGCCGATGGATATCTCCTCGTCCACCAGCGCCCCCCGGACGCGCTCGTCCACGCCCTCGTAATGGCCGCAGACAAGGATCAGATGCTTTTCGCCGGAAAGCTCCCCGGCGCGGGCCTGGGTGAAAGGCCGGCCCTGCGGGGACATCAGGATCACCCTTGACTCAGGCGTGCGGACGGCTTCGACCGCCTCGAACAGCGGCTCGGGCCGCATGACCATGCCGGGCCCGCCTCCATAGGGACGGTCGTCCACGGAACGGTGAACGTCGTGGGTGTGGTTGCGCAGGTCTATCGTGCGGAATGACACCAGCCCCGCCTGCGCGGCGCGCTTCATCATGCTCTCCCCCAGATAGGCGTCGAGGATCTCGGGGAAAATGGATATGACGTCAATCTTGAGGCACGCCGGCATGGCGCATCAGTCAACAATCTCAAGCAGGGCGCGCCGGCCGTCTTTGGCGGCGGCGGTGCTCAGAAGCGTGCGAATGGCCCCGACCGTCTTTCCACTCTTGCCGATGATCTTCCCGATGTCTTCCTTGTTGCAGCGCAGCTCGAAGATGACGGTCTTTTCGCCGTCCACTTCGGTGATCTGAACCTGCTCGGGGTGGTCCACAAGGATGCGGACAATGTATTCGATCAGTTCCTTCATCGGGACTCAAGCCTCAACAGCTTCAGCCTCGGCCTTGGCTTTCCGGGGAGCCTTCGGCGGCGTGGTCCGGGATACTTTCTTGACCAGGTCCTTCACGGTGACGGACATCTGCGCGCCCTGGCCCACCCAGTAGTTCACGCGGTCCATGTCCATCTGTATGTCGGATCCGGCTTTCTTCTTGGGATCGTACCAGCCAATGGTCTCCAGAAAACGGCCGGTCTGCGGATAACGGGTGTCGGTGACCACCACGCGGAAAAAGGGCAGGTTCTTCTCACCCATCCTACGTAATCTAATTTTAACTGCCATGTAACTCCATCCTCCAGGCTGAGTCTTTCAGCCGGTCATTCCCACCTATTCCGGGGAAGAAAGTCCCGTTTCATATATCACTTTCCAAACCGAAGCAACCTTTTTTGTGATTTTTTCAAAGTCCGGGCCATTTTCTTCGCCCCTTCAAAACGCTTCAGCAGCTCATTCACATCCTGAACCCGCGTGCCGCTGCCCGCCGCAATCCGCCGGCGGCGGCTCGCGCTGATGATCTCCGGATGCTCCCGCTCCTTCGGAGTCATGCTGCGGATGATCGCTTCGGTCACCTTCAGCCCGTCCCCCGACGAAGCCGCCATCTGCTGCTTCACATCCGCGGGAATCTGCCCCCCGCCGGGCATCATTTCCAGAAGATCCCCCAGCGGTCCCATTTTCTTGAGCTGCTGGATCTGCGACAGGAAATCATCCAGGCTGAAGGTGTTCTTGCGGAGACGCTCCTCCATCGCCTTCATTTCGCCGGCGTCCACCTGCTGCTGCGCCTTCTCCACCAGCGAAAGCACATCGCCCATGCCCAGAATGCGCGAGGCCATGCGCTCGGGATAAAACGGCTCCAGCCGGTCCATTTTCTCGCCGGTTCCCGCCAGGATCACGGGGCATCCGGTCACATGCCGCACGGACAGCACGGCGCCCCCGCGCGCATCGCCGTCCAGCTTGGTCAGGACAAGCCCGGTGAGCCCCACCCGGTCATGAAAGGCCTGCGCCACATTCACGGCCTCCTGCCCGGTCGCCGCGTCCAGCACCAGAATCGTGTTGGCGGGCCGAATCTCGCGATGCACCTCGCGGACCTCCTCCACCAGCTCATCATCAATCTGAAAACGGCCGCCGGTATCCAGAATCAGCACATCGGCCTTCCGCCTCGCGGCTTCCGCGGCCGCGCGTTTGGCGATCCCCGGCACGCTCTCGCCCGGCTGCGGGGTGACAATCTCCACGCCGGTCTGCTCCGCAAGAATCCGCAGCTGGTCCACCGCGGCCGGACGGCGGATGTCGCACGCGGCCAGCAGCACACGCTTCCCCTCCTGCTTCCACTTCAGCGCCAGCTTGCCGCAGGTGGTGGTCTTGCCGGCCCCGTGCAGGCCCAGCATCAGGATCACCGCGGGAGACGGGGCAAGAGTGAACCCGGCCGGTTCGCCCCCCAGCAGATTCACCAGTTCGTCATGCACCACCCGGATCACCTGCTGGCCCGGCGTCACGCTGTCCAGCACCGCGCGGCCCAGGGCCTTCTCGCGCACCTGCGCGATGAAATCCTTAACCACCCGGAAGTTGACATCCGCCTCCAGCAGCGCCAGCCGCACCTCGCGCAGCGCCTCCTGAATGTTCTTTTCGGAAAGCCTGCCGTAGCCGCGCAGGTTCTTGAACACCTTCTGGAGGGAGGCGGAAAGGGAATCAAACATTACCGGCGGTCTCCGGGAGGCGCCTGAATCAGTCCGCGGCCGTCGCACCGGTTGCACGTTCGATAATGCCCCGTATCGGGATCCTGCAGGCGCCCCATGCCCCCGCACGCGGGGCACAGCTTGTCGTTTTCATCCAGCCGCCGGATAAAGCGGAACCCCACGCCGTAGCAGACCGGGCAGTGAAGGGCCGTCTGCCGTTCAGCCTCGTCCTCCTCCATGATCGTTCCGGTGCCGCGGCAGTACTGGCAGGGCAGGCGCTCGAGGCCGCTCATCATGCCCCGGAAAAGCCGCTGATTCCGGCGCGTCCAGTTGGCCTGCATCACCAGCGCCACAAACACCACAATGATCACCGGGCCCAGAATCGCCTGCTGGGGAATCTTGAACTTCCTTTTTGCTTTGAGTATGCTCATGCCTTCCTTCCCGTCACCATCCGCTCCAGCCCGGACAGATCGCGCTTCACGGCCACTTCTTCAAATCCATTCTGTTTCAGCATGTCCGCCACATCGTGACCCTGCGAATGGCCGATTTCCAGAAAAATCCACCCCGGGTTTTTCAGGACCGCCCCGGCCTGCGGAATCAGCCGGCGGATTACATCCAGCCCGTCCGGCCCGCCGTCCAGCGCCGCCTGCGGCTCATGCCGCCGGATATGCGGGGGCAGCTCAGCCCACTCGCCCGAGGGAATATACGGCAGATTGGCCGTCACCGCATCCAGGGATCCGGGCGGGAACCCCGCGAGCAGGTCATTCCGCACCCAGCGGATCAGTTCCCCCAGGCCGTTTCGCTCCGCGTTCTCCCGCGCAAGCGCGAGAGCCTCCCCGCTCCGGTCTATGCCCGTGAAACGCCCCTGCGGCCGGGCTTTGCACAGCGCAATCGGTATGCATCCCGAGCCCGTGCCAACATCCGCGAGCGCGGGCAGCGGAATCTTCCACAACTCCGCCGTGTCCAGCACAAGCTGAACCAGCTCCTCCGTTTCCGGACGCGGAATCAGCGCGCGGGAATCCGTCTTCAGCGTGCAGTTGAAAAAATCCGTCTCGCCGGTCACATACTGCAGCGGCTCATGCGCCAGCAGCCGCTCGCGCCCCTGCTCCACCGCGCGGCGCAGGGCCGCCGCCGCGGGATCGCCCATCCGGGTGTAAAGCTGAAGCGGACGGCACCCGCAGTAATGGGAAACCAGCAGCTCCGTCATTCGGCGCGCCTCGTTCAGGCCATGCTCCGCCAGCAGATCCTCCGTCTCGCGCAGCAGCTCGCGGACTGTTTCAGGCTTTGAGTTCTTTTTCAAGTCGCTCCGCCACGTCAAACTCATAAAGAGCGTCAGTCAGGCCCCTGATATCCCCCTCGATGACGCGGTCCAGGCTGTAGACCGTGAGATTGATCCGGTGGTCCGTCAGGCGGTTCTGCGGGAAATTATACGTGCGGATCCGCTCGCTCCGATCCCCGGAGCCCACCTGCGACTTGCGCTGGCTGGCATACTTCGCGGCCTCCTCCTGCTGATACTTGTCCAGCAGGCGCGCCTTCAGCACGCGCATCGCCTTCTCGCGGTTGCGGTGCTGCGACCGCTCGTCCTGGCTCTGCACAATCAGGCCCGTCGGCAGATGCGTAATGCGCACCGCCGAATCCGTCGTGTTCACACTCTGGCCGCCCGGACCGGACGAACGGAATATATCAATGCGGATATCCTCGGGCTTGATGTCAATATGATCCACATCCTCCGCCTCCGGCAGCACCGCCACCGTCGCCGCCGACGTGTGAATCCGCCCGCTGGCCTCGGTCTCGGGCACCCGCTGCACGCGATGCACACCGCTCTCGTAGCGAAGCACCCGGTAGACATCCTCGCCCTCCACCGCAAAAATAATTTCCTTGTACCCGCCGACCGCCGACGGGCTGGCGTCCATCAAATTAACCTTCCAGCCCTGCTCCTCCGCGAAATGGGTGTACATCCGGAACAGGTCGCCCGCAAAAAGCGCCGCCTCCTCCCCGCCTGTGCCGGCGCGGATTTCAATGATCGTGTTGCGGCTGTCCTCGGGACGGGGCGGAAGCAGGGCCACCATCAGGTCGCGCTCGGCCTTCGGCTTCTCCTCCTCAATGCGCGCGAGATCATCCTCCGCCATCTGCTTCATGTCCGAATCCAGGCCGGAATCCTCCAAAAGCGCCCGCGTCGAAGCCGCCTCATCCTCCAGCCGGAAAAAGCGCTCCGCGGCGGTCAGCGTCTTCTTCAAATGCTTGTGCTCCGCCACCAGCTTCTGGAACGCCTCCTGCCGGGCGGTAACGCCGGGCTCGGACAGCTTCTGCTCCACGGCCGCAAGACGGTCGCGCAGCTTCTGGATATAATCGCGGGTGATCATGCCGTTTCCGGACATAAAAAGGGCGGGCTCGGGGGCATTGCCTCCACACCGAACCCGCCTTCTGAAAATCTAGCTCTTCTTTTCGGTCTGATAGCGCTTGCGGAAACGCTCAACACGGCCTTCCGTGTCAATGTACTTCGCCTGGCCCGTGAAAAACGGGTGGCACGCCGAGCACGAGTTCACATGCATCTCCTTGCGCGTCGAACGTGTATGAATCACATTCCCGCAGGCGCACGTCACCGTCGCGTCTTCATAAGTCGGATGTATATCCTTTTTCATTCTTCTTCCCTTTCCAGTCCGGCGGCGGCCTGCGCAGCACACCCCCTGCTCAATCAAAACCGCCAGAATCTAATCGCCGCCGCGCGCGAATGCAAGGGTTTTGCGCAAAAAAATACCGGCCTCCACAATTTCCGTCCCGCCCCCTTTTCCGGTTGCACCCGCCGGCGCATTTCATTAAAGTCATCTGCGTGATGCATGCATCACCCGTTTTCAGCGCTGCAATCAGCCGAACCAGACGGGAATCGGCGGGGGCGAAGCCTATCCCCGGTCAAAATCCGCAGCAACCGGCCCAAAAAGCAGAATAATGCAGATTTTTGGCCAAAAATCAAGGTTTTTTGCCATTTTTTGACGTTTTTTGACGTTTTTGGGCCTTTTTTGACCATTTTCAGGCAAAAAATCGCATTTTTAGGCCCTTCATCAATTATCGCGGAAATCCTTGAGATCCAAATCAACTCCCGGCGCGAAATGATAAACATTGCGCCGCCTTCACGGCGCTTTGGAGTGCGGTGGCTGGACGCCGCTTTCACCGAATTCACAGACGGCTTTTCATGTTCGTCGTTCCATGATCACAACAGCCGGGAACGCCTTTATTTGCAGGGGGTCTGGTGTAGTAGCCGCTCTGAGAGCGGCATATGTTTCAGAATGCGCCTCACAGAGGCGCTACTACACCGCCGCCGTGATCACGCCGATTCTCCGGGAAATTATGTTCCCAGCCCCTGTACCTGACTGAGTCCTGTTCTTTATTTCTTCCCCTCCGCCAGCTCCATTTCGACCAATGTTCCCACGAAAATCGTAGAAGAACTAAAAAACGGCCAAAAAGTTCCCCAAAACGTCAAGAAATGGCCAAAAAACGCTCAAAAACGCTTAAAAACGGCCAAAAACAGTAAAAAATGGCCCAAAATCGAGAATTTATGAAAATATATTCGCACAAAGACACAGAGACACAAAGATGCCGGAATAATTTGCCATTATAATCCATGCTTTCTTCTTCATGCTCTTTGTATCTTCATGCTGAACTCTGTTTTGGCCGCGGCTCTTCATAATAACAAACTTTCTGAAAACTCGGCGGCTTCGCGTCTTTGTGCGAAAAATCCTCATTCTTCGATTCGTGTGCATGAGCATTCATGCGCCGTTAAAAACGGCCAAAAAACGTCAAAATAGCCCCAAAAACGCGCATTTTCTTAATATAGTACCAAAATGGTCCTATTTATATTCGTGTTCATTCGCGTTGATTCGCGGTTCCAGTCTGTGCCTTTCCGCGGCCAATATCTGAAGTCGCCACAAAATGCACAATAAACACATAAAAGATGGAAAGAATAAAGAGTTCGCACAAAGCCGCAAAGCCGCAGAGTTTCAGAGAAGAATATTCATGATATTCTGAATACTGAATTCCGACTCCTGTATTCTTCCTTGCGCTCCTTGCGCTCTTTTGTGGTGAATTTTCTGAAGTCTCTGGTCTCTGGACTCCAGTCTCCATCTGCGCTCTTTTGTGGTAAATCTCCCGTATTCTGACCCCTGAACCCTGAATCCTGACTTCTGACTCCCGAATCCTTCAACCTTCAACCTGGAACCTTCAACTTTTAACCTGCGACCTTCTGCACCCGTGAAATCCGCGCCATCCGTGGTCAATTCTTCTCTGCGCCCCTGCGTCTCTGCGCGAGAAACTCTTCTTTGCGACCCTTGCGCTCTTTTGTGGTGAATTTTCTGAAGTCTCTGGTCTCTGGACCCCAGTCTCCATCTGCGCTCTTTTGCGGTGAATCTCCCGTATTCTGAATTCTGAATCCTGACTTCTGACTTCTATCTTCTATAACAAATCCGCCGGACTGACCGCCGGACTCCGGAAATCCTTCACCACATGCGTATAAATCATCGTAGTTTCAACATTCGCATGACCCAGATATTCCTGAATCTGCCGCAAATCCACGCCGTGCAAAAGCATGTGCGTGGCGAAACTGTGCCGCAGCGTATGCACCGAGACCGGCTTCATGATATCCGCCGCGTTCGCCGCTGCCTTCACCGCCCGCTGGATCATCATGTCGCTCACATGATGACGCCGCACCAGCCCGCTCCGCGGATCCATCGAGAGCTTCTCACTCGGGAAAACCCACTGCCATCCGAACTCCTTCCCCGCCTTCGGATACTTCCGCTCCAGGGCGTCCGGCATGAAAACCCCGGCCAGCCCCGCCGCCCGGTCCTTCTCAAACAAATTCTTCAGCTTGCCCATGTGCTCTTTCAAAAGCGGCTTCGCCCGCTCCGAAAGAAGAGTGGACCGGTCCTTGTCTCCCTTCCCGCCGCGCACAAACAAAAGACTGTTCTCAAAATCAACATCTTTCACGCGCAGGCGAACGCACTCCATCACGCGCAGGCCCCCGCCGTAAATCAGCTCCGCCATCAGGCGCTGAACCCCGGTCATGCTCTCAAGCAACTCTCGCATTTCGGCCACCGAAAGCACCACCGGCAGACGCTTTCCCCGTTTCGCCCTGACGCCGTCCGCCAGATTACCCGGCTCAAACCCCAGAATCTCACGCGCCATGAACAGCATCGCGTTGAAAGCCTGATTCTGAGTGCTGGCCGCCACGCGGCGCTTCACCGCCAAATGCGCAATAAAATCCCGAACCTCAGAAGTCTGCACCACATAAAACCCGGATCCGTCATTGCTTCGGTCAGCCAGATAGGAAAAAAACCGCTGAACCCAGTCAACATAAGTCTGCTCCGTCCTGTAGGAATAGTGCCGAACCCGCAGCCGGTTCCGCAGAGCCTCAATCACCTCATCGCGGCCGACCTTGCCGTCCTCCCGTGTATTCACGGCGATGGCAGGGGCCTTCATGGGCTCCTCGATCTTCCGGAAATTCACAAAATACATCCGCAAAGCCCGTTCCGCCTGGGTAAGCTGCCAGTCGTCAATCCGCCCCGTCTTTTCCAGCGACTCCAGAAAGACATTCATCCGGTCGGCCAGCGTCAGCGTGTGGTCAGCGGAAGCCTCTTCAAAGAAGCGCCGGACCCACTTTACCATGAACGGAGCCTGCTTTTCAGAGACCAGTTTCTGGCGCAAAAGGAACTCACCGTATTCGGACAGGTTTAAATCATTATCCCTCAAAGCATTAAAGTCCATATCTGCATCCTCCTATACAAATAACAACGCGTTACATTTGCAATATTCCGCAGAATAAGTCAACATTTAATACACGTTACAATTCACCGGTGCACCGCCAGCAACTCCATAATTTCATTAAGAATATTAACTTTTCACTCTTGACCTTGACCGGCCACAACTCCAAAATCATGGCCATGAAAAGAGGGCACCCCACAAAATCAAACATGTTCCCTAGATAACGTTGGAGTTACTCACATCACTGCGTTGCATGGCACCAGCCCTACCTTTCCGTGGATGTACTCGCGCTGTCCGCGGTACTCGAACGTATGGCCCG
>Ga0116141_10000833_pt1 | contig 25525 bp, 19 predicted proteins | sample AD_UKC097_MetaG_FD_89744 | JGI IMG/M metagenome (GOLD analysis project Ga0116141, IMG submission 89744) | Active sludge microbial communities of municipal wastewater-treating anaerobic digesters from USA - AD_UKC097_MetaG | ecosystem: Engineered > Bioreactor > Anaerobic > Digestate | place: USA...
GAACCGGTCGAGGCCCACGAACAGCACGGCAAACCCCGTGCCGCAGGCGCGCGACGTGCCGACCATGTCGCCGAGGATGCGGCGGAACATCGCCCGGTCGGGCAGGCCGGTCAGGGAATCGCGCGACGCGGGGTAGCGGCCGCGCGGACGGCCCTCGGACGCGGCGGAGAAGCGCCGGCTGCGAAGACGCGGCGTGTCGTCGGCATCGATCGATGCGGCATCGGGATCAACAAACGTGTCCATCGTGCTCCGGCGCACCTGGCGCACCAGCCGGGAGAACCCGGTCCGCGCGCCCTGCAACGCCGCCTGGAGTCCATGCGGACGACCAGTCTGCCGTGCCGCGACGCCGTCCGATGCGCGGAACAGCGCCCCTGCGCGACGGCATTAGCGCGGATGTGCGCCGCGCATGCGCTGCGCGTGCGTCGCGCGCGTCAGGTTCCGCCGCCGGCCGCGGCGCGGGCGCGCTTCACGTCGGTGGCTTCCCACACCATGCGCCTGCCGCGCGGCTGGCCGAGCAGCTCGATCGGATCGTGGTTGTCGATGTGGCCGAACTGGCCGCGGTAGACGCTGTAGCCGCACAGCTCCTGCAGCCGGCGCGGGAAGCGCGCCGCGGTCTCGCGCGGCACGCCGAGCTGGAAGTTCTCCTGCTGGCGCATCCAGCCCGCGCAGTACGAACACGAGAACGCATAGCGGCGCGCGTCGGAGCGGTTCTCGCCGGCGCCGTGCCACAGCGCGCTGTCGAACAGCATCACGCTGCCGGCCGGCATCGTCGCGGGTTGCGCCGGGTACGCCCTGCCGTACTCGGGCGCGCGGTCGTAGCGATGACTGCCGGGCACGATCAGCGTGCCGCCGTTCTCCTCGGTGAAGTCGGTCAGCGCCCAGATCGCGTTGACGACGATCGGCACGTGCGGGCGCGGCAGCGGAATGAGCTGCGTGTCCTCGTGCAGCGGCTGGGCCGGCTGGCCCGGACCGAGGATCAGCGAGCAGAACGAATGCAGCAGCAGCTCGCGGTCGAGGATGCGCTCGGCCACCGCGAGCACGTCGGGCTGCAGCGGCACCTGCCAGAAGCGCTCGTCGTGGGTGAGCAGGTTGTTGATCCGGATCGTGCGGTGGCCCTCGAACGAGGTCTTCGCATAGCCGAACCCCTTGTCGCGCTCCAGGCGGTCGAGCGCCCCGACCAGGGACGCCACGATGTCGGGCGCGACGAGCCGCTCGAGCACGGTGAAGCCGTCGCGGCGGATGCGCTCGGCATGGGCATCGGACTCCGTGTCATCCAGCATCGTCGGCCTCCTGTGGCCGACGAGTGTAGACCGGAAGCGTCAGGGATGGACGGTGGCCTCGGGCGCCCACAGGGCGTCGAGGTCGTCGAACGCCCAGTCCCCCGGAGACTCGACCGACACGATCCGGTCGCGGCAGCCGCGCGCGCCGAGGTCGATGTCGATCGGCGCGATGCGCAGGTTCGAACGCAGCGAGAAGAACGCTCGCACCCGCGGCGTGAGCACGGTCTCGGCATGCTGGTCGAGCACCACCGCCAACCGCTCGGAGTGCAGCCGCACCAGCGAGCCGGTCGGGTAGATGCCCACCGTGCGCACGAACGCGCGCAGCAGCTGCGCGTCGAAGTGGCCGGCCCACTGCGCCATCCGGCGCACCGACTCGTTGGGCGTCCACGCGCCCTTGTACGGGCGGTTCGAGGTGACCGCGTCGTACACGTCGCAGATCGCCCCCATGCGGGCATGCACGCTGAGGCGGTCCTGGGTCAGGCCGAACGGGTAGCCGGTACCGTCGACCTTCTCGTGATGGTGCAGGCACACGTCGAGCACCATCCCGGGCGTGTCGCGACCGCCGCGCAGCAGCGCGTGGCCGCGCTGCGGATGCGATTTCATGATCTCGAACTCGGCCGGCGCGAGCGCGCCGGGCTTGTTCAGCACCTCCAGCGGCATCAGCGCCTTGCCCATGTCGTGCATCAGGCCGGCCAGGCCCGCCAGGCGCACCTCGTCGGGCGGCAGCCCGATCTGGCGCGCGAAGGCGACCATTAGCGCGCAGACGGCGACCGAGTGCATGTAGGTGTACTCGTCGTGCGTCTTCAGCCGCGCCAGGCTGACCAGCGCCCCCGGGTTGCGGTTCACCGACGCGGTGATCTCGTCGACCAGCGGCATGCAGTCGACCGCATCGATCGCCTGGCCCAGCCGGGCCTCGCCGTACAGCGACATCACCATGCGCTTGCCGTGCCGGATCAGCTTCGCGGCGCGCTCGGTCTCGCGGTGCAGCGGCGTGCCGCGCGCCGGGGAGGGGCTCGGGGCGGGCGGTGCGGTCGCGGCCGGCGGCGGGGCCGGTCGCGGCGGGGCCGGAGCCGTCTGCGACGCCGACGGGCCCGGTGCGTCGGCGACCGGCGCCGGCGCGTCGCCCGCGTCCGATGCCGGCCCGGCCTGCGGCGCGCTGGCGGTGGCGGCGACCGCGTCCTCCGGTGCGACGTCGCCGCCCTTCGTCGTGTCGATCCATGCCTCCTGCACGCCGCTTTCGACGATGCGCGCGATCTCGGCGGGGTCGGAGAGCACGAAGCGCGCGCGCCAGAACGGGTGGTCCAGCCACGAGCCGCAGAACTCGTGCACGTGCATGCCGGGGCGCAGCTGGCGGACGGGGATGCGCTTCAGCATGTCGGAACGGATCGCGGGGAAGTGGCCATCTCTTGCGGGATATCGGCGCGGCGCAGCCGAACTGGAGTGCCACCGGTCGGCGTATGGCCTCGATCAGCGGCCTCGATGTCCGCACGGAGCGCCCGACGCGCCCCGATGGCGATGAGCGCGACCCGGGCGCCCGCTCAGCGCGCGTCGCGCCGGGCGTCGTCGGCCGCACGCATGCGTGCGACGCCGGCGTCCGGATAGAGCGCGGCGAGCACGTCCCATGCGCACGACCGCAGCAGCGCGGCCAGGGGCGGCTCCAGCAGGGCCGCGTCGGGCGCCTGATCCGGATCGGCCCCGGCCTCGGTCCACACCGCCTGCAGCGCGTCGCCGTGCGCGCGCACCGCGTCGGCCACGCGCGCCTGCCAGACGGCCGGCGTCTCGTCGCGGTCGAAGCGGCCGCGCCCGCGGCCGAAGTGCGCGACGGCCAGATAGCGCAGCAGCGCCGAACGCACCAGCCCCTCGGTGAACGCGCACGACCAGCGCAGCGACGCGCGGCTGCGTCCGCGGGCCAGGTTGTATCCGCGGGCCAGCCCGCCGGCACCGAGGGCGCCGGCGATCCCGCCGGCGAGCATGCCCAGCCCCAGACTCAGTCCGCCGGACGCGAGATCGGCAGCGAGCCCGCCGAGGGCGCCGGAGGCAAGGCCGCCCCAGACGGCCGCCGCGCGGGCATCCACCGGCTCGGTCGCGGCGTAGTCGTCGCGCAGGCCCGACAGCACTTCCGAAGCGGCGTGCCCGTCGAGTCCGTGCAGGGTGATCAGCCGGTCGGTCGCCGCGCGGATGCCGGCGTCCAGCCGCGTGGCCAGCGCGCCCATCGCCTGCTCGCGCGGGTCGGCGGCTTCGGTGCGCGCCCAGCCCAGCGCCGTGAGCGCGTCGCGCGCCGTGTCCTTCCAGCCGCGCGCGTCGAGCCAGGCGCGGTCGGCGAGCGCCTGCGCGAGCTGCTGCGCGAGCACGCCGATCGACGCCTGGAAGCGCTCCAGGTTGCGTTCCTGCCAGGCGGCCGACAGGCGCCCGATCACCGGTGCGGCCGCCGGCGGGAGCTGGCGCGCGAGGGCGTCGAGCAGCCCCGCTTCGTGCAGCCAGCAGCGCGTGAAGGCGTCCAGCACCAGCACCGCGCGCACGATCGGCACCGACGCCAGATGCGCGCGCCAGCGCTCGACCTCGTCGCGCTCCTGCTGCGGGCCGCGCGGCGGGCCGACCTGGTTGAGCACCACAATCACCGGCTTGCCGATCCAGCCGAGGATCTGCATCTCCGGATCGACGTACCCGGCCGACTCCGGCGCCTCGGCCGCGTTCACCAGGTAGAGCACGACGTCGGCGTCGTCGCGCGCGTTGCGCACCGCCTGCTGGCTGCTCCAGAACGGCCGGTCACGGTAGCGGTCCCAGACCTGGCTCAGCAGCCAGCCGAGCGGATTGCCCGACATCCTGAGGCGGCCGAGCAGACGTGCGCTGTCGCCGAAACCGGGCGTGTCCCACAGCAGCAGGCGGTCGCCGGCGGAGGACTGCAGCAGCACATGGACGTCCGCCGTCTCGGTCACGTGGGCCCGGTCGGCCACTTCGCCGACGTCCCGCCCCAGCAGCGTGCGCGCCAGCGTCGTCTTGCCCGCGTTGGTGTGCGAGATCAGGCTGATGCGCAGGTCGCGCGCGTCGGGCGTCCCGGGGCGCGCGTCCTGCTGCACGGCGTGTGCGTCCTGCGTCATGGCGTGCGTCCGGCAGCAGGCGTGCGTCGGGGAACGGGCGCGCGCAGCGCGTCGCGCAGCGGCGCCGGCAGCGCCGCATCGGAGGCCGTGAGGTCGATCGCCGCCGACGCCACCCCGGCGCCGTCGAGCACACGCTGCCAGGCCGCGCGCCGCTCGGCCAGACGGCGGTCGGCGCCCGCCTGCCCGGACAGGCGCAGGCGCAGTCCCGAGACGTCGACCAGCACGAGCAGCCGCCCCGCGGCCGCCGACTGCGCGTGCACGCGGGCCAGCCGCGCGGCCGCCTCGCCGTGGATCTCGTCTTCCGGAGTGGCGGCGGCGCTGAAGAGCAGCACGCACCAGTCGGCCTCACCCCGCGCGCTGCGCTCGACCGCGTCGGCGTCCGCGCCGTACGGCAGCGCAGGCTGCGTGTCGACGGTGACGGGCGACCCTTCGGCATCGGCCAGCACGCGCCCGAGGCCGTCCAGCGCCTGTGCGGTCGGCGTGTGGCTGTACGGCACCACGCGCGCATGCGCCGCGCGGCCGGACGCCCCCCGCACCGCCGCGCGCCACCAGGGGTCGTTGCGAGCGTCGAACGGCAGCGCATCCGCCAGGCGCCCCGCACGCACGCGTGCGAAGGCCGCGAGCAGCAGGCGGGGCGCGACGATCACGAGGGCGGCGCTGGCCGCGTACAGGTGGATCCAGCGCGCGGCGTTCTCGCCCGGGTGCCCCGGGGACCAGCGCAGCTCGGCGAGCTGCTGCGGGCCGGGCAGCGGCGCTCCGGTCAGCGCGGCCGCCGGCCCGAGCACGATCGTCAGCCAGCGGTGCACCGCGTGCTCGTCGAGGAACGTGCTCTCCCAGCCGGCCAGGAACTCGAACCCGATGCCGCGCAGGTACATGCCCGCGATGGCGCCGGCCGCCAGCGCGGCCGCGCACAGGTGCAGCAGCGTGCGGATGCGGGCGTCGTGCAGCGGCGCGCCGATGCGCAGCCAGTCGGCCGAGAACCGCGCGAGCGCTTCGCGCAGCGCGGCGCTCGCGCGCATCCGCCCGGACAGCCCCGCCAGCCCCCGCGTGAAGACGGCGTGGGCCAGGTGCGTGACCGCGCAGCGCCGGGGCATCGGCGCCCCGCGGCCCCGGCGCACCCACCCGACCACCGCAACGGCCGCCAGCACCAGGTAGGTGAGCAGGTTCCAGGCCATCATCGCGCCCAGCGGGATCGACAGGATGTTGACGCGCGCGCCGCCGCTGCCGATCTCGTTGAGCGCCGCCCCCGCGAGCAGGGCCGAGACGACCGCCACCGGCACCAGCCAGCGCGGCCAGCGCGTGCGCGCCAGCGCGCGCGACACGGCCGGGGTGCGCGCCGCCAGCAGGTCGACGACGGCCTGCGCGCGCTGCAGCGGCCCGCCGCCGGCCCCGCCGCGCTCGGCAAGCCGGCGACGGTCGTCGTCGCTCAGGATCGTGTGCTGCGGATCGTTCTGCTCGACGGCGCGGGCCAGCAGCACGACCCGGACGTCGTGTTCGTTCAACGCGCGCGTGCTCCGGGTGCGGAAGCGCCATTATCGTTGAACGCGGCCCGCGCCCCGGGGGGAGCGCTCCCGGCGGAGCGCTCCCGGCGGAGCGCCCCCGGCGGAGCGCCCCCGGAGGAACGTCCCGGGGTGCGGCCCGAGAGTGCGACCCGCGGGCCGCCCCCCCGGGCACGCCCCTCAGGCGGCCACGGTCCGGACCGCGTCCGCGGGCGCCCGCAGGCGCGTCAGCAGCGACTCGCGCTCGGTCGCCGCCGCGGCCGCGTTCGCCTCCTTCACGTGCCCGAAGCCGCGGATCTTCTCCGGCAGGGACGCGATCTGCACCGCCACCGGCAGCGTCTGCGCGTTCAGACCCGGCAGCAGCGCGACGACGTCGGCCTCGTAGCGCTCGACGAGCGCGCGCTCGAGCCGGCGTTCGGCCGAGTTGCGGAACGGGTCGAGCAGGCTGCCGCGCAGGAAGCGCAGCTTCGCCATCACCGAGAACACGTTCATCAGCCAGGGGCCGACCTCGCGCTTGACGGGCTTGCCCGTCGTCGGGTGGGTGCGCACGAACGGCCACGCGCCGATGTGGAAGTGCAGCCTGTAGTCGCCCTCGAACACGCGCTCGAGCTCCTGGCGGAACTCCGGCCGGCTGTACAGACGCGCCACCTCCCACTCGTCCTTGGGCGCCAGCAGCTTGAACCAGTAGCGCGCGACGGCGCGCGCCAGAGAATCGTCGAGCCCCTGCGCCTGGGTCGCACTGCGCACCCGCTCCACCAGCGCCGTGTAGCGCTGCGCGAGCGCGCCGTTCTGGTACTCGGTGAGGTACGCGCTGCGGCTGCGCACCAGCTCGTCGAGCGACTGCGTGGCGCGCGGCGTGAACCGGATCACCTGCGCCGCCGGCCCCGTGCCCACCGCGCTGCGCTCCACCGACGCGAGGTCGTGCGCGGCGCGCCGCCCCCACAGGAAGGCCTGCCGGTTCATGTCGATCGCCACGCCGTTGAGCTCGATCGCGCGGTCGATCGACGCCAGCGACAGCGGGATCTGCCCGAGCTGCCAGGACGCGCCCAGCATGAACATGTTCGCGGCGATCGCGTCGCCCATCAGCGCCGTGGCGAGCCGCTGCCCTTCGAGCAGCAGCACGCGGTCGCCGAGCCGCGCGCGCAGGCGCTCGGCCAGACCGCTCGCGTCGACGCCCCAGTCGGGGTTGCGGGCGAATTCACCGGTCGGGATCAGGTCGGTGCACACCACGGCGCGGCTGTGACCGGCGCGCAGCTTCACCATCGCCTCGTCGCCCGAGGCCACGATCAGGTCGCACCCGACCAGCGTGTCGGCCTCGCCGTTGGAGATGCGGGTCGCGTGCAGCAGCTCCGGCCGCCGCGCCAGGCGCACATGCGACAGCACGGCGCCGTACTTCTGCGACAGGCCGGTGACGTCGAGGTTGGAGCTGTACCAGCCCTCCAGGTGCGCGGCCACCGCCAGCGTCTGGCCGATGGTGATCACGCCGGTGCCGCCGATGCCGCCGATCAGGATGCTGAACAGGCCGTCGGGCGCGGGCAGCACCGGATCGGGCAGGCTGCCCGACCAGGCGGGCTGCGCCGCCGCGTCGCGCTGCGCTTCGTCACTGCGCGCGGGCTTGCGCAGCGTGCCGCCGTGCACGGTGACGAAGCTGGGGCAGAACCCTTCGGTGCAGGAGAAGTCCTTGTTGCAGGTGGACTGGTTGATGCGCCGCTTGCGGCCGAATTCGGTCTCGAGCGGTTCGATCGACATGCAGTTCGACACCTTGCCGCAGTCACCGCACCCCTCGCAGACGGCCGCGTTGATGAAGCTGCGTTTCGACGGATCCTCCCACTTGCCGCGCTTGCGCAGCCGCCGGCGCTCGGTGGCGCACGGCTGCTCGTAGACGATCACCGAGACGTCGGGGTAGTCGCGGAACTCGTGCTGCACGGCCTCGAGCTCGGAGCGGTGCCGCACCGGCACGCCCGCCGGCATCGCCACGCCCGCGTACTTCTCCGGGTCGTCGGTCACCAGCGCCATCTTGCGCACGCCTTCGGCCGCCAGCTCGTGCAGGATCTGCGGCGCCGTCAGCCCGCTCTCGACCGGCTGTCCGCCGGTCATCGACACGAAGCCGTTGACCAGGATCTTGTAGGTGATCGGCACGTGCGCGGCCACGGCCTGCCGCACGGCCAGGAACCCCGAGTGCGTGTACGTGCCGTCGCCCAGGTTGGCGAACACGTGCTTCTCGTCGGTGAACGGCTGCTGCCCGAGCCAGATCACGCCCTCGGCCCCCATGTGCGAGATGGTGGTCGTCTGCGCCGGATTGGTGAGCATCGCCATGCCGTGGCAGCCGATGCCGGCCAGCGCTCGGCTGCCCTCGATCACGCGGGTGGACCGGTTGTGCGGGCAGCCCGAGCAGAAGCCGGGCACGCGCACGGCGCCCGGCGCCCCCGCGATCACCTGCGTGCCGGCGGCCGGATCGGCCAGCGCGCAGCCCGGCAGCTTTTCGCGCAGCACCTGCATCAGCACCGACGCCACCATCGCCGGACTGACCTCGCCCGCGTTCGGGAACATCATCGCGCCGCGCTGGGCGTCGAACGCGTAGCTGCCGTCGAACTTGCCGACGATGCGCGGCGCGTTCGCCGTGCCGTACAGGATCGCGCGGACCTGATCCTCGAGCACCGGGCGCTTCTCCTCCACGACCACCAGGGTGTCGAGCCCGCGCGCGAACTGCCGCACGATCTCCGGATCGAGCGGCCAGGTCATGCCGATCTTGAGCATGCGGATGCCGAGCGCGTCGGCCTGCGCCTCGTCGATGCCCAGGCCCGTCATCGCCTGCAGCGTGTCCTGCCAGGCCTTGCCGGCCGACACGATGCCGATGCGCGCCTGCGCCGGATCGACGGTGATGCGGTTCAGTCCGTTCGCACGGCAGTACGCCAGCGCCGCGTACAGCTTGTGGTGATAGAGCCGGTCTTCCTGCGGGATGCCGGCGTCGATCGCGCGGATGTGCACGCCGCCGTCGGCCGTCGGCACCGCCTCGGGCACCACGATCGCGGGCGCGTCGGGCGCCACGTACACCGAGCCGCCGCCCTCGACGACGTCGGTCACCACCTTCATGCCGACCCAGCAGCCCGAGTGGCGCGACATCGCGATGCCGTGCAGGCCGTAGTCGAGCAGCTCCTGCGTGTTCGACGGATACAGCACCGGCATGCCGACCGCGATGAACATCTGGTCGGAGAAGTTGGCCACCGTCGACGACTTCACGCCGTGGTCGTCACCGGCCAGCGCGACCACGCCGCCCAGCGGCGACGTGCCCGACATGTTCGCGTGCCGCAGCGCGTCGCCGGAACGGTCGACACCGGGCCCCTTGCCGTACCAGATGCCGAACACGCCCTGCACCTTCGCGCCGGGGAAGGATCCGACGTACTGCGCGCCCCAGATGGCCGTCGCGGCCAGGTCCTCGTTCAGCCCGGACCGGAACACGATGTTGTGCTCCTTCAGCAGCGGGCCCGCGGCCCACAGCTCGAGGTCGTAGCGGCCGAGCGGCGAGCCGCGGTAGCCGGAGATCTACGCGCCGGTGTTCAGACCGGCGGCCGCGTCGCGCAGCCGCTGCTGGATCGGCAGACGCACCAGCGCCTGCGTGCCGGTCATGTACAGCCAGCCTTCGGGGACGCGGTACCGGTCGTCGAGCGTCATCGACAGGCGCTGGCCTGCCACGGGTGCGTTCATCGTGTCGTCTCCTGTCGTGTCGTGGACGGCCTGGTGCGCTGCGCACGTTCGACGCGCAAAACCGGTCGTCGTGCTAATAGTGCGCAGCTTCGGCACGGATGCGCAATCGGGGATCGCGCCCCGCGCCGTACCCCGATGCCGCACCCCGTTTCGCACCATGAAAGGATGAAGTCCCGTGCCGCCACTCGTCGTCGCCAGCCAGCTTGCCGAGAACATGAACCGACTGCTGCAGGAACGGCTGCCCGACGCCCGCATCCTGCGCGTGCCGATCGGCGCGCCGGCGTCGCTGCCGCCGGACGTGCCCTACCTGTATGCCCATGCGTTCCCGCGCAACGCCGCGCCCGAGGTCTACGCCCGTCCCGCCGGCTGGCCGTTCGGCCTGAAGTGGGTGCAACTGTCGTCGGCCGGCATCGACGCGTATCCGCGCTGGATCTTCGACGGCCCGGTGGTGACCAACGCCCGCGGCGTCGGCGCCGAGCCGATCGCCGAATACGTGCTGGCCGTGCTGTTCGAGCATGCCAAGCGGCTGCCGGCCCTGTGGGTGAACGACCCGGGGCACTGGAAGCAGCGTTCGCTGACGATGCTGCGCGACAGCACGCTGGGCATCGTCGGCATGGGCCCGATCGGCAATGCGATCGCACGCAAGGCGCTCGCGCTGGACATGAAGGTGATGGCGATGCGCCGCTCCGACGCGCCCTTCGCGCTGCCCGGCATCACGCGTGCGCCCGACCTCGGCACGCTGTTCGAGCGGTGCGATGCAGTCGTGCTGGCTGCGCCGTCGACCCCCGAGACGCGGCACATGGTGAATGCCGACGTGCTCGCCCGGGCGAAGCCGCGGCTGCATCTGATCAACATCGGCCGCGGCGCGCTGATCGACCACGACGCCCTGCTCGCCGCGGTGGAGCGCGACGGCCTCGGCCGCGCGACGCTCGACGTCACCGATCCCGAGCCGCTGCCCGCCGGGCATCCGCTGTATGCCCACCCGAAGGTGCGGATCTCGCCGCACACCTCGGCGATCTCGACCTACATCCAGCACGCGATGATCGACAAGTTCCTGCGCAACCTGCGCGCGTTCGAGACCGGCGCACCGATGGAGGACGTGGTGGACCCGGACGCGGCGTACTGAGGCGGGCCGGGCACGAGGCTCGGCCTTCGGCGGTTCAGCCCGGGAAGTCGAAGCGCCCCTCGGCGACCAGCGCCGCCAGCGGCTGACGCTGGTTGGGCATCTCACGCGCGCGCTGCGCATCGGTCAGCACCGACGGATCGCCCTGCCGTCCGATCGCCACCACGGCCTCGACTGCGTGATCGGCCGGCACGCCCAGCGACGCACGCACCCGGTCGCGATCGAAGCCTCCGATGCCGTGCACGTGCCAGCCGAGCATGGTCGCCTGGAACGCCATGCTGGCCCACGCGGCGCCGGTGTCGAACGAGTGCGAGCGCAGCGGTTCGACCTCGGTCTTGCCCGGTGGCACCCACTGCGTGCGCGAGACGATCACGATCAGCGCAGACGCGCGGTGCGCCCAGCCCCGGTTGACCTCGGCCAGCGCGTCGAAGATCGGCGCCCACGCCGGCGTGTCGCGGTGACCGACGATGAACCGCCACGGCTGCGAATTGAACGAGGACGGCGCCCAGCGCGCGGCCTCGAGAACGGTCGACAGGGTCTCGCGGGGGATCGGCTCGCCCGTGAAGGCCCTGGGCGACCAGCGGCGGGTGAACAAAGGGTCGATCGGATGGTCGCTCACGCGGGGCGAGGTCATCGAAGCTCCATGGGGTCGGTGAGTGGCACGGTGTGCCGGGCGGTCCCGGTCAGGCCGGGACGGTGGATCGGGATGCGGCGGATTCCTGCGCTCGATGGAACGGTCGGTCCCCCTGGATCGTCACGCGGTATCCGCTGCGCACCTGCGGGTAGTAGTCCCACATCGCATGGTGCTGAGTGCTCCGGTTGTCCCAGAATGCGATGGAGCCGGGCGCCCAGCGGAACCGCACCTGGAACTCGGGGCGTGCACAGTGCGCATAGAGGAACTGAAGAAGCGCGTCGCTCTCGCGGCGCGTCAGGCCTTCGATGTGGGTCGTGAAGCCCGTGTTCACGAAGATCGCCTGCCGGCCGCTCTCCGGGTGCGTGCGGATCACCGGATGCCGCGCCTGCGGGAAGGCGGCCTTGCTGTCGGCGCGCTGACCTTCGGCGTACTTGTAGTAGCCGCGGTAGACGTGCTCGCCGGAGTGCACCGCCGTCAACCCGCTCAGGAAGTCCTGCATCGGACGCGACAGCGCATCGTAGGCGGCGAACATGCTCGCGAACAGCGTGTCGCCGCCGCACGGCGGCACGGTGTGCAGCCGCAGGATGCTGGCCATCGGAGGCTCCTCGTCGCAGGACACGTCCGTGTGCCAGGCCTCGCCCGCCACACGCTTGGAGCGCGCGTCGGCATGGATGGGCAGCACCTCCGGATGGCCCTCGGGCGACGGGCTGGCCGGATGCACGTGGAGCGCGCCGAACCGGCGTCCGAACGCCTTGTGCTGATCGAGCGTGAGGTCCTGGTCGCGGAAGAACAGCACCTGATGCTCGACCAGCGCGGTGCGGATCGCCCGCACCATCTCGTCGTCGAGCGGCAGGGAGAGATCCACGCCCGACACCTCCGCACCGATGCGCGGCGTGACCGGGCTGACCCGGAACGATGGTTGCGACATCCCGTCTCCTCCTTGCTTCCAACGCCCCCGTTCGGGCGGCGATTGCGGCCCGCGATCGGGCCATGGTTCAACGACGGGCGCGCGCCGGCACGGCGGCACCCGCGCGGATCAGCGCTTGCCTTCGATCGCGATCTCGACCAGCCGCGGCCCGCCCGCGGCGAACGCCTGCGCCACGGCACCGGCAACGTCGTCGGGATTCGTCACACGCACGCCCGGCACCCCCATGCCCGCGGCCATCTCGACGTAGCCGAGCGCCGGTCCGCCGAGGTCCATCTTCGGATACGGCTTGTCCGACGCCGCATCGAAGCGCTGTCGGTAGATGTCGAGGTTGTGCTTGAGCACGCGGTACTCGCGGTTGACCAGGATCACGAACACGACCGGCAGCGCGTGGTGCGCCGCGCTCCACAGCGCCTGGATCGAGTACATCGCCGAACCGTCGCCCGACACGCACAGCACCGGCCGGCCCGGGCTGCCGACGCTGGCGCCAATCGCTCCCGCCAGGCCCTGACCGATGCCGCCGCCGCGGGCGCCGAGGTACTGGTCGGCGCCGTCGAACGGGAAGGCCGCGGCGAAGTCGACGCTGGCGGTGATCGACTCCTCGACCACCAGCGCGTTCGCCGGCGTCGCCTTGCGCAGCTCGGCCATCACGCGCGGCATCGAGATCGGCGTGCGCGCCCACGCCTTGCCGAGACGGCCCTGGTAGGCGGCGGCGTCGGCGGCCTTCTGCTCGGCGAGCCGGCCGCAGCGCGCCTGCGCGGCCGAGCGCCAGGCGTCGTCGGACGCCGCCGCAACGGCCGCGTCCAGCGCCGACAGCGCAGGGCCCATGCCGGCGACGAGCGCGACGTCGGGCGCGTGGTTGAACGACAGCGGGCCGGCCGACGACTCGATCTGCACGACCTTCGCCCCCTCGGGGAACGGCGAGCCCGGCGAGAACCACACCTCCTCGAAGAAGGCGCCGCCCACCAGCAGCACCAGGTCGGCGCCGGCCAGCGTCTTGCGGATGGCCGCCGCGTCGAACGGCAGCCCCGCCCGCGCATGCGGATGCGCGCTGGGGAACGACACGTGACCGCGGATGCCCTCGAACCACACCGGCGCACCGATGCGCTCGGCCAGCCGCACCAGGTCGCCCATCGCGCCGGTGCGCCCCACCTCGTCGCCGACCACGATCACCGGTGCCGACGCCGCACGCAGCAGGGCGCAGGCCTCGGCGACGGCCGCCGGATCGGGGGCAGGCAGGCGGAACGCGCGCCCGGGCGCGATCGGTGCATTGGCCGTGTCCTGCTCCATCACGTTGATCGGCAGCGACACGAACACCGGCCCGTAGGGCGGATCGTTGGCGACCTTGAACGCGCGCCGCATCACCTCGTCCATCTCGTCGGCGTCGCGGACCTCGGTGCTCCACTTGGTGACGGGCGCGGCCATCGCCGCGAGGTCGTGGCTGAGGATGGGCGCGCGGCGCAGCATGCGCGTGTCCTGCTGGCCGGCGGTGACCACCATCGGCGCGTTCGCCTTCAGCGCGTTGTAGATCATGCCGATGCCGTTGCCCAGCCCGGGCGCGACGTGCAGGCTCACCACGCCAGTGCGGCCGGTGGTGCGCGCGTAGTAGCTGGCCGCGCCCACCGCCATGCCCTCGTGCAGGTGCACGATGTAGTCGATCGACGGATAGTCGAGCAGGGCGTCGAGCAGCGGGCTCTCGGTGGTGCCCGGGTTGCCGAAGATGTGCTCGACGCCGTGGGCGACGAGGCTCTTCATGAAGACTTCGCGTCCGCGCATGGGGGTCTCCTGTGGATTTGGAATTGGAATCGGGGTCGGGATCGGTGGTGAAGCGGCGACGGGGTCCGGGAGCGGCCCGCCGTCGGCCGCGGGGTCAGCGTCCGCGCGCCTTCAGCTGCGCATCGAGCCGCGGATAGACGCGCCGCGCGTTGCCTTCGAAGATGCGCGTGCGGTCGGCGTCGGACAGCCCCGCCGCCTGCAGCAGGTAGCGCTTGGTGTCATCGTAGTGGTGCCCGGTCTCCGGGTCGATCCCCTGCACCGCGCCGATCGTCTCGGACGCGAACAGCACGTTCTCGACCGGGATCACGCGCGTGAGCAGGTCGATGCCCGGCTGGTGGTACACGCAGGTGTCGAAGAACACGTTGCCCAGCAGCAGGCGGTCGAGCGTCGGCCGGCCCATGTCCTGCGCCAGCCCGCGGAACCGTCCCCAGTGGTAGGGCACCGCACCGCCGCCGTGCGGGATCACGAACTTGAGCGTCGGGAACCGCGTGAACAGGTCGGACGTCAGGAACTGCATGAACGCGGCGGTGTCGCCGTTCAGGTAGTGCGACCCGGTGGTGTGGAAGTTGGGGTTGCACGAGGCGCTGACGTGGATCATCGCGGGCACGTCGAGCTCCACCATCTTCTCGTAGAGCGGGAACCACCACGGGTCGGTCAGCGGCGGGTCGTTCCAGTGGCCGCCCGACGGGTCGGGGTTCAGGTTGCAGCCGACGAAGCCCAGCTGGTTCACGCAGCGCTCGAGCTCGGCCACGCAGGCGGCCGGCGACACGCCGGGCGACTGGGGCAGCTGGCACACCGCGGCGAAGTGGTCGGGGAACATCGTGCAGACGCGGTGGATCAGGTCGTTGCACACCTCGGACCAGGCGCGGCTCACGCCCGCGTCGCCCAGGTGGTGCGCCATGCTCGCCGCGCGCGGCGAGAAGATCGTCAGGTCGATGCCGCGCGCGCGCTGCACGCTGAGCTGGCGCGTCTCGATCGTCTCGCGGATCTGGTCGTCGGTGATGTGCGGACGCGCCACCCGCGCCGCGGCGTCGAGGTCGGGCAGCGCGGCGACCTGCGCCGAGCGGTAGGCCTCGAGTTCGCGCGGGGCGGTCGTGTAGTGTCCGTGGCAGTCGATGATCATGTCGGTGTTCCGTTCGAGGGTTGCGTGCGACGGGTCGACAGCAGCATCAGCACGCCGGCGATGGCGGGCAGCACCGCAACCGCCGCGTACACGCTCGCGAAGCTGCCGGTGCGCCCGACCAGCCAGGCGAACACGCCGCCGCCGGTCATGCCGCCGAGAAAGGTCATGAACTGGGTGGCGCCGGTGGCCTGCGCCACGGCCGACGGCGGCACGTGACGCACCAGGTCGGCGTAGAACACGCCGTTCCAGGACACGACGGTGGCCGCGCAGAACATCGTCACGAGCAGTGTCGCCGGCCAGGGGGTCGACGGCGGCAGCAGGCCCAGCAGCGCGATGCCGCACGCCATCAGCAGGCCCAGCACGCCCATCAGGATCGTGGGGTCGAGCCAGCGGTCGGACACGTGGCCCCAGCCGATGCGCGCCACGACGCTGACCGCCTGCGACGCCGACAGCAGCCCCGCGGCGAGCGCCAGCGGATGGCCGTGCTCGAGCTTGAGCAGGGACACGAGGAAGGTGAGGAAGCTCACCTGCGTGAACGCGTACACCAGCGACACCAGTGCCAGCCTGCGCGTCGGCGCGAAGACCAGCACGTCGCGCAGCGGGACGATCAGCCGCGTGCGCAGCACCTCGGCGATCGAACCGCCGCCGCTGCGCGGCGCGGCGTCGGTCGTCACCTGCAGCGCCCCGCGCGCCGCGCCGAGCGCCACCGTGATGCACAGCAGGGGCGCGGCCATCACCAGCAGCGTGGTGCGCCAGTCGGCCAGGCCCAGCAGGGCCGGCACGATGAGGCCGCCGAACGCCACCCCCAGCGGCACGCCGGTCTGCTTGATGGAGAAGAACAGACCGCGACGGTCGGGCGGCGCGTGCCGGCTGAGGATGTCGGCCGCCGTCGGATTGGGCAGTCCGTAGCCGACGCCGATCGCGAGCGCCGCCCCCAGCAGGGCGAGCGGATGCCCGATCGCCAGCAGCACCAGGCCGAGCGTGCAGCCGAGCAGCGCCCACTGGCTGAGGCGGATCGCGCCGTGGCGCTGCACCAGCGCGCCGCCATTGAGGCCCGACAGCATGGCCATCAGGTAGATGCCGCTGATCAGCCAGCCCACGTTCTGCGCCGGCAGCCCGAGGGCCGGCGCCATCACCGGTGCGATCACCGACGGCACCGACAGGGTCACCGCGGCCAGCGTCTGCACCAGCAGCGTGACCGACAGCGCGAGCCGGGGCGCGCGCGCCGCGCCCATCGCCGCCGTCAGCGCACTCATCGCAGCGTCGCGAGCATCCCGCGGTCGTAGGTGCCGAGCGCGTCGAAGCGCCCGTCACGGACCTTGGCCGCCCACTCGGGATCCGCGATCAGCGCGCGGCCGACCGCGACCAGGTCGAAGTCGCCACGCTCCAGCCGGCGCAGCAGCTCGTCGAGCGACGCGGGCTTCGACACCTCGCCGCCGAACGACTCGACGAACTCGCCCGTCAGACCCACAGAGCCGACGGTGACCGTGGGCAGCCCGGTGAGCTTCTTCGCCCAGCCGGCGAAGTTCAGGTCGGAGCCCTCGAACTCGGGCTCCCAGAACCGCCGTTGCGAGCAGTGCAGCACGTCGGCGCCGGCATCGGCCAGCGGCTGCAGCCAGGCCTGCATCTCGTCGGGCGTGAGCGCCAGCCGCGCAGGGAAGTCCTGCTGCTTCCACTGCGACAGCCGGATGCCGATGGTGAAGTCGGGCGCGGTCGCGGCCCGCACCGCACGGATCACGTCGCAGGCGAACCGGGTGCGCTGCGCCAGCGTCGCGCCGCCCCATCGGTCGGTGCGCGTGTTGGTGCCGGCCCAGAAGAACTGGTCGATCAGGTAGCCGTGCGCGCCGTGCAGCTCGATGCCGTCGAAGCCCAGCCGGTGCGCGTTGGCGGCCGCCGACGCGAAGGCCGCGATCGTCGCCTCGACGTCGGCCTCGGTCATCGCCACCCCCGAGGTCTTGCCCGGACGCGACAGGCCGGACGGGCTTTCGAAGGGTGCGGGCGGGCGCCAGTCGGACCCCATGCTGCGCAGGGCCCCGACGTGCCACAGCTGCGCCCACATGCTGCCGCCCTGCGCCCTCACCGCGGCCAGCACGCGCGCCCAGCCGGCCAGCGCCCGTTCGCCGTACAGGTGCGGCACGTGCTCGACGTTGCCGGCGGCCGGGCGGTCGATCAGCACGCCTTCGGTGACGATCAGGCCGACGCCGCTGGCCGCACGCCGCGCGTAGTACGCGACGACGTCGTCGCCGGGCACGCCGTCGATGGCGAAGGAACGCGTCATCGGCGCCATCACGACGCGATTGGGCAGCGCGATCGTGCGCGATCGGAAGGCGCGGAACAGCGCCGAAGCGGACGGGGGCATCGGGGGGATTCCTCTGGACTATGATCGGATAATAGCCGCGGATGTCCGGCCGGACCGGGCACGCAGACGGCCCTCGGACGCGCCGCCGGTCCATTCCGTGCCGACGCCCCGGCGGCACGGCGCGCGGCCCGCCCGACACCACCTGGAGACGACGATGCCCACCATCACCGCCGACGACGGCGTCCGCCTGTACTACGAGGAAGCCGGCACCGGCACGCCGATCGTGTTCGTGCACGAGTTCCTCGGCGAGATCCGCTGCTGGGAGCCGCAGATCCGGCACTTCTCGCGCCGCTACCGCTGCATCGCCTACAACGCGCGCGGCTATCCGCCGTCGGACGTGCCCGATCGCGTCGAGGACTATTCCTTCGAGCATCAGCGCGCCGGCATCCGCGCGGTGCTCGACGGCCTGGGCATCGAGAAGGCGCACATCGTCGGACTGTCGATGGGGGCGTTCGCCACGTTCTACTTCGGCATGAAGTGGCCGGAGCGGGCGCTTTCGCTGACGCTGGCGGGCATCGGCTCCGGCGCGATGCCCGACGCCCGCGCGCAGTTCCGCCACGAGTCGGAGGCCGCCGCCGACCGCCTGCTGGCCGACGGCTGGGAACGCAGCGCCGAGGCGCGCGCCGTCTCGCCCACCCGCGTGCAGTACCAGAACAAGGACCCGCGCGGTTTCGCCGACTTCGTCGGCATGCTGCGCCAGCATTCGGCCAAGGGCTCGGCGCTCACGCTCAAGGGCTACCAGGCCCTGCGTCCGGCACTGGGCACGTTCGCCGAGGAGATGGCCGCCTGCACCGTGCCCACGCTGATCATCAGCGGCGACGAGGACGAGCCCTGCCTGGATGCCTCGCTGATGCTCAAGCGCGCGATGCCGTCCGCGGGCCTGTTCTTCATGCCCCAGACCGGGCACGCATGCAATCTCGAGGAGCCGGCGCTGTTCAACGCGGCCTGCGAGACGTTCTTCCACCAGGTGGAGTCGGGCCAGTACCGGATGCGCGATGCGCGCGCGCTGCCCGGCCGGATGATCTGAGGGGCGGCGCATGGAGCACTTCACCCGCGTCGTGCTGTTCACCGACACCGACGGCCGCGCGCGCTTCCGCGAGGACGCGGTGGCCCTGTCCGAAGGCAGCCCGCAGTCGATGCTGAGCCGTCTGGCGCCCAGCGGCGGCTACCAGCTGCGCCGCAGTCCGGTCGGCTTTCGCAGCCAGTTCCACTGCACGGGCGCTCCCCAGTGGGTGTTCATCCTGCGCGGGCGCATGGAGATCGGCCTGCAGGACGGCACCTCGCGGGTGTTCGGCCCCGGCGAGCACTTCTACTCGGCCGACACGCTGCCCGCCGGCGCCACCTTCGACCCGGCCGTGCACGGGCACTGGAGCCGGCAGGTGGGCACGGAGCCGCTCGAGACGCTGTTCGTGCGCGACTGAGCGCACCGCTGACCGGACGCCACACCGAATCGATCGACGAACGCTTCATCGCACGCTTCACCGGACGATCCACCGGACACGCGCGCAGCCGCGCGATCCGGCACCCACAGGAGACGACATGGCTGCAACGATCCCCATCATCGAGCGCCGCCGCATCGAGGCGGAACTGCTCAAGGAGGTGTACGAGACGGTGCGCGCACGCCACGGCACGGACGAGGCCCGGGCGGTGGTCAGCGAGTCCGTGCGCCGCTCGGCGATCGAGCAGGCGCGGGCGTTCGCGGCCGCCGCGCCGGGCGGCACCAGCCTGCAGAGCTTCGTCGACATCCAGCAGCACTGGACGGCCGAGGATGCGCTGGAGATCCAGCCGGTGCACCGTGACGCCACGCGCTTCGAGTTCAACGTGACCCGCTGCCGCTATGCGGAGATGTACCGCGAGATGGGCCTGGCCGAGATCGGGCCGCTGCTGTCGTGCAACCGCGACGGCTCGTTCTGCGAAGGCTACGACCCGAAGCTGAAGTTCACCCGCACCCAGACCCTGATGCAGGGCGCGAGCCACTGCGACTTCCGTTACCGCTACGAGGACACCCCATGATGACTCCCGTCGAACGACACGCGGCACGTGCCCGCGCCGTGGCCGAGGCCGTCGACCGCATCCGGCAGATCGAGACCCGCGACGGGGTCCACCGCGACAGCCTGGCGGCGATGAAGGCGGTGCTGATCGAGCTGGCCGGCCGCACCGAGCTGTTCCCGATCGAGGACTTCCCGCCGCCCGGCCCCGAGATCGCGCGCAACAATGCGCTGTACCGGCTTTCGGAAGACGCCGACCACCGCTTCGCGCTGTACGCGCAGCGTTCGCAGGGCGGCACCGATACGCCGGCGCACGACCACACCACGTGGGCGATCATCGTCGGCGTCGACGGCGACGAGCTGAACCGGCTGTACGTGCACGAGGCCGGCGGCGTGCGCAAGACCGGCGAGCAGGTGGTGGGCCGGGGCACCGGCATCGCCTTCATGCCCGACGACCTGCACTCGATCCACATCCCGCCGCAGACCCCGGTGCTCAACTTCCACATGTACGGCCTGGCGCTCGAGCAGTTGCACGGCCGCCGCTACTACCGCCCGGCCACGCACGACTGGGCGCACTTCCCGGCCAGCGAAGGCATCCGCGACCTGCCGGCGCCGGCTGCGCGGAGCGGCGCGTGAGCGCTGCCGCCCCCACCCCGGCGGGCCGCCCGGCGCCGGCCGTGTCGCCCGCCGCGCTCCACGCGATGCTGCAGGACGGCGCGGAGATCGCCCTGGTCGACGTGCGCGAGGAAGGCGCCTTCTCCCGGAACCACCTGCTGTTCGCCGCGTGCGTGCCGCTCAGTCACCTGGAGCTGCGCATCGACGCGCTGGTGCCGCGGCGCGACGTCCGCATGGTGCTGACCGACGGCGGCGCCGGCGACGCGGGCCTGGCGCAGCGCGCGGCGCAGCGCCTGCACGGCCTCGGCTACACGTCGGTCGCCGTGCTCGACGGCGGGACCGCCGCCTGGCAGGCCGCGGGGTACGAGACCTTCTCCGGCGTGAACGTCCCCTCGAAGGCGTTCGGCGAGTTCGTCGAGCACTGGTACGAGACGCCGCGGCTTCCGGCGACCGAGGTCGAGGCGATGCGCCAGCGTGGCGACCGGTTCGTGATCCTCGACAGCCGCCCGCTGGCCGAGTACCGCCGCATGAGCATTCCGGGCGGCATCGACTGCCCGGGTGCGGAGCTGGTGTACCGGGTGCACGAGATGGCGCCCGATCCCGACACGACGATCATCGTGAACTGCGCGGGGCGCACGCGCTCGATCATCGGCGCGCAGTCGCTGATCAACGCGGGCGTGCCCAACAAGGTCTACGCCCTGAAGGACGGCACGATGGGCTGGACCCTGGCCGGACTCACGCTCGACCACGGCCGCGACACGCACGCGCCGCCGCCGGGCGACGAGGCGCTGGCGCGGGCCCGGGCGCGCGCGGCCGAGGTCGCGCGCCGCTTCGGCGTGCAGCGCGTCGATGGCGCGACGGTGCAGCGCTGGCAGGACGATCCGCGGCGCACCACGATGCTGCTCGACGTGCGCACCGAGGCCGAGTACCGCGACGGCCACTGGCCGGGCGCGCGGCACGCGCCGGGCGGCCAGCTCGTGCAGGCCACCGACGAATACGTGGCCACGCGCGGGGCGCGCCTCGTGCTGGCCGACGCGCCCGACGGCGTGCGCGCGACGATGACCGCGCACTGGCTGATCCAGCTCGGCTGGTCGGACGTGCACGTGCTCGTCGACGCGCCGCCCGCACCCGAACTCGGCATGCCGCCCGCCACCGCCCGGCCGGTGCCGGTCGTGCCGGCGATCGACGTGGCCACGCTGCGCGCCGCGATCGACGGGGGATACGCGCCGGTCGTCGTCGACCTCGCGTCGAGCCTCGCGTTCCGCAAGGGCCACCTGCCCGGCGCGTACTGGGGCGTGCGCGCACGCATGGCCGACTGCCTGGGCGCGCTGACGACCGCACGGCCCGACGCGCTGCGTGCACCGCAGGGCGCCGCCGCGGGCCAGGCACTGCCCGCGCTCGTGCTCGCGTCCCCCGACGGCGTGCTCGCACGGCTGGCCGCACACGACCTCGCCGCCACGCATCCGACGCTGCCGGTGCGGGTGCTGGCCGGCGGCACCGACGCCTGGTCCGCCGCCGGCGGGCCGCTGGAGTCCGGCCTCGACCGGACGCTGACCGACGTCGACGACGTCTGGTGGAAACCGTACGACCACGCGGGCGGCGCCGAGCGCGCGATGAAGGAATACCTCGACTGGGAGGTGGGCCTCGTTGCACAGATCGAGCGCGACGGCCTCGCACGCTTCCGCCGCTTCTGAACCCGACCCCGAGGTGAACGCTTGACCCTGCCCCCCGACCTGCCCGCGCTGCCGCTGCCGGAAGGCATCCGCACGCGCCACGTGGACAACCACAACGGCCTGACCATGCACGTGCTCGAAGCCGGCTGGCAGGACCGGACGCGGCCGGCGCTGCTGCTGCTGCACGGATTCCCCGAACTCGCGTACAGCTGGCGCAAGGTGATGCTGCCGCTGGCGCAGGCCGGCTTCCACGTGATCGCGCCCGACCAGCGCGGCTATGGCCGCACCACCGGCTGGGATCCGCGCTACGACGGCGACCTCGCCCCGTTCCGGATGCTCAACCTCGCGCGCGACGCGGTCGGCCTGCTGCACGCGCTGGGACGCCGCAGCGTGCACGCGGTGATCGGCCACGACTTCGGATCACCGGTGGCCGCCTGGTGCGCGCTCACGCGGCCCGACGTGTTCCGGTCGCTGGTGCTGATGAGCGCGCCCTTCGGCGGCCCGCCCGCCCTGCCGTTCGACACCGCCGACGGTGCCGGTGCCGCGCCGGCGCCGGCCCGTGCCGGCGCCTCCGACCCGAGCACCGCGCTCGCCGCGCTGCCGCGTCCGCGCAAGCACTACCAGTGGTACTACTCCACGCGCGAGGCCGACGGCGACATGCGCAACTGCCCGCAGGGCGTGCACGCGTTCCTGCGCGCCTACTACCACCACAAGAGCGCGGACTGGGCGGAGAACCGCCCGTACCCGCTCGCGGGCTGGGAGGCCGCCGAGCTCGCGAAGATGCCCACCTACTACGTGATGGACCGCGACGAGACGATGCCGCAGACGGTCGCGCACGTGATGCCGACCGACGCGCAGATCGCGGCCTGCACCTGGCTGACCGACGCCGAGATGCGCGTGTACAGCGCCGAATACGCGCGGACGGGATTCCAGGGCGGGCTGCAGTGGTACCGCTGCGGCACCAGCGGGCGCTTCGTCTCCGAGATGCAGCTGTACGGCGGCCGCGCGATCGACGTCCCGTCGACGTTCATCGCCGGCAGCAGCGACTGGGGCGTGTACCAGAAGCCCGGCGAGCTCGAGCGCATGCGCACGACGGCCTGCACCGACATGCGCAGCGTCGACCTCGTCGACGGCGCGGGCCACTGGGTGCAGCAGGAGCAGCCGCAGGCGGTCGTGTCGCTGCTGCAGCGCTTCCTGTCGCGCGTGGCCTGAACGCGGGCGCGCGCCCGGGTGCGCTCCGGCCCGACCGGCCGTCGCGCGGCGTGCCGGCGTGTCAGACCGCCCGGCCGTGTGCCGGCGCGGCCGATCAGCCGACCAGCGGGTCGCGCAGCCCGGCCTCGGCGAACCCCTTCGCGCGCAGCAGGCAGGAATCGCAGCGTCCGCAGGGTGCGCCCTCCGGGCCGGGGTCGTAGCAGCTGCTGGTGATGCCGTAGTCGACGCCGAGCTCGGTGCCGCGCCGGATGATCTGCGCCTTGCTCATCTCCATCAGCGGCGCGTGGATCTTCAGACGGGTCGTGCCCTCGACGCCGGCCTTGGTCGCGAGGTTGGCCATGCGCTCGAAGGCTGCGATGTATTCCGGACGGCAGTCCGGGTAGCCCGAGTAGTCGAGTGCGTTGACCCCGACGAAGATGTCGGACGCGCCGAGCGTCTCCGCCCAGGCCAGCGCGAAGCTCAGGAAGATGGTGTTGCGCGCCGGCACGTAGGTGATCGGGATGCCGTGCGACATCGCCGCGGCGTCGCGATCCTTGGGCACCTCGATGTCGGCGGTGAGCGCCGAGCCGCCGAACTGGCGCAGGTCGACGTCGACGACGACGTGTCCGGCGGCGCCGAGCGCCTGCGCCACGCGCCGCGCCCGGTCGAGCTCGACGACGTGGCGCTGACCGTACCGGAAGCTCAGGGCATAGGGCGCATAGCCCTGCGCCTTCGCGATGGCGAGCACGGTGGTCGAGTCGAGCCCGCCGCTGAGCAGGACGACGGCGGGCGGCAGGCGCGGGGATTCGGTCATGACGGAACTCCTGACGGGTGCGCAACCGGCGGCAGCCGGTGCACCACGTATCGGTCGGGGGCGAGCACCTGCGCAGCCAGCGCCACGAGGTGTTCGTGGTGGGTGAAGAACACGACCTGGGTGGCGCGGGCGAGCTCGGCCAGCACCTGCAGCGTGGCCGCGCTGCGCGCGTCGTCGAAGTGCACCAGCAGGTCGTCGATCAGCAGCGGCAGCGGCTCCTGCGCGCGTACGGTCTCCGCGATCGCGGCCAGACGCAGCGCGAGGTAGAGCTGGTCGACGGTGCCGCGGCTCATGCCGGACACCGGCACGCGCACGCCGCCCGCGCGCACGCCCATGATCACCTGGCCGGCATCGTTGAACTCGGCGGAGAGCCCTTCGAACGCACCGACGGTCATGCGCGCGAACAGCGCCGACGCGCGGCCCAGGATCGGCCCCTGGTGCTGCTCGCGATAGTGCTGGATCACGTCGCCGAGCACCGCACGCGCCAGACGTGCGCGTGCGTAGCGGCGCGCGTGCTCGACGATGCGCGCGCCCGTCTGCTGCAGCGCCTGGGCCGCGCCCGCCGCCGCGTCGCCGCCGTCGATCGCCTCGTACGCGCGGCGCGCCGCGATCTGCGCCTCGAGCGCCTCCTCGGCGCGCCGTTCCAGCGCCGGCAGCACCAGCGCAAGGCGTGCGATCTCCTCGTCCACCGACGCAGGGTCACGGCCCTCGGCGCCGGCCCGCACGCGTGCGAAGTCGCAGGCGTTCAGCCGCACGAGGTCGTCCTCGATCGCCGTGATCCGCGCGGTGAGCGCACGACGCTCCTCGTTCGCGGCCTCGACCCGCATCAGGTTCTCGACGTCGTCGGTGTGCGCGGCGTCGAGCAGCGCCTGCAGCGCATGCGCGGCCGAGGCCTGGCGCGTGCCTGCGTCGCTCGTCGTCTGCGCGAGCCGCGCCTGCTCGGCGAGCAGCTCCGCATGACGCGTCTCGGCACTGCGCGCCGCCTGCAGCGCGTCGTACAGGCGCGCGGCCTGCGCCCCCGCGTCGAGTCCGCCGGCGGAAGGGTCGAGCACGGCGGCGAGCGCGTGCACGCCCGATTCGAAGGCGTCGACGGCGCGCCGCGCATCCGCGAGATCGCCATCGACCCGCTCGAAGGTCTCGAGCGCGCGCTCCAGGCGCTGGAACTCCTGCAGCCGCGCACGCGCCTCGAGCACAGTGGCCTCGCCGTCGAGGCCGACCGCGCGCATGACGTCGCGCCAGACGGCGTGCCAGGCCGCCCGCGCCTCGGTCAGCGCCTGGTGCTCGGCGCGCAGCCGCGCGCGGGTGCGCTCGTCCCGCGCAAGCCGCTGCCGGGCTTCCTCGACGCGCGCGCGGGCGTCGGCGGCGGCGTCGACGGCCTCGCGCAGCCGCGCGGCCGATGCGCCACGGGACTCGTCGGGTCGGCGCGGCGGCAGGCCCGCCTCGGCCAGTGCACCCGCCAGCGTGCGGTCGGCGCGCGCGAGTGCAGCCTGCAAGGCCTCGAGCTCGGCCGCATCGCGCCGCGCGGCATCGGCACGATCGAGCAGGCGCGTGCGCTCGTCGAGCCAGGCGCGGGCCGCCTCGGGCATCACGCCCGGCGCGCGCAGCGGAGCCGCGGCGGCGTTCCAGTCGGCGAGGCGACGCGTGCGCTGCGCCTCCAGCGCCGCGCGCACCGCGTCCTCGCGCTCCAGCGCCGACGCCATGTCGGCGATGCGCACGGACAGC